>Ga0115569_10000119_pt1 | contig 61592 bp, 54 predicted proteins | sample COGITO_mtgs_1205_2_FD_87295 | JGI IMG/M metagenome (GOLD analysis project Ga0115569, IMG submission 87295) | Pelagic marine microbial communities from North Sea - COGITO_mtgs_120503 | ecosystem: Environmental > Aquatic > Marine > Epipelagic | place: Germany:Helgoland, sampling site Kabeltonne... | reverse complement strand
TGGTTATATTTAATTTTTCTTCTAAATTTTGATAAAATGGAAGAGCAACTTTTAATTGTTCTTTCGCATTCCATACGGGTGTAAATCGTTTTAAAATCACAGGATTATAAACTCCCCCAGCAACTAAAGAAGAAGTTTGAGAAGCATCTTCAAAAACTATAAAAGTTTTGTTTGCTGCTGATAACTCCTCAGCAAATGCCAAACCAGCTAACCCTAAACCTACAATAATATAATCTACATTCACGCTGTAAAAATAAGTGTTTTAAACTAAAAAACGTTCCAAAAATTTGGAACGCTTTTTACAATTTTATGAATGAAATTAATTTAATAATTCCACATATCCATTTCTCTATTTCTAATATCCTCTTTGATTTTATTTGCTTCTAGTAATTGGAATAAAGAATTTTCAGGAATATAATCATCAATAGTTCTATTTCCGTAGACATTTTCTTCTTGTACAATAATAGCACTAAATCTTCTTGAGTTTAACAAATGATCATAAGAAATAGGTCGTGAACCATTTTTAGGATTAAAAACTTTAGATTCATGAAGTATTTGTCTTACTTCTGGAAAATAAGCCCAATATAAGGTCCGTAATACTTTGGGCGTTGGGTATACAAATTCTTCTCCATCTATTTCAGAACGCTCTCTATCTTCCTCAATACCACATTTTTTTTTGGCATCAAAACCAATTAATGGAGCTATGGCAAGTAATCTATACTTCAACTCTCCTTGGCGTTTATCAAAAAACCAAATACCTTTAATTTTAAAGTGATCAAAATCTGCTGGTGATACCGTTTCAGTGATTTGTGATTTAACACAAACAGCACTTAATTCTTCTTGAATCTTTTCGACTGGTTTCTGATCAATAAAATAAGAATCTTCATACGCTTTAAACTTCTTTTGTTTAAGCGCCTTATTTAACGTGTTATATAAGGACAATCTTTTAGATCCTAGTGTACTATCTATTGGAAAATAATAATTGTGATTTATTTTTTGATTTAAATCAATTACTTCCCAAACCACTTTAGACCACAATATATCGTCATCTTTAGTAATTCCATAATCTAAAGGTTTTTCTGTATTATCAGCCTTTATTTGCTCCTTAGATTTTAAACCTATTTGCGCAACTGTTTTGGCATTTAATAAATTAGCCTTCCCCTGTCCAACACTATATGAAACAGATAAAAGTACTGCAAAAAATAAAGATACTATCTTTTTCATATTCATAATTTAATTTTTAATTACGTATTACAATAGTTCCTCCGTACACTTTTTTCAACTTATAAGTAGTACCAGAAACAGAAGCAACAATGTTAAATATTGAAATTACATCACCTCGACGAGATCTACTTATGGCAGCAAGAACGTCTCTATTTAGTTTTTCTCCTCTTACGGTAATAGTAGCCTGATTCCCAACTGAAATATCAAAACTTTCCGTTTTGATATTTAAATCAAAATCAAAATCTTGCATACCAACTTTAAAAACCCTGCTTGGAAAAGCACTTTTTGGCAAAGTCATTTTACCTGATTTACCACCAGTTGCTCCATCGGGTCCAAAAACAATCATTTCTGCGGCTGGTATATCTTTTACTCTAAATATTTTCTTAGAATTAATCTTTGAATTATCTTCTAAAGTAGCAGAAACATTAACAGTTACTGTTTTGTTTTTACCGGGTGTTAATAAATAACTCCCTGCTCTTACTTTTTTCCAGTTAGTGTGACCAGAAGGTTTTATAATAATGTTTCTTTCATCAACTCCAGGCAAGGAAACAGATACAGGGTTTGCGATACCTCTGTAAACAACATTCATTTTGTCAGCAGATACAATTGCTTCATTTGGTTTGTTGATTACTGAATAAGAAGATTCAAAGGGGATTGTAACCTCTCCTCCATTTTCCATAAAATAAATGGTTCCTTTTATTTCCTTTTCTCCAGGACTGGTTGCTTTTAAATCAAGATTTACAGCTCCATCTTTAAAATTATCATAAGACTCACCGTTTAAAATAACTCTACTTGGTTTTAAATTTGGATCTTCTCTACCTAAAACTACAGTTCCGAGTACTTTGTCTCCTGGATAAAAAGCATTTTTTTGTAACTTTACAATTCCATTATAATTGGTCATAGAAACGTCACTTTCAAGTTGACCTCCTAATAAATTTGAAATAATATCAGTTTCTGTATTTTTAATATCAGTTTGCATTTGTGTCAAATTAGTTAAAGAAGCAACTAAAGGAAATCCCTCATATCTTGCATTTAACCATTTTTCAGTTTTCTTACCTCCTCTATTGACCGCATCCGTATTAAAACGTTTGCTAATAATTGGTGTAAATTTACTATCTTCTCCTAGCACATCGATTAGTTTTTTTCTGTAACCATTTATGTTATTTAAAAATTCCTTCCCTTCTTTAGAAAATCTTTCGCCGCGAAAGAAATATTCATCTAAAAAAGCGGTTTTATCCATTGATTCATAATCTTTTTTATTGTCAAGATCTGCAGTCATCTTCGTTTTTAAATCCTCTAGATAGGTGTAAAAATCGGAAGAAGACGTTTTAATTTGTATCGCTTGCTTGTTTAAAGCATTAAATTTTTCTGGCTGATCAAGAGCCTTTGTTGCTAGATTTGCGTATGCTTGATTATTTTTATCCGTTGTTGAAATATTATTTTCAGTCAACTTTTCATTCATAAATCCAAAAGCGGATAAAACTTCTTTACTCATATTCAATGCTAACATTGCAATAAATACGAGGTACATCATACCTACCATTTTCTGCCTTGGTGTTTCTTTACCTCCTGCCATAATTAATTAGTTTTTTTTAAAAAAAGTTACGTATAGTTATTTAACTAATTATTATTTGTTTGTCATTGCAGAAAGCATTCCTCCATAAACGCCATTTAAAGACGCTAAGTTGTTTGATAGGGCTTCCATTTGCGCTTTTAATTCTTCTGTTTTTTCTACAACAGCAGTATTTAATTCTGCTTGTTTGCTAGAATTTTCCATTTGCACTTCATACAAACCGTTTAGAGACTCCATTTGAAGTGCCGCTTTAGACATTTCTTCATTATATCTATTTGTTGAAGTTACTGATGCTGATGCCGAAGACAAACCTTCTGCTACAGATTGAAAATTTTGCATGCTTGTTCCTAAGCTCTCCATTAAACTAGCATCTATTTTTGCTTCCTGTAATAGGTTATCTAATTTTTGAGATAACATACCATCTTCTCCTAATTTTCTTTGACTTTCGCCTGAAGACAAACCATCATCTTCTAATTCTGGATACACTTTGGCCCAATCTAAATCTTCTGCTGGAACTTCAAAAGCAGACATTGTAAAGATAGCTGCCTCTACTAACAATCCTATTGTCAACATCACTCCACCTGTAAGAGGCCCTATAGATAAATGTTGTATTTTAAATAATGCGCCAACAATTACAATTGCTGCTCCTAATCCGTAGACCATGTTTGTAATTTTCTTTCTTTTTGCTGATTGTGCCATAATTTGTTTAGTTTAGTTTGGTTTGGTTATTTTTTTTCTGCTCCTAGAAAATCTTGTACTGTTCTAAAACCGATAAAGCTTCTTGCTGTATCTGCATATTCATAATCTCTAGAACTTACCTCTAAAAAGTATGCTACATCTTTCCAAGAACCTCCTCGAATAATCTTTCTTTTATTATTTTGATCCTCAACATTCGGGTTTATATTGGATGCCATAGAATAGGAAGATAGGTTGTAAGCACTACTTGTCCATTCTGAAACATTACCCGCCATATTATACAAACCATAATCGTTTGCATTATAAGAGTCTGCCTCTAAAGTATACAAAGCACCATCTGCGACGTAATTACCCCTTACTGGCTTAAAATTGGCTAAGAAACACCCTCTATCACTGGTTGTACTCCCTGTTCCCCAGGGGTAAGTTGCAAATTCTAAACCGCCTCTTGCAGCATATTCCCATTCTGCTTCTGTTGGTAACCTAAAGTTGGGTACTAAAGCGGAATTCTTCTTAGTTTTTAAATAATCATTTTTCTTTTTTGACCTCCAATGACAAAAGGCTTTTGCTTTATTCCAAGAAACACCAACTACAGGGTAATCTGCATAGGATTGATGGTTGTAATAATCTTGATGCATTGGGTCGTTATAAGAATAATTAAAGTCTTTTACCCAAACAGTGGTATCTGGATAAATATAGAACACAGTGTCTTTAATAAAGTCTTTTCTATTCCCTCCTTTTCTAGCAGCATTGTCGTTATCAAACCAAGAATATCTGTATTTTAAGAATTTCACATTAAACGTCCTAACTCCATCTAAGGCTTCTTCTCTAGGTATATAAAGAGAATCCATTACTTCTACATAATCAATGTCTGGGTAATCTAATTTATCCCAAATAAGATCTTCATCCCAGTTTAAAGATTTTATGGTATCAAAACTATAATAGTTTTCATACATATACTTTTCATAGGGTGTCGCATCTTCAACTGTATCTTTAAATTTGTAATTTTGAATTCCTCCTGTGGGGATTTCACCATCTTCATCTGGAGATGCTCCAAAACTTGCAAACTCTGCTTGATAAGCCAACCTTGTTCTTACTATAGAATCTCGAACCCATTGAACAAATTCTTTATATTCATTATTAGTCACTTCTGTTTCGTCCATATAATAAGGCCTCACACTGACAGTATTTGTTGGTGCACTCAGTGTACCAATAATGTCTTGGTCTTGCTTCCCCATAGTAAACGAACCACCAGGAATTAAAGCCATGCCAAATGGTGTTTCTGAGAACCATTTTTTCTTCACTTTTAATCCTACTAACTCACCCCTATCATTTGAGCCGCAACTATAAAAGGTTATTATTAAAAGTGCAAAAACTGCTGCTTTCTTCATATTTTGAAATATCTTTTCTATAAAGTCGTAAAACTATTATTTTTTCTTTTAAAAAACAATGTTCAAATTACTTTTATGGTTGTATTATCTAATTTTATGTTTTTAAACCATTTTATTCATGGCTTTAAACCATTTTTCTGGAATAATTTGCTTTGTTGCATCTGTATAATCAGAATAATTACATGGTATTAACGCATGTCTTTTGTATTTATTATCTGACATTATTTTTATTTCGATCCACCATCTTCCAGATTTATTACTCTTATAGAAGATTAAAGGATCATCGTCTTCTAATAAAACTGTGAATTTTTGATAATTTTCCTTTCCTGAAAATGGATAATCTTTCACTCTAAAAGAAACACCTTCAATGAAGTGCCAAATCATTTGCGCAATTAAATGTGCTGTTTGTTGGTTATTATCTAACGCTGAATTGTATTCATAAATCCCAAAGGAAGAAACCTTATCACTTAAGCCTGCATACCTAGAAATAGCACAAATTTCTTCACCATAAAAACCATTCGAAGAAGCATTATTGTTTGCTGGTGCTTCACTTTGCTTAACAGAACCAATGTCTATAGAAACAATATCTGCATTTCTAAATACAGGTTCTATATTTTCCAATTCTTTTGAAGTTCCTAATCTATGAGCATCAAAAAATAAATTATCTAATAATTGAATTTCTTCTTGTGAATTAAAATAAGTCTGATAACCAACATTACTATAGTTAAACAGGTTATTTGGTTCTTGCATAATAATTTTACTCAAATAAGACTGTGATGATAATTCATCATCCAAATGACCTAAATCAAAACGACTATCTACGGCTGCAATATTAACGGTTTGTTCTAGAGAATCATATGCTCTGTAATTTATATAGGTGATCTCTTGACCTCCACCAATAATAATTGGGATAATATTCTCCTTAAGTAAATCTGTTATGATTTCTGAAGCTGCAAAATAAGTATCAGCAACTGTGTTTCCCTTTAAAATATTACCTAGATCAGCAATTTCAACATCCCATTCTCCAGGAAATAATCCGTATAATTTTTTTCGAATTAGATGCAAATTTTCTCCGCAACCAGTATTTTTTACTGAGTTTCTGTCTTCTTGAACTCCTAAAATTGCGATTTTAACATTTTCTAAACTAGGAAAACCTTCTTGTTGTGAATGTAGTCTGATTTTTTTACCCAAACACAAATTCGACTGAGGCACTAAATATGCTACAACCGATTCTTTTATGGGGGTTAAAAAATCTTGGTTCATTTCTTTTTTTATTAAAGCGCAATATAATGAATCCCTACTTCTTTTTAGCGGTTTTCTTTACAGGCTTTTTTCTTTTTGCAACTTTTTTCTTTGGGCTCTTTGCTTCAATCATCTTTATTACCTCTTCTTTAGATAGTTTTTCTACTTCTGTTGTCTTAGGTAATTCTATTTTAATTTTCCCTTTTAAGACATTAAACCTACCCCATCTTGCTTTTTCAACACGAACCCCAACGTCTTCCCAATTATGGATAACTTTATCTATTTCTTTCTGTTTTTTAATTTCAATTAATTCGATAATATCGTCGTCTGATAGCGTATCAAAATCGTATTTCTTACTTACATTGATAAAAATAGAATTCCATTTTATAAAAGGCCCAAAACGTCCAACCCCCTTCTGTACCGGTAGTTCTTCATAATGATAAATTGGAGCATCTGCTTTTTGTTTTGCAACAATTAATACTTCTGCTCTTGGCAAATCTACCTCCATTGGGTTTTCTCCTTTATCAAGAGAAACAAACATAGCTCCAAAACGAATATAGGGACCAAAACGACCGTTAGAAACAATCACTTCTTCACCTTCATAAGTTCCTAATGTTTTTGGCAACAAGAACAATTCTAATGCTTGCTCCATAGAAATAGTTCCTAAATTCTGTTCTTTATTTAAACTTGCAAACTGCTTCTCTTCATCTTCTGGCGCTCCAATTTGTGCAATAGGACCAAATTTACCAAGGCGAACTAAAACGGTCTTTCCAGACTCGGGATGTTTTCCTAGAATACGTTCTCCACTCTCTCTTTCTGCATTTTCTTTAACATCTTCTACAGTATCATGAAACTTCGTGTAGAAACCTTTTATCATTTCTATCCAATTTTCATCTCCTTCTGATATATCGTCAAAAGAACTTTCTACTTTAGCTGTAAATCCAAAATCTAAAATATTAGAAAAGTTAGCAACTAAAAAGTCGTTTACTATATTTCCAATATCTGTGGGAATTAATTTATTTTTATCTGAACCTGTCTTCTCTGTAAATATTTGACTTTTTACAACTCCTTCAGATAAAGTTATTTGCTCATAATCCCTTTCTACACCTTCATTTTGACCTTTCTCTACATACCCTCTTTTTTGGACTGTAGAAATTGTTGGTGCATAAGTAGAGGGTCTCCCAATCCCTAATTCTTCTAATTGCTTTACCAAAGAGGCTTCTGTAAAACGATAAGGAGGACTTGTAAACCTTTGTGTTGCGTTTATAAAAGTGTAAACTAAATTTTCACCAACTTTTAAATTTGGTAGCATTCCTGCTTGTTCTTCATCTTCATCATCATTGCCTTCTAAATATACTTTTAAGAAACCTTCAAACTTTATCATTTCACCATTTGCAGTAAAAATTTTTGAATTTTCAGAATTAGCTATCTTAAAATTGGTTCTTTCTAACTGAGCATCACTCATTTGAGAAGCCAGCGTTCTTTTCCAAATTAAATCATACAATCTAGTTTGATCATATTCAATATCAACAGAATGCATTTTCATGTTTGTAGGACGAATAGCCTCATGTGCTTCCTGAGCACCTTTAGACTTTGTTTTAAAAACACGTTGCTTGCTATATTCTTTTCCATAATAATTAGTAATCTCTTCTTCGGCAGCATTTCTTGCGTCCACAGAAAGATTTAAACTATCGGTCCTCATGTAGGTAATGAGTCCCGCCTCATACAAACGTTGAGCAACTTGCATTGTTTTTGCTACAGGATAGCCTAATTTTCGAGAGGCTTCCTGTTGTAATGTTGATGTTGTAAACGGTGCTGCTGGAGACTTTTTTGCTGGCTTTTTAGTTAACTCAGCGATTGAAAAATTAGCATTTGAACACGATTTCAAGAAATCTTCCGCCGCTTTTTTAGAATCAAAATTTTTAGGAATTGAAGCCTTAAATGTTTTCCCTTCGTTATTAGAGAAGGCCGCAATTACTTTATAATGTGTAGCTGTTTTAAATTCGTGAATGCTTCTTTCTTTTTCAACAATCAAACGAACAGCAACAGATTGTACTCTTCCAGCAGACAAACCTCCTTTTACTTTTCTCCACAAAACGGGTGATAATTCATACCCAACAAGTCTATCTAAAACTCTACGCGCTTGTTGCGCATTCACCATATTGTAATCTATATTTCTCGGATTCTCTACTGCTTTTAAAATTGCTTTTTTAGTGATTTCATGAAAAACAATACGTTTTGTGTTTTCATCTTTTAAGTTTAATTGTTCTTTTAAATGCCAAGCAATAGCTTCTCCCTCTCGATCCTCATCACTAGCTAACCAGACAGTATCTGCCTTTTTTGCTAAAGACTTTAGTTTTTTAACAATGGATTTTTTATCGTCAGAAACAATATATTTTGGACTAAAATCTCCTGTTACATTGATTCCTAATTCTTTGGATGGTAAGTCTGCAATATGTCCATAACTTGATTCAACTTGAAAATCTTTTCCAAGAAATTTTTCAATGGTTTTTGCCTTTGCTGGTGACTCTACAATTACTAAATTTTTTGCCATTTATCTTTCTTTTGTATCTAAAACGCTTTAAAAACACACTTTTTAAGATTGCAAAAGTAATCAGTTTTTTTTTAAAAAAAATTTTTTCTTTGACTTTCAACAAATAATTAACATAATTACTCGCTTATTTTTTCTGCCAACTTGTCATAAAAATTCAAAATTGATTGTATCTTTGTACACCTTCAAATGATAAATTGATAGATGGAACACATAGAAAAAGTCCTAGATGAAAAAATACAAGGAAAAGCGCTTGTAACCAAAAACAAAAAGGATAATACTAAAAAATTATTCATAGAAAGCTATGGCTGCCAGATGAATATGAATGATAGTGAAATTGTAGCTGCTATTTTAGACAAAGAAGGTTACAATACAACTCAAATTCTTGAAGAAGCAGATTTAGTACTTGTAAACACATGCTCCATAAGAGAGAAAGCAGAAACCACCGTTCGTAAAAGATTACAGAAATACAATGCTGTAAAAAAAATAAATAAAAACATGAAAGTGGGCGTTTTGGGCTGTATGGCCGAACGTTTAAAAGAAAAGTTTTTAGAAGAAGAAAAAATAGTTGACTTAGTTGTTGGTCCAGATGCATACAAAGACATTCCTAATTTACTTGAAGAAGTACATCAAGGTAGAGATGCTGTAAACGTTATTTTATCGAAAGAAGAAACCTACGGAGATATTTCTCCTGTAAGATTAAATTCCAATGGAGTTACCGCTTTTGTTTCAATTACAAGGGGTTGTGACAATATGTGTACTTTCTGTGTAGTTCCCTTCACTCGTGGACGTGAAAGGAGTAGAGATCCCAAAAGCATTTTGAATGAAATTCAATCTATGGTTGATAAAAACTACAAAGAAATTACACTTCTTGGACAAAATGTAGATAGTTTTTTATGGTTTGGTGGCGGCTTAAAAAAAGATTTTAAGAAAGCATCAGAAATGGCGCAAGCAACTGCTGTAGATTTTGCGCAGTTGTTAGATAGGTGTGCTACAGAATTTCCAAAAACACGTTTTCGTTTTTCTACATCCAACCCGCAAGATATGAGTTTGGATGTCATTCATACCATGGCAAAACACAAAAACATTTGTAAGTACCTTCATTTGCCTGTTCAAAGTGGAAGTAATGCAATGTTAAAAGCCATGAACAGACAACATACCCGAGAAGAATATATGGAATTAATAGACAATATCTATAAAATCATTCCAGAAATGTCTTTATCACAAGACATGATTGTTGGTTTCTGTGGTGAAACAGAACAAGACCATAAAGATACCTTAGCATTAATGGACTATGTAAAGTATGATTTCGGTTTTATGTTTACCTATTCTGAAAGGCCAGGAACTTTGGCTGGCAATAAAATGGCAGACGACGTTCCTCATGTTATAAAGAAACGCAGACTGCAAGAAGTGATCGATTTACAACAAGAACATGCATTATACAGAACTGAACAACATTTAGGCAAAACGGAAGAATTTTTAATTGAAGGAACTTCTAAGAAAAATCCAAATGAATGGAAAGGAAGAAACACACAAAACACGGTAGCTGTCTTTGCAAAAGGTGATTATAAATTAGGTGATTTTGTAAATGTAAAAATTGAAGATTGCACATCAGCAACCCTGAAAGGTACAGTTGTTGGATATTCTGATAATAATTAAAAAAATCAAGAGACAGAACGCCTGAGTTTCAAATAAAAAAAATCCTGATTCAAAAAAGAAAAAATGGAAAACTTACAAACATTAAAACAACGCTTTGGAATCATCGGTAACGATATTCATTTGAATCTTGCTTTGGAAAAATCAGTTAGAGTCGCGCCTACCGATATTTCTGTATTAGTTACTGGTGAAAGTGGCGTTGGTAAAGAAAATATTCCTAAAATAATTCATTCACTTTCACATAGAAAACACGCAAAATATATTGCTGTAAACTGTGGTGCAATTCCGGAAGGAACTATTGATAGTGAGCTATTTGGTCATGAAAAAGGTTCTTTTACTGGAGCAACACAAGACCGAAAAGGATACTTTGAGGTTGCAGACGGAGGTACGATTTTTTTGGATGAAGTTGGAGAATTGCCCTTAACAACGCAAGTACGTTTATTACGTGTTTTAGAAAATGGCGAATTTATAAAAGTAGGTTCCTCTAAAACGCAAAAAACCGATGTTAGAATTGTTGCAGCTACAAACGTAAACATGCAACTTGCAATAGAAAAAGAGCGTTTTAGAGAAGATTTATATTACAGATTAAGTACTGTAGAAATTCATTTACCAGCATTAAGAGAACGAAATGAAGATATTCATTTATTATTCAGAAAATTTGCTTCAGATTTTGCTCAGAAGTACAGAATGCCATCCATTAGATTAGACGAAAATGCTATAAATGTGTTATTAAATTATCGTTTTCCAGGAAATATTCGTCAGCTTAAAAATTTAGCTGAACAAATTTCTGTTATTGAAGAAAGTAGAATTATTACTGGCTCTAAATTACAACAATATTTACCTAACAAAAGCAATTTTCCTACTGTTATTGGCGGCAAAAAAGAAAATGATTTTTCTACTGAACGTGATATCATGTATAAGATTTTATTTGATATGCGCAATGATATCAATGATTTAAAGAAATTGACATTAGACTTAATGAAGAGTGGAAATGTAGAAAAGGTGCAAGAAGAACATCATCAATTAATTGAAAAGATGTACGAAAACAAAGACACACAAGAACACAATGTGGAAGTTTTAAATCTTCCACAGAATTCATCTGTAGAAAAAAATTATGCTTTTATTGAGACAATAGAAGAAGACGAATCTTTATCTTTACAAGATAAAGAAATAGAAATGATTAAAAAATCTTTAGAAAAAAACCTTAATAAACGGAAGTTAGCTGCACAAGAATTAGGTATTTCAGAAAGAACTTTATACCGAAAAATTAAACAATATGATTTGTAGTGAATTGTCTCCTTGTTTAATCGGGGGTTTCATTAAAAACCACAAGAAACAACAACTTTTTTTTTAATAATGAAAAAACTTATAAACATAGCGCTCATTTCCATTAGCTCAATACTATTAGCTGCTTGCGGTGCTTACTCCTTTACTGGAGGGAGTACAGGAGATGCAAAAACATTGCAGATAGACTTTTTCCAAAACCAAGCATCATTAATAGAACCGACATTAAGTCAGCGCTTTACACAGGATTTAATAGATTTATTTACACGACAAACCAATTTAACAGCTGTAACATCGAATGGTGATTTATACTTTAGTGGTGAAATTACGGGCTACAGAATTACTCCAATGAGTGCAACTGCACAACAAACTGCAGCACAAAATAGACTTACAGTGACGGTCAATGTTCGCTTTGTAAATAAATTAATTGAAAAGGACGATTTTGAAAAACAATTTTCTTTTTATTCAGATTTTGCTGCAAATGCACAACTTAGTGGTGGGGTTTTAGAATCTGCACTAGACGAAATTCTAGTAAGGATTACCCAAGATATATTTAACGCTTCAGTCGCAAAATGGTAGTTTCAAGGTTTATAAGCATTTTAGAAAAGAAACAAGATATTCAGCAGCTAGAAACTGTTGAGTTAAAATCTATTATTGAAGAATATCCTTACTTTCAAGCTGCAAGAGCTTTGTATTTAAAAGGGTTAAAAAATCAAGAGAGTTTTAAATACAATAATGAATTAAAAATAACTGCCTCCAATACAACAGATAGGACTGTTTTATTCAATTATATAAGCAGCAACGATTTCAACAATAAAAAAGCAGCAATTCATCAACAGATATCTGAAAAAATTTTAAAGGAAAAACAATCAGAAGCAGCTTCTAAAACAACCACAAAAGAGGTAATAACAGCTACATTAGAGATTGGTAAACCGATTTCGTTTTCAACGACGGAAAATCACTCCTTCAATCAATGGCTGCAGCTTTCAACCCAAAAATTAATTCATAGAAAGGTAGAAAAACCGATTGCAAAGAATGTCTTAATTAATAAATTTATTGAGAATAACCCTAAAATTAAACGGTTAGAAAAAGATAAAATAATTGCTGTTCCTGTTGCAAAAAACGAACAAGATTCGTTCTTAATGACAGAAACTTTAGCAAAAGTATATTTAGAACAAAAAAAGTATGGGAACGCAATACAAGCTTATCGAATTTTAAGTTTGAAATATCCAGAAAAAAGTGGTTTATTTGCAGACCAGATTAAAAGAATACAAATTTTACAAAAAAATAAATCATGAATTATACAGCATTTTTAATTCTAATTTTGGTTGTAGCCATTATATTAATATTAATAGTGATGGTACAAAACCCTAAAGGTGGAGGATTATCTTCTTCTTTTGGCGGTGGCGGTGGACAATCTTTAGGGGGCGTTCAAAACACAAACAACTTTTTAGACAGAACCACATGGACTTTAGCAATTGCTATGTTTGCATTAATTTTATTAGCAAATTTTGCAATTCCAAGAAACGGAGACAACAACTTTAAGTTAGACAAAACTTTAGAAGGCATTGAATCAACAGTTCCTGTTGAAACAACTCCTTCAACTAACGATAGTTTAAAATAAAAAACCGAACTTGACAAAAGTATGAAACACTCATTCTTGAGACAGTATCTCTTTTTTTGAGTTTGGACTTTAAAAAATGCCAATGTGAATGACACGTTGGCATTTTTTTATACTTATAATGAAATCTATAACTTCATTTATTGAAAAATTGTCAGTTATAAAATGATGGCATAATTTCTGACTCTTTATTTATCGTAAGAATAATTTAATTCATCTAAAAATAAAAAATGGGAATAAATATTAAACCGCTAGCAGACAGAGTTCTTGTAGAGCCTGCTCCAGCAGAAACAAAAACAGCTTCTGGATTAATTATACCAGACAACGCAAAGGAAAAACCTCAAAAAGGAACTGTTGTTGCGATAGGAAATGGCAAAATTGATGAACCGTTAACTGTAAAAGTTGGAGATACTGTTTTATATAGTAAATATGGTGGAACTGATTTAAAGTTAGAAGGAAAAGATTATTTAATGATGCGTGAAAGCGACATTTTAGCGATTATCTAAAAAAATATTCAGTTTTAAGTTGCATTATTCAGTAGTAACAGTTAAACGAATAGACAATTAAACAATTAAACATTATAGAAAATGGCAAAAGATATAAAATTTGATATTGAAGCAAGAGACGGCTTAAAGCGAGGAGTTGATGCTTTAGCAAACGCCGTAAAAGTAACCTTGGGTCCTAAAGGAAGAAACGTAATTATTTCTAAATCTTTTGGTGCACCAACAGTAACCAAAGATGGTGTTTCTGTAGCAAAAGAAGTTGAGTTAGAAAATGAGCTTGAAAACATGGGTGCTCAAATGGTAAAAGAAGTTGCTTCTAAAACCAATGATTTAGCTGGTGATGGAACTACAACTGCAACTGTTTTAGCGCAAGCAATTGTGAAAGAAGGGTTAAAAAACGTTGCTGCAGGTGCTAATCCCATGGATTTAAAAAGAGGAATTGACAAAGCTGTTATCGCAATTGTTGCAGACTTAGAAAAACAAGCTCAAAAAGTTGGAAATTCTTCAGAAAAAATAAATCAAGTTGCAGCAATTTCTGCAAACAATGACAGTACTATTGGAGAGTTAATTGCAAAAGCTTTTACCAAAGTTGGTAAGGAAGGGGTTATTACTGTTGAGGAAGCAAAAGGAATGGAAACCTATGTAGACGTTGTGGAAGGAATGCAATTTGACAGAGGATATTTGTCTCCTTATTTTGTTACAGATGCAGATAAAATGATTGCAGATTTAGAAAATCCATATATTTTATTATTTGACAAAAAGATTTCTAACTTACAAGAAATTCTTCCAATTTTAGAACCTGTTTCACAAGCTGGAAGGCCTTTATTAATTATTGCGGAAGATGTAGATGGACAAGCATTAGCAACTTTGGTTGTTAATAAATTACGTGGCGGATTAAAAATTGCTGCTGTAAAAGCACCAGGTTTTGGAGATAGAAGAAAAGCAATGCTAGAAGACATCGCAATTTTAACTGGAGGAACCGTTATTTCTGAAGAAAGAGGATTCTCATTAGAAAATGCTACTTTAGATTTATTAGGAACTGCAGAAACGATTACTGTAGACAAAGACAATACTACAATTGTAAATGGCGCTGGAAAAGCGGATGTTATTAAAGCAAGAGTAAATCAAATTAAAACGCAGATTGAAACTACAACTTCAGATTACGACAAAGAAAAACTACAAGAACGTTTAGCGAAGTTAGCGGGTGGTGTTGCCGTTTTATATGTCGGTGCTGCCTCTGAAGTAGAAATGAAAGAAAAGAAAGATCGAGTTGATGATGCTTTACATGCAACGAGAGCTGCTGTTGAAGAAGGTATTGTTGCTGGTGGTGGTGTTGCTTTAGTTCGTGCTAAAAAAGTTTTGACAAAAATCACTACTGAAAACTTAGATGAAACAACGGGAGTACAAATTATTAATAAAGCGATTGAAGCTCCATTAAGAATTATTGTAGAGAATGCTGGAGGAGAAGGATCAGTTGTGTTAAATAAAGTCTTGGAAGGTAAAAAAGACTATGGTTACGATGCAAAATCTGATGCGTATGTAGATATGTTAGAAGCAGGTATTATAGACCCTAAAAAAGTAACACGTGTCGCTTTAGAAAATGCAGCTTCTGTTGCTGGAATGATTCTTACAACTGAATGTGCTTTGATTGACATTAAAGAAGATACTGCTGCTGGAGGAATGCCTCCAATGGGTGGTGGTGGAATGCCAGGAATGATGTAATCGAAAATTAAATTACATAGAAAAATGACTTACGTATACTTTTAAATATTGGTTTGTTATTCTTCATAAAACATAAAAAATCCGTTAGAAATTTCTAACGGATTTTTTAATTCTATAAATTTATTATCTTAAATCAGTTTAAAAATCATAACAACCGCCATTATCATCATTATTGAGTTTTCAATAAAAGTTGCTTTAGTCATTGGTAAGTTTAAGACAGCACCCAAACAAGCACATTTAATTACTTTTTTATCTAATAAAGACTTCGTAACACCAATTGTTGTAATACCTAAAATAACCAGAGTTATTATCAATGCTAATAAAATCTGAAATTGTATTAAAAAGAAAACTCCCAAAATCAATTCTAAAAAGGGATATACAAAACCATATTTAGGAATTACTTTTGCTAGTGGATCATACATTTGAAAACTCATAGTAAACCCATTAACATCTAGTAATTTAAAAAAACTAAAAACCACATAAAATAACCCCATAAAAGTCATCATAAATTCTGCCGTATTCCAAGGGTTTCTATTTATTAAAATAGCAGCAGTTGTTATGAAACCAAAAATTAAAAACAAAGGAAATAATTGCTGTCCCTCAGGTTTTTCTTCTTCAAAATCTAGTGTAGGAATTTGTTTTTTTGTTTTCTTTTCTGTGATAGAAAATTTCCTTGATAATGCACTTTGTAATTTCTCCAAAAAAACATCACTTTCTAACTCAATTGTTGCTTGTTCGTTTTCTAAATCTACTTTTATACTTTTTACTTCTTTTAGATCAGAAATTGATTTTTCAATTGAACTTTTACAACCATTACAAGTCATTCCAGAAATAGAATAAACGTATTTCATATTCGTTATTTTTTTAAGTCTTTTTGTCCTTCCTTAGTGATCTAATACAATTACTTCATCTCTATATCTGCAACATGGATGTACTGTTTTGTATGCCTCAGTAGTTGCAACTAATTTTTTATCTTCTAATCCAACTACATCATGCCCCACTTTTAAAATACTGCTTTGAATCGTTGCAACAGTTGTTTTTCGACTATCTATAATTAGATTTAGTTGATGTGATTTCACATCCCAGAGAGCAAATTTCACACCTTTAGATTTTAAAGCAGCCGTTTCTATACGTTTTTTACACATACCACAGATACCATCTACTTCAAAAGTAACTTTAGTGTTTTTATCCTCTTTTGTTTCTTGTGATTGAAGTGAAAACCCAATCATTATCATACTGAATATAATTATTACTTTTTTCATTATATCAAATTATTAATTATTATACATACTGCCCCTATTAAGGTTACTTAATTTTAAATCGCAACCCCATATAAAACGTTCTACCAAAAATAGGTGCATAGACAATTGTACTATCAAAATTGGTTCCAAAAGGGTCATCACTGGCTAAAATAGGATTTTTTTGTTTCACATTGGTACTATTTTCCACGCCAAAATACATTTCAAACTTTTTAGAAAATACTTTTGTAATTTGAGAATTTAATAATTGATACGCTTTTACGTATTCTGGTAATTGATACTGAACAGGATTATTGGCGGTATTTGGCAGTCGCTGTTTACCAATACTATTAAAAGTAATATCAAATTTCCAATACGCAGTAGTTTCTTCTGCAGTAGTTTCATAAGAAAAATTAGCAAAAAAACGAGTTTGTGGCTGGATTGATTTTTGCAAATTACCACTTTTATAATCCGTAGAAATATCGAAATATTTATAAGCTGTTCTTAGATTAAAATTTGCTGCAAGATTGTAATCGACTTCCAACTGAAAACTATTAGCAATACTTTTTCCATCTAAATCATAGAAAGAAATTTCTTGTGAATTTTCCCAATCTACCACAACTTTATTTTGGAAATCTGTCTGGTAAAAATCTAAGGTAATAGCCCCTTTTCTCTCGAAAAAATTAAATTTCTGCATATAAGAAACTCCATAATTCCATGCAATTTCGGGATTTAATCCATATATATTTCCACCAACATCATCAATATTTATCTGTCTTGAACTTGCAAATAATTGTTGATTTTCAGCAAAAACATTGGCACTTCTTTTTCCTCTTCCTAAAGAAGCTCTAAAAACACTATTTTGCCATGGAACATATCTCAAATGAAGCCGTGGGGTTAAAAAAGTACCTAATAAATTATGAGTATCTATCCGGAGGCCCGCTGTAAAACTAAGATTATCTAAATTATCAAACTCATATTCAAAGAAAGCTCCTAAAGAGTTTTCTTTTCTGTCGAAATTTTCATCAAAATTATTGGTCTTTGCAGACTCATTATATTTATCATAAGTAAAACTAACTCCTGTTTTAAATTTATTTCTTGTATTACCAATAATTGAATTAAATAAGAGATTAGAATAGATACTTTCGTGAACTATATCATAAACATTTAACCCAAAATAAGAGTCTTGTTGATGATGGCTATAGGCTACTTGAAAACCAGTACTTTGAAAAGGTTTTTCTGGAAAAACGTGACCTAATTTTGCTGAAGTTTCAAAACGTCTTGTATCGATTTCACTTCCCCAAAAAACGTTCTTTCCTTTATCTGTTTCAGGATTAAAATTAAGTTCACCAGTTTGCTTTTCATCATTTAAAAAGCGAACATTTATAAAACTTACCCAACCCTTTTCAGCATCTGTATATTGCCAACGATTCATTACATTCACTTGTTTCGCAAGTGGATTGTCAAGAAAATTATCCTTGTTGTTATCAAATTTTTCTCCTCTATAATTCCCATGAACATAAAGACCTGACTGCCATTTATCTGAGATTCTTTGATTAAAATGCGTATTTAACTCAAGTCGTCCATTGAAAGAAGAATAGGTGTTTAAAAAGAATTTATTATCAGAAAAAGGCTTTACCAATTCAGCATTAATTTGCCCTGAAATACTTTCATAACCATTAACAACACTTCCTGCTCCTTTTGTAATTTGAATACTTTCGACCCAAGTTCCAGGTGTAAAAGTGAGCCCAAAAACTTGTGAAGCACCTCTTACAGAAGGTATGTTCTCTTGGGAGATTAACAAATAAGGACTTGTTAAACCTAACATTTGTATTTGTTTTGTACCTGTCAAAGCATCTGAAAAGCTAACATCTATAGAAGGGTTTGTTTCAAAGCTTTCTGCCAAGTTACAGCAAGCTGCTTTTAATAATTCCTCAGCATTAACCGTAAACATATTAGCGGTTGATAAGAATGATTTATAAGTGGCCTTCTTTTTAATTTTAAGAATCACTTCATTCAAGTCACCTTCTTCTGTTAACAAATGATGAATGGGCTTCAAATTTTTAATAGTAATCGTATCTGTTTTATAACCTAAATAACTAACAACTAACTTGCTGTATTTTTTTTTATAAGGCACTGAAAACCATCCTTTTGAATTTGTAACTGCACTAACATTTGTGTTTAACCAATGTACACTTGCTCCTGCTACTCCTAAATTATCTTTAGGGTTGTTTTTATCCATAATCATTCCTTTAAAAGTAGTTTGAGAAAAGAGAAGAATTGGGATAAAAAGTAAAAAATTAATTGCTATTATTTTTTTCATTGTTTTTGATTTTAATAATTATACATTTAGGTTTCTTTTTTTTGAAAAGAAACTTCCTTGAAATAAAAATTATAAAATCAAATTAAAAAAGATTGGTATAAAACCTGATAATTTATAGGTAAATCAGATAAATAAGGGTTTTTAAAACTCGTTTTACTTGATTTATTTTCGACAAATAAATCAGTATAAGAAATGTAAAAAGAAACTAGAAATTGTTCTTTTGAAAAATTAAGATCATCACTTTGAATCTGTTGTAATTCATCTTGACCTTCCATATAATGAACTTCATCTTTACAGCAATTTTTCTTTTTTGCTGACCGCTTTTCCATGTCCATTCCGCAAGTATCAGCATCCCCTATAAAAGAAACATCCATTAAAGATTCACCGCAATAATGTTTTTCTACAGTAAAAGAAAACGTAGAAAAAAGCACCATCAATGCGAGAAAAAAAGAAGCTATTTTAGAAAGATATTGTTTCATTGCGCCACAAATTTAATCTAAATATATCTAACTTTATGTTAAAACTGTTTTCTTAATCGTTTTCGCTTTAAAAAACAAATAATATTATGAAAATGAAATACTATTTTTATTAAAATTCCAAAGAGAAACACCTGTTTGCAGATCATTGGTGTTTTTTTTTAAAATTTTTTTGGATTACATCAATAAAAATAGTAATTTTAGGGTCCAAACTTTAAATAAAAAATTTTCTACTTTCATTAAACACTAAAAATGATGAAAAAAGTAGAAGAAAAAATGTTTTTTGACACCACACATGTAAATGCAAACCAACTGGTTGAAAAAACATCAATCATTAATAAATTTAGAGATAAGTTTAGAGATTTTTTAGAAAATTCAGAATAATTCTTTCCAATATAAAAAATTTAGTAGAATTAATTTAAAAATTTGTTGTTAACAAATATTTTCCCTCAAATATTGTTAACTATTTCTGTTTTTTGTTATTATCTTTTTATTGTAATTCCTTCTTTGTTTATGTAGTTTTGCATACTTAACAATATAACAAAAAATGAGCAATTCAAAAACAATTAAATCTGCTTTAATTTCAGTTTTTCACAAAGACGGTTTGGCCCCAATTGTAAAAAAACTAAACGAATTAAATGTAACTATTTACTCTACCGGAGGAACAGAAAAATTCATTAAAGCACTAGGAGTAAATGTTGTTCCTGTTGATGAAGTTACTTCTTACCCTTCCATTTTAGGTGGAAGAGTTAAAACATTGCATCCAAAAGTTTTTGGAGGTATCTTAAACAGACAGGATAACGAAAGTGATGTTGCAGAATTAGCAGAATTTGATATTCCACAAATAGATTTAGTAATTGTAGATTTATATCCATTTGAAAAGACAGTCGCATCAGGAGCTGCTGAACAAGATATTGTAGAAAAAATTGATATTGGTGGAATCTCTTTGATCAGAGCATCTGCAAAAAATTTCAAAGACACTTTTACCGTTTCTTCGATGGATCAATATGAAAGTTTTTTATCAATTCTATCAGCAAATAATGGAGAAACCTCTATTGAACAGCGAAAGAAATTCGCGGCAAAGTCTTTCAATATTTCTTCTCATTATGATACTGCTATTTTTAACTATTTTAATGAAGATGAAATTGTATACAAAGCAAGTGAACAGACTTCTAAAGTTTTACGTTATGGAGAAAACCCACATCAGAAAGGATATTTCTTTGGCGATTTAGAAGCAATGTTTGAAAAATTACACGGTAAAGAATTGAGCTATAATAATTTATTAGACGTAGATGCTGCTGTTAATTTAATTGGAGAATTTAAAGAAGAAGCACCCACATTTGCTATTTTAAAACACAACAATGCTTGTGGATTTGCGCAAAGAGAAACTATAAAACAAGCCTATATAGATGCATTAGCAGGAGACCCTGTTTCTGCTTTTGGAGGTGTTTTAATTGCAAACAAAGAAATTGACAAAGACACTGCAGAAGAAATTCATTCTTTATTTTGTGAAGTTGTAATTGCTCCTTCTTTTTCGGAAGATGCATTGACAGTTTTAAAGGGAAAGAAAAATAGAATTATTTTAATTCAAAAAGAAGTTGAATTACCAAATACAACTGTAAGAACCTGCTTAAATGGGTCATTGATTCAAGACAAAGATCATATTACAGATAGATTAGAAGATTTAAAGTATGTGACCGACAGTAAACCTACACAAAGTGAATTAGATGATTTATTGTTTGCTTCAAAATTGTGTAAAAACACCAAATCGAACACGATTATCCTTGTAAAAAACAAGCAACTATTAGCTGGAGGAACAGGACAAACAAGTAGAGTTGACGCACTAAACCAAGCGATAGAAAAAGCAACTTCTTTTAAATTTGATTTGAACGGATGTGTAATGGCAAGTGATGCCTTTTTTCCTTTTCCTGATTGTGTAGAAATTGCGGATAAGGCTGGAATAAAAAGTGTCATTCAACCTGGAGGTTCTATAAAAGATCAATTGAGTATTGATTATTGTAATGAGAACGATTTATCCATGGTAATGACAGGAACTAGACATTTTAAACATTAACGAGGAATTACATCATTTACAGTTAGAAATTTAGTAAGTTTGTATGAGTTCATTAAAAATAAAACAATAAAAATATTTTATGGGTTTTTTCGATTTTATGACGGAAGATATTGCGATTGATTTAGGTACAGCAAATACTTTAATTATTCACGATGGAAAAGTGGTTATTGATAACCCTTCTATTGTGGCAAGAAATAGATTGACCGGAAAAATAATTGCAATTGGTAAAGAAGCCAATTTGATGCAAGGAAAAACGCATGAGAATATCAAAACTATTAGACCTTTAAAAGACGGAGTTATTGCCGATTTTGAAGCTTCTGAACAAATGATTAAAGAATTTGTAAAACAAATTCCATCTATAAAGAAACGATTATTTCCACCTGCATTAAGAATGGTTATTTGTATTCCCTCTGGAATTACAGAAGTAGAAAAACGTGCTGTTCGTGATTCTGCAAAACACATGAATGCAAAAGAAATTTATTTGATTTACGAACCGATGGCCGCTGCAATTGGTGTTGGCATTAATATTATGGAACCGAAAGGAAATATGATTATTGATATCGGTGGAGGTACTACAGAAATTGCTGTTATTGCTTTGAGTGGTATTGTTTGTGATCAATCCGTAAAAGTAGCTGGAGATTTATTTACAAACGACATCATGTACTACATGCGTACACAACACAATTTACATGTAGGAGAAACAACTGCTGAAAAAATAAAAATACAAATTGGAGCAGCAACAGAAGATTTAGAAACTCCACCTGAAGACATGCTTGTTCAGGGTAGAGATCTATTAAGTGGAAAGCCAAAACAAGTGCAGGTTTCTTATAGAGAAATTGCAAAAGCGTTGGATAAATCAATTTTAAGAATTGAGGACGCTGTTATGGAAACACTCTCTAAAACTCCACCAGAATTAGCAGCTGACATCTATAATACTGGAATATACTTAGCTGGAGGAGGCTCTATGTTAAGAGGTTTAGACAAGCGTTTATCTAGAAAAACTGACTTACCAGTATATGTTGCAGAAGACCCTTTAAGAGCTGTAGTTCGAGGAACTGGAATTGCTTTAAAAGAATTAAACAGATACAAAAATATTTTAATGAAATAGTGGTTTTTAAGTTCTAAAAAATGCAACAGATTCTCTTTTTTTTTCAAAAATTTAAATATTTTCTGTTTTTTTTATTCTTAGAATTTATTGCTCTTACAATCACTTTTAATAATCTTAATTTTCATAAAAGTAAATTCGTAAATTCTGCAAATAGTATCACTGGAAGCGTTTATTCAATACTCGCCAATTCATCCGAATATTTAGAATTAAAAAAGCTAAACAAACAATTATCTAAAGAAAATACCCGTTTAAAGAATTTATTCGCACACAATAAATTATTTTCTACAGAAGATTCAATAGCAATAGACACTACAAAATACTATCAAAAATATACGTACACTCAGGCTAAAATAATTAAAAACAGCTACTCAAAACCCTTTAACTTCTTAACAATTGATGGTGGCAGAAACCAAGGAATTGACAAAGAAATGGCTGTGGTTAATAGCAAAGGTATTATAGGAATTACAGATCAAACACAAAACTTATACACGAGAGTTCAATCTATATTAAATAAAAATAGTAGGATTAATGCACGATTAAAAAATAGCAATTATTTTGGGACTTTAAATTGGAATGGTAAAGATTACAGAACGGTTCAACTTTCTGACTTACCAAGACAAGCTCCATTAAAAATAGGAGACACTATAGAAACTGACGGGAAATCAACTATTTTTCCAGAAGGGATTCTGATTGGAACCATCTCAAAAGTAAATACAGGAAACACTATAGACAACAAAGTAGACATAAAACTTTTCAATGACATGAGTAACCTTAGATACATCTATGTTATTAAAAACTTACACAAAGAAGAAATCCAATCTCTAGAAAACACCCTTAATGAATAAAAATATAAGACAAAGTTTATTTTTTTTATTCTTGCTGTTTTTGCAAGTTTTAGTCTTAAATAATATTATTTTTTTAGGGCACATTAACCCCTATCTTTATATTGCATTTATTTTTTTATATCCATTAAAAGAAAAGAGATTTACTTTTCTTTTTCTCAGTTTCATACTAGGCCTTTGTGTAGACTTCTTTTCAGACTCGGGAGGTATTCACGCATTCTCAACTATATTTATTGCCTATATTAGACTCTTTTTTGTGAAAGTTTATTTCAGAAAAACAACCTCAGACTATTCTTTTTTTAACTTAAAATCTGAAGCTTTTGGTGCTGTTTTTAATTATGTAGTAACTTTAACACTAATTCATCATCTCATCTATTTTTCTTTTATTAACTTTAGTCTTCAAAATCTATCCATTGTATTTTTAAATACATTGTATACTAGTGTTTTTACATTGATTTTATTTTTTTTAGGAACCTATATTTTTACTAAAAACAAATAATGCAAAGAAAATTTTTACTTAATTTTTTAATTACACTTGTTGGGATTGTATTTATTGGGAGGCTTTTTTATCTTCAAATAGGAAGAGGCAAAAATTACGACCCAATACACAACGCAGCAGTAAAAATTGAATATGACTACCCAGAAAGAGGCTATGTTTATGACCGAAACGGAAAACTTTTGGCAGCAAATCAGCTTTCTTATGATGTTATGGTGCAACCAGATCAGTTGAAACCTTTGGATACCTTAGAATTTTGCAATCTATTAAAAATCAGTAAGGAGGTTTTTATAAAAAGATTTAAGAAAGCTAGAAATTATGCATCCTATTTACCTTCTGTTTTTTTAAAGCAATTAGCGAAAGAGGATTTTGCTTTTTTGCAAGAAAAGTTACACAAATACAATGGTTTTTTTATTCAAAAGAGAATTATTAGAGAGTATCCGATAAATGCTGCCGCAAATGTGTTGGGGTATATTGGTGAAGTAAATGAAATTTTGGCAAAAAAAAACAAATATTATCAACCTGGTGAGTTAATTGGTAGAGATGGTATTGAAAGACAGTATGAAAATTACTTAAGAGGAAATAAAGGAAAAAAATACTTACAAAGAAACAACCTCAATAAAATTACAGGATCTTATTTAAACGGGAAATATGACACGTTGCCAGAAAACGGCAAAGACTTAACTTTAACTTTGGATATTGATTTACAACGCTATGCTCAAAAACTAATGTCTGGAAAAAGAGGTGGAATCGTAGCAATAGAGCCTTCTTCTGGAGAAATTTTAGCATTAGTAACTGCCCCAACCTACAACCCTAATATGCTCGTAGGAAGAAAGCGCTCTAAAAACTCTACCATTTTATTTAATGACAACATCAGTAAACCTTCTTATGATAGAGGTCTATTAGCAGCCTATGCGCCAGGTTCTCCTTTTAAATTGATGAATGCTTTAGTAGGCCTTCAGGAAAACATTATAGATGAACAAACATCCTTTAAATGTTATGGTGGCTATAAATACGGGAACCGAAAAGAAGAATTTATGAAATGCCATTGTGAAATTTATGGCAAACCAATAAAACTAAAAACAGCGATTTCTAAATCTTGTAATACTTATTTTTCTAACACCTATAAAAGAATTATTGAGAAAAACAACAACGCTTCAGAAGGGTTAGATAATTGGCAGAAACATGTTTTAAGTTTTGGACTAGGTAATTATTTAGGGTATGATTTACCAGCAGGAAGTCCCGGATTAATTCCAAATGGAAAATATTATGATGATCGGATTAATTATAAATGGAATGGTTCTACAATTATATCCAATGCAATCGGACAAGGAGAAATCTTAACAACCCCAATTCAATTAGCCAATTTTACGGCAGCCATTGCAAATAAAGGATACTTCTACACACCTCATATTTTAAAAAAAGTTGATAACAAGTCGATAGACCTCCCAAATTTTACAATTGCAAAACAAACGAGTATTTATAAAAAACATTTTCTTCCTGTGATTGAAGCAATGCATGAAGTTTTTAAGACAGGAACAGGGAAATGGAGTCAAGTAAAAGGAATTGAAATTTGTGGAAAAACCGGAACTTCTGAAAACTTCGCAAAAATTGAAGGTCAAAAAATACAGCTTCCAGATCATTCAATCTTAGTGGCATTTGCTCCTAAAGAAAATCCAAAAATAGCCTTAGCCATTTTTGTTGAAAACGGGGGGTATGGTTCTACAATTGCAGCACCAATTACTAGTTTATTAATTGAAAAATATTTGAAAGGAACAATATCTAAAGCGTATAAATATAGAGAACAACATATATTAAACCTAAGTCTACAAGATATTTACGACAAATTACATCAAAAACCAGAAGAAATTGCGTCAGGAACGAAATAACATTTTTGCAGAAATCGATTGGATTTTAGTTTTTCTATTCATTACACTTGTTGGTTTTGGATGGATTAACATTTACGCTGCTTCAAAAACAGAAGAAAATCTTCAAATCTTAGATTTTTCTACTAAATATGGTAAACAAATTATATGGATTACTTTAAGCATTCCTCTAATTGTTTTGATTCTATTTTTAAATTCAAAATTTTACGAATATTTTTCAGTTGTGTTTTATGTCATTTCACTATTCGTTTTGCTACTATTATTCCCCTTAGGAAAAGAAATAAACGGCGCTAAATCTTGGTTTAATTTTGGAGCAATGAGCCTACAACCCTCTGAATTCGTAAAAGCGTTTACCGCTTTAGCAGTTGCAAAACTTTTAAGTGAAAGACAGTACAACCTGAAGCTAATTAAGAACCAAGTAAAGGTTTTTATTATTATTTTCGCTCCAGCTTTCTTAATTACCCTTCAACCCGATGCTGGTTCTGCATTAATATACTTAGCCTTCTTTTTTGTTTTAAACAGAGAAGGTTTAAGCTTAAGTTATACTGTTTTTGGAACCTTATTCATCCTTATTTTTATTTTAACCATTTTCTTTGGATACCTTTCAATTTTACTTTTTTTATTGACCTTGATCACACTTGCTGTTTTCTACGCTATTTACAAGGGAGGTAAAAGGTTTATTCGCTTTAGTTGGTATAAAGTTATGGCGATATATTTAATAACGACACTTTTTACGTTTGGAACAAATTTCACCTACAACGAAGTTTTTAAACAACATCACAGGGATCGTTTTGAAATTCTTCTTGGACTAAAGACAGATACAAAAAATATCGGCTACAATTCACATCAATCAGAATTAACCATTAGTTCAGGTGGATGGTCGGGTAAAGGTTTTTTAAAAGGAGACATTACTAAAGGAGATTTTGTGCCTGAACAACACACAGATTATATATTTAGTACTGTTGGGGAAGAATGGGGTTTTCTAGGAAGTAGTTTTGTAATTCTCCTATTCATGCTACTATTATATCGAATTATCTACTTGGCGGAAACACATACGAATAAGTTTGGACGAATCTATGGTTATGCAGTTGCTTCTATCCTCTTTTTTCATGTCATTATTAATATAGGAATGGTTATTGGCTTATTGCCAACAGTAGGAATACCACTACCCTTTTTTAGCTATGGGGGATCTTCTCTCTGGGGGTTTACCATTTTACTCTTTATTTTTATAAGGCTAGATGCCCACAAAAATTACGATTGGTAATAAAAATTTACGATTCTTATTTTATTATATAAAACTCTTTTATTTCCTAAGCATTTTTCTGTTTTACATCGCTTTAGGTTTTAATTATCATAACAACCATTTCTTAAAATAGCAATCGACATTTACCTTGAAGTAAGAAACTAGACTCTCAAATTAATACTATTTAAAATAAACTACTTTTCAGACAAAAAAAAGCTCTGAATTTTCATTCAGAGCTTTTAAATTTTATACTAAAAAACCTTACAATGCAGCAACGTGCTTTGTTAATTTAGATTTTAAATTAGCTGCTTTATTTTTATGAATAATATTACTCTTTGCTAATTTATCTAGCATCGATATAACTTTCACCAACTTACCTTCTGCATCTTTTTTATCTTCTGCAGAACGCAAATCTCTTACAGCATTACGAGTCGTTTTGTGCTGATATTTGTTACGTAACCTTTTAGCTTCGTTACTTCTAATTCTTTTTATTGCTGACTTATGATTTGCCATAATTCTTAATTTTATTAGTTTTTTTATTAAAACTTTGTAGTCCGTACGGGAATCGAACCCGTGTTACATGGATGAAAACCATGCGTCCTAACCCCTAGACGAACGGACCATAACAACTAAAGTGTCTCTCAATTGCGGGTGCAAATATACAAGGTTTTTTAAGTTCTGCAATAATTTTTCAAAAAAAAATGTATTTTTTTTTGAAATTAATACGCCTTTGCAAAAAGCACCCTTCTAGAGGACGGTTTACCTGTTAAAACACAGACTCCTACCTCTTCCTTAACATCGTTAGGAATGCATCTAATTGTTGCCTTTGTATACTCTTTTATCTTATCTTCTGTTTCTTCTGTTCCATCCCAATGAGCAGATACAAAGCCTCCTTTATTTTTTATAGCGCTTTTAAATTCGTTAAAAGTAGTTACCTCGGTAGTATGGACTGTTCTAAAATTAATTGCTTTTTTAAATAAATTATCTTGAATTTCTTCCAAAAGATTTTCAATAAAAGAAACAGCAGCATCTTGTGCAACTGTTTGTTTCTCTAAAGTATCTCTTCTTGCAATTTCTAGCGTTCCATTTTCTAAATCCCTGTTCCCAATAGCAATTCTTACAGGAACTCCTTTTAATTCATACTCTGCAAACTTTGCTCCAGGTCTATAAGTATCTCTCGTATCAAACTTAACGGAAATTTCTTTCTTACGTAACTCTTTTACAATTACATTCATTTTTTCTGAAATAGCTTCTAGTTGGTCTTCGCTTTTATAAATAGGAACAATTACGACTTGAATAGGTGCTAATTTTGGAGGTAAAACCAATCCAAAATCATCCGAATGCGTCATAATTAAACCACCTATTAAACGCGTGGAAACACCCCAAGAGGTTGCCCAAACATGTTCTTTTTTTCCCTCTTTGGTTGTGAACTTCACATCAAAAGCTTTTGCAAAATTTTGACCCAAAAAATGACTTGTACCTGCTTGTAGGGCTTTCCCATCTTGCATTAACGCTTCAATAGTATACGTATCTTCTGCTCCTGCAAAACGTTCGCTATCAGACTTCACCCCTTTAATTACGGGCATTGCCATAAAATTTTCTGCAAATTCTGCATACACATCTTGCATTTGTTTTGCCTCTATAATTGCTTCACTTTTTGTAGCATGTGCAGTATGTCCTTCTTGCCATAAAAACTCTGCAGTTCTTAAAAACAAACGAGTACGCATTTCCCAACGAACAACATTTGCCCATTGATTTATTAGTAAAGGTAAATCTCTGTAAGATTGAATCCAGCCTTTATAGGTATTCCATATAATTGCTTCAGAAGTTGGTCTAACGACTAATTCTTCTTCTAACTTCGCTTCAGGGTCTACTCTTAATTTCCCTGGTTTGTCAGGATCATTCTGTAAACGATAATGTGTAACAACAGCACATTCTTTTGCAAAACCTTCTGCGTTTTTTTCTTCAGCCTCAAACAAACTCTTGGGAACAAACAGTGGAAAATAAGCATTTTCATGTCCTGTTTCTTTAAACATCCTGTCAAGTTCTGCTTGCATTTTTTCCCATATAGCAAAACCATATGGCTTGATAACCATACAGCCTCTAACTGCAGAATTCTCAGCTAAATCAGCTTTTACAACCAATTCATTATACCATTTAGAATAATCGTCGGCTCTTTTTGTTAAATGTTTACTCATAGTTAAAAGTTTGGCACAAATATTGGTACCTTTAAAGTGAAAGTTTTGTTAAAAAAAAGTATTTATTATACAAAAGCAGCACAAAACTACTATAATTTAAAGAGTTTTTAGCAAAATTTAATTAATAAAAAAAGTAATCATCTAAATATATTCCTCATGAAACTACGATATGCAAAGCCCAACCTAAACCAACTATTATTTATACTTGCAGTGAACTTCGTGTTGATTTCTTGTGGAACCTACCAAAGTGCGTCTTATAATGATGGTATTTATGGTGATCAAACAACAACTAGCGCAAAGAAAAAAGTCATTATTATTGATGAAGATGCGAAGAATGAAAATGAAGAAAATTATTTTTTAAAGAAATTAAAAAGTTCAGAAACAACAGCGGATACTGCTGTTTTTGAAAATGATTATAATCCTGTAGACACTATTTATGTTGATCAGCAAGTTGCTGAAGAAAATTTAAATTACAACGCAAGTCAACCTTGGAACCAAAATGATAATAATCGTCTGGTTATAAACGTAACAGGTAACCCTTATTGGAATAATAATTTTGGCTATGGATATTATGATACTTGGAGAAATAGAAACTGGAGAAATAATGGTTTTTCCTGGAACTACAATTCATATTGGCACCCATACCATAATAATTATGCTTGGTACGTAGGTTTTTACAATCCGTATTATTATCAACCTAATTACTACAGCTATATAAATCCATACAGAGGTTATAATAATCGCTATTACAGAAACAACAGTTACGGAAGAAGAAGAACTGCAAGCAGTAGCACTTACAGAAGAAATAGCTCAGCCAACGCTAGTAGGAGAAATACCGCAAGCAGAAGAGGCAGCACATCTGCCAGAAGCGCTACAACAAATTCAAGAAGTTCAAGCACTAGAAGAACTTCTTCCAGTAATGGAAGGAATCGTGCAAATGTGAATTCAAATACAAAAAACAACAGAAAAGTTGTCGTTGTAAGAAGATCTTCAAACCCGTCAGCGTCAGGCACAAATAAATCAAATACGACCACTAGAAGATCGACAAGATCTACAACCGCACCTAGAAATAGTGCTACAAGCAGAAACACATCAACAAATCCTACCACAAGAACAAGAAGGACTAGCAGTACCAATTATAATGCACCTACAAGAAATTCTTCAACCAGGAGCACACCTAGTAGAAGTAGCTCTAGAAGCTCCTCGTCTAGAAGCGCAACTTCATCAAGAAGAAGGAGATAAAACTAAAAAACACTACAAACAAACATTCGTATGAAAGGACTTATTACAATCATGATTTTTTTCGCAGCAATAATGACGTCTTCTGCTCAATCTTTAGGGTATCAAGATTTAGGAGTTTTGTTTTCGCAAAATGACAATATTGGTAGTGCACGTTTTATTGCAATGAGTGGTGCTTTTGGAGCATTAGGAGGTGATATTTCTGCCATCAATGTGAACCCTGCTGGCATATCTGTATTTAACAACAGTTATTTTTCGGGTACATTTAATTCCAGAAATTCAGAAACCGCTGCTTCTTATGGAGACGCTGACTATAACGATAGAAAAACTTTAACTAGTAATAATAATTTTCTACAGCTATCGCACGCAGGTGCTGTTTTCGTTTTTGATAGTGCATATGAAACAACATGGAGTAAATTTGCCATTGCCTTTAACTATAGAATAACTAAAGATTTTTCAGGTAATTTTTTGGCGGAAGGTAATGAGGCAGTCACTAGATTTGACACAAATCCATTTGATTTAAACGACCCAAAAACGCTATACGATTATACAGCTGGTCAGTTTTTCGAAACAAATTTTGGAGGAGAAATAACAGAATTAAATATTGCTTTTTCGGCAGTGCACCAAAAAAAACTACACGTAGGTTTCGCACTTAACTTCTATGATTTAAATTTTTCTCAACAATCTTTTTTAACAGAGTTTAATAGTGATGAAAATGGAAATAAATTAGATGTAGAATTATATCAGGAAAATTTTACTACTGGAGCAGGCATCTCTGCAAATGGAGGTTTTATCTACAAAGCACACCCAAATTTTAGATTTGGTCTTGCTTATCAAACGCCAACTTGGTATACCGAAATTTCACAAGACACAAATTACAACCAAGATAGCTCTATAGACTTCGGAGAAACAACTTTTTTTCCAGAAGGAGAAGAGCCTTTATCAGAATCTAATAATAGACAACTCATAGATTACAGCATAAGAACTCCTGGTAAATTAACCGCAAGTGCTGCGTTTATTTTTGGAAAAAAGGGTTTGTTAAGTTTTGACTACAGCAACAAAAATTATAAAAACATAAAATTATTTAATGGTAATTTTACGCCTGAAAATCAATTTTTTAAAAATCAATTAAGAAATACACATGCGTTAAACATCGGCACAGAATGGCGTATTGATAAGTTTAGCATTCGTGGAGGTTATAAATTTGAACAAAGTCCTCATAAATCTCCTATAGATTTAAATGATTTTAAGCAATCTGGAAGTGTTATTGCTTCAGATAATTTAAAAGGTTATTCTTTTGGGGGAGGCTATAATTTTGGAAATTTCAAGTTAGATTTCGCATATAGCAACAACAATCGAACTTCTTTATACAATACATATCAGCAGTTTCCTGAAGTAGATCCAATAGAGTTACAAATAGATAACCGAATTTTTACAACTACAGTAACCATAAATTTATAGCTTTGATAAAAAATCTAAAACGCGCCTTTGAGCGATTTGGTGTTTAATTTATCAATTCTTTTAAAGTCGCCTTTTTTATGACTTTAAAAAGAACCGTATCTCCCTTTTTTGCCTTAATTTTGCAATTCAATTAATAGCAGCATGCAAGACTTAAAAATCACAGTTCAAGAAACTACAAATAATACCATTATAAAGTTTAATATTAATAAAGTTTTAATTAATGGTGGAAGCTATGAATATAGCAATATTGATGAGGCTAAAAATTCGCCTTTAGCCCAAGAGTTATTCTACTTACCTTTTGTGAAAAAAGTCTTTGTTACGGCAAATTTTATTGCTATCCAACGTTTCGATATTCTAGAATGGATAGATGTTCAGGAAGAAGTTGCCACTCAAATTGAAGCTTATTTAAATGGTGGGGGTATTGTTGTAAATGAAACACCAACTTCTAAAAAAGAAGCTATTGAAGTGTATGCAGAAGTAACACCAAACCCTTCGGTAATGAAATTTGGAAGCAATAAATCTTTAACGCAAACTGATGTTGAATATAAAAACATTGATGAAGCAAGTAAATCATCTCCTCTAGCACAAGCAATTTTCAATTTTCCTTTTGTAAAAGAAGTCTTTATTTCTGATAATTATATATCTGTCACCAAATATGACATGGTAGAATGGAATGATGTATTTACGGAAGTAAGAACTTTTATTCGTGAATATTTAGTTTCTGGAAAAACAATTATTAAAGAACTTCCAACAGAAGAAAAAACAGCTCTAGAAAATAAAGCTGAATCGCCAAAAGTTCAATTAGAAGGGATTTCAGCACAAATTGTAGATATCTTAGATGAATATATCAAACCTGCCGTTGCTAGTGATGGAGGAAATATTGCTTTTCGCTCTTATGATGAAGAACATAAAATAGTAAGTGTCGTTTTGCAAGGTGCATGTAGTGGTTGTCCTTCTTCTACAGCTACTTTAAAAAACGGAATAGAAAACTTACTCAAAGAAATGCTGCCTGATAAAATTAATGAAGTAGTAGCAATTAACGGTTAATTCTGCTATAAATAACAGGCATAAGCTATCTGCTAAAAAGCTTCTAACTTATAGTCTAGCGCATAAAAAACATATGATAAAACCTTATAAGAATTCAACATTAGGAAAGAAAGAGCAAGTTGCTCAAATGTTCGATAACATTTCTCAAAATTACGATGGGTTAAATAGAGTTATTTCTTTAGGAATTGATGTCAAATGGCGAAAAAAAGTATTGAAAATTGTTCGCAAAGATAATCCCAAACAAATTTTAGACATTGCTACTGGAACAGGAGATTTAGCTTTAATGATGGCGGCATTAAAACCTGATAAAATTATCGGCTTGGATATTTCTGAAGGCATGCTAGCAGTTGGTAAGCAAAAAATTACCAAAGCAAATTTATCAGAAAAAATAGAGATGATTGTTGGTGATTCTGAAGAAATGCCTTTTAAAGACGCTACTTTTGATGCTATTACAGTTTCCTTTGGAGTTCGAAATTTTGCTAACTTAGATAAAGGAATCACAGAAATTGCTAGAGTTTTAAAACCAACAGGAGTTTTAGTTATTTTAGAAACATCAAACCCAACAAAATTTCCTTTTAAACAAGGATATAAATTATATACTAATTTATTTTTACCTATTGTTGGCAAACTATTTTCTAAAGACAAAGTTGCCTATACTTACTTATCTGAATCTGCAAATTCTTTTCCCTATGGAAAAGCTTTCAACAATATTTTACAAAAAAATGGGTTTAGACATACAGAAGACAGACCAGTAACTTTCGGAGTTGCTACAATCTATACTGCACGTAAACAATGATCAATAAAAGATTTCTTGTAATAAACCTATTTCTGCTTACTTCTATTGCTTTTTTTGCACAAAGAGATAAAGTAGAGAATTTACCAAGTTTTGATAAAAGAAAATTACATTATGGTTTTTATTTAGGGATAAATAAAAATGACTACAAAATAAGTTTAAACGATATTGGTACAGTTCCAAATCCCAATATTATTATTCAACCAACGACTGGTTTTAATGTTGGTTTAATTGCAGATTTTCGTTTACATAAAAACATAAACGTACGATTTGAACCTGGTCTAATCACCAATGCTAAAGAAATTTATTTTAATTATTTATCACCTGCTAAAGACAGTGTTAGAGAAGTGAGTTCTACTTATTTACACCTTCCTTTCATCTTGAAATTTAGCTCAGATCGGTATAAAAATATTCGCCCGTATGTATTGGCTGGAATTTCATATAACTACAATTTCTCGAGTAATGAAGACAATCAAGACGATAACGCTGCAGGGCAATTTAGACTAAAAACTTCCAACTTTATGTATGAAGTTGGTGTGGGAATAGACCTTTATTTGTACTTCTTTAAATTTTCACCTTCTATTCGTGGAATCTTCGCAATAAATAATGAAATAAAATACGACAAAGATCCTAATAGCCGATGGACAGCTCCAATAAACTATTTAGGAACTCGGGGTGTATTTATAACTTTTGCTTTTGAGTAAGAATTAGCAATAGCCTACTAAATAAAACAAACAACTAATTTCGCTTAAACTCACTCAATAGAATAGCTGTTGCTGTTGCTACATTTAAACTCTCTGTTTCTTGAGCTTCGCCAAATCTTGGAATAGAAATTTTATTCATAATTTCCTTTTTTATTTCTGCTGAAACGCCATTTGCTTCATTACCCATAATGAGAATCCCTTCTTTCGGCAAATTCGTTTTGTACACATTTTCACCATTCATATCTGCAATAAAAGTTGGTAAATTTGTTTCTTTCAAGTATACTGACAAGCTTTTATAATGAATAGAAACTCTCGTTAAAGACCCCATACTTGCTTGCACTACTTTTTGATTATAACAATCTACCGTTTGCTTTGAACAAACTAAAGTAACGACACCAAACCAATCGCACAAACGAATAATAGTACCCAAATTTCCAGGGTCACTTATTGCATCTAAAACAATAATTAATCCATGATTATTTAGTGGTTTTTCCACTGGTATTTTAAACAAGCCTAAAACTTTATTCGGTGTTTTTAAATTGCTAATTTTCTTTAAATCATTTTCTGAAATCCGAACGATTTTTTCATTAGAAATATCCGTAATAAAATCTTCTGTACAAAAAAGGGTTTCAATCTCAAATGAAGAATTTAAGATTTCTTGGACCACTTTTACACCTTCAGCAATAAATAATTTATGCTTTTGTCTATACTTTTTTTGAGATAAACTTGTTATTAATTTAAATTGATTTTTTGAGATACTCATTAATTGATTCTAAATAGAAATAAACCGTTGAAAAATACTATTTTTGAATTTAATAGCGCTACAAAATTAATGAAAAAACTTTCTTTATCCTTTTTATTCTTACTCATTTTAATATCATGTAATTCTACAAAGCATGTTGCCGATGATAAACACATGCTGACACATAATTACCTCTTTGTTGATAGCCTTAAAAACAAAAGCATTGATTTAGAAAAATACCTTCTACAAAAACCAAATCCAAGGTTTTTAAATTTACCGCTAACTGTGTATCTTCACAATATAGGAAATCCAAAGAAACCAAAAACACCTTCTGAATGGGGTGAAAAAAATTATCGGTCTTATAATTTTATTAAAAATATTTTTTCAGAAAAACAAAGTATTGGATATGCAAATGCTTTTATTGGTTTAAATAATTGGTTTTTAAACTATCAAGAACCTGTGATTCTTAGCGAAAGAAAAATCAAAAAAACCCAAAATAATTTATTAACTTATTATAAAAATCAAGGTTTTTTTAAATCAAAAGTAACCTCAAAAATCAACAGCGATTCCATTAAAAAAAAAGCGACAGTATCCTATCATATTACAAAAGGAAAACCAACTCTTTTAGATACGATAAATCTTAAAATAGACGCGCCTATTTTAAAGACTATTTATAAAAATTCCGACACTTTTTCATTACTGAAAACCGGAGACCAATACAATGATAAAACCTTTAGAAAAGAAGCGAGTAGAGTAATAAAACTCTTTAGAAACAATGGTGTTTTTCACTTTACAGAAACTGCCTTAGGTTTTTATGTAGACTCGACCCGAACAGATTATAAAACAAATGTAGATTTTTTAGTCTCTAGTAATTGGATAGAAGAAAAAAAAGGAGCTTATCTAGAAACCCCTTTTAAAGTCCACAAAGTTACTAAGGTAAATGTCATAACTGATTATTCCTTTACAAAGAAAGGAGCACCTTTATTAGATACCATAAATTATAATGGCATTCATTTTTTAGCGCATGACAAAATAAAATACAACCCTAAATATTTATCTCAATCTATTTTTATAAAACCAAATGGGATCTATAAAGATACGTTAAGAAACTTAACTAGAAATCATTTAAAATCTCTTAAAAATTTTAAGTCAACCAATATAAAGTTTGATTTAATTCCGGGAACTGACAATGAACTAAAAATGGATGTTTTTTTAACTCCTATTGAAAAATACACCCTTGGTTTTGAAACAGAAGCAACGCATTCAAATATTAGGAATATTGGTATTTCTGGTAAACTTTCTATAACTGATAGGAATGTTTTTAAAGGCGCAGAATTATTTAAATTTTCTGTTTTGGGCTCTTGGTTTAATTCCAACAATGGTCCTGGCTGGGAAATTGGTGCTGATGCATCTTTAGAAATACCAAGATTTCTTGCTCCTTTTGGGCTCAGCAAATTAGTCCCCAAAAAGATGTCTCCAAAAACATTGTTTTCAGTTGGTACCAGTTTTCAAAAAAACATAGGTTTAGATAGACAAGCCTTTACTTTTTTATATGATTACAAATGGCAGTTTAATCAAAAAAAAACAATTCAATTAGAAATTTTCAACACGCAGTACATTCAAAATTTAAACATCAATAGTTATTTTAAAATCTACAGTTCTGAATTTTCAAACCTTAACAATGTCGCCAAAATATATGATGCTATAAATGAGAATTCACCAGCACCAAAAAACCATCCACTTTCGCAGGATTTAAATGTTCAAGTTGGTAGGGCGATTAACTTTATAAATAAAGTTTCAAATGATCGAGATTTTCAAGCTACAAATTCCAGAGAATACAATATGGCACTGAATATCTTAAATAGATACAATATTGTAACCTCAGATTTTTTAATTCCAACGCTTGCACTTTCATATACTTACAATAGTCAAACAAATTTCAATGACAATAATTTTTCTTTTTTTAAGGCAAGAATTGCGAATTCTGGAAATATTTTAGGACTGTTTTCTAATTCTAAAAATGCAAATAATAAAAAAACGTTTGCTAAAATACCCCTTGCTCAATATTTCAAAACAGACATTGAATATAAACAATTTTGGAATGTTAGCTCCAATTCTGTTTTTGGATTTAGAACATTTCTAGGCGCTATTGTTGCTTATGAAAACTCAGATATTCCGTTTACAAAAAGTTACTTTGCTGGAGGTTCTAACGATATTAGAGCCTGGCAAACCTATGAATTAGGTCCTGGAAGTAGAAATACTGGTTTAGAATTTAATATTGGAAGTCTTAAATTTCTGACGAGTGCAGAATACAGGTTTGGAGTTATTGGCAAACTAAAAGGCGCCGTATTTATAGATGCTGGAAACATTTGGGATATTACAGGTCCTGACTTTGTAGATAAAGAAGCTAGATTTAGTGATTTTTCTTCCTTAAAAAACATTGCGGTTGGCTCTGGTTTTGGAGCAAGGTTAGACTTTAGTTTTTTAATCTTACGTTTAGATGTTGGCTTTAAAACATACGAACCTTATTTAATAGGCGATAAATGGTTTAAAAACTACAGGTTCGAAAATGCTGTTTACAACATCGGAATCAACTACCCCTTCTAGAGCGATCAAAAACCTATAACGTTTTCGTTATTTTATGTATTCGCTACAACCTATTTTAGTACTTTTGGAGGAATTTAATGATTAAATAAAACAAACATGAGTCATAGTATAAAGCCAGGTGTTGCAACTGGAACAGAAGTTCAAGATATTTTTAATCTTGCAAAAGAAAAAGGATTTGCTATACCGGCAGTAAACGTTGTTGGATCTAACACAATTAATGGAGTTTTAGAAACTGCAAAAGATTTAAATGCTCCAGTAATTATTCAATTTTCTAATGGTGGTGCACAGTTCAATGCAGGTAAAGGATTGTCTAATGAAGGAGAAAAAGCTGCAATTGCAGGTGCTGTTGCCGGTGCAAAACACATTCATGAATTAGCTGTTGCGTATGGAGTTCCTGTTATTTTACATACAGACCATGCTGCAAAAAAATTATTACCTTGGATTGATGGTTTATTAGACGCTTCAGAAAAACATTTTGAAGAAACTGGTAAATCTCTTTATAGCTCTCATATGATTGATTTATCTGAAGAGCCTTTAGAAGAAAACATAGAAATCTGTAAAACATATTTAGCTCGTATGAGTAAAATAGGTATGACCTTAGAAATTGAATTGGGAATTACAGGTGGTGAAGAAGACGGTGTCGATAACTCTGATGTAGATGTATCTAAATTATACACACAACCAGAAGAAGTTGCTTATGCTTATGAAGAATTATTAAAGGTTTCTCCTCAATTTACAATTGCTGCAGCTTTTGGAAATGTTCATGGTGTTTACAAACCAGGAAATGTAAAATTAACTCCAAAAATCTTAAAAAATTCTCAGGAATTTATTACAAAAAAGTATGGTGTTGAAGAAAATCATATTGATTTTGTATTTCATGGAGGTTCTGGTTCTACAGTAGAAGAAATTAGAGAAGCAATTGGTTATGGGGTTATCAAAATGAATATTGATACTGATTTACAATTCGCTTTTACAGAAGGAATTAGAGATTACATGCAAGGAAACGCTGCTTATTTAGCAACTCAAATAGGTAATCCTGATGGAGCAGATCAACCAAACAAGAAACATTACGACCCAAGAAAATGGTTACGTGAAGGTGAACTTACTTTTAAAGCTAGGTTAAAACAAGCTTTTACAGACTTAAATAATGTAAATACATTATAAAATTTCTCTTTAAAAATAATTAAAAAGCACTGTGATTAAAATCAGAGTGCTTTTTTTTATGACTTTAGTCATCAAAAAGGATACTTTACAGAAAAAACTTTTACATTTGTATTTCTATTTTTTTTTTAGAAACAACAAAAAACACAACAACTAGTATGGCTTGGTTTAAAAGAACGGATAAAGGAATACAGACTTCTACAGAAGATAAGAAAGACACTCCAAAAGGTTTATGGTACAAAACTCCTAGTGGAAAAATAATAGATACAGAAGAATTAAAAAGAAACTTATATGTCAGCCCAGAAGATGGATATCATGTAAGAATAGGAAGTAAACACTATTTTGAGTTATTTTTTGATGACAATGAGTTTAAAGAATTAGATGCAAATTTGACAGCAAAAGATCCTTTAAAATTTGAAGACACAAAAAAGTATCCAGACAGATTAAAAGCAGCACAAGAAAAAACAAAATTAAAAGACGCTGTTAGAACTGCAGTTGGTTTGTCTTTAGGGAAAAAAATAGTAATCGCAGCAATGGATTTTGCTTTTATTGGTGGATCAATGGGATCTGTTGTAGGAGAAAAAATAGCAAGAGCCATAGAGTATTCAATAAAAAACGAACTTCCTTTTTTGATGATTTCAAAATCTGGTGGAGCACGAATGATGGAAGCTTCACTTTCATTAATGCAGTTAGTAAAAACATCTGCTAAATTAGCCCAATTAGCAGAAGCTAAAATACCATATATTTCCTTATGTACTGATCCAACAACGGGAGGCACTACAGCATCATATGCAATGTTAGGAGATATTAATATTGCGGAACCAAATGCATTAATTGCTTTTGCAGGACCAAGAGTTGTAAAAGATACAACAGGAAAAGATTTACCTGAAGGTTTTCAAAAATCTGAATTTGTATTAGAACATGGTTTCTTAGACGCTATCTACGAACGTAAAAACTTAAAAAAACAGGTTAATTTGTATATCGACTTAATACAAAACATACCTATTAGAGCTTAAATAGCAAACCAGCAAATTGCTGTCCATGATATTTTTTAGGTAAAACCTTTAAAAGAAGAACTTTCATTCTGTTTTTATTCAAAAAAATTCTATATTTGCGGCTTCAATGAAAACATCATTGATATACATAAAAATCATTTAAATAATATTGGAATGTATTTAACAAAAGAAGTAAAAGAAAGCATTTTCGAAAAACACGGTAAAGGAAAAAACGATACAGGTTCTTCAGAAGGTCAAATTGCATTATTTACACACAGAATTAACCACTTAACTGGGCATTTAAAGAAAAATCGTAAAGATTTTAATACAGAGCGTTCATTAGTAATGTTGGTTGGTAAGCGTAAAAATTTATTAGATTATCTTAAGAAAACAGAAATCAATAGATATCGTGCAATTATTAAAGAATTAGGAATTAGAAAGTAATTCTTACAAAAAGAGGTGCTATAAATGTGCCTCTTTTTTTATACAATAAGGTCTTGGTCTTGTAGTTTACTAAAAACCTTTATAGCACCTTCCTGTAAAAACGGGAATCTAACAAATCAACAGTCTGATTATAACAAAAAATCAGCAATCATATAAAAAATCAAAAATAGTAACAGCATTTTTGAATTTCCATTGCAACAACAGGCAACAACACAACAACAAACAAATTAAAAATTTTAGCACTAAAAATTTATGATTCCAAAAGTATTTAGAGAGGTTATAGACCTTGGAGATGGAAGAACCATTTCATTAGAAACCGGTAAATTAGCGAAACAAGCACACGGTTCAGTTGTTGTTCAAATGGGAAAAGCAATGTTGTTATGTACAGTTGTATCTAACTATAAGCAAAGCCCTGTAGACTTTTTGCCCTTAACGGTAGATTACAGAGAGAAATTTGCTGCTGCAGGTAGATATCCTGGAGGATTCTTTAAAAGAGAAGCAAGACCAAGTGACGGAGAAGTATTAACAATGCGTCTAGTAGACCGTGTTTTACGCCCATTATTTCCAAAAGATTATCATTCAGAAGTACAAGTAATGATTCAATTAATGTCTCATGATGAGGATGTTATGCCAGATGCATTAGCAGGTTTAGCAGCATCAGCAGCGATTCAATTGAGTGATTTTCCTTTTGAGTGTCCAATTTCTGAAGCACGTGTTGCAAGAGTAAATGGAGCATTTGTAATCAACCCAAGTAGAGCTCAATTAGCAGAAGCTGACATCGATATGATGATTGGTGCTTCTGCCGATTCCGTAATGATGGTTGAAGGAGAAATGGATGAATGTAGTGAAGAAGAAATGGCAGATGCTATTAAATTTGCACATGAATCTATCAAATTACAAATTGCAGCTCAGGTTCGTTTAGCAGAAGCTTTCGGAAAGAAAGAAACTCGTGAATACGAAACTGCTGAAGTAAATGAAGAATTAGAAAAAAGAGTTCACGAATTAGCGTACGACAAATGTTATGCTATTGCTAAGAAGGGAACTTCTAAAGCGGAAAGAACCGCTGCATTTTCCGAAGTAAAAGAAGAAGTAAAAGCTTCATTTACAGAAGAAGAAACAGCCGAATTTGGTCACCTTGTAGGTGGTTATTACAGAAAAGCTGAAAAAGAGGCTGTTAGAGAATTAACTTTAGCAGAAGGTATTCGTTTGGACGGACGTAAGACAGATGAGATTAGACCAATATGGTCTGAAGTAGATTATTTACCTTCAGTACATGGTTCTTCAATCTTTACGCGTGGAGAAACACAAGCTTTAGCTACAGTAACATTAGGAACATCAAGAGATGCAATGAAAATAGACATGCCGTCTTATGAAGGTGAAGAAAATTTCTATTTACATTATAACTTCCCACCTTTTTGTACAGGAGAAGCAAGACCTTTAAGAGGAACTTCTCGTAGAGAAGTTGGTCATGGTAATTTAGCGCAACGTGGTTTAAAAGGAATGATTCCAGACGATTGTCCTTATACAGTAAGAGTTGTTTCTGAAGTTTTAGAATCTAACGGTTCTTCTTCTATGGCAACCGTTTGTGCTGGTACAATGGCTTTAATGGATGCAGGGGTTCAATTAACAAGACCTGTTTCTGGTATTGCTATGGGGTTAATATCTGACGGAGATCGTTACGCAGTTTTATCTGATATCTTAGGAGATGAAGATCACTTAGGTGACATGGACTTCAAAGTAACAGGTACTTCTGAAGGAATTACTGCTTGTCAAATGGATATTAAAATAAAAGGATTACCGTACGAAATTTTAGTAAATGCACTAAAACAAGCTCGTGAAGGTCGTTTACATATTTTAGGAAAAATAACTGAAACAATTGCTACTGCAAACGAAGATGTAAAAGGTCATGCTCCTAAAATGATTAATAGAAGAATACCAAATGAATTAATTGGTGCTTTTATTGGACCTGGAGGAAAACATATTCAAGAATTACAAAAAGAAACAGGAACAACAATTGTTATTACTGAAGATGCTGTAACTGAAGAAGGAATTATTGAAATATTAGGAACAGATCCTGAAGGAATTGAAAAAGTTATTGCTCGTATTGAGTCAATGCTTTTTAAGCCTGTCGTTGGAAATGCTTATGAAGTGAAGGTGATTAAGATGTTGGATTTTGGTGCTGTTGTAGAATATGTGGAAGCGCCAGGAAACGAAGTTTTATTACACGTAAGTGAATTGGCGTGGGAACGCACAGATAACGTTTCTGATGTTGTAAAAATGGGAGATATTTTGGATGTAAAATATTTTGGATTAGACCCAAGAACACGTAAAGAAAAGGTTTCTAGAAAAGCTTTGTTAGAAAAACCAGAAGGTTATGTTGCAAGACCACCAAGAGATGATAAACGTTCTGGTGGACGTGATAACAGAGGGAGAGACAATCGTAGTGACGATAGAAAACCTAGAACACCAAGAAAAGAAGATTAAATTCTTTAATTGATATTTATAAAAATCGCCAATTAATTTTGGCGATTTTTTTTTACATAAAATCTAGTTATCATAAATACTTTTATTTTCTTTGTAACTCTTTATGAAAATTCAACGAATAACATATTTATCTCTCGGCACGAATCAAGGAGATAGAATTGAAAACTTACAAAATGCTATTCAATCAATTGATGATCATATTGGTGTGGTTGAAAAAATTTCGGCAATTTACAAAACACCTTCTTGGGGTTTCGAAGGTCATGATTTCTTTAATATATGTATTGAAGTTACGACCCATCTTCTACCAGAAATTTTATTGAGCTCATTGTTAGAAATCGAGAACAAACTAGGTAGAGTTCGTTCTTCTAATGAAGGATATGAAAATAGAAAAATTGACATCGACATATTACTAATTGCTGATGCTGTCATCTTTTCTAAAAAATTGATTGTTCCACATTCAAAAATGTTAGGTCGTAGATTTGTAATGGCTCCATTAGCAGAAATAGCGCCTATGATGATTCATCCCATAGCGAAAAAACAAATTGCGCTTTGTTTACAAAACTGCGATGATACTTCAGAAATATCAATTATAAATAAAAAATTACAAAAACCGTTTCCAGTTTCTTAAAGAACAAATCAACATTGTATTATTAGCCCTGCATTATCTTAAGTCATTAATGAAAACTCAATTGATCACAAAGCTAGCAACAAAAAAGAATTCTTACTCTTTAAGCTCCAGTTTTTCGGCAAAATAGGCGCAAAAATCACGCATCGTGGCACTCATTTTTTGATCATCTGTAGCACGTTCAAAAGTATCTGCCATGGCTACTAAAGTTTGGTGATAAAATTGTTTCATTTCATCTACGGGCATGTCTTTCGTCCATAAATCCATCCGCAAAGTATCTTTTTTTTTGTGATCCCAAACAGAAATCATAATTGCTTTGGAGGCTTCATTAATAATTCCACCGTCTTCTGCAGTCCAAGATATTTCTTCAGGCACTTTATTTTCGTCTAATCCTATTTCGAAATTTATTTGTGAAGTATGTTTTACTGACATTATTTTTTTGGCTTGTATTTTGATTTTTTTAATAAATATTCTGAATCAATTCGTAATAATTCTGGCAAAGATACATCATTATTTTGCATAAAAGATCTCACTATTTGCCAGCCTAACCATACTCCTACTCTTCCAGGAGATAGATTGTCGTCTTGTAAATAAAACTTAGAAAAAGGAGCATTGTTTAAAAATCTTTTGTTAAGATTTGTGTCTGTACTAAATAATATTTTTTTTTCAATAAAATACTTCCAAACACCTTCTTCATTTGTCTTGACCCAATCCATTTTTTCTTTTGAATATCCTATTTTTAATTCATCAGAAATACGGGGTAAATACCTATCCAACAAATACATTTTCTTCCCTTCATAAATCATTTTCCCAATAAAACTTCTGTTTGAAAAAGAGGACACCTGTTTTTCAATAATAGCGTTTGCAACATCTACAACAATACGCTCTTTCGTATTATTCTCTTTTATATACGTTGGATAATCTGCATAAAACGGGTGTTCTTTTCCTAAATAAACATCCAAAGAAATAAACAATAAACTGTCTGCATAGATCACCCTACTATTATAATCTATATCGGATAGCATGGTAATAATATTGGGCGAGTTAAATTTAGGATTGTAATATTTTAGATATTTAAAAAGGCGAGTTAATTGTGCTTCTGATGTTGAAAAGTTTTTATAAATCTGCTGTGTTTCTTTATATAAATCTTGTGCATCTTTATCATTCATTTGAGCGATTGCTATACTATCTGAAAATGATTTTGGAAACAAAAAAGGATACTTCTTTTTTAGACTGGGTAGTTGTTCTTTTGTGCTGTTATAAAAATCCACGTCATACCTTTCAAGAGAAAAGTTTACGCTGACCTTAGAAACATCAATAAATTGCCTAGGCGCTTCTTTACAAGAAAAAAGAGTAAATAAAATAAAAAAAAGGACTATAAAAAATCTCATAAACTTCGTATCTTGCTAATATAATATAAAACGATAAAAATACTAAAATAGTTTATCAATGAAGACAGAAAAGGTAGCAGAACATATTATAAAATGGTTGAAAGAATATGCAGAAAACACAAAAATAAAAGGCTTTGTTGTTGGAGTTTCTGGCGGAATAGATTCAGCATTAACCTCAACCCTATGTGCAAAAACAGGTTTTCCAACATTATGTGTAGGATTGCCAATTCACCAAGCAGCGAGTCATGTTTCAAGAGCGGAAGAACACATACGTCAATTAAAAAATAATTTTAAAAATGTTTCTGACGTCAATGTAGACTTAACGACTACTTTTGAAAATTTCAAAAAAGCAGTACCAACTGAAGTATCTTCTGCAAAAGTAGATTTATCTTTAGCCAATACGAGAGCAAGATTGAGAATGACAACCTTGTATTATTTGGCAGGTTTGCATAGTTATTTAGTGATAGGAACAGGAAACAAAGTCGAAGATTTTGGGGTTGGTTTTTATACAAAATATGGTGATGGAGGAGTCGATTTAAGTCCTATCGCAGATTTAATGAAATCTGAAGTTTATGAATTAGCCGCATTTTTAGGAGTGCCAAATTCTATTCAAAAAGCACAACCAACAGATGGGCTGTTTGGTGACAGCAGAACAGATGAAGCGCAAATAGGGGCTTCTTATGACGAACTAGAATGGGCTATGCGTATGCAAAATAAAGGGCAATCTGAAAATGATTTTTCTGGAAGAGAACACGAAGTTTTTAAAATTTACACGAGATTAAATAACATAAATCAACATAAAATGATTCCAATTCCTGTTTGTAAAATACCTACAAAACTAAAATAATTTTATGTTGCTTTGGTTTTGTTCTTTCAGCAAACTTATAGCAACTACCCTCTTTTGAACTCTTGATTTAAGCTCTTTTATTGAGTCTTTTGAAATCACAAACAGAAGTATTGAACCCACTTTTCAACCGATTGACAAACCTAAGTTCGAATAAGATAAACGATTTACTAATAACCAGAAAGATCTTTTAAACAACTCTTTTCAATTTCTCTGCAAGTCGAATTCTTAATGAATTATAGCTCATTATTTCTTCTTTTTCTTCATGGGAATATTCTTTTCCTTTTACTAAGAATTCATTCACCAATTTATCTATTAAAATTCTACGAATATTAAAAACCACATCAGAAACTGCTTTTGGCAACACCTCTATTGCCGTCTTCACCTCAATACTTTTACCCTCCCAATTGCTTAGTTTATGTTTTTCTTCATCCATTAGAATAGAAGTAACAATATTGATTATTTCTGCATTTTTATGATTTACAAATTTATCTACCACCAATTTTTCAGATTGATTTAATTGATGAATCATTTCTGAATAAATTTCTTGAAAAAGAGGATTGGTAAACTCCGTTTCATCTTCTTGTAAATGCAAATAAATTTCTGCGGATACTAAATTTTGATATTTTCTTTTCGAAAGCATTTCTTTTCCGTCTTCATCTACATTTGTGATTTCTTCTATAAATTCTACTTCCTCGTTACCAAACAATAGTAAAATTCGAATGATTTCTTTTTCAAGAATTGAAAGTTGATCAATTTTTTGAGTAGAAACCTCTCCTCCTTTAACCAAGCCCATTTGAGCTTGTTCTTGTTCCATAAAATACTCTGGAGGTGGTTGATTTGGATCTTGCTGCCGTTTTAAAATTTTACTTTTTTCTTGTACACCTTTCTTTACTATCTGCGCTAATTCACTAAACAAAACACGTTCAGAAATATCCATGATTCTTGAACATTCTTGAACGTATACTTCCCGCTGAATACCATCAGGGATTTTAGAAATACTCGTTACAATATCTCTAATTACTGCCGCTTTTTTTATTGGATCGTTGTTCGAATCTTTTAATAAAAGGGACACTTTAAAATTGATAAAATCTTGTGCAGCGTTTTCTAAATAGGTTTTTAATTCCGCATCAGAATTTGATTTTGCAAAACTATCTGGGTCCTCTCCCTCAGGAAACTGAACTACTTTTACGTTCATTCCTTGTTCTAAGATTAAATCTATTCCACGAATGGAAGCTCTTATCCCTGCAGCATCTCCATCAAATAAGACTGTAATGTTTTTAGTCAATCTGTTGACCAATCTTATTTGATCGGATGTTAACGCGGTTCCTGATGAAGCAACAACATTTTCTATCCCCGATTGATTAAAAGAAATTACATCTGTATACCCTTCAACCAAAAAACAATTGTCTTGTTTGGCAATTTCTTTCTTAGCTTGATAAATTCCGTAGAGAATTTTACTCTTGTGATATATATCACTCTCAGGAGAGTTTAGATATTTAGCTGCTTTTTTGTCCGCCGTTAAAATACGTCCACCAAAACCTAAAATCCGCCCAGACATTGAATGTATTGGAAATAATACACGTCCTTTAAAACGATCAAATTGTTTGTTTTCTTTTACAATAGTTAATCCAGTTGAAGCAAGGTATTTTAAATCATATCCCTTGGCTAAAGCAGCTTTTGTGAAATTATCCCACTCATCAATACAATAGCCTAATTCAAATTTTTTAATGGTTTCATCTGTAAAACCACGTTCTTTAAAATAAGACAATCCGATGGCTTTTCCTTTATTGGAATTCAACATTAAATCATGAAAATAGTCTTTGGCAAAATTAGAAACCAAAAACATACTTTCTCTTTCATTCATCTGCGCCTTCTCTTCCGAACTTTGCTCCGTTTCTTCTATTTCAATATTGTATTTTTTTGCCAACCATCGCAATGCTTCTGGATAGGAATAATGTTCATGTTCCATTAAAAATGAAACGGAATTCCCTCCTTTCCCTGTAGAAAAATCTTTCCAAATTTGTTTGACAGGAGATACCATAAAAGAAGGTGATTTTTCGTCTGTAAACGGACTCAATCCTTTAAAGTTACTTCCCGCTTTTTTTAACTGAACAAATTCACCAATAACCTCTTCTACTCTTGCAGATTCGAAAACTCGGTCTATGGTACTTCTAGATATCATTTTTTGTTATTTAAGAAGCTGTTTTCAACTTTTTTAATGTTGAATGTGTCAATTTTGCCTCTGCATATTCTTTGGTTACATTCAATTCTTTTTGATCAGAACTTGGTAAATCAAACATGGCGTCTGTAAAAATTGCTTCACATAAAGAGCGTAATCCTCTTGCACCTAATTTATATTCAACGGCCTTTCCTACAATATAGAGTAATGCTTTTTCATCTATTGTGAAAGCTACATCATCCATTAAAAACAATTTTTCATATTGCTTAATAATTGAGTTTTTAGGTTCTGTTAAAATAGCACGCAATGTTTTTGCATCTAAAGGATTCATATAACTCAACACTGGCAAGCGTCCAATAATCTCAGGAATCAACCCGAAAGATTTTAAATCTAAAGGAGTAATGTATTTTAATAAATTTTCTTCATCTACTTTATCATCATCTAAAGAGGCACCAAAACCAACAGCTTGTCGGTTCAATCGTTTACTAATAAATCTTTCGATTCCAGAAAATGCACCGCCAGCAATAAATAAAATCTCTTTGGTATCTACTTCTGTAAATTTCTGCTCAGGATGTTTTCTTCCACCTTTTGGTGCAACATTAACAACAGTTCCCTCTAATAATTTTAACAATGCTTGCTGAACTCCTTCACCAGAAACATCTCTTGTAATAGAAGGATTGTCTCCTTTTCTTGCAATTTTATCAATTTCATCTATAAAAATAATGCCTCTTTGTGCCTGTGCTACATCATAGTCTGCGGCTTGTAATAATTTACTTAAAATACTTTCTACATCTTCACCAACGTACCCTGCCTGTGTTAAAACAGTTGCATCTACGATCGCAAAAGGCACATTGAGCATTCTTGCAATTGTTTTTGCAACTAAGGTTTTTCCAGTTCCGGTTTCTCCTACTAAAACAATATTAGACTTTTCAATTTCTACTTCATCTTCGTCCTCTTCTTGCAACAAACGCTTGTAATGATTATAAACAGCAACTGCCATTGTTCTTTTTGTTTCATCCTGACCAATAATATATTGATCTAAGAAGGCCTTAATTTCAATTGGCTTTTTTAGCGTTAAATCTTTAGACAATCCATTAGACTTTGAATCAGAAACTTCTTCTTCGACAATGCCATGAGCTTGCTCTATACATTTATCACAAATATGTGCATCTGAGCCAGCAATAAGTAAATCTGTTTCTGCTTTTTTGCGTCCGCAAAACGAACATTCTAAATTTTCTTCTTTTGACATCTTACTTTATTTTTTGTTCTTAATTTCTAGTTGGTGGGTTCAAAACTTTACCAACATCTATATACCAAGAACGAAATACGTTCCTATTTTCTTGCTAAAACTTCATCAATCATACCGTACGTTTTTGCTTCTTCAGCTTTCATCCAGTAATCTCTATCAGAATCGTTGTGAACTTTCTCTATTGTTTGTCCAGAATGACTTGCAATAATCGCATACAATTCATCTTTCAATTTCAAGATTTCTCTTGTCGTAATTTCAATATCTGAAGCCTGCCCTTGTGCACCTCCTAAAGGTTGGTGAATCATTACTCTGGAGTGAGGCAAAGCAGAACGTTTTCCTGCTGCTCCTGCACACATTAAAACGGCTCCCATTGAAGCTGCCATTCCTGTACAAATTGTAGCAACATCAGGTTTAATGAATTGCATGGTATCATAAATCCCTAGACCTGCATAAACTCCTCCTCCTGGAGAATTGATGTAAATTGAAATATCTTTATTTGCATCCACACTTTCTAAAAACAATAACTGCGCTTGAATAACATTCGCTACTTGATCGTTAATTCCTGTTCCTAAAAAGATAATTCTATCCATCATTAAACGAGAGAAAACATCCATCTGAGTGATGTTCATCTGACGTTCTTCCATAATATATGGCGTTAAACTACTTGTTATTTTACCAAAATAAGTACTATTTATTCCTTGATGTTGTGTTGCGTATTTTTCGAACTCTTTTCCGTAATCCATTTTCGTGAGGCTGTTTTATGTTTAATAGTGTAAATATAAGAACTATTTCTTACTATTTTGTTTCAGTTAGTCGCTAAAAAAAACCTGAATGTAAAAATTCAGGTTTTTTGTTTTTTAGGTTTCTCAAATTAGTTGGAAAAAATTAACAACTGAGTAAAAACCCAAACAATCTGCGATTGTTATTTATATACTTCTTTAATGAAATCTTCGTAAGAAAGTTCTTTCGATTTAAAACTCATGTTCTCTTTGTAAAACGTCAATAACTTTTGACTAATTAATTGAGATTGTAATTTTTGAGCTTCTTCTTGATTTTGTAAAATTCTTCCTGCGATTTCATCCAATTCTTTTTCTTCTGGATTCATATTCCCAAATTGTGCCATTTGGGTACGGATAAATCCTTTTGCATAGGCTACTAATTCTGCATAGTCTAACTTGATGTCATTCTCTTTCATAATCTTTCCTTCGATTAATTGATAACGCAATCCTTTTTCAGATTTCTCAAATTCAGCAGTAGCTTGTTCTGCCGTTAATTCTTTTTCTCCTGCAGTTGCTAACCATTTCTTTAAGAAATCAGCAGGCAAACCAAACTTTGTGTTTTCAACTAAATACTCAGTTATCGCATTCAATAATTGCTGATCCCCTTGTTGTGCAAATTGCTTTTCTGCGTCTTCTTTAATTTTATCTCTCAATTCAGTCACAGAATTCACACTTCCATCTACAAATAATTTATCAAATAATTCTTTGTCTAATTCTGCTGGCTCCGTATTTGTAATCTCTTCTACAGTAAAAGAAACCTTAACATCTAAATCGTGAATTACATCATGAGAAACACCCAAAAGGTGTTCTAGTTTATGTGCATCCTCAAACAATTTTTTTGTGTCTAATTCTATAACATCTCCAACTTTAACACCAACTACTTTATTTTGATTTTTCTTTCCTTTAAGATCGCTTACTAAAAAAGTTGCTTTTTTGTTGATTTCACTTGCTTCATTTAAAAAAGTACCCGTCACGTTAGCGTCGATATTCGCTTCCGAAATCGCACTCATTTTTCCGTAACGTGTTTGTATATTTTTAACTTCTTCGTTGATTAGTTCTTTGGTTGCAACAATGTTGTATTGCGTAACTTTCTTTTTAGCTGTTAAATTTACATCGAATTCTGGCACTAAACCTAACTCAAATTCAAAAGTAAAAACAGCAGCATCCCAATCAAAATCTTCTTTAATTCTTGGAATTGGATTTCCTAAAATGTCCAATTTCTCTTCTGTTAAATAGGTGTTTAAAGAGGTTTGTAAAAGTTTGTTTACCTCGTCAATCATGATAGACTTACCATACTGTTTTTTAATCATCCCCATAGGTACATGTCCTTTTCTAAAACCAGGAACATCTGCCTTTTTACGATAATCTGTTAACAATTCTGCTACTTTTGATTGATAATCATCTGCAACAATATCCACTTTTACAACTGCGTTTAACGCATCAATATTTTCTTTTGTAATATTCATTTCTTGTTCTCTTATTCTTTAAAAATCGACTGCAAAATTAATCATTTTTATTGATTTTACAAATGTTTAAACACTTCTATTTCAGTAGAAAATATTCTTTGAGAACTTTAAAATTAACGCGTCTTTTATTTTGACATCTCTGTAAAGTATTGATAAAAATAGGGTAAGGTTTCAATTCCTTTTAAATAATTCCACACTCCAAAATGTTCGTTTGGCGAATGAATTGCATCAGAATCTAACCCAAAGCCCATTAAAATAGTTTTACTTTTTAAATGTTCCTCAAACAAAGCAACAATTGGGATACTACCTCCGCTTCTTTGAGGTATCGGTGTTTTACCAAAACTAGTTTTATAAGCCTTACTTGCTGCCTTATAGGCAATCGTATCTATCGGCGTCACGTAGCCTTGACCTCCATGATGAGGTGTAACTTCAACCGTCACCGCTTTTGGAGCGATACTTTCAAAATGGTTTTTAAATAACTGCGTAATGGTTTTCCAATCTTGATTTGGCACTAAACGCATCGATATTTTTGCAAAGGCTTTGCTTGCAATTACGGTTTTTGCACCTTCACCTGTATATCCTCCCCAAATTCCATTTACATCTAAAGTGGGTCTTATTGAATTGCGTTCGTTAGTGGTAAATCCTTTTTCGCCGTAGATATCCTTAATATTTAAGGCCTCTTTATAATGATCTAAAGAAAAGGGTATTTTTGCCATTTCGGCTTTTTCTTCTTTGGATACATTTTCTACACGATCATAAAAACCAGGAATGGTAATCTGATTGTTTTCATCATGCAAGGAAGCAATCATTTTTGTTAAAATGTTGATGGGGTTTGCCACCGCACCTCCGTATAAACCCGAATGTAAATCTCTATTTGGTCCAGTAACTGCTACTTCTACATAACTTAAACCACGTAAACCGGTTGTAATCGATGGAGTATCATTGGCAACCATGCCGGTATCCGAAATTAAAATAACATCGTTGGCTAATTTTTCTTTATTTCTAGGAATAAACCAGGCCAAACTTTCTGAACCAACTTCCTCTTCGCCTTCTATCATGAATTTCACGTTGCAAGGCAAATTACCAGTTTTTGTCATGTATTCTAATGCTTTTACATGCATATACATTTGTCCTTTGTCATCACAAGCACCACGTGCAAAAATAGCACCTTCTGGATGCAATGCTGTTTTCTTAATCACAGGCTCAAAGGGAGGCGAGTTCCATAAATCTATTGGATCGGCGGGTTGCACGTCATAATGACCATACACTAGAACTGTTGGGAGCTTTTTATCAATTATTTTTTCTCCATAAATAATTGGATATCCCGGAGTTTCACAAAGCTCCACATGATCACAACCTGCTTTTTTGAGACTTTCTAAAACAAAATCCGCCGTTAATAACACCTCTTTTTTGTAGGCAGTATCTGCACTTACAGAAGGTATTTTCAACAACGCTATTAATTCATTTAAGAAGCGTTTTTGATGCGTTTTAATATAAGATTGTAGGGTGTTCATTTAGATTTCTTTTTTTTCTATACCAAAAGTAGAAAAATAATAATGAACTACTTTGCAGTTTATAAGTATTGTTTATATTTGCATCCCAATTAAAATTGGAATTTACAAGTTTTCTTGTAAATTAGGCAGGTATACTGCCAAACAAGCAGGCGTGGTGGAATTGGTAGACACGCTAGACTTAGGATCTAGTGCCGCAAGGTGTGAGAGTTCGAGTCTCTCCGCCTGTACAGATTAAGCCTTTCAAATAGTAGTATTTGAAAGGCTTTTTATTTACGTAAAAAAATAAAAAATATTTTTAAATACTAGACACAACTTCTTTTTAGAGGACTCTTTTCTTACATTGTTTCTTGAACATTCCCTTTTACAGAAGACCTTATTAAAAAAAATAATGCAGTAAGTACTTTTGAAAAATTACAGCTTCCACTATTTCTAGTGTTTTTATACAACTAAATAAAAAATGAACAGCAACGGTCAAAACATATAAATAAACGAGACAAAAACGTTTAAAAAAAAGACTATCATTGTAATCCCTCCAATCAAATAAAGATGTTTAAAAAAAATAGTTTACAATTTTCGCTGCTCCTAGTTCTAGTGCTTTTTAATTCTTGTGAGAAAGACCCCAGCAATCCCTTATTGGAACCTGAGTTTACAAGTCCAGACACATTTAACTCAGAGGTAGTTGTTGGCTGGTTCAATCTGATTAAAGTATTAACCACTGAAACACCTGGCTTCACTCCACCTGTAGCGGCAAGAGCCTTCGGATATACTGGGGTTGCTTTATACGAAGCGATCCAAGTTGGTATGGAAAACAAGACCTCTTTATCCGGAAAATTAAATGATTTCATTTTAGAAACCGCCTATATTGAAGGGGCACAATATCACTGGCCAACAGTTGCCAATAGCACTTTAGCAAGCATGACAAAATCTTTCTATTCCAACGCTTCTGTTGCTAACTATTCAAGTATTCTTGCATTAGAAAAACAATTTAATGATCAATTTTCAAATACGATTGCCAACGAAGTCACAGACAGGTCTATTGTATTTGCTAATAATATAGCTGATAAAATTTTATTATGGTCTTCAACTGACGGTGGTTTTGGAGCTCAATTTAATAATTTTCCAAGTGAATATGAGTTTTTACCAGGTGTAGAATTCTGGAAACCAACAGCTCCAGGTCAAAAAGCTTTACAACCCTATTGGGGAAGTAATCGCCCTTTTTTATCTCTTAATCTCGAAAACACTACTCCAGCAAATCCTCCCACTTACAGCACAGACACTGAATCTCTTTACTATAAAAGAGCAATGGAAGTGTATGAGGTGGTGAATAACGTAACGGAAGCGCAAACTATTATTGCTGAGTTTTGGTCAGACGACCCACAAACATCAGCGACACCTCCTGGACATTCTATTTCAATATTAAATCAACTAATTAATGATACTAATTTTGATTTATTTGCTTCATCAGAGGCATTTGCAAAATTAGCTATTGGTATTAATGATGCATTTATATCGTGTTGGAAAGTAAAATACGATACAAATTACCCCCGACCTGTTACGGTAATCAACAATCAAATTGACCCAAATTGGGTTACCATTTTAGACACGCCTCCCTTTCCAGAATATACCTCAGGCCATTCTGTACAATCTGGCGCACTTGCAGAAATTTTAATTTCATTGTTTGGTGAAAATTATGCTTTTACAGATCGTACCCACGAAAACCGCACCGACATTGATGGAACACCAAGAAACTATACTTCTTTTATTCATATGGCAGAAGAAGCTGCTGCTTCAAGGTTATATGGCGGGATTCATTTTAAAGAAGGTATTGAACTCGGCCTAACCCAAGGCTATCAGATAGGTAAAAACGTAATTCGTGTTTTTAATTAATCTTTTTTATTAGCGTTGGTAAAGTATTAGAACTATTCTCAATTACTAAAATAAGGCATTTCAAAAATTTTTCTTTGAAAGCTACTCTTCATGAGTAAATCTAAAAAGATCTTTAAAGTGATTTATACATCAGCACACACTCCTTTATTTCTTGGTAGCTCTTAGCATCTCTCTTTTTCCTGGAGGTCCTGGCAAACGCTCTACAACAAACCCTACTTCTTGCATCGCACGTCGAACACTCCCTTTTGCAGAATAAGTCACTAAAACACCTTCTTTTTTAAGTGCCATATACATCTTTTGAAAGATCGCTACTGTCCATAATTTCGGTTGATTTTGTGCACCAAATGCATCAAAATAGATAAGATCAAAATGGTTCTCATCTGAAATGTCTTCAAAAAATTGTTTTCTTTTTGTGAACTTAAAACGGTCAGAAATACAATGTGAATCTTCCCAAGAAAGCGAATGCATTTTATCAAAATCAGCTTGCTGTTTTACTGCTTTTAGTTCAGAAACATAATTCAATTTTTCTACCTCTTCCGCAACAACAGGGTACGCTTCTACGCCAACATAATTGACGTTAACTGCTGTTTCTAAAGTCTCCAAAAAAGTAATAAATGCATTTAATCCTGTGCCAAAACCAATTTCTAAGATAGAAACCGTTTCCTTTTTCTGTTCTAAAACTTTATCAAATCCTGTTCTTATAAAAACATGATATGCCTCTTGGATTGCTCCATGTTTAGAATGATATTGCTCGTTCCATTCTGGCAAATGAATGGTGGTAGAACCATCTGAAGTAATTAAAATTTCTCTTTTCATAAATTCTAGGGTGACTGAGTTTCGCACTTTATTTTTAAAAAATACTTTTCAAAATGATGAAAATTACTGTTTTTCAATTCTTTAAGGATAGTACAAATAAAGAGACAAAAGAAACAAAAATCTATCAAATATTTTATAATTTCTATATTTACTGCGTATTCAACAAAAGTACTTATTTTAGTGTGTAAAAGCAATGATTTGTTCTATTGTCAGATAAATATTTTGTGTACATTTGTTTTTTAATCCAATTAAAAGAATGAAGTCTAATATAGAAATTCAACGTATAGAAAAATCGAAAATCGATGCTGTCGATTTTGACAATCTACCATTTGGTAGTGTATATTCTGACCATATGTTAGAATGTGATTTTATAAATGGCGAATGGCAAACCCCTGTTATTAAGCCATATGCACCAATATCTTTAGATCCAGCTGCAAAGATTTTCCATTATGGACAATCTATTTTTGAAGGGATGAAAGCCTACAAAGATACCGCAGGAAACACACTTTTATTTCGACCAATAGACAACTGCAAACGTTTAAATAAATCTGCTGAGCGATTGGTAATTCCTCAGATTCCTGAAGCTGTTTTTATGGAGGGATTAAAAAGATTATTAGAAGTTGACTCCAAATGGATTCCTACAAATGAAGGTAGTTCATTATACATAAGACCTTTTATTTTTGCTACAGGAATCGGGCTTCACGCCTCTCCAGCAGACGACTATAAATTTGTAATTTGTACAGCTCCTTCTGGTGCTTATTTTGCTGGAAAAGTAAAAGTTTTAATTGAAGAAAAATATGCACGAGCTGCAAACGGTGGTGTTGGCTTTGCAAAAGCAGGTGGTAACTATGCTGCGCAATTTTATCCAACTCAACTGGCAATAGAAAAAGGCTATAATCAAATCATTTGGACGGATGATAATTCGCACGAATACATTGAAGAAGCAGGTGCTATGAATATTTTTATCAGAATTAATGACACCTTAATTACGAGCCCTACAAGTGATCGTATTTTAGATGGAATTACACGTAAAAGTATAATTCAGATTGCGAAAGACATGGATATTGATATTGAAGTTCGAAAAATTTCAGTGTCTGAAGTAATCGCTGCTGCACAAAGTGGAAGCTTAAAAGAAATGTTTGGTACAGGAACTGCGGCGGTAATTTCTACAATTGCTGCTTTTGGTTATAAAAATACAGATTATGATTTGCCAACCATAGCAACTTCTTTTGCGACTACTTTAAAGAAAGCAATTACAGACATTCAAACCAACAAAGCTGAAGATCCCTATGGATGGAGAGTGCTAATTTAAGGTGAAAAACAAAACACTCATCAGTAAAGAATTAGACGCTTTTTACAACAAAGCTTCCGAAGAAACCCGACTTGAAAAAGGAATGGGGATTTTTGAGTTTGAACGGATTAAAGAACTGATTACACTCCATCTTTCAAAACAAAATTCGACAATTATTGATGTTGGTGGAGGAACAGGAAAATATGCCGAATGGCTAGCAAAAAAAAACCATACAGTACATTTAATAGAACCTGTTTTAAAACACATACAACTTGCTAAAAAAAGAGCAAACAAATTAAAAAATCCTTTCTCAGTAACTGTAGGCGAAGCAAAAAACCTTCCTTTTAAAGACCAAACTGCAGATTTAGTTATTTTACATGGACCTTTGTATCATTTACAAAAAAGAGAAGATCGAGTTGCTGCCATTATAGAAGCAAAAAGAGTCTTAAAGAAGGGTGGAATTATTTTAGGTTTTGCAATTAACGCAACAGCTTCCACGGTAGTTGGCTTGATGAATGGAATGCTTCACGCAAACTCCTTTTTTGAGATGTGCAAAGAAGAACTTACTACCGGAATTCACAATGTTCCCAAAGATTTCCCTTTTTTATTGGCCGATGCGTTTTATCACAAACCAGCAGAATTAAAAGAAGAATTTTTAGCACAAAACCTCAAACTCATCAACCTTTTTGCAGTTGAAGGCATGATCTGGTTAGACCAAGAATATTTTGCAAACATGTTAGATAAGAAGAAATCTAAAACACTAAAAGCGTTGCAAAACCTTACTCAAAATGATGAGTATCTATTGCCTTTTAGCCCACATATGATGATTGCGGTGCGCAAATAAATGCGTTTATTTTCTAAAGAAATGAATAAAGAGAAACCAAGTGGAAAATAAAAAGAACCATTGGTGTACCTGTCCGAAATGTAAAGGTACCGGAAGCAAAAGGAAGCGTCTTGGTAAGAAAGCACAACTCCAATATCAAACAACACGAGACCTTTTTAAAAAAAATACCAGCGATGGAACAGCTCCAGAACTCCCAAAGGGACAGCTACATGCTTGCTCTAATTGCAAAGGGTCTGGATTGGTTATGGGTACTCACCCTCCTTTAGCAGCGACAAAAGACTACCCACATGTGGCTATCATTGGTGCCGGAATAGGAGGAGTTGCTTTGGCTGTAGCCTGTTTACATCGTGGAATTCCCTTTACACTTTATGAAAGAGATGATCGTTTCAATACGCGGTCTCAAGGTTATGGACTCACCTTACAACAAGGTAGTAAAGCGTTGGCAGGTTTGGGTATTCTCGCTCTGGAAGCAGGAATCACCTCAACCAGACATGTGGTACATACTCCAGAAGGAAAAATCATTGGCGAATGGGGACTCAGAAAATGGGGACGTTCCGACACAAAAGCGACACCAAAACGTAAAAATATACATATCGCAAGGCAATCTTTGCGTCTCGCTTTGCTTGAACAACTTGGAGATCTTAATGCCGTGCAGTGGGGACATCAATTACTGAATTTTAATGAAGTAAAAAACAAAGGTGTGACGCTAGAATTTCAAGTAAATAATGAAGTCAAAAGTGCCAAGGCAGATCTTGTAGTTGGAGCGGATGGTATTCGTAGCACTGTCCGAAGATTATTCATTGGCGAAGAAACCACCCCTTTGCACTATCTAGGCTGTATGGTTATTTTAGGAATTTGTCCTTTAAAAAACTTGGAAGACATTGAGAGTCCATTACTAGATTCAGCAACCGTATTTCAAACCGCCAATGGTACTGAACGGATCTACATGATGCCTTATGCAGCGGATGCAATCATGTGGCAACTTAGTTTTCCTATCGCAGAAAAAGAAGCGAAGGCGCTAAGTGCTCAGGGAGTCAAAGCCCTAAAAGAAGAAGCCTGTCGTAGAACGCAGTGGCACGATCCGATCCCTCAAATTTTAGCAGCCACCCCAACAGCAAAAATTTCTGGTTATCCTGTGTATGACCGGGCACTGCTTACCTCCGAGCTATTAAAAAAAGGAAGCAATATTACACTAATTGGTGACGCAGCACATCCAATGAGTCCCTTTAAAGGGCAGGGCGCAAATCAAGCTCTCCTAGATGCCTTAGCACTCGCAAGAACTATTACAAAAGGAGGCAAGCCAGTATCTTTATGGAGGGAAACGGGTCTCAAAAAAACTATGTTGACTGACTTTGAAGCTGAAATGCTCGCTCGTAGTGCCCAAAAAGTGATGAGTTCTGCAGAGGCGGCAACTTTGTTGCATTCTGAAATTGTTTTGCAAGAAGGTGATGGCCCAAGAGGGAAACATAGAAAGTAATTCAAGGTTTTTTAAAACCTTTTAAATTAAAAATAACAAGCTCCATTTTATTGAAGTATTAAAAAACTTCCGAGTACTGCACTAGGGAGTTTTTTTTATGCCCTAATGCCATTATTTTAAAAAAACACTATAATTTCTTAGCCTTTTTTTCCATTCACCGACAGATAACTACCATTCACCGACAGAAAACGGGCTTTCAACGAATAATTTCCTTTTGTTCGAAAATAAGTAAGACCTTTAAGTTTCTCTTTCTTGAAAATATTTCGTGAAAAAAGAAAATGAAGCCTGTTGCTATAAGCGATATATCAACAATAGGGTTTATACAAGTGTTAGCCACAAGCTGAAAAAACATTACGTTCCAAATTAAAATTTTACCTTTGTAGAAAAATTATGGCTGATAAAGCATTTATAACATCCGAGATATTAAAGTGGGCTAGAATGTCCGCCAAAATTTCGGTGGAAAATGCTGCCAAAAAAGTTTCTGTATCGCCTGAAAGGTATTTGACGTGGGAAGATGGGATTGATTTTCCGACAATTCGACAAGCAAAAATGTTGGCAAAAAGTTTTAGAAGACCTTTTTCACTTTTCTTTTTACCTGAAATTCCAAAAGATTTTCATCCACTTCAAGATTATAGAAGAGATGACTCGCAGGAATTAGATACTGCTTCGTTATTTATAATTCGTGATGTACAAGAAAAACAAAATTGGATTAGTGAGTTATTTGATGAAATTGGAGAAAGCACTCTTCCATTCGTTGGTAAATATTCAATAAATGATAATCCAGAAGTTGTTGCCAAAGATATATTGGATACTTTAAAAATTTATCCTAGCGATTATAAAAAAACACCGATTACAGAATGGATTGACAAAGCGGAAAGTGCAGGAATATTTATATCTCGTGCAAGTTTTTTACACTCTAGATTAGTCCTTGACAGAGATTTAATACAAGGGTTTGCAATTGCCGATAAATATGCACCATTTGTTTTTGTAAATTCAAAAAATTGGAATGCACCACAACTTTTCACGCTTGTTCACGAATTAGCTCATATTTGGATAGCAAAATCAGGTATATCAAATGAGGTAGATATTGATTTTAACGATAAAGCAAAATCAAAATTTCATCCAGTAGAATTATTTTGCAACCAAGTTGCGGCTAATGCATTAATGCCAAGAGAATTAATTACACAACTTGGTAAAGATACTTTTGATTCAAATAATAAGATTTTTAAACAAGCGAAAGAACTTGGAATAAGCTCGTTTGCTTTATTAGTTCGTGCTTTGAACTTAAATTTAATCTCTCAATCTAATTATAAAATTCTAAAACAAGATGCTCAAGATGAGTTTGAGAAATTTTTAGAAAGAGAAAAAATTAAAAAAGAAAAACAAAAAGAACGAAAAGGAGGTCCAGATGCTTATCTACTTCGTCTCAATAAAAATAGCAAACTCTTTACGAGAATTGTAATGGATTCTTTTAATAATGGTTCATTATCGCCTTCAATAGCAAGCAATCTGCTTAACACCCAGATAAACAAGTTCCAAAAATTTGAAAAACTACTTGCCTAATGTTTGAAAATGAAAAAGTAGTTTACTGTATTGATGCTAATATTCTTATTCAAGCTTGGCAAAAATATTACTCACCCGAAATTTGCCCATCATATTGGGACGTATTAAATAGTTTAGGTAAACAAGGTGTGATTTTCATTCCCGAATTAGTTTACGAAGAAATTGAAAAAGGAGAAGACAATCTATTCGAATGGCTAAAGAATAGTGATATTCTAATTAAAAAAATAGATGGAGAAGTAACAAATTGCCTTAAAGAAATCTACACTACAAATCCGAACCATAAATATTTAGTATCAAGTAATGGAATTCACTCAAAAGCTGACCCTTGGGTAATTGCACACGCTATGAAAGAAAATGCAGTTGTCGTCACGAAAGAAACAAAAGACTATTTTAAAAAGCAAACGAAAATTAAAATCCCTCACGTTTGCGATAATATGAATATAAAGTGGATTGATGATTTTGAATTTATAAGAGATTTGAATATAAAGTTTACTTGTAAATCGGAATAAAGCCAGTGGCTAACAACGGTAATCGTTGCACAAGAGGTCTAAAATCAGTTCAAAAAAGGTAATTTAATCGAATTTTCAACAAAAATTTATGTTCAAATAAGTTTAAAATCTAAGTTTTCATTTCGCTTAAAAAT
>Ga0115569_10000115_pt1 | contig 62480 bp, 65 predicted proteins | sample COGITO_mtgs_1205_2_FD_87295 | JGI IMG/M metagenome (GOLD analysis project Ga0115569, IMG submission 87295) | Pelagic marine microbial communities from North Sea - COGITO_mtgs_120503 | ecosystem: Environmental > Aquatic > Marine > Epipelagic | place: Germany:Helgoland, sampling site Kabeltonne... | reverse complement strand
CTTTAGTACAAGATAATATCAATAGTAGGATACATAAGTTTAAAATAGATTTCATAAAAGTAATTTAATAATTAGACCCCATTTAGATATAAAAGTTTCATTTTAACATTTAAGTTTTTTTTTATTCATACTGCAATATCCAAATGAATGTGTTTCTTAATCTTTGTGATGGTGTTTTTATTGATGTTTCCATCTAATAATCTGATAACCTCACTTCCTTCAACTACTTTGCCATCAATAGTGAATTTTGGTTTTGAGATTAGTCTTTTAAGTCCAACTATTCTACCAATATCTTTTAAGGATTTATTCATTAACTCATTGTATAGAGGTTTTCCTTTCATTGTTCTTGGGAAAAGGAAGTCCTCTCTTTTTTTATTCCTAGAGTATTTCTTCCAGATTTCAAATGTTAAGTTGTTAATTGGAACACTTACTTTTTTACTTGTTCTACTTTTCTCCATTCTAAAAACAAAGAACCCTTTAGTTCTATCCTTAGAGAATTGGTAGTTATCCAATTTGAGGTTTACAATATCTCCAAACCTACATCCAACACCACACCCAAAGATTAGAATGTCTCTATAAACTTCCATATCAGTATACCTTATTACCTCACCATTTTTGTTGTAATCGTTTATATATGTTTTTGTATAGTCTGTATGGTTTCTTGATTGATAATTGAAAGAAGTGAATCTAAATAACTTTAAAACCTCATCTCGTTCTAAACTTATCACGTCTCTGTCATTATCATGAGAGAAACTTATTATTTTAAAGGAGAGGTCTGTGTAACCAGAATCTTTACTCCAATTAAATAAAGAACTCAGAACGGTAAATCTTTTTCTTATCGTAGAGGGTTGTTCTCCTTTGTCATTTAAAAAGTTTAGAAAATTGTTTTGGAATTCAGTGTCTATATCATTTATGGTTATCTGATAGTTTACTTCCTTTTGGTATTTTAAAACAAAATTTGAAATCTGTTTTAAATTACTTTTCACAGTTTTCTTGTATCCGTTTCTTAGAGTAGATTTTTCATCTAAACTCTTTAGGTATTCCTCAATTATAAAGAGAAAGTTTAACTATTTAAATGATTTCTTCTCTTTTACTTTGAAATTAGATTTGAGGTATGATTTTACAAGGTCAGTAGAGGGTATTTCATAATTATGATTAATCTTATAGATAATGTCTTCTACTTCTTTAGCTTTCTGTCTAATTAATAAGTTCTTTTGAATGTAGTCAGGATCTGTTTTCTTGATTATTTCTTTAGAATGTGACTTCTCCCAGTTAAAATTCCAATCTTTAAATTTTGTTTTAACCCCAGTACTTATTTTCTTTTTATTAAAGTAGTAGAATAGGCATACACCCAGTACATCTTCTTTGTTGTACTCTTCTTTTTTCTTTTGGTATGATAGGGAAATATGAATACTCATGGTACTTAAAGATAGTTAAATAACTAAATATTTTGTACCTTATATGTCACCTTTTTGAAACAAAAAATCCTAACTTATTAAATATCAATTAGTTAGGATTGTTAAAAGTGACCTCGGCAGGATTCAAACCTGCAACCTCTTGAGCCGTAATCAAGTGCACTATTCAGTTATGCTACGAGGCCATAGATGATGAATTAAGAATGCGAATTTGTATAAACTTCTATAAACCAAATCATCTTTAATTCGTGGGCAAATATAATACTTTGTTTTGATATCAAATCAAAATCTATAAAGATATCTGAGACATATTTTAGTTGAGATGTTTTTTCTTTTTGTGGAGAAGGATTTTGGCTTTGTAACGTATTCAATGCCTTTATTCTTCTACAATTCACATAGTTTTTTAAGTTTTTTGTAATTATGAGGAAGCTGTTTTAGGAGTTATTTTGTAACAAATAGAAATAAAAAAACGCAGTAGTAATGAAGTATTAAATAATTGTCAAAGGGATTTAACTGTTGTAATTTTGTTTAAATATTATATTATGTTGGACGATTTCATTTTCCAGAATGATATACCTAAAGGGGTTAAGTCATTATCCTTCAATGGTAAAACATATTCTAGAGAACAGTTTTTAGCTGAACGTAAAAAGTTTTTCAATAATAAAAATAAAAAGAGTAAAGAATAAAACCTTTTTACTTTTTACTGAATGATTTTAAGAATAATCTTACAATAAGAAAATAAAGTCATTGATGAACATTTTGTAGGTGTGTTATTAGGTAAAGAAAGTAGAGTAAAGTGATAGGATTAAATTATTTAATATATTTATAAATCATATGAAATTAAAACATTTCATTGAAATTGTTATAGTTTTTGTGCTTGCCACATTGTTATTTGTTTTTTTAAAAAAGTAAAATGTTTTTAAAAGCTCTTTTATCTGTATTTCTATTCGTTAATCCGAGTCTATATCAAGACGACTTAGAACAAAAAATTATCAGCCTTAAGGATTCTGTTATTTTTTACAAGAATTCTGATCCTGATAAAGCAGTAGCTTTTGGATTTGAAGTATTAAATATTGCAGATTACAACAAGCCCACCATAAATCATCTTTCTGTTAATACTTTAGTAGGTGAAATATTAGCTAGTAGGAATCTAGATGCTGAAGCTTTAGACTTTTACGACGAATCATTGAAGCTATTTCAAGCCATTCCATCAGAGGATAGATTAGAAAAAGAAGTCAATTTACCTCCTTGGGTTTTATTGAATATTGGCAACATTTATTTCAATAATAAAAACTTCAAAAAGGCAGAAAAATTTTATTATGACGCGCTGGATAATTTTAGTTTGTACAAAAACCAAGAAGCTAAAAACTATGGTTTTTCAACAGTTTACGACAATTTAGCAATGATAGATTTACATAGAGAAAATTATGAACAAGCCGAAATCCTATATTTGAAATCTTATGAAATCAGAAAAAACAACAACAAGGTTGAAGATTTGATGTATTCCAATCTGGGTTTGATGAGTTTAAACATGAAAAAGAGAGATTTGTTTAAAGTCAACAGCTATTTTTCTGAAATTCAAAGATTGTTCGATGAAGGTAAAACCTCAATAGAAAATGACAAGCTCGAAGAAAGCTACTTGATGAGGAATTATGGATATTCATTCTCGCTAATGGGAAAATATTATCAACTTCAAAATAACTACCAAGTAGCTATTGATTATTATTCAAAAGCATTAGAATTGTTGAATAAGTTTCCAGTTGATCTTCCTGTTATTGAATCGGATATAGGCGAGTGCTATTTGGGGTTAAATAAACTCAACAAAGCATTGTCTATTGCTCAAAATAATTTAAATAGAATTAAAGGAAATCTTTTTTCTAGTGAAAAAAAAAGAAATTTTAAAATTCTTGAGGGAGTATATATCAAGAAAAAAGATTACACAAATTTGATCAGAATAAAGGACTCGTTGCTCAGTCAAGCATCGTTTGGATCAGTTTTCAAAATTGGAGAAAAATTCAACGAATTGGAATCAAACCTTTTGTTAAATGAAAAAAGGTCAGAATTTACCCAAAATAAAATTCAATACAACACTTACTTATACATATTGATAATTGGAGCAACTATTTTATTTTTTTCATTGATATCTTTAAGATTAAATTTCAATCTTCAAAAAGAAAAAACAGAAAAATCTCAAAACGAAAAGAAAATACTAGAAAATGAATTGAATCACAAAAAAATTCAATTAATTAATAAATCGAACTACATTACTCAGCGGAACAAAAATTTAAATTATTTGCTCGATAGTATTGAAAAAAATAAGGCTTCTAAAACATTTCAAGATCCCACCAAATTGATTCAAGATAAAATTAAGATGATTTTAAATTCTGAAAAAATAAACACTCGTTTTGAGCAACAATTTGAAGAAGTTTATCCAGACTTTTTCAAAAACCTGATTTTCATTGAATCTAAACTTACCCAACAAGATCTTAAGCTATGTGCTTACTTAAAAATGAATCAAAATACACAGGAAATAGCACAATTGACTGGTTCATCAATTCGAACTGTTGAAAGTCAAAAATACCGTTTAAAAAAGAAACTTTCTCTGGAGAAAAATAATAATCTAATCACTTTTCTGCATAGTATTTAATTCAATAAACCATTGAAAACTCTTATAGGTGTTGGAATATTTAAGCATTAAAGTAATTCTACTCATGATTTTCATAATTAACCAATCAAATATATTTATAAATTGACATCGTGAATATTTATTTAAAAGGATTTTATGGAATACACCTCATGATTTTCTGGGATGATGTATATTCGTGAAAATTTTTAGTATGGCTTTTATAGCGATCGTTGTTGGATTGGTGTTGTTGATAAAGGGTGGAGACTGGTTATTAAAGTCCTCCGTCTCTCTTTCTTTAAATTTGTCTATTCCTAGAGTAGTAATTGGTATGACAGTGGTATCATTTGCTACCTCAGCACCTGAACTTATAGTCAGTATTCAATCAGCTTTATCGGGATATCCAGATATTGCTTTGGGGAACATCGTTGGGTCCAATATTGCAAACCTGGCTTTTGTTCTTGCTATTACTGTTTTGATAACTCCTATTGTAGTTCCTAAAAGTTTTTTTAAAACCGATTGGCCTATGATGATGTTTTCCACTCTTTTATTTATTGTAATGATCGCTTTTGATGGGATTCTTTCATCAATTGAAGGGGCATTCATGTTTTTGGTTTTAGTGGTATTCATTTTTTACTTATTGAAAGGGCAGAAGTTTTCTAAAAATGACATAGCTGAATCTCAAGATTTTGAGTTATTAAATCTTAGACAAACACTTCAATACATATTAGCAGGTGGTTTTGCTTTGTGGTTAGGGTCAGAAACTCTTGTCAAAGGAGCAGTTTCTCTAGCTTCTCTTATGGGGGTAAGTGAACGTATTATTGGGATTTCAATAATATCAATAGGTACAAGCATTCCCGAACTTTCAGCCTCCATAATTGCGATTATTAGAAAAGAAAAAGCAATATCATTAGGTAATTTAATTGGCTCTAATGTATTTAACATTCTAGCTGTCATGGGGATTACTTCCATGATTATGCCTATTGAAGTGCAAGACTTGAATATTATTTCAAATGATTTGGTCTGGATGTTTTTAATATCATTGCTTGTTCTTATAATGGTTCTCATTCCAAAGGATAATCACCTTAATCGATTCAACGGAATAATACTATTGGGACTATATTTATATTTTATTAGTGACCTTCTGGTATAAAAAAAGCATCCTATTGAGGATGCTTTTTTTACTCTATTAAAACTACTTTAACTATATTTTCGCAGATTTAACAGTTTTTACAATACGTGCAGCAATTTTGTATGGATCTCCATTAGAAGCTGGTCTTCTGTCCTCTAACCAACCTTTCCAATTATTTTCAACAGTTATAATTGGAATACGAATAGAAGCACCACGATCAGATATTCCGTAACTAAAGTCTGATATCGAAGCTGTTTCATGGAGTCCTGTCAAACGTTGTTCGTTGTATTGACCATAAACTTCGATGTGTTCTTTTGTGACGGGCCTGAATGCCTCACAAATTTTTTCATAAGTAGCTTTATCACCACAAGTTCTAAGAGTTGAATTAGAAAAATTAGCATGCATCCCAGAACCATTCCAATCTCCTTTTACAGGTTTTGGATGATATTCTATGTAATATCCATATTGTTCAGTCAAACGATCTAGAAGGTAACGAGCAACCCAGATTTCATCACCTGCCTTTTTTGCACCTTTAGCAAATAATTGGAATTCCCATTGTCCACTTGCAACCTCTTGGTTGATTCCTTCAAAATTAAGTCCTGCATCAATACAAAGATCAGCATGTTCCTCAACAAAGTCTCTTCCATGAGTGTTTTTTCCTCCCACAGAACAGTAATACATTCCTTGTGGCCCAGGATATCCTCCTACAGGGAAGCCTAAAGGTAATTGGGTTTCAGAATCCATAATGAAGTATTCTTGTTCAAAACCGAACCAAAAATCATTATCATCATCATTAATAGTGGCTCTCGCATTTGATTCATGAGCGCTTCCATCAGCATTTAAAACTTCAGTCATTACCAAAAATCCGTTTCTTCGAACAGGATCTGGGTAAATTGCAACAGGCTTTAACAAGCAATCCGAAGATCCTCCTTCTGCTTGTTGAGTTGAGGAACCGTCAAATGACCACAGAGGACATTCTTCTAATGTTCCGCTAAAATCGTCAACTACTTTTGTTTTACTACGTAAATTGGAAGTTGGTTTGTAACCATCCAACCAGATATACTCTAATTTAGATTTACTCATAATTGTATTTTTTTTACTTTATGTTTACAAATTTAATTTTTTTGGCTATGTGGTTCTTTTTTAAGGGGTATAAATCTTAACATATTTATTAACTTTTATTAATAACCCAAATTTTAGGGGGGTAAATTATATTTATTGTAAAAATTACATTGAAATGACTTCAGATTTTAAAAAATAAATACCTTTGAAATAATATTTTTAACAACCCAAAGAATGAATTCAATTCGATTTGATGCACTCAATAAATTAGCAAAAACAAAAGCTAAGATTTCAGATGCTGAATATTCAACCTCTCCTCAATATGCTCAAAACGTTTTCAACGACATAGTTCTGCAACGTTCTCTTAACCAACAAGCTTATAATGAAGTGTCAAAGGCAATTTTTAAGGGAACCAAAATATCAAGATCCTTGGCTGATCAAATTGCTGCTGCAATGAAATCTTGGGCATCTTCTAAAAACGTTACTCATTACACACATTGGTTTCAACCACTAACTGGAGCAACAGCAGAAAAACACGAATCCTTTTTTGACTTATCAAACACTTCAGAGGCTATTGAGCGTTTTGATGGTAGTCAATTGGTACAACAAGATCCGGATGCTTCTAGCTTTCCAAGTGGAGGGATTCGAAATACTTTTGAGGCCAGAGGATATACAGCTTGGGATCCAACTTCTCCAGCCTTTATTTATGGGAATACCCTTTGTATACCCACTATTTTTGTTTCATACACAGGAGAGGCATTGGATTATAAAACACCCTTGTTGCGTTCAACTTCTGCTTTAGATAAAGCAGCTACTGATATTGCAAAGTTTTTTGATAAAAACACTTTAAAAGTATTAGCAACTTTGGGGTGGGAACAAGAATATTTTTTGGTGGATCGAACCCTTGCAACATCTCGTCCTGATTTGATTTTGACAGGTCGGACTTTGATGGGACACGAGTCCTCCAAAGGTCAACAATTAAACGATCATTATTTTGGCTCTATTCCTCCACGAGTTTTAGCATTTATGCAGGAATTAGAACATCATAGTTTGATTTTGGGAATCCCTGTAAAAACCAGACACAACGAAGTAGCTCCAGCTCAATTTGAATTAGCACCCATTTATGAAGAAGTTAATCTATCAGTTGACCACAATGCACTGCTCACAGATTTAATGAATAAAATTGCTGAAAAACATAATTTTAAAGTTCTTCTGCACGAAAAACCTTTTTCTGGAATCAACGGCTCTGGGAAACACAACAACTGGTCACTGAAAACAAATACTGGAATAAATTTACTTAGCCCAGGTAAAACTCCGATGAATAACTTACAATTCTTAACCTTTTTTATAAATACTATTGCTGCTGTAATGAAACATGAGTCTTTACTTCAAGCAAGTATCGTATCGGCAAGTAATGAATTGCGTTTGGGAACCGATGAAGCTCCACTGCCAATAATTTCTGTTTTCATTGGGGAACAACTAACCGAAGTACTTAACAATTTAGAGCAAGTTTCGAAAGGTAAACTTTCCCCAAAAGAAAAAACAGACTTGAAGCTTAATGTAATCGGTAAAATTCCTGAAATACTTTTAGATAATACAGATCGAAATAGAACCTCACCGTTTGCATTTACTGGGAATAAATTTGAATTTAGAGCAGTTGGTTCCAAAACAAACTGTGCCAAACCCATGACGGTTTTAAATTCTATTGTTGCAGAACAATTAATTGATTTTAAGAAAAAAGTAGATTTACATCTTCAAAACCCCAAGATGAAAAAAGATGATGCGATTTTTAATGAATTGCGGGATTCTATTAAATACATACGAACAATTCTTTTTGAAGGAGATGGATACAGTGAATCATGGATAAAACAAGCTAAAAAAAGAGGTTTAAGTCCTTTAACCTCTACTCCAGATGCGCTCAAGGAGTATAGCTCCAAAAAAAGTGTTGAACTTTTCAAAAATTTAAATGTATTCAGTAAGAGAGAACTTGATGCAAGGGTTGAAATAGATTTACAACAATATATACTTACCCTGCAAATAGAAGGTAGAACTTTGGGAGATATTGCCAGAAATCATATCATTCCTACTGCAATTCAATATCAAAATACGTTGATTGAAAACGTTAAAGGACTTAAAGAAATTTATGATTCTAGTTTTGAGATATATGCGAAAGAGCAAATGTTGCTGATTGAACGTATTTCAGGTCATATAGAGCAGATCAATACTGGGGTAAGTAAGATGATTGCAGAAAGAAAGAAAGCAAACCTTATAGAAGATAATTTTGATAAAGCAAATGCTTATCATACTCAGGTAAAACCCTACTTTGATACCATTCGATATCATTGTGATAAACTTGAACTCTTGGTTGATAATTCCAAATGGCCCCTAGCAAAATATAGAGAACTTCTTTTTTCGCGTTAATGAATTCTGAGCCGAAGATAAAAGGGTCTAAATTAGCTTTAGGTAAAGGAAATAAATTGATGTATTTTTGAACTAAACAAAAGCTTGTATGAGTAAAATCTCCAGTGATCGATATCGCCTTAGGGGCGTTTCAGCCCAAAAAGAAGATGTTCATAATGCCATTAAAAACATTAACAAAGGTCTTTTTCCTAAAGCTTTTTGTAAAATAGTTCCAGATCATTTGACTGGAAGCGAAGATCACTGTATCGTTATGCATGCCGATGGAGCAGGGACCAAATCATCACTTGCCTATGCTTATTGGAAAGAAACTGGAGATTTATCTGTTTGGAAAGGAGTAGCACAAGATGCTCTGATCATGAACATCGACGATTTGCTTTGTGTAGGAGCTTCGCAAAATATATTGTTATCATCTACTATAGGTAGAAATAAGAACAGGATTCCAGGAGAAGTTTTAGCAGCCATAATCAACGGAACAGAGGAATTAATTGAAGAATTAAAAGACTATGGGGTGTCCATTCACAGTACCGGAGGTGAAACTGCTGATGTAGGAGATTTGGTACAAACTATCATTGTAGATTCAACGGTAACTGCCCGTATGAATCGATCAGATGTTATTGACAACGCCAAAATTCAAGCGGGTGATGTTATTGTTGGTTTGGCATCTTTTGGTCAGGCTACCTATGAAAAAGAATACAATGGAGGGATGGGAAGTAATGGACTTACTTCAGCTCGGCATGATGTGTTCAATAAAAACTTGAAAAATAAATACCCCGAAACTTTTGATGCAAGTGTACCTGAAAACCTCATCTATTCTGGATCTAAAAATTTGACAGATATTGTTCAAGATAGTACTTTGAATGCTGGTAAGCTTGTGCTCTCACCAACTCGAACCTATGCACCCATTATTCAGGAAATATTGAATACTGTTGACCGGAATCAACTTCATGGAATGGTGCATTGCAGTGGTGGTGCACAAACTAAGATTTTACATTTTATTGATGCCTTACATATCATCAAAGATAATCTATTTGATACTCCCCCTTTGTTTAAAATGATACAAGAAGAATCAGGAACCTCCTGGAAGGAAATGTACGAGGTATTTAATATGGGACACCGAATGGAGCTCTATGTAGCTCCTGCACTTGCAGAAGAAATCATTAAGATATCAGAGTCTTTCGATGTACAGGCCAAAATCGTGGGAAGAGTAGAGAAATCATATCAAAAGGAATTAACTATCCGAGGGACTCACGGAAAATTTTATTATTCTTGAAACTTTTTACATAATTTTTCATAACTTTAGTTATGAAGAATAAATTGATAAAATCTTTGATTCCCAAATCAAGTTCAATAATCCTAAAACTATTTAACTTATTTTTTGTATTTTCTTGTGGGGGAGGTTATGACGATAACACTACATTTGATAACACTTCAAATGAAGTTATAATAGTAATTACCGCCTCAGATTTTTTGGTCACAATTCCTGAAAACCCAGAAGATGGTGCTTCTCTTGGCAGCATTGAAGCCTCAGTAAATCAAGGAACACTTGAATTCAGTATTATATCTCAAAGCGTTCCAGATGCATTAGAAGTCAATAGTTCAACAGGTGAAGTAACAGTCGCAGACCCTTCTCTTTTTGTTTTTCAAAATGTTCAAAGTTTGACAGCTAATGTTCGCATAACTTCTGGAAATATTATAAAAGATATCACAGTAACCATAAACTTGACAAGAGTTATACAATATAATATATGGGATGGAGAGATTATTACCTTTTCAAAAGAGAATGGAGCAGATCCAACATTGACTAGTAGTCAAGATTATATTACTGATAATGTAAAAATCACAAGAGGTAATGATGGAGGACAATTCTATAATATTGTTGTAGAATCGTCCTATGATAAAGATAATAGTCCAGTTGGTTCCGAGTGGGCTTTGGGAACAATTGATGAAATATCAACTTTAGTTTTTGAGCCTTTTAGGGCAGCAACAGGAAAACCCATTAATGCAGTAGGTAAAAACATGGTTTTACATCTGATCACAGATGATATCTACCTTTCAGTAAAAATAATTTCATGGGCAAAAGGAAAAAATGGAGGGTTTACCTATGAACGCTCAACTCAAAATTAATGAAAAAGAAGGTTTTATTTTTCTTTTATGGATTAGTTATAATGATGCCTTTTAACCTATTGGCACAAGATTGGCGAACCAATTGGGATGAAGCAAAAGTTGAGGCAAAAAAAGAAAACAAGAAGTTGATTTTAGTTTTTTCAGGTTCTGATTGGTGTATTCCTTGCATCAAATTGGAGAAAGAAATTTGGAAAGACCCTGCCTTTAATGATTATGCTAAAAAAAACTATATCCTTTTTCGTGCGGATTTTCCCAAAAGGAAAAAAAACAAACTAGACGATTCAATTCAAAAACGTAATGCTATGTTAGCAATTGAGTATAACCCAAATGGGTATTTTCCTTTGGTGGTTGTTATGGATTCTAATGAGAATGTGTTGGGTCGCTTGGGGTATGAAAAAACTCCACCCAAAGATTATATTTCACGTATTAATCAATTTTAAATTGAAAATTAAAACTTTTTATTTTCTGATTATTATTGGCTTGGGATTTTTCTCATCCCTGTTTTCTCAACAGATATATTCAGAATCTCATATGCTCATGGGTTCAGCTTTTGAGTTAACTGTAGTCATGGAAAATGAAAAGACAGCAGCTAACTATATTGATCAGGCAAAGAATGAAATTATTCGAATCGAAAAATTGATATCTTCTTGGGATAAAGATTCTGAAACTGCTAAGATAAACAGTAATGCAGGAATTCAACCCATTAAAGTTTCGAAAGAACTTTTTGATTTAATTGATAGAGCTCAAAAAATATCAAAAATTACTTCGGGTGCTTTTGATATTACTTTTGCTGCAATAGATCGAATTTGGAATTTTGATGGAGGAGTTTCTGAAATGCCAGGCCTTGGGGTTATTCAAAATTCAATTTCCAAAATGGGATTCCATAAATTACAGTTGAACAAAAAAGAAAGCACTGTTTTTTTACCAGAAAAGGGAATGAAAATAGGTTTTGGTGGTATTGGTAAAGGTTATGCTGCTGACCAAGCTAAAAAGTTATTGATCAGTAGGGGAGTAAAAGGAGGGATTATCAATGCCTCTGGTGATATGAACACTTGGGGAAAACAACCAGATGGTTCACCCTGGACAGTGGGAATAATAAATCCAATGAATAAAGAAAAAGTATTTTCTTGGCTTTCACTTGAACATGATGCAGTAGTTACTTCAGGTAATTATGAAAAATTTACCCAAATAGACGGAGAACGTTTTAGTCATATTGTTGACCCAAGAACAGGAATTCCATCAAAAGGAATTATAAGTTCCACTATTTTTGCCAATAAAGCAGAACTGGCAGATGCTTTAGCTACAGCAACCTTTGTGATGGGAGTAGAGTCTGGAATGTTTTTAATTAATCAACTTCCAAACATAGAAGCCATATTGATTGATGATAATGGAGTTATTTATAAATCTAAAAACATAGAAATTGAAAAAAATTAAATTGAAATTAATACTGTTTGTAGTACTTCTTTCAAGTAGCAGTTGTGTTGCTGTGAAGGAATATAATAAGGTTTATTTGAATGATCTGGATATGGAATTGAAATCTCCATTATTTGAACGTTTCGAAACTACTTATCATATCTATAGAGAAGCAGCAGCAGGAGCAAATGGAGGTAAAACCGGAGGAGGTTGTGGGTGTAATTAAATCAATTTTTTTTTATATTTTTTTGAGTATTGGTCTTTTGGGTTATGCTCAAAACGATAGTATTTTTACTTACAAAAAGAAAGTTCTTGAAGCAATAGAGGTGGATCTTTTGATAGGATATTATGAACAAGAAGGGGTTCATGCATCAGTAACTGGGGGAATAGGTAATGAAGATTTACAAAATACAGCCCCAACTGTGGTAATCCGTATTCCATTGAATGTTGATGATGTTCTTACCGTTGATGCAGGTTTATCTGCTTATACTTCTGCAAGTTCAAGTAATGGAAATCCCTTCAATCAAACAGGAGCTTCCGAAAGTGGTTATGATGAGGATAATTCCGGTAGAGTACCAGCTGGGGGCTCTCCTTGGATCGCATCCTCTGGAGCCTCTAGAAAAGATATTCTTACTTCAATTAACTTATCTTATGTTCATGCATCTGAAGATCGAAACCAGTATTGGTCCGCCAACATTGGGGGTTCTTTTGAGTATGATTATGAATCCTTTGGTTTTGGAGGTGGATTTACTCAACTATGGAATGAAAAAAACACCGAGTTTAGTCTAAAAACTCAGGTTTATTTAGATCAGTGGAAACCAATTATTCCAACAGAAATTCACGAATTTGAAATTTATGGTAATGGTTTTTTGGTAGATGATCGAAGCTATTTTTATAATGTAAGTGTAACGGATTCTGAAGGAAATGGCGTTGTATCGTATCTCCCATCAAATTTCACCTCAATTGATGATGTTAATCGTAACTCATATTCGGTTTCTCTTGAGTTTTCTCAGATACTAAGTAAGCGTTTGCAGTTTTCTTTTTTTGCTGACTATGTAATACAGAAAGGATGGTTAGCAAACCCATTACAAAGAGTTTACTTTGCTGACCGTCCAAATTTCTATATAGGTAATTTCAGATCAATATCAAATTATGAAAAACCCTCAAACAAAGATATTTTCCACTTAGCAGACGATATAGAACGTTTACCGAGAACACGAATTAAATTCCCTTTTGGGATGCGACTAAATTATTACTTAAATGAATTTATAGTTTTGCGCAGTTATTACAGGAAATATTCTGATGATTGGGGAATCAATTCCAATACTGTTCAATTTGAACTTCCAATCAAATTCAGTCTAAAGTTGAAATTAACTCCCTCATTTCGTTATTATGATCAAACAGCAACAGATTATTTTGCATCCTACAATCAGCATCTTTCGACTCAAGATTTCTACACTTCAGATTATGATTTATCAGCATTTTCAAGCCGTCAAATTGGAGGTTCATTGGTTTATACAGATGTTTTTTCTAAGTACAAACTAGGCAAAATATCCTTGAAGATGATTAGTTTGCGTTATCAGAATTATCAAAGAAGTGATGGATTATCAGCTTTTAGTGTCTCGACTGGCTTTAGTTTTGTTATTGACTAATGCATCTTTTTATTTAAAAAAGTAGTAATTTTATACCATAGATTATTATATCATGATCGAAAAACTACAAATCATTCAACAACGTTTTGATGAAGTCTCAGACTTGATTATTCAACCCGATATCATATTGGATCAAAAGCGTTATGTTCAATTGAACAAAGAATATAAGGATTTGAGAATCTTAACTGAAAAAGCAAATCAATACAAAGCTTTGACTTCCAATATCAATGAAGCAGAAGAGATTATCAATGAAGGTGGAGATGTCGAGATGGTAGAAATGGCTAAAATTCAATTAGAAGAGGCTAAAGAAGAACTTCCAGCATTAGAGGAAGAGATTAAGTTTTTACTAATTCCCAAAGACCCTGAAGATTCTAAAAATATAGTCGTAGAAATTCGAGCTGGTACCGGTGGTGATGAGGCAAGTATTTTTGCCGGGGACCTATATCGTATGTATACCAAATATTGTCAAGATAAAGGCTGGAATGTCAGTCTAGTTGACAGTAGTGAAGGAACTGCTGGTGGTTTCAAGGAGATTATCTTTGAAGTTTCTGGAGAAGATGTATATGGAGTTATGAAGTTTGAGTCAGGAGTACATCGTGTTCAGAGGGTTCCACAAACCGAAACACAAGGAAGAGTTCATACCTCAGCAGCTACCGTTATGGTATTACCAGAAGCAGAGGAATTTGATGTGGAGATAAACATGAATGATGTCCGAGTAGACTATTTTTGTTCATCTGGTCCTGGAGGCCAGTCCGTAAATACAACTTATTCCGCGGTTCGCCTAACCCATGAGCCAACAGGGATTGTAGCTCAGTGCCAAGATCAAAAATCTCAACATAAAAATAAGGATAAAGCACTTAAAGTACTTCGTTCTCGTTTGTACGAAATGGAGTTGGCAAAAAAATTGGAAGCTGATTCTCAAAAAAGAAACTCATTAGTTTCCTCTGGAGATCGTTCTGCAAAAATCAGAACTTATAATTATCCTCAGGGAAGAGTTACAGATCATCGAATTGGTTTGACCCTTTATGATCTTCAGAATATTATTAATGGCGATGTTCAAAAACTGATTGATGAATTACAGTTGTATCAGAACACAGAAAAGCTTAAGGAGGCTGGAGAGGTATTTTAAAGAATGAAAATATCTGCTTTAAAAAATCAAATTTTTCTAAAGAAATCGTTCTTATGCATTGGTTTGGATGTAGACTTAGATAAAGTACCCTCTTCGGTTAAAGCAATGGAAGATCCATTATTTGAATTTTCAAAAGCAATAATCGATTCTACTGCAGCGTATGCAGTAGCATACAAACCCAATATTGCATTTTTTGAAACCTATGGATCACAAGGAATGGCCTCTTTAAAACGTGTGATGGATTATCTCAACAAAAACCATCCGGAAATTTTCACCATTGCAGATGCTAAACGTGGTGATATCGGAAATACAGCAACCCGTTATGCAAAGGCTTATTATGAAACCTATAATTTCGATTCGATTACAGTAGCTCCATATATGGGAAAAGATTCGGTAGAGCCTTTTTTGAGTTTTAAAGAAAAATATGCCATCCTTTTGGCACTTACCTCAAACGTGGGTTCATCTGATTTTCAAACCCAGAAAATTGGAACTCAAATGTTGTATGAAAAAGTAATACAAAGCAGTGCCCAGTGGAAAGGGTCAGATCGCTTGATGTATGTAGTTGGAGCAACAAAGGCAGCGGCGATTAAAGGCATTCGAGGTTTAATTCCAAATGCTTTTTTACTGATCCCTGGAGTTGGTGCTCAGGGCGGCAGCTTAACTGAAGTAGCTAAAAATGGTTTAAATAAAGATGTAGGGCTATTGGTTAATTCTTCTAGGGGAATAATTTATGCTTCTACAGATAAAGATTTTGCTATAAAAGCGGGTACAGCCGCTCAGGTCTTACAAAAACAAATGCAGCAGATTTTAGAAAAAAAACAATTAATTTAATGTTGAATTATACTCTTTATCAAACCAATAAAAATGCCCCATGGGTTACTTTTATTCATGGTGCTGGTGGGAGTTCTTCAATTTGGTTTAAACAAATCCGTAGGTTTTCAAAAAATTTCAACTTATTGCTAATTGACCTTCGTGGTCATGGAGCCTCTAAAACAAAGTTGCATTTATCAAGAGAAGAGTTATACACTTTTAATGCCATTGCACAGGATGTTGTTGAGGTTTTAGATTTCGAAAAGATTGAGAAATCTCACTTTATTGGAATTTCTTTGGGGACAATACTCATTCGTCAAATTGCTGAAATCCAACCTCAAAAAGTTATCAGTATGACCATGGGAGGAGCCATTCTGAAATTTAATATTCGATCCAGAATTCTTATGTACTTTGGGAATTTGGCTAAATCAATTGTTCCTTATATGTGGATATATAAAGTATTTGCATTTATAATGATGCCCAATAAGAATCACAAAGAATCAAGGAACGTTTTTATTCGAGAAGCAAAAAAGTTGTATCAAAAAGAATTTATTCGTTGGTTTAAACTTACTGCAGAAGTTATTCCGTTACTCAAACTTTTTAGACAAGAGGAAGTCAACATTCCAACCCTGTATGTTATGGGCTCCGAAGATTATATGTTTTTACCTATTGTCAAAAAGGTAGTAGTACAACACCAGTCTTCAAAGTTAAAAGTTATTCCCAATTGTGGGCATGTAGTAAATGTTGAGCGAGCTAATCAGTTTAACAATTTAACAATCAATTTCCTTAAAACACTTTAGTTTTAAGAAAATACTACCGTTTTGTTTTGATATACCATCACCTTACGCGCGATATGGAGTTGTAGGGCTTTTGATAAAACAATGCGCTCCAGATCTCTGCCTTTTGCAATAAAATCATCAATTGAATTTAAATGAGACACATGTGTGGTGTTTTGTTCAATTATAGGGCCCGCATCCAGCTCTTCAGTTACATAGTGACTGGTGGCACCAATAATCTTTACCCCTCTCTCATAGGCTGAGTGGTAAGGTTTTGCTCCAGGGAATGCAGGTAAAAATGAGTGGTGAATGTTAATTATCTTGTTGGGATAATGTTGAATTAATTCAGGAGAAATTATTTGCATGTAGCGCGCTAGAACAATAAAGTCAATCTTGTGTTTTTGAAGTAAAGCAATTTGTTCTTGTTCTGCTGCTTTCTTTGTTTCTTTGGTAACGGAAACGTAGTAAAAAGGGATGTTAAAACGTTCTGCAATACCTTTTAAATCCCTGTGATTACTTAATATAAATGGGATTTCGATTTTTAATTCCCCCGATTGATGACGACCAAGGATGTCGTATAAACAATGATCGTATTTAGACACGAAAAGTGCCATGCGAGGTAATGCATTGTTGAGGTAAATATCTGTTTTGAGATTGTATTTATTTCCTACAGATTTTTTGAAATTTAATTTAAAGTCTTCGACGCTTTGATTGTCTTCCTTCAGTTCGCATTCAACCCGCATAAAGAAAATCGAATTTACGCGATCCACATATTGATCAATATAAACGATATTTCCGTTTGTGTCGTGAATAAAATTAGTTACGGCAGCAATGATTCCTTTTTGATCAGGACAGTTCATAACTAAAGTAATTCGCTTCATATTTTTTTTGGTTAAAATATTAGATAAAAATCATTTGACAAGTTCAAAATATATCTTTTGTTACTTTTTTAAAAAAAAACCCCCTAATAGACTACCACGAACTATCAAGGGGAAACCAAACAATTAAGTTATATTTTTTTAGAAAGAATAAATTGCTGCTAGTACAAATGATGAGATATTGTCATCTAATTCAGCAGTATCACCAAAAATTTCTGAAGAAGCAGTATCGATTCTAAATTCTGGTTTGATAATTAGGTTACCAGAAGAAAAGCTACCTGTGATGGTAAAAGCATTTGTGTCTAAATCATCTGCATCACTTCCGTCTGAAACACTAAAAAGCTCTCCACGTAAACCTACACTAAAGGAATCAGACAAAGCAAGTTGAGGGTATAATGCTACTCCAGAAAAACCTGCATCACCTTCTAAAGAAGTTGTAGTAGCATTTATTCCTAAGAAGAATTTTTCTGATAAGTTAAACCCGCCTGTGTAATCAAATTGTGTGTAGTTTTCACCACTCAATAGGTTAATATACTGGCCGTAAAGACCGAGCTGTAAACCAAAGTATGTTTCATCAGTTTCGGCAGACTCAGTTTCATCAGTTTTATTCATGATAGCAGCCATAAGAGAAATATCATCAGATATAGCTATATCTGCTTTCAACCCTGTGTGAGAAAATGGTCCTGTAGAGAACATATACGAAGTAGAGTAGTTGAAGTTTGCTGCCGGAGCAATTACTTCATACCCTAAAAATGTATTGAAGTTACCTAAGGTTAATGTAAACTTATCGCTAAGGTTGTAGTATGCATACAATTGATTGATAATACTTGATGATCCATTTCCTTGAGATCCAAAAACTGCATCTTCTCCTCTTGGACCATAAACAAAATCTGCAACGAAACCATGTTTTTCACCTTCATAAGACAAGATGATATTTGCCATTCCTAAAGCAAAACCGGGAAGATTTGCAAAAGATGTTCCAGGAGCTTCCCTGTTGCTTCTGTAGTAAGTGTCTATACTTCCACTTACACTAAAAGTTGGCTTTTCTGATTCCTCTGTTGTTTCTTCTGCTTCCTGTGCATAAGTAGATACGGTTGCAATTAAAGCTAGTGTTAAAATTGTTGTTTTAAAAAGTTTCATAAATATAGTTTAAAAAGTTATTGTTTTATTAATGTTGGTTTAGTCTAAAATCTGCGTAAGCATCCATTCCGTGTTCTGCTAAATCAAGACCTTTCAATTCTTCTTCTTTTTCAACTCTAATGCTACCACCAGAAAGAAGTTTGACAATATATAGTAGAAAAAAGCTACAGATTACGCAGAATGCACCTACTATACCGATTCCAGCTAATTGAATCAAAAATTGGTCTAGTCCAGCCATAGCTCCAAAGATTCCAACTGCTAAAGTTCCCCAAATCCCACAAATAAGGTGAACTGCAACAGCTCCTACGGGATCATCCAATTTAAGTTTGTCGATTAAAGCGATTCCAAGTACAATGATAATACCTGCTATAATCCCAATTAAGATTGCGTCGGTAGGCCCCATTTGATCAGCACCAGCCGTAATTCCAACTAATCCACCAAGCACACCATTCATGAACATGGTTAAATCAAAGTTTTTATAAAGTATGTTTGAAAATATAGCTGAAGCTACACCTCCTGCCGCTGCTGCTAAACATGTAGTAACAAGAGTTAAAGAAGTTAATTCTGGATCTGCAGAAAGTACTGATCCGCCGTTAAATCCAAACCATCCTAACCATAGAATAAGTACACCAGCCGCAGCTAAAGGCAAATTGTGCCCCGGAATTGCACGAGCGGTTCCGTCTGCATCGAATTTTCCAATACGAGCACCTAGTAGATAAATAGCAACTAATGCAGCCCATCCTCCAACAGAGTGAACTAATGTTGAACCTGCAAAATCATAGAATCCCATTGCGTCAAGGAATCCACCTCCCCATTTCCAAGATCCTACTATAGGGTATATAAGCCCTACGTAAAGAATTGCAAAAATCATAAAACTGTTGAGTTTTATTCGCTCTGCAACTGCTCCAGACACTATGGTTGCTGCTGTTGCTGCAAACATCCCTTGAAATAAGAAATCGGTCCACCAAGTGTAGCCACCATCTGCATAAGCTGTAGTCATTCCTCCTTCAGGAGCGGCAATCCCAAAGCCTGCGAATTTAAATATACCGAGAGCACCATCTTCAAACCCAGGGTACATAAGATTGAAACCTCCTAATGCATAAAGTAGAAGACCTACTGTAATTACAAAAAAGTTTTTAAATAAAATGTTGATTGTGTTTTTTTGTCTGGTTAACCCTATTTCTAAAAAAGAAAATCCAAGGTGCATGAAAAATACTAATGCCGTACAGATCATCATCCAGACATTATTGGCAGTAAAAAGTGCTGTTGTTTCCATAATAAATTTGTTTGTTATTGTTTGATTATTGTTTAATTAAGTGTACTTCCGCCACTTTCTCCTGTTCTAATTCTAATTGCATCGTCTACAGTTGACACGAAAATTTTCCCATCACCAACTGCGCCAGTTCCGGCTGCATCTGTTATTGCTTTGACAGTACGCTCTAAAAACTCATCGTTGACTACAATTGCTAAATGTCTCCTTTGGATGTCTGAAGTGCTATAAGAAATCCCACGGTAAACATGACCTTCTTTTTCATTTCCTACTCCAGTTACATCCCAGTAGCTGAAAAAGTTCACCTCTACTTTATGAAGAGCATCTCTTACATCTCCAAATTTTGATTTGCGAATAATCGCTTCTACTTTTTTCATTTTGATATTGTTTTAAATGATTTCGGACAAAAATAGTTTCATTTTTACAACAGGATTGTAATTTTCAGGGTAAAAAGTATAATTTTTATATTATTTTTAATTTTTAGTACCTAAAATTGAGGGTATTTATAAATAATCACACATATTTTATAATTACACCCTGTTTTAAGTAGGGGGTATAGGATATTTAATTAAAATTTAAATGTATTTTTTAAATATGAATGCATATTCAATCTTATACAGGTATTTTCAATCGCGATAAATAGAGTTTGATTACTTTTTAGAGTAACTTAGATAACCATAGACCTAAAACGACCATGAGTATGCCAAGAACTATACTCCCCAAGGAATATATTAGGGGTTGAAGAATTGAGCTTTCTCTAAATAAGAGAATATTATCTAGTGCAAAAGATGAAAAGGTTGTCAATCCACCAGTAAAACCAACAATAAAAAAGAAGTGAGCTTCTCCTTTAAGCAAATCAAGTTTGTGAAGAATTCCAAAAAATAAACCAATTAAAAAACAACCGATAAGATTTGCAGAGAATGTAGCTAGAGGATATTTAGTATTTAAATTTTTAAAAAGAATATAAAGTGCATAACGAAAACTACTTCCTAAACCTCCTCCTAAAAAAACCCAAATTAATATTTTCATTTCTCGAATTTTGTTAATTACATCTCAAACTACTCCAGTTTATAAGGCAAGAATAATTCGGTTTTCCATTCCAATGGATTTTCGGTTGTTTCTATACCAACTTTATTTACCCTCATAGGGAAAAATCGAATTTTTGGATTAAAAAGTTCAATTTCTTGGTACAAGAAATTCCACGAGAGGTCTAAATTTTCATAAACCCCATAGTGAATTCCTTTTAAAGCTTTTCGTTTATTTTTAGAATTACATTTTATTAATGAATCTTGTGAATTATGATATTCACTAATAGGTAACCCTAGCAGCCAAACTTTTACATCCGAATCCGATACAGGATTAACTGTGAAAATATTTCCAGCGATTTCAATATTTTGATTTTGGGCATATTCCAATAACTGTTGAGAGCCTAATTTAAGAAGTGAATCTTGTTCCTTTTCAGTGGATTCATAGCTCATCGATAAATAGAATTCTTTTGGAAGTAAGATCTCTCCTAGGTATTTAAACCTGTGTTCGTTAAGTTTTGATTGTAGGATATGGTCAATATTTTTTAGTGCCTTTAAACTGTAAGGTCCTATTAAGTTCTGTATCCCACCAGATAACAATGAAAGAATTTTTGTTAAAAAAGTCATCTCACCTTTTATTCTCAAATTTAGTTTATTGTTATTTTCATCAATATTCCATACTATTTGCATGGATTTTATCTCCTCAATCTTTATTTCTTGAACAATTTTATTTTGAAAATTACTTGATGTGGTTGTTATAACTCCTTTTCCATTTTTATTTTCCCATTCTAAAGTAGGGTATTCAAGAGAATTTTCTTTGTAGCTTATTTTGAGATCAGGATTTTCTTGAAACCATGGATTCCATTCAATCCAATTGTGATAATTGTTTACGTACTTGTAAATAGTAACCCTAGGGATATTGGTTTTTATTGATTTTTCGATATTGAATACGGGAGAGTAACTCTTAATGTACAATACAAATACAAGAAAAGAAATAAAAATCACACCAAATACATGTCGAAAATAATTCATGGTTCAAAATTGAATTTAAATAGGAACTCTGTTCAATTTAAGCCTGTGTAAAATACTTAATAAAAAAAAGAATAATAATAGCCGTAATAAAAGTAAGGAGTATTTTAAAACTTCCCTTGAAATGTATTTGATGCCTCTTAAAATCCTTGCGATATGTAAAAATAATTATTCCACTAAACGCAATTACAAAAAATACTGCAAAGAGGAGTTGACCGTTTGAAAACATAACCTTAATTTTCCACTAAATTAGACAAATTATATGAATCCTTTTGGATTTATAATTATGCTTTGATTGTTTTGAATTCAAGTTTAGATCAATTAATTTCAGAGCATATAATCTTTAAAAATACTAGATGATAAAAAACGAATTAGATGCAGTACAATTGTTCCATGAAGCATTCAACATTGGGATAAATCACAATCCTACAGTAGCGGTCTCCGACAAAATTAAAGAATTGCGTTTCAACTTGATGAAAGAAGAGAACGAGGAATATTTAGAAGCCGTTAAAAATAATGACATCGTTGAGGTTGCAGATGCACTAGGAGACATGCTTTATATTTTGTGTGGAACAATTTTAACACACGGAATGCAACATAAAATCACTGAAGTTTTTGAAGAGATTCAACGTTCAAACATGAGTAAATTAGGACAAGATGGTAATCCCATTTATCGAGAAGATGGAAAGGTTATGAAAGGGCCTAATTATTTCAAACCAAACATAAAAGCTATTCTAAAGTAGTTTTTACTTCATAGCGCCATTGGAAGGGATCTTCAGCTTGGTTGTATTGAATTTCAACGATTTTTTCTTTTAAAATAGAAGCAAAAGAATCATCAATATCCTCAAGTACGTATTTTTTATTTTGGTAGCCGAAACCTTTTATTGGACTTACAACTACAGCTGTACCTGCTCCAAAAATTTCTTTTAAACTACCTTCTTTTTCACTTGAAATGAGCTCATGAATAGATAACGGCCTCACCTCAGTTTTTATGCCTAAATACTCAGCTATTTTTAAAATGCTTTTTCGAGTAACTCCGTCTAAAATTCGATCACTCGTAGGGGTTGTTATCAAAGTGTCATTAATCCTAAAAAATATATTCATTGTTCCAGCTTCCTCTAGAAACTCATGCTTGTTAGCATCAGTCCATATAATTTGTTGGTAACCTTCTTTGAGAGCCAATGCTGTAGGATAAAATTGTGCAGCATAATTTCCAGCTGCTTTTGCAAAACCAACACCACCAGAGGCAGCACGACTATACTGTTCTGCAACTTGAACATATACATCTCCACCCGAATAATAGCTAGCAACCGGAGAACATATAATTATAAACTTATAAGCGTTAGATGCTGATGCTTGGACTCCAGCTTGACTAGCAAAAACAAATGGGCGAATGTAAAGTGAATTTCCTATTCCTTTTCGAATCCAGTCTTTATCTAGTTTTAATAATTCTTCTAAACCTTCAAAAAAGTATTTTTTTGGAAACTCGGGTATAGATAAACGTTTAGATGACTTATTGATACGATCAAAATTCTGATCTGGACGAAACAACCAAATACGATTTTCATCATCTTTGTAGGCTTTCATTCCTTCAAATACTGCCTGCCCATAGTGAAGAACACTTGAGGAAGGATCCATCTGAATTGATTGATAGGGAATGATTTTTGGAGCATTCCATTTTCCATCAATAAAATCACAAACAAACATATGATCAGTAAATATTTCACCGAATTTTAAATTTTCAAAATCAACACTTGATATTTTAGATTTCTGAGCTTGTACAATATTCATATTAAAGGGCTTGTATTACAAAATTAGACATTAATTTTTATTTTTTAATTTAATCAAAGAGTTATCTATTATTTTTTTTAGTTCTCAAAAAAACTCTCATTTAATTTGAATAATTAATATTTCTTTAAATTTACAGCATTAATAGAGAAAAAGTCATAACCGCAGATGGAAGTCCTACTTTTTATATTGAAGAATGGGATGAGTGCTATCATTCGATGCATGGAGCATATAATGAAGCCGTTCATGTTTATATTCAATCCGGTTTATCTTTTTGGAATTCAAATTATAAGTTGGATAAAACCAAATGTAGAATTTTTGAAATGGGATTTGGCACTGGACTCAATACACTTTTGTCCCTGGAATTTGCTAATAAACAACATTTGAGTATTGAATATGAAACCATAGAGCCCTTTCCTTTGGACTATCAAGAAATTAAAGCTTTGAATTTCAAACCTTTTTTTATGGAAAATAACTCGGAGGATCTATTTAAAAAGTTGCATTTATCTTCCTGGGAAAAAATTTCTCTAATTAATAAACACTTTACTATTCTAAAAAAGAAAACAACACTTGCTAGTTTCAATTCAGATACAACCTATGATTTAATATACTACGATGCTTTTGGCTTTCGGGTTCAACCGGAGATGTGGTCTGAGAAAGCCTTCAGGCCTTTGATTCACTCCTTGGCCGATCGGGGTGTTTTTGTTACCTATTCAGCGAAAGGGAGTGTACGTAGAATTCTGGAATCTTTTGGATTAAAGGTGTCTCGTATTCAAGGACCACCCGGAAAACGTGAAATGTTGAGAGCTGTTCGACTTTAATTGTGGTATTTTTACAAAAAAAAGAATGAAAATATTAATCAGTGGTGCAACTGGTTTAGTTGGTAAAGTCATAGTGAAACAGGCATTGATCGAAGGACATCAAATACATTTTTTGACAACCCAAAAAGCCAAAATCTATTCGATCAAAGGAGCCAAGGGTTTTTATTGGAATCCCAATAAAAATCAAATTGATGTTTCTTGTTTTGATGGAATAGATACTTTGATTCATCTTGCTGGTGCAACCGTTTCTAAGTTTTGGACTAAAAAATACAAACTAGAAATTTTGAATAGCCGGCTTTTAACTACCCAATTACTGATAGATGGTTTGAAGAAAACTAAACATCAAGTTCAAAATGTTGTTTCAGCCTCTGCTATCGGTATCTACCCATCTTCTTTGGATAAAATCCATAAGGAAGATGATGCTGCTTTTCCTAATTCATTTATGCAAAAAGTTGTTTTGGATTGGGAGCAAATTGTTGATGGTTTTTTCGAATTGGATATTAGGGTTTGTAAACTTCGAATAGGTTTAGTTTTAGCAAAAGATGGAGGGGTTTTAGCAACTCTAAAAATCCCAGCTAAATTTGGAGTAGGGACTGCTTTTGGGAATGGAAAACAATGGCAATCATGGATACATATTACTGATTTGACTAATTTGTTTTTAAGAGCTGCATCCGATCAGTGGGAGGGGGTTTATAATGCTGTTGCTCCTGAGGTGGTTTCTCAAAATCAGTTTGTCAAACAAATCGCCAAAACAATTAAACGTCCCTTTTTTATGCCACCAATACCTGAGTTTTTTCTGCAAATGTTGGTTGGAGAAATGAGCTCTTTGGTCTTAAATAGTCACCATGTAAGCTCAAACAAAGCCCGTGAAAAGGAATTTAAATATCAATTTCCTACTTTACAAAAAGCATGTGAAAATTTATTGTAATTATTTAGGGTGACATTTTGACAATTTTAATTATTTGGCAGTACTTTTGCAGCTAGCTTGAAAAATAATTGAATGAGTAAGTCAGAGGAATCTAAAAAAAAGTCAAAAAAAGCAGCCCCTAAAAAAACTGCATCTAAAAAAGGACCTTCCAAAGAAGCCAAAGAATTTGCTGCAGTCAAAGAAGCTTTAGAAACAGAGAAAGATAAATATTTACGATTGTTTGCTGAGTTCGAAAATTTTAAAAAACGAACTTCTAAAGAAAGAATCGAATTATTCAAAACAGCAGGTCAGGATGTTATAACAGCCTTATTGCCAGTCCTTGATGATTTTGATCGAGCAATAAAAGAAGCAGATAAGTCCGAAAACTCCTCAGAATATGAAGGATTTAGGTTGATCAGTAATAAGTTAGGTGAGAGTTTAAAGTCCAAAGGATTAGAACCTGTTTCTCTTGAGATAGGAGAGACTTTTGATTCTGAAGTTCATGAAGCAATAACACAAATCCCTGGTGGAGATGACCATAAAGGAAAAATAATTGATGTAATTGAAAAAGGTTACAAATTAGGAGATAAGATTTTACGATACCCCAAAGTAATTGTAGGTCAATAAATTAGATATCACTCGAAGTGATCTAAAATAAAATATATGAAACAAGATTATTATGATATTTTGGGAGTTTCCAAAGGTGCATCAGCTTCTGATATAAAAAAAGCATATCGTAAAAAAGCAATCGAATTCCATCCTGACAAAAACCCCGGTGATTCTAATGCTGAAGCTAAGTTTAAAGATGCAGCGGAAGCATATGAAGTTCTTGGAGATAACGATAAAAAAGCCAAATACGATCAATTTGGTCATGCTGCTTTTGATGGAAGTCAAGGTTTTGGTTCTGGTGGGATGAATATGGAAGATATTTTCAGTCAATTTGGAGATATCTTTGGTGGTGGCTTCGGTGGAGGATTCAGTAGTGGTTTTGGTGGAGGTGGTCAAAGACGCTCAAAGGGTTCTAACCTGAGAATTCGCGTCAAACTAACCTTAGAAGAAATTGCAACTGGGGTTGAAAAAAAAGTAAAAGTCAGACGTAAAGTCCAAGCAAAAAATGTTACTTACACGACCTGTACCAATTGTAAAGGAACTGGACAAACCGTAAGAATAGCGAACACCATTTTAGGACGTATGCAAACTGCAGTTACTTGTTCTACTTGTTCTGGAACAGGACAAATTATTTCAAATCGACCTAAGGGAAGCGATTCTCAAGGGATGATTCAGGAAGAAGAAACGGTTTCGATTAAAATACCGGCTGGAGTAGAAGATGGTATGCAATTGAAAGTTTCTCATAAAGGTAATTCGGCTCCAGGAAATGGAGTTTCAGGAGATCTAATAGTACTTATTGAAGAGCATCCCCATGATCGTTTTATGCGCGAAGGAAATCACATTCATTACGATCTTTATATTTCGATTTCAGAAGCTGCATTGGGAGTTTCAAAAGAGTTTGACCTACTTGACGGAAAAGTGCGGATCAAATTAGAATCAGGAATCCAATCTGGAAAAACACTCCGTTTAAGAGGCAAAGGATTACCTGATGTAAATCGTTATGGTATTGGGGACTTACTCGTGCATATCAATGTATGGACTCCTAAGACCCTTAATAGAGAACAGAAACAATTCTTTCAGAAAATGATGGAAGATGAAAACTTTATTCCTAAGCCCGAAAAATCAGATAAATCCTTCTTTGAAAAAGTAAAAGATATGTTTGCTTAGCTTATTTTTATTTAAAGGAATATTTTACATCATCAAGAGAAGCAAATTTATACTTTCTCATCTTTTTTAAACCAATTTTTAATAACCTTTATTTTTAAGGTTGGGTTTTGTTTTAGCCTCTTTTTTTGTTTTATATTTGGATATCTTATTCCAGCTAAATGCAGAAAATACATGATTTTTTAAATTATAACTTTACACTCGGTTCATCGATTTCATTTACTGTACAATCCCTTGTAGTTATTCTGATTATATTTGTCTTTACAAGTTATTTTTTAAAATTTATTCGCCGTATAGTTTCCAGAACCTTAAGTGAACAAGCCAAGTATACCTTTCAAAGCATTTTTTCTTTCATAAATTATTTTGTTTATGTAATTGTTATCCTGGTTACTTTTGATAATATAGGCTTGGATGTAACTGCTGTTTTTGCAGCCTCGGCCGCTTTGTTAGTTGGTGTAGGTTTAGCATTGCAAACCTTCATTCAGGACATCATTTCAGGTGTTTTTATCATTGCAGATCAAACTGTACATATAGGTGACATCATTCAACTTGATGGACAAGTTGGAAAGGTTGAAAACATTAAATTAAGAACTACACGAGCTGTTACCATTGATAATAAGGTATTAATCATTCCCAATCATAAATTTTTAACTTCAATTCTTTACAATTGGACAGAAAACGGAACACTAACTACAGAGTATATTCAGGTAGGTGTTTCCTATGGTTCCGATTTAGATTTGGTCAAAAAGTTATTGATTGATCTCACATCTAGTTTTCCTGAAATTTTAAAAGATCCTAAACCTTTTGTTATCCTAAATGAATTTGGAGATAATGCTTTGGATCTTAAATTAGCGATTACTCTTAATAATAGCTTTAAAGCCGAACGATTAAAAAGTAGGATTCGATTTAAAATTTATGAAGTATTTAAAGCTCATAAAATTGATATTCCGTTCCCTCAAAGAACAGTTTGGATTAACCAAGTAGAATCTCAATCAAATGACTAAAATTTTAATTATTGAAGATGAAGAACCCATTCGTCGTGTTCTTAAGAAAATTTTAACCGAAGAGAACAATAATTTTCTGTTATCCGAAGCAGAGGATGGAAAGGATGGAATTAAACTTATCTTGGAAGAAGATTATGATCTTATCTTATGCGATATTAAAATGCCGAAAATGGATGGCTTGGAAGTTTTACAAACAGCTCGAAAAAAAGGTGTAACCACTCCATTTATTATGTTAACAGGACATGGTAACATTGAAACAGCTGTTCAAGCTATGAAAACAGGTGCTTATGATTTCATCCCCAAGCCTCCAGATTTGAATCGTCTTCTTATATCGGTTCGTAATGCTATCGAAAGCAAGCACTTAATTAAAGAAAATGTTTTTCTAAAAAAGAAAATTGCCAAGAAGCATGAAATCATTGGGACTTCATCTAAAATAAAAAAGGTGATTGAATTGATTGACAAAGTAGCACAAACACAAGCACGAATATTAATTACTGGTCCAAATGGTTCAGGTAAAGAATTAGTTGCCAATCAAATTCATCAGAAAAGCAATCGGAGTAAGTTCCCACTAGTTGAAGTGAATTGTGCTGCAATTCCGTCTGAATTAATAGAGAGTGAGCTTTTCGGTCACCTTAAAGGAGCTTTTACCTCTGCTATAAAAGACCGAAAAGGAAAGTTTGAAGCTGCTTCGGGGGGAACTTTATTTTTAGACGAAATAGGAGATTTGAGCCTTAGTGCTCAGGCAAAAGTTCTTCGAGCACTTCAAGAAAATAAAGTACAAAGGGTTGGAAGTGACAATGACATATCTGTTGATGTACGAATTTTAGCCGCTACTAATAAAAATCTTAAGCAAGAAATAAAGGCAGGCCGATTCCGAGAAGATTTATACCATAGATTAGCTGTTATTTTAATTGAAGTACCATCTCTTGTTGAGAGAACCAACGATATTCCGATGCTTACTATACATTTTATAAATCAAATTGCTTTAAAGGACGGAATACCTGTTAAGAAGATTGATTCTGCAGCTTTTGAATTATTAAAACAATATCCTTGGTCTGGAAACATTAGAGAGTTACGAAATGTGGTTGAACGACTCATAATTTTGGGTGACGATCCAATAACTAAAAAAAATATTATCCAATTTGCACCTAAGTAATTATTATGAAAAAACTATGCTATTTTTTATTACTCCTTTTTGGATTTGCTCAAGCTCAAAATTCTGATGAAATAGAAACTCAACTAAAATCAATTTATTCAACAGCTCTTTTAAATGGACATAGCTATTCTTGGTTAGAACATTTATCCGTCCAAATTGGAGGGCGTTTATCCGGTTCCTTGAATGCTGAACGCGCTGTAGATTGGGGAAAAGAAGAGTTGGATTTACTAGGTCTTGATCGCGTATGGTTACAACCTGTAATGGTTCCAAAATGGATTCGTGGAACTTTTGAGTATGCACACATAGAAACAAGTCCTGGTAATACAATCAATGTACCCGTCTGTGCACTTGGGGGATCTGTTGCAACACCAATAGCTGGAATTCGTGCAGAAGTAATTGAAGTTGATGGAATTGATTCTTTAAAAAAAATGTCTAAAAAGGATGTAGCAGGAAAAATAGTATTCTTTAACCGACCAATGCAAGCCGATCTAATCAATACTTTTGAGGCATATTCTGGATGTGTAGCCCAACGATATTCTGGAGCTGAAGAAGCTGCAAAATTGGGAGCAGTAGCTGTAATTGTTCGTTCTATGAATTTAAGATTAGATGATTTTCCTCACACTGGATCAATGAGTTACGGTGGATTATCCATACGAAAAAGGATTCCTGCAGCTGCAATAAGTACCAACGGAGCAGAATTATTGAGCTCAATGTTAGCTTTAAATTCTAAACTTCGTTTTTATTTAAAACAAAACTGTAAAAATTTACCTGATGTTCAATCTTACAATGTAATAGGAGAAATTAAAGGATCCGAAAAATCTGATGAAATAATGGTTGTGGGAGGCCATCTTGACTCTTGGGACCTTGGAGGGGGTGCTCATGATGATGGAGCTGGAGTTGTACAGTCCATGGAAGTCTTGCGTATATTTAAAGAAATTGGTTATCAACCAAAAAGGACAATTAGAGTTGTACTTTTTATGAATGAAGAAAACGGAATGAGAGGAGCAATCAAGTATACTTCCATTTCAAAAGCAAAAAATGAAAACCATGTTTTTGCACTAGAATCTGATGCTGGAGGTTTTACACCAAGAGGATTTTCCATTGATAGCTCTCCAGAAAAATTAAAAATTATCCAAAGTTGGGAACCTTATTTTGAACCTTATCTAATTCATTTGTTTGTTCAAGGTGGAAGTGGAGCTGATGTTGGTCATTTAAAAACAGATGCTAATATTCTTGCAGGTCTTCGTCCAGATTCCCAACGTTATTTTGATTACCATCATGCTGCAAATGACACCTTTGACAAAATAAATAAAAGAGAATTAGAGCTTGGAGCTGCAACAATGGCTGCTTTTGTATACTTGATAGACTACTTCAGCCTTTAATCTTAGATTAATTGAATTCATACATCAAAGAGTTTAGAAAAAATCTCAATCTAGCTTTCCCCGTTATGTTGGGTCTATTGGGACATACATTTGTACAGCTGATAGACAACATAATGGTTGGGCAGTTAGGAACTACCGAATTAGCATCAGTTTCTTTAGGAAACAGTTTTGTTTTTGTCGCCATGTCTTTAGGGATTGGTTTTTCAACTTCAATTACACCACTTGTTGCTGAGGCAGATGGCTCTTCAGATTTAAAACGTGTTGGTGATGTTTTTACTCATGGTATTTTGATGTGTAGTTTTTTGGGCTTATTCTTGTTTCTAGGAGTTTATTTTTCCAGAAATATTATGTTTTCAATGGGACAACCTCGAGATGTTGTAACTCTAGCCTTTCCATATTTAAATTGGGTTGCTGCTTCTCTTTTCCCTTTAATTGTTTTTCAAGTTTACAAACAATTTTCAGATGGCTTATCATTAACCAGACCGGCCATGTATGCTACGCTATTTGGAAATGCAATTAATATTAGCCTGAATTATGTCTTAATCTTTGGTTATTTTGGATTTCCCAAGCTTGGCGTTGAGGGTGCAGCAATAGGAACTTTAATAGCGCGTATAGCAATGTTAATCTATATGATTATTTATGTAAAATATCACAAGAAGTATAGTATTTACAAACTTTCATTCAAATTTAATCAAATACGAAGATTGTTGATTCAAAAAATTTTAAAATTGGGATTTCCCTCAGCATTACAAATGCTTTTTGAAGTATCTTTTTTCACCGCGGCAGTTTGGATGTCTGGTGTATTAGGAACAAATGCACAAGCCGCAAATCAAATTGCATTAAACCTTACTTCAATGACCTTTATGGTTGCTATGGGTCTAAGTGCTGCTGCTATGATAAGGGTGGGTAATCAATATGGAAAAAAAGATTTTGTAGAATTACGTAGAGTTGCTTTTTCAATTTTCGTTCTTATCGCAATAATTGATTTGTTTTTTTGTTTAATCTATTTAACATTTAGCAAGGATTTGCCATGGATTTATCTAGAAAATAAAGGAGCTTTAACTCCAAAGGATACTTTAGATGTAATTGTTATTGCTTCATCATTATTAGTGGTCTCAGGCTTTTTTCAATTAACTGATGGATTACAAGCCGTGGTTCTTGGTGCTCTAAGGGGCTTACAAGATGTAAACCTTCCAACTGCTTTTACATTTATATCCTACTGGATAATTGGCTTTCCTGTTTCCTATTACCTAGCTTTTTTTACCTCTTGGGGAGCTACTGGGATATGGATTGGATTACTTACAGGATTGTCTTCTTCTGCAATTTTACTATTTTTACGCTTTCAATATCTCACCAATAAGCTAATTCAAGTTAAATAAACACATTATGGAAGTACCAAAATTTTTAATTGCTGACAATTCGACTTTAGAAGATGAAATTTTTGTGCTTCACATGGAATATCCACGTTTTCTTTTGAATATTTCTAATGATGATATTTTGTGGTTAGAAGAATTCACAAAAGAAGATGAAGAAGAATTGTCTAAAGTTACTGAAAGTTTAATTGAAGAAGCACTTGTTTTTTTCGATTCTGAGATTGAAAGTTTACAATAATGATCGATCAACTGTTAGAATTCGATACATCATTATTTTTATTTCTCAACGGATTGGGAACCCCTTTTTTTGATCCATTTTGGATGCTGATTACCAATAAGATTACCAATGCAAGTATTTATTTAGTGCTCTTGATTTGGTATTTTAAATTAAAAAATGGCAAAGCTGCTTTTTTGATTTTACTTTTTATAGGACTGTTGATTTTAGTTACGGACCAAACAACTAATTTATTTAAGTATGGCTTTGAACGTCTAAGACCTTGTCATAATCAAGAAATAGTTGATATTATGCGAATTGTCAAAAAAGGATGTGGTGGTTTGTACGGCTATTTTTCAGGTCACGCCTCCAACTCTTTTGCATTATCTACCTATTTTTCGCTTCTGTTTGCAAATCGATACACAAAGTTAAAGTATATTTTATTTTTTATTGCTTCACTTGTAGCATATAGCCGAATTTATATAGGTGTTCATTACCCTTTAGATATAATTTCAGGAGCATTATTTGGAACACTATGGTCGCTTAGTTTTTTTTACATAAGCCTAAAGATTTGTGATCAATTTTTTCCAAAGGTTTCTTTAGAACTTTGAGAAAACGTATTGAGTTTTTTGATGATATTTTTCATTAGGGTGAAGAATCGTATTGGGGAAATGAGGAATGTTCGGTTCATTTGAAAATTTTTGAGTTTCTAAACAAAAGCCATTTATATTTTTGGGATTAAAAACAACCATACCAGGTTGATCTGTCAAAATATCTATTTGAATTCTAGTACTTTTTGCTCTTAATGTTGCTTTAACATTTTCATTTTCCCTCAAAACATAACAATCATCATAAGGTAATTTATTTATTGGTCTAAGTTTATTTCGATTATAATTGGTCTTATTAGCTTCAATAAAATTTCCGGTTGGAAGTAAATCATGGTTTAATTCTAGAATTTCATTAGCCTTAATTTGTAATTCATGATCAAATAAATCAGGTAAACCACTCAAGTTAAAATAACTGTGATTGATCATGTTGATCGGAGTTGATTCTGTTGTAGTTGCCTTATACTCTATTTGAAGAATATTGTTGTGAAGACTATATTTGAGTGAAACCTTCACAATCCCTGGATGCACTTTTGAGATAGGAAGACATTCGTGTTCTAAAATAATATATGGAACTCTACCTTGATATAAATCCGTTATTTTCCAAGTAAAACTATTCCATCCTTGTTTCCCACTATGTAATTGAATCCCTTTTTCATTCTCAATATAAAGGTTTTATCATCAATAGTATATTTATCACTAATTCTTCCTGAAAAACGCACAATACAAGCTCCTAAATACCATGGATTATCTAGGTATTCATTTGAATTTTGTTTGCCAATAACCACATTATTTTTTCTAATCCACAGTTCTTTTATTATTCCTCCATAGGGTAGAACAACTAATTTTAAATTTCGATTTATTAGGGCAATTTCTTTCTAGTATTAATCTGATTTTTCTTTAAGTAATTCTGGATATGTTTTTTGAAATCTCCTTAATCTAGGAATAGAAACTTGCCTTACGTAAGGGTTATTTGGATTCAATCGTTCGTAGTTTTGATGGTACTCTTCTGCATAATAAAACTTTTCCATAGGTTTTACTTCGGTTACAATTTTATTACTAAAAATTCCTTCTTGCTCCAAAAGTTCAATGTATTTCTGAATAATTTCTCGTTCATCATCATTTGTGTAAAAGGCTATTGATCTGTATTGAGTTCCACGGTCAGGACCTTGTCTGTTGGCTGTTGTTGGGTCATGAGACCCAAAAAAAACTTGAACTAATGTTCCAAAAGAAACTATTTTGGGATCATAAATAATTTCTACAGATTCTGCATGCCCAGTTTTTCCTGTTCCAATTTGATTGTAGTTTGGATTTTTTGTTTTTCCACCCGAATAGCCCGAATATACTTCATCCACGCCCTTTACGCTCTCGTAAATAGCTTCTACACACCAAAAACAACCTCCTGCAAAATATGCCTTTTTTAACCCTTCTTGAACTTTTTCAGTAGGTGACCAAATTTGCTCATTGCGATTGATGGGTCTAGTCCCATTTGATACACAAGTTTGAAAAATCAGTAAAGTTGCTAAAACAATAGTACTTTTCATAAAGCTGTATTTAAAATTATTTTTTTTTAAAAGAATTTAAACTGTTACAAATATCAATCAAAATTTTTAACCTTTGTTAAAAAAGCAATTTATTAGGGCACAAAATTTTAAAACTCCATTAAAATTTATTAAAACAGTTAAAAATTAGTTTACTAGTCTGGTTGGTCGTTTTTCAAAATTGCCTTTACATTTGGGGTATGTATTATTTAAAATATTGGTAACACAATCGATGCATTAAGTGCATTCATAAGAACAAATCATTTATTTATAAGGTTTACTCCAGTATAGACTAAGTGGAACTAAGATAACTGTTGGTCATAGCCAAATTATAAATTGTGGAATTTGAAAAGGAAAATTTCCAGCATTTACTACAATAAAAGCTGTTAATGCTGCAATATATGAACCCATCATTCGGCCAATGTGAATGAGTATCCAATAGTATGCTTTTTTTGAAGACCTAGATAATTTCTGAAATCCATCCTCACATTAATCAGACCGATAAAGCCAAAAACCAACATTATTATTCCCAATTGTTCTGAATGATAGATCAAGTAACTCCCTTTTCCTATAAAATAGCACCCACATAGCAGCATTCCTAAGGTCAAAAACCAAATCAATAAAAGCAGGCTTTTGTCCTTTTCCTAACAAACGTAATCGCATGTAGCAATCTCCAGTTCCTACAAGATAAACTGTTAATAATCCTAAAACAAATAGAAATACATTTGGATGAATAAGAACCAGAATAAATGATGAAATTCCTGTACTTACCATAAAGAAGACAAATAATCTTCCAATTTGGCGATGTTGTTTTCCACCTTTTTTTTGGATTATATTTATTGTTCCAAGAATTAGTCCACAGAATCCAGATAGTATATGAATAACCAAAGTAATTTGAAAAAGAAGTTTCATTGGTAAAGATTCAGGTAAAACAATAAATTATTGATTTCAATTTGCAAAATAAATAAACGACTAAAAATATAAGAGGTATATTTTTTATAAAGAAAATATTATTGAACAAAATCAAGCCATTGTTTAATGTAGGACTTCCAGCTGTATTTATCCTTATTTTTTATGATATTTTTTATTGCTTTTTCTTGTCGTTCTGGATCTAAAAGCAATTTAATTTTTTCTGATAATTCCAAAGGGTTTGGTTCACTGATTTCTCCTGTATTATCAATTAGTATAGGTTTTTTGAGACCAGTTAAATTTGTTACAACAATTGGAGTTTCATAATTATAAGCTAGGGGAGTTACACCGCTTTGAGTAGCTGTTTTGTAGGGCTGTACGATAATATCTGCAGCACAAAAATAATCGCGAACAACTTCAAAAGACACAAATTTGTCTATGATTTGAATTCGTGATGCAAGCCCCAATTTTTTAATTTGGCGATGATATTTTTTAATTTTTTCATAAAATTCTCCAACAATTATAAGTTCAACTCTGGAATCAAATAATGGATTTGTTGCCATGGCATCAATCAATAAATCTAAGCCTTTGTAGGGTCTAACTAAACCAAAAAACAATAATAAAGGTGTTTTGGCTTTAAGATTTAATCTTTTACAGGCTTCTTGTTTTGTTATTGCTCTTGGCAAATCTCTTGCAATTGGATGAAATCCTTTATTTGTAGGGAGTTTTACATCGCTAATTATTTCTGATTGTACCGCTTCCGAAAATGTGGTCATCTTATGCATTGAATTAGAAAAATAACGATTCAGAATTTTATCCCAAGGTTTTGGTTCATGAGGCTTCCAATTGTCTACTAGGGCAACTTTTTTAATACTGGGTTTTAAATCCTTTGCAATACTTCCAAGTGCAGGCGCTAATAAGGGAGTCCAATACCTAAAAACCACTATTTCGGGATCTTTATCATTAATATTATTTGCAATTTTTTTCCAGCTAAAGGGATTATAGGCATGTATTTTCCGATGGATTGGAAAAGAAAACTCTTTCTCTGAAGTGTTGTATTGTGTTTTTCCAGGAAATATAATATTGGGGTACAATTGAGTAAAAGTCCAAAGTTCAATTGAAATATTTTGATTGTTAAGCTCGGTAGCAAAGGCATGATTGGTGTCTGCAATTCCTCCTCTATAAGGATGTGCAGGACCAAGTAAAATAAGATTTACCTTTTTAGGTACCATTTATTAGGCTATTATGGATCGTTTGGGTAATGTATTGAAGATCCAAAGTGTACCACACAAAGTAATTGTAAAGTATACAATCATTCCAACGGCAAACAATAAGTCTATTGACCAAATCATATTTTGAGAAGGGTGTAGTAAAACACATAATCCAATAAGCGATCGAGTTATTTCAAAAATTACTGCCCATTTGTGACCATCCATCAATGAGGTAAAACCGAATATAGTAGCAGAAATAAGGATTCCGTAAGAAAACTGAGAAAAAAGATCTAATTCACCAATAGAAGTTAGAAACAAAAAAATGAAGACATTTAAACAAACAAATTGAAATAGAGCGATGATTTTGTGTTTCAAAGTATAGCTCGGAGCATATTTTTTTTGATTGTTGATATCAATTTTTTCAATAGGAAAACGTTTGGATACATCTGCTGGTCTCCATCCTGTTGGCATAAACCACAATTTAAGTTTGTGAATCCAATTTTTGGTATACCAAGCGTCCTTTGCAAGCCCCCAATTGTGCTGAAAATTGATTAAAATCGGATTCCATGTCTGTACTGGTTTTAATGTTCCATATACACAAGGAACATCGTCTAATTCTTCTTGAAAGGTGCCAAACAATCGATCCCAAACACAAAAAATTGCTGATAAATTTTTATCTACATACTCTGGGTTAATTGCATGATGAACCCTGTGTTGCGAAGGGGTTACAAATATATATTCTAACCATCCTAATTTGCCAATATGACGAGTATGATACCAAAACTGGCCAAAAAGGTGCAATGGAGCTAAAATTATAATCACCTTATGTGGAATTCCTAGAATTGCAGCGGGAAGTAAAAATAATGCACCAAATCCTATCAAACTTGAAATACTTTGTCTTAGGGCACATGCTAAATTAAATTCTTCACTGCTGTGATGAACAACATGACGGTTCCAAAACACGTTAATTGAATGATTGAGTCTGTGGTTCCAATAACTTGAAAAATCTATGCATATGAAAGCTACGAAATAAAGCAAAACGGTTTCTTCAATTGAAATTAAGGCTAGAGTTTCTTTTAAAAAAGGATATGAAACAAGTATAATCCCTAAGCCTAAAATGTCCTTGATTATATTGGTCGTTCCAGAACTTAAACTAGAAAGAGTGTCCATGAAATTGTAGGTTTGTTTTTTTGTCCATACTCCATAGAGGATTTCAATAAGTATAAGTATTAAAAAACTAGGTAGGGCAAACAATAAAACTTTAGCATATGTTTCCATCAACTACATATTTTGATGAAAGTTACAAATTAATTTTTGCCTACCAATACCCATTGACCACTTGAAATGAGATGTTCTGCTTGTTTATATTTCAAAACCTTGGTCTCACCATTTTGGACATTCTTAATTGTAACACGGTCATTACGTCCAATTTTCGGTAATTCTCTTACAATGGTTTCAATGGTTTGTCGTGGTCTTTGACCTGCATTTGCTCCGATAGAACGGCTTTTTGCTGCCAATTCTTCAGTATTTAAAACATCATCTTTTGTGGTTTTAAATTTATCCTTTCTATTGGGACGTTTAGCTTCTTGTATTCTAGTATTATCGTTTGAAGGGATTGAACCTTTCATGAGGAAAGATAAAACTTCCTTGTTCAAACGTGCCATCATTCCTCTGAACAACTCAAAAGCTTCAAATTTATATATCAATAAGGGATCCTTTTGTTCATGAACTGCCATCTGAACGGATTGTTTCAACTCATCCATTTTACGTAAATGATTTTTCCAGGCTTCATCTAGTAGAGCCAAGGTTATGTTGCGTTCAAAATCTTCAATCAAATTTATCCCCTTGCTGTTGTATGCTGTTTCTAGGTGAGTGACTACATTTAGTGTTTTGTTTCCATCGGTGAATGGGACTACTATTTTTTCATACTTATTATTAGGATTCTCATAAACTTGCTTGATAACCGGAAAGGTTAGTGTTGCGTTAATTTCAGTTTTTTGTTGGTAATATTGATAGACCGTTTCATATAGCTTATCAATCAATTCTCTATCTGACATAGAAGAAAAATCCTCTTCCAGAACGGGAGCAGTAATTGAGAAATTGCTGATAATTTCAAATTCAAAATTTTTAAAATCCTCTGTTTGCTTATTGTTTAAAACAATTTCTTCACAAAGTTCGAATAACATGTTTGCAATGTCAACTTTTAAACGATCTCCCTGTAATGCATGTCTTCTTCGTTTATAAATTACCTCACGTTGAGCGTTCATTACATCATCGTATTCTAAGAGTCGTTTTCGAATTCCAAAATTGTTTTCTTCTACTTTCTTTTGAGCACGCTCAATGGATTTTGTCATCATTGAGTGTTGAATGACTTCACCCTCTTCTAACCCCATTCGATCCATTACTTTGGCTACTCGATCTGAACCGAATAAACGCATTAAGTTATCTTCCAACGAAACAAAAAACTGAGAACTTCCTGGGTCTCCTTGTCTTCCAGAACGACCTCTCAACTGTCGATCAACTCTTCTCGAATCATGTCTTTCTGTTCCAACGATAGCAAGACCTCCGGATGCTTTAACTTCGTCAGATAGTTTGATGTCTGTTCCACGACCGGCCATATTGGTTGCAATAGTTACAATCCCTGGATTACCAGCTTCAGCAACAATATCTGCTTCCTTTTTGTGTAGTTTTGCGTTCAGAACATTATGGTGTATTTTTCTGATGTGTAACATTTTGCTCAAAAGCTCTGATATTTCAACGGATGTTGTACCAATCAAAACAGGTCTTCCTGCTTGGGAGAGTTTAGTAACTTCTTCAATGACTGCATTGTATTTTTCTCTTTTGGTTTTATAAATGAGATCATTTTCATCTTTTCTAGCAATAGGTCTGTTGGTAGGAATTTCGACAACATCAAGCTTATAAATTTCCCAGAATTCTCCTGCTTCTGTAATTGCTGTTCCTGTCATTCCAGAAAGTTTGTGGTACATTCTGAAGTAATTTTGAAGGGTAACAGTGGCAAAAGTTTGAGTGGCAGCTTCTATTTTTACATTTTCTTTAGCCTCTATCGCCTGGTGTAATCCATCAGAATATCTTCGACCATCCATGATTCTTCCTGTTTGTTCATCAACAATCATGACTTTGTTGTCCATAACAACATATTCTGTGTCCTTCTCAAAGAGAGTGTAGGCCTTAAAAAGTTGATTCATGGTATGAATTCGCTCACTTTTGATTCCAAAGTCTTTAAATAGGATATCTTTTTTAGCAGCTTCTTCCTCAGGATTCAAGCCAGAATTTTCAATCTTGGCGATTTCCATTCCTATGTCTGGGAGGATAAAAAAGTTTTCTTCTTGAACACTTTGGGATAAATATTCAACTCCTTTTTCACTCAGATCTACTTGGTTATTTTTTTCATCAATTACAAAATAAAGATCAGCATCTATGATATGCATTTCTCTATTATTGTCTTGCATATAATGATTTTCTGTTTTTTGAAGCAATTGTTTTATTCCTTCTTCACTCAGGAATTTGATCAAAGCTTTATTTTTTGGTAATCCTCTGTATGCTCTTAACAAAAGTATTGCTCCTTCAGTTGTGTCACCAGCTGCGATTTTCTTTTTTGCTTCGACTAATACTGAAGTAAGTAGGGCTTTCTGTTTTGCAAATAAGTCTGCAACTTTTGGTTTCAACTGATCAAATTCATGTCGATCTCCTTGGGGTACAGGACCTGAAATAATTAAAGGTGTTCTGGCATCATCAACTAAAACCGAATCTACTTCATCAACGATTGCATAGTGGTGTTTACGTTGAACTAAATCTTCAGGTGTATGAGACATATTATCTCTTAAATAATCGAAGCCAAACTCGTTATTTGTCCCATAAGTTATATCTGCTAAATATGCTTTTCTTCTTTCAGGACTGTTCGATTGATGATGATCAATACAATCAACGCTTAATCCATGAAATTCAAACAAAGGAGCCATCCAAGCACTGTCTCGTTTTGCTAAATAGTCATTAACAGTAACCAGATGCACACCTTTTCCTGCTAGTGCATTGAGATACATCGGAAGAGATGCTACGAGGGTTTTACCTTCTCCAGTTTGCATTTCAGCAATTTTTCCTTGATGTAAAGTAATTCCTCCAATCAATTGAACATCGTAATGAATCATATCCCATGTAATGGGCTTTCCGGCTGCATCCCAACTGTTTGCCCATAGAGCATTATCTCCTTCAAGAGAAACGTAAGTTTTGTTTTGAGCAAATTCACGATCTTTTGCAGATGCTTTTACACGTATTTGAGTGTTGTGAACAAATCGTCTTGCAGTTTCTTTTACTACAGCAAATGCTTCAGGAAGAATTTCATTCAAACATGTTTCTGTTTCTTTCAAAGCTTCTGCTTCAAGAGAGTCAATATTATTATAAAGCTCTTCTCTTTGATCGATATCCGTTAAGTTTTCTAACTCTTTTTTAATGTCAATTATTTGTTGATCAATCGATTTTCGTGCATCATTGATTTTATTTTTAAAATCTAAAGTTTTATCACGCAATTCGTCGTTTGAAATTGCTTCATATTCAATTTGATTTTTTTTAATTTGATCAACTAAGTGTTGAATCGCACGGATATCTTTTTTCGACTTGTCGCCGACGAAAGTTTTTAATATTTTATTTAAAATACTCATAGGCTCTCTAAATTAAGCAATCAAATTTAAGTAAAAAAAAAGCCTCCGAAGAGACTTTAGTGAGATAGTTGTTTAGTATTCGTCTTCATTCCAAAGATAATCTTCATCAGAGGGAAAGTCTGGCCAAATTTCTTCAATTGATTCATATACATCTCCCTCATCTTCCATTGATTGAAGATTTTCAACAACTTCAAGTGGAGCACCTGTTCGAATAGAAAAATCAATTAACTCGTCTTTAGATGCAGGCCAAGGTGCATCACTGAGGTAGGAGGCTAGTTCTAATGTCCAATACATGAATTTCTTTTTTTGCAAAAATAAATTTTTATGCCATACTGACAAACTAAATCTATTTTTTTTGTGATGGGGTCCATTTTATTTCATTAATCTCAAAATCTTGGGCAAATTTTCTTGAAAGCGTAAATAAATAATCAGAAAGACGGTTGATATAAAATACAATCACTGGGTTGATTTTACTTGTTTCATTCAGCTCAGTGATAAATCGTTCAGCTCTTCTACAAACACATCGAGCTAAGTGTGTGTTAGAAACACAAATATGACCACCAGGAATCACAAAATTTTTTAAAGGCGGTAAATCGTCAGTTATTCGATCGATCCAATTTTCTATTATTTCAACATCTTTAATATTGATAACATCAATTCCAACCATTGAAGAATCATTTGAATCATTTGCAAGTTCTGAACCTATATACATAAGGTCATTTTGAACTTTCAGGAGTTCCTGAACATGCTCCTCTTTTATGCCTTGACTTCGGATAAGTCCAATCCAGCTATTCAATTCATCAACCGTTCCGTAGGCCTTGATTCTTAAATGGTGCTTGGGAACCCGTTCACCCGAAAATAAACCTGTTGTACCATTATCGCCAGTTTTTGTATAAACTTTATTCTTTTTCATTTTCCTTCTCCTTTTTTCTTTGTTGATAGCGTCTACGATAACTCATTTTTTTTGATATTTTATTTTTGAATAAAAATTTCCGGATCAATAAATAACCCACAACAAGTAATAAAAGTTTTAAGATGCTATCATTCATCTGTACGAAATTAGTCGTTTTGGAAGAATTAGCTTAAAAAATTTTAAGAAAAAATGATTCTGTACGTTGCTGATATCGATGAATAACAATTCCATAAAAGAAGAAATCCAAATACACATATTGTTTTTTTTTAATAAATGAATTCCAATTTTCTCTTTGAAGATGTATGTTGTTAATCAAAGTAATATGAGGTTCTTTTTTATATTTAAATTCTTCAATCCATTCATTCAACAGTTTACCGCTATTAAAATTTAATGCAGTTTTTTCAATTTGAAATTCAACAACAGATTCATCATTAAATTTTTGCAGTTTTTCTGTGATACAATTATAGGAAAAATCTTGATTTAATTTGTTTAAGGGTAGTTTTCGAATACTTTTCCAAGAATTATTATAAAAGCAAGTACATACTAGTGCATGGAGATATGGAGAGTGAACACTATGTTGATTCTTTGCTTTTAATTTAAAAAACAAGTATTTGATGTAGAATAGATTCATTTTTTTGTAAATACTTTGACTAGGGCATATACCAAAATTAACAAGAAAGCATAAAATGAAAATCGAGCGATATAATCTCCAAACTGAGAATAAAATGTCAACTCGTGATTAAGACCAACAGTTCCTTTCAAACTTCCTTTATTATTGTATTTAAGGGAATTTAAGATTTCTCCTTTTAAATTAATAAAAGCACTGATTCCTGTATTTGCACTTCGAGCAATAAATCTTCTGTTTTCAATAGCACGAAGTCGGGCATAACTCAGTAATTGTTTGTGACCCTGAGTGTTTCCCCACCAAGCATCGTTGGTAATGATTGAGAAAAATTCTGCTCCATTACGAGCATATTCGGTTACAAACTCTCCATAGATGGACTCATAGCAAATAATTGGAGCAGTTAGAGTACCATGTACAGAATGACTAAAAACTGAACGTTCATTTTGTGTAGCTCGACTAGAAACAGTTCCACCTAAATCGAGCATAAACTCACCTAAAAGGGGCCTAAAGAAGCTCTTGTATGGCATATTCTCAACACCAACAACTAATTTTGATTTGTGATAAATCTGAGTTTTTTTATCGGGTGCTATTTGTACCGCTGAGTTAAAAAAATCAACCCAAAAGCGATCTTGAATTTTATTAGCTGATGGACTGGGTTCGTTTTTAGTTCTATAAACTTGGTAAAATTGTACTCCAGTTAAAAGATTTAATTTTGAATATTTTTTAAGTTGATCTTCAAGAGATTTATTAAATGGATTGTTTTGAAAAGTTTCTAAATCAAACCCACTACCTGATGCAAAATAGGTTTCAGGAGCTAGAAGGTAATCAGTTTGATTTGATATTTTTATCTCAGAAAGTTCAAACATTAGATTTTTAAAGTCTTCATTTTCTAAAGCATACTTTTCTTGATATGGATCAATATTAGGTTGAAGTAACACTATTTCAGTTTTAGCCTCAGGTTCTTCTGTATTGACGTAGATTACCAATGAAAATAGAATTGGTAGTGCAATCCCGAATAGTCCCGGGATACTTTTTGTTATCAAATTTTTCAAAGAACGATCATTTTTAAAAACTTGATAACAATTCAGGAAAAAGAAATTGAGGATTAATACCCAAAGAGTTCCCCCAAAAACACCAGTGTATTCATACCATTGAATCCAATAAATGTGTTCCGAAAAAGCATTTCCAAGATTCAGCCATGGCCATGAGAAATCCCAAAACAAGTGGAATTTTTCGAATGAAATCCAGAGAGTAATTAAAAAAACTGAAGCTAGAATCCGAGGTAGGTGTTTTAGTGCCCAGTGATAAAATGTGATTAATAAAGCATAGAAACTAGTGTTACATAAAATAGCAAAGATGGCTCCAAATACAGATGAATTATATATCCACCAAGTTGTACTTATATTCCAAATAAGAAAGGCCAGATAGGAGTAAATGAAAACAATTTTGTTTTTATTTTTAGAAGAAGTTTTTCGATTACTTTGTACAAAGTCAAGCAAGGGAACTAAAGCAACAAATAATAGAATTGGGAAACCATAGGTTGGCCATCCCAAACTTAATAATATACCGGTAAGAAGGATGAGTGTGAATTTATGTTTCAAAATAAAAATTTGGCAAAAGTTAAATTTTAATTTTTAATTATAAATCTCTTTGGATCATTTTTTTAGTTAAAAACTTTAAATAAATCTCTATTATTATTTAAAATTAAAATTTAAGTATGGGCTGAAACTTAGTTTAAAACTATTATTTTCGTTCAATATTTTATTATTATGATTAGAAAGGGTATTCCACATATCTTCACATTACTAAATTTGTTTTGCGGTTGTATAGCTATTTATTTAACTTTTTCGCATTTCTTTTATGCAGCTTTAGTAGCAGTTATGCTTGGTGTTTTTTTTGATTTTTTTGATGGATTTATTGCTCGACTACTAAAGGTTGAAAGTGATTTGGGGGTTCAGCTAGATTCTTTAGCAGATATGGTTACAAGTGGTTTTGTTCCTGGAGCTGTAATGTATCAAATGTTTATTATTTCTGGTGCTCGAAATATAGACTATGCTTTTCAAATTAATGAATTCTCGTTTGTTTTTACAATCGCTCCTCTTGCTTTACTAGGATTTATCATTCCATTGGGTGCTGCATTCCGCTTAGCAAAATTCAATTTGATTTCAGATAAAGTCACTTACTTTAGGGGTTTACCAACTCCGGCAAATGCTCTTTTCATATGTGCATTGCCATTATTAATCCAACACCCATTAATGATCAACTTCAAAGATTATCTACTTACCCCAATAGCACTGTCTGGATTGATTGTTTTGTCTGTTTTTTTTATGAACATCCATTGGAAAATGATTTCACTGAAAGGAGTTGAAAAATCAAGTATTCAAGAAATTATTTTTGTTTTTTTACTACTGCTTATTTCTATTTTGATGTTTCTTTTTCTTGGATTAGCGTCTTTTGTAGGGATTATCGTTACTTATGTTATCTTCAGTCTACTAAAAAATGTTTTTAAAATTTAGAACTTTATTTTAGTTTTTCTTAATTCAAAGTTTTGACCCAAGTATACTTTTCTTACCATTGGATCTGAAGCCAACTCTTCAGGACTACCAGCCTTGAGTATTCCACCCTCGAACATCAAATAAGTTTTATCGGTTATCGCTAGGGTTTCTTGAACATTGTGATCTGTAATTAGAATTCCAATATTTTTGTTTTTTAGATGAGCAACAATCCGTTGTATGTCTTCTACGGCAACTGGATCAACTCCTGCAAAAGGTTCATCGAGTAATACAAATTTAGGATCAGTGGCTAAAGCTCTAGCAATTTCTGTTCTTCTTCTTTCACCACCCGATAGTAAATCCCCACGATTTTTTCGTATGTGGGTTAACCCGAATTCCTCTAAAAGGGATTCCATTTTTTCTTTTTGTTGTTTTTTGTTCAAAGAAGTTAATTGGAGTACACTTAAAATATTATCTTCAACGCTTAGTTTTCTAAAAACAGAAGCCTCTTGTGCAAGATAACCAATGCCATTTTGTGCTCTTTCATACATGGGGTAGTCTGTTATTTCTTCATCATTGAGATATATTGATCCAGCGTTAGGTTTTACTAAACCTACAATCATATAAAATGATGTTGTTTTCCCTGCTCCATTAGGTCCAAGCAATCCAACAATTTCCCCTTGTTTTAGTTCTATTGAGATTCCTTTGACAACTTCACGTCCCCTGTACGATTTAATTATGTTTTCTGCTCTTAGTTGCATTTGATCTTATTTTACATCTGAATTTCAAAATTTTAAAGTTTCCATTAAACTTTATGTTTCTGTTGCTTTATCATCTAAAGTAGCAAATTCTTTGCTTCTTCGTTTGATTAGGTTGGATATTTTTTCTTTTGAACGAGCAACAAAGAAAGTGTTGAAAAACTCTCTCAATAGTATATATTGAATTTTTTAATACAGGGTTTTATTTTGTTTGCAATTAAACATTTTTTAACTCTTTTTGTTGACGTTTAAAAACAACTTTTGAGATAAAAATACTTACTTCATATAAAATTAAAATTGGTATGGTAACAATAACTTGACTTGCAATATCAGGAGGTGTAATTACAGCTGAAAGAATAAGAACTACTACAATTGCAAATTTTCTGTTTGTTTTTAAAAATTGAGGGGTAACGATTCCTATTTTAGTAAGGAAATACATGAGTATCGGGAGTTCGAATATTAAGCCAGATGAAAGAACAGAAGCTCGAAGTAGACTTATGTAACTGCTTAAATCAAAGTCATTAAAAACCTCATTGCTTACTGTATAATTTCCCAAAAAATTAATTGAAAGAGGTGTAACAATATAATAGCCAAAAAGAACACCAATAAAAAACAAGATCGAAGCAATAAAAATAAAACCTCTTGCATTTTTTCGTTCATTAGAATGTAGTCCGGGGCTGATGAACCTCCAAAACTCAAATATGATATAAGGAAACGCTAGTATAAATCCTGCAGTTAATGAAGTCCACAAATGTGCAGAAAATTGCCCAGACATTGTTCTACTTTGTATCCTGAAAGGCATCTCTTCTATGCAAAGACTATTTCCTTGTCCTAAGGATTGTGAGAGTTCACAAAACAACCGATAAGTAAAAAAATCAATTTTTTTAGGACCAAATAAAAGGGTATCAAAAATAAAGTCTTTGGCAATAAATGCAACTGAACCAATGATTACGATGGCTAAAGTTGAGCGAATTAAGTGCCACCTAAGCTCTTCAAGGTGGTCTAAAAACGACATTTCATCAGAGGCATTACTCATTATTGCATTCCTTCATTAATAAGATCCAAAATATGAACCATACCTAAATATTCCCCTCTAGAATCTTGAACAATAAGTTGCCCAATCCCTTTGGTCTCTAAAGTTTTTAAAACATCAGTTGCTAAAATTTCTGGGTCTACTGTAATTGGATTATTTGACATGATGTCTTTTGCAACCAAAGTTCCTATATTATCAAATTTTTCAAGCATTCTTCTGATATCACCATCAGTAATAATTCCTACGATTTGATTTTTATCCATCACAATGGTAGCCCCTAACCTTTTTTGAGTTATTTCAGAAATTACATTTTTAACTGGAGTATCAATTCTTACAGAAGGACACTCGTGTTTTTTAGCTAATTCACCCACAGTAAGGTATAGCTTTTTACCAAGAGCTCCGCCAGGATGATATTGTGCAAAGTCTTGAGCATCAAATTTCTTGAGTTTTAGAAGACAAACTGCCAATGCATCTCCCATAGCTAATTGAGCAGTTGTACTTGTTGTTGGAGCTAAGTTATTAGGACAAGCCTCTTTCTCAACATATGTACTGATTACTTTGTCTGCTGCTTCAGCTAAATATGATTTAGGATTTGCAGTTAATGCAATTACTAGATTTCCACGTTTTTTGATAAAAGGAATCAATGCCTGAATTTCAGGTGAATTACCACTTTTGGATATGCAAATGACTACATCATGTTTTTGAATTATTCCTAAATCACCATGGATAGCATCTGCAGCATGCATAAAGACTGCCGCAGTTCCCGTTGAGTTTAGGGTTGCAACAATTTTCATAGCAATGACTGCACTTTTACCAATACCTGTAATGACAACTCTTCCTTTAAAGTCTGACAAATGTTTTACGGTTGACACAAATTCATCATCAAGTGTTGAAATAAGGTCGTGAATCGCCTTAGACTCAAGCTCAAGGGTTTTTTTTGCGTTCTCTATAATGTTCTTTTTATCTAGCAATAGTTTTGATTATTTTATGGAATTAGCAAACTAAGTATTATATTTATTGATACAAATGTAAATAATTTTGATTCAAAGACGTAATTAAATGTCGCATACTCCTCTTCAAAAAGAACTTAAAAAACATTTTGGTTTTTCTGATTTCAAAGGACTTCAAGAACCCGTTATTAAAAATCTGCTAGAAGGAAAAAATTCTTTTGTTATTATGCCCACAGGGGGAGGTAAATCACTTTGTTATCAACTACCAGCTTTGGTTTCATCGGGAACTGCTATTGTGGTTTCTCCTTTAATTGCATTGATGAAAAATCAAGTTGATGCAATTCGTGGAATTTCATATCAAGAAGGAATTGCTCATGTTTTGAATTCTTCCCTCACAAAAACAGCTATCCAACAAGTTAAAAAAGATATTATTGATGGAGTAACAAAATTGCTTTATGTTGCTCCAGAGTCTTTGGTTAAAGAGGATACAATTGAGTTTTTAAAAACAGTGAAACTCTCTTTTTTGGCAATTGATGAAGCACATTGTATTTCAGAATGGGGACATGATTTTAGACCTGAATATAGAAATTTAAGAATCATGCTTCAAAAGATTGAAAAAAATCTTCCAATAATTGCACTTACTGCTACGGCCACACCAAAAGTTCAAGAGGATATTCTTAAAAACCTTAAAATATCAGATGCAACACTCTTTAAAGCTTCATTTAATCGTCCCAACTTATATTATGAAGTACAACCCAAAACCGATGACGTAGAATCAAATATTATTCGTTTCATAAAACAAAACGAGGGTAAATCTGGAATTATTTATTGCTTATCGCGAAAAAAAGTAGAGAAATTAGCTCAAACCCTTCAAGTCAATAATATTAAAGCAATACCCTACCATGCAGGGCTTGATAACAAGACAAGAGCCCGTAATCAAGACCTGTTTTTGACAGAAGACTGTGATGTAGTAGTTGCTACAATAGCATTTGGGATGGGAATAGATAAACCCGATGTACGTTTTGTAATTCATCATGACATTCCTAAAAGCATAGAAAGTTATTATCAGGAAACCGGAAGAGCTGGACGTGATGGTGGAGAAGGACATTGTTTAGCTTTTTATTCCTACAAGGATATCGAAAAGCTTGAAAAATTCATGTCAGGGAAACCTGTTGCTGAACAGGAAATAGGATTTGCATTACTTAATGAAATGGTAGCTTTTGCAGAAACTTCTATTTCTAGAAGAAAATTTATTCTACATTATTTTGGAGAGGAATTTGATAATGAAAATGGGCTTGGAGGAGATATGGATGATAATATGCGCTTTCCCAAAAAACAAATAGAAGCAACGGATGAATTGAAACTTTTGATTGAAACAGTAATAAAAACACGTGAACATTTCAAATCAAAAGAACTGGTTAGGACATTGATTGGAGAATCAAACGCAATAATAAATAGTCATAAAACAAGTGAATTAGAAATTTTCGGCAAAGGAAAAGATAAAAGAGCATCTTTTTGGATGGCTTTAATAAGACAGGCAATAGTTGCAAAATTTCTTTCAAAAGAAATTGAAACTTATGGAGTTGTTAAGATAACCGAAAAAGGAAAAGAATTTGAGAAAAACCCTTGCTCATTTTTGATGACCGAAGACCATGATTTTGCTGGTCACAGAAATGCACCAACAACAAATAGAAAAGATGCTGTTGTAGATGAAAATCTTTTAAAATTATTAAAAGGACTCAGAAAAAGTGTTGCAGATAAAACAGGAGTTCCTCCTTTCACAGTTTTTCAAGAGAATTCTTTAAAAGATATGTCATTTAAATATCCGGTTTCTCAAGAAGAACTCAAAAGCATAAATGGGGTAGGCGACGGGAAAGCTATGAAATTTGGAGAAAAATTCCTTGAACTTATCCAAAATTATGTTGAAGAAAATGAAATTGTAAGACCAAATGATTTAGTTGTTAAAAGCACTGGTGCTAATTCAGCATTAAAATTATATATGATTCAAAGTGTTGATCGAAAACTTTCTTTAGACGATATTGCTGCAGCTAAAGGAATGAATATGATTAAGTTTGTCGAAGAGATGGAAACCATAGTTTTTTCTGGCACAAAACTAGATATTAGTTATTGGATTGATGAAATTTTTGACGAGGATCAGCAAGAAGAATTGCATGAATATTTTATGGAGGCAGAGTCCGATAAAATAACTCTCGCATTAGAAGAATTTGAGGGAGACTATGAAGAGGAAGAAATTAGACTCTATAGAATCAAATTTATGAGTGAAGTAGCTAATTAATTAATTTCTTTTTTAACGATTACTCTTTTTCTCTTCGTTATCTTTGCAGCTTCAAAATCAATAATACAAACAAATGAAAGACGGACTTTACGCTAAGTTTTCAACTCCTAAAGGAGCAATTTTAATTACATTAACCTTTAAAGAAACTCCAGGTACAGTAGGAAATTTTGTAGGACTTGCCGAAGGAAAAATTAAAAATGATGTACAAGCAGAGGGAATTCCATATTACAATGGATTAAAATTCCATAGAGTTATCGAGGAATTTATGATTCAAGGAGGTTGTCCTCAAGGAACGGGAACAGGTGGTCCTGGATATCAGTTTAATGATGAGTTTCATCCTGACTTAAAGCACGATAAACCCGGTGTTTTATCAATGGCAAATGCTGGTCCTGGATCTAACGGAAGTCAGTTTTTTATAACACATGTCGCAACTCCATGGTTAGATGGAAAGCACACGGTCTTTGGATCAGTAGTAGAAGGACAGGATATTGTTGATTCAATTGTTCAAAATGACACTATTGACACTTTGGAAATAATTCGTGTTGGTAAAGAAGCTGAAAATTTTGATGCCGCTATTTCTTTTGCCAACTTTGAGGCAAACCGACTAAAAGTACTCGAAGAACAAAAGAAAGAACAAGAGGCTGCCTTAGAAAGTATAATCCAAGGTTTTGAGAAAACAGCTTCTGGCTTGTATTATAAAATTCAAACCCCTGGTTCGGGAGATTCTCCTTCAAAAGGACAAAGTGTATCTGTACACTATAAAGGGAGCTTATTGGATGGAACTGTTTTTGACTCATCGCACAAGAGAAATGAACCTATTGAGTTTGCCATAGGTGTAGGTCAAGTAATCAAAGGCTGGGATGAGGGAATTGCAATGCTGTCAAAAGGAGCTCAAGCAACACTAATTATTCCTGCTCACTTAGGCTACGGCTCTAATGGTGCAGGAGGAGCTATTCCTCCAAATGCCACTCTTAAGTTTGAAGTCGAGCTTGTAGATTTTAAGTAAGAAACAATTAGTGGATTATTTCCATTTGATACTACAACCCATACTTGGAAATTGTTTTTCCGATATGGGTTTTTTGTTGAGTAAATTTAAAGCTGCGTTTTCTAAGTCTTCTCCGCTAATTGGAATATTTGATTTTGGTCTTGATGAATCGTATCGACCTCTATAAACCAGTTCAATTTTCTCATCAAATAAATAAAAGTCAGGAGTGCAAGCAGCGTCATAGGCCTTTGCAACTTTTTGAGAAGGATCATATAAATAAGGGAATGAAAAATTGTACTTTCTTGAAAGTTCATACATTTTATCTGGAGCATCAAGAGGATAATTTTTTATATCATTACTTGAAATAGCGACTGTTGAGATGCCTTTTGACTTTATTCGAGCCGCAAATTGAGTGAAATGTTCCAGTAAATGAATTACAAAGGGACAATGATTACAAATAAAAACAATTAAAGTTCCCTTTTCACCTTTAAGATCCATTAAATCAAATTTCTTTTTTTGGGTAACGTCTATTAGATTAAAAGAAGGCGCTTTTTTACGAAGCGGAAACATATTGGATGGAGTAAGTGACATTTTGTAAAGTTGAATTATTATATGTAATTTCAAGAAAAAAACAATTCTATGCAAACTTTACAACAACTGCTCGATAAATATGCAGAAAGCCATCAGAATAAAACCAATAAAATTATCCATTATTTCTGTGTTCCTGCCATCTTTTTCTCCATAGTTGGTCTTTTGATGTCAATACCTACTGATATTATTACAGTGATTACTGGAATAAAAAATCCTTTAATTGCTAATTGGGGCGTGGTTTCTCTTATTCCTGTTATGATTTTTTATATCCGTTTATCATTAAAAATGACCGTTTTAATTTTAAGTTTTACAATTTTATGTATACTCGGAAATTTTCAACTCGGAACTTATATAAACCTCTTACAAGTTTCAATAGGGATTTTCATTATCGCTTGGATTGTTCAATTTTATGGACATAAGATTGAAGGTAAAAAACCCTCTTTTCTGGATGATATAAAGTTCCTTATGGTAGGACCTGCATGGATTTTAGATCATATTTTTAAAAGTAAAAATTAAAATATTAAATCAATGATAAAAAAAATCCCAGGAAATAATTTTCTTGGGATTTTTTAATTCATATGAACTGTAATTTACTGCATAAAATCAGAGTAAAATAAAGCATTCGAAAACAATCTGTTTGTCCCATACCAGAAAGCTCTGAAATTCGTATTATCGGTTAAAAGTATAATGTTTCCTTTTTCTTTCTTTATAAATTTAAAAGGAACACTTCCCTTTAATAAATTTAGTTGTTCTTTAGAAATATATCCACTTAACAAAGGGTTTTCAGTATATTGAATTGGGTTGTTGTAACTCTGTTTGTCTGACTCAATAAAGATTCTTGAATTTCTAAATATAGGGAGCATTTTTTGTTCTATACCAAAGTTAATTGGATGACTGCGGTCAATACGCGTATTGAATATTGCTCCTCCAATATTTTGAGCTCCTTTATAATCTCCTTTTTGATCAAATCCTATACCTTTAGCTTCACGATCAAAGGATTTGAAGTCGATTGTTGCGAGCTTGTTTTTATCAACCCATTTAATTGCGTTTCTGTAAGCAACCAATGATCCACCTGCATTGATCCATTTATCAAGCTTATCTTTGTTTACACTCAAAAGGTTGCCAGAATAACTGGGTAAAACAATATGAGTGTATTTTTGAAGATCAACATAACTTAATTGACTTACATCTATTTTAGTAATAGGGATTTTATAACGAGTATCCATAAGATGCCAAATTTCTCCAGCATCATAGCTTCGAACACCATCACCAACTAATAAAGCAACCCGAGGTTTATTTAATGTTTTAAAATTTTGAGATCCCAAATCAATCCCTTCAGTTAGCCCTGTTCTTACACTTTTGATATCCAACATAAGACCTGATGATGCTTTTTTGATTTCATCATACAAAATTTTAGGACCAAATCGCTGGTTTCCAACAGGAATCATTATGCTTCCATAGTCATAAAAATTCCCATCAATTGAAAATGGTTTAAGCCCAACTTTAACTCGAACACCGGCATTTAAAAGTTTATAAATAAATTTTGGAGTGTAATATCCGTTCGATTCTAAAAGATATGCATAAGAAGATTGTTCAATTTCTTTATTTTCTTCAAATTTCAAATCATCAATTTCTTTTCCAGCTAGTGATGTAGAATTTTCAAACGAATAGTTTAAGTTAAATGCTAAGGGAAAGGTCCACGCAGAAACATCATAAAATAAACTATCTTGGAATTTAGTTTGTGTACCGAAGATTGCATGGATAAGTTTATTCTTTTTTTGTATCAAAGGCACTACAAAACTCGATTTTTTGGCAAATTTCTTTCCTTTAATGATTGTATTTTTATTCAGAGTATGAACACTGATTTGATGACGTTTTAATATTTCTGCTAAATGATATGAGGTAGCCGGATCTTTACTGTTTCCAAAAATAATTGCTTTTTGTTTATTTTGTTTTGCAGCCTTGAGGGAGTTACGATAAAAGTCTCTTTGGTATTCAAGTAATTTTAAACGGATTTCTTTTGCAGCCTTTAGAGTGGATAAAGCAGTTATAAATTGATTTCTGATACTGAAAGCAAAAGTAAGAATTCCATTATCACTCTCTTGAAGATGCCCTCTTGAACTTGCTTGTTCAAAGAGTATTCCAATACTTCCATTTACATCCGGATACGTAGATCCCTTCCCGTAATAAAAATCATCATAACTTTCCTCAGTATAATAAAGAGAACCAATTTTATCCAATGCTTCAGCATGAAAGTTTCCAATTTCACGAGTTAGTTTTTGATTCATTTTCGGAGTTAAGGGATTTACTCGTGATTGAATACCTGGCTGGAAAAAAAATGTTGCATTGGTTCCCATTTCATGGTGGTCTGTTAAAATATTGGGAAGCCAATCCGTAAAACTTTTAATCCGAACTTTTGATTCGGGAAGTTGAACTGGTAGCCAATCTCTATTCATGTCAAACCAATAATGATTTGTTCTGCCTCTAGGCCATACTTCAGAATATTCCCTGTCGTTTGGATCAGGATTTAATACATTGCTTTTGTGTGTATTGACCCATTGAGAAAAGCGTTGTAATCCATCTGGGTTATAACTGGGATCAAACAATACAACAACCTCTTTGAGCATTTCAGCTACGCTGATATCTTTCGAAGCTGCTAGATGATAGGCGACTAGTAATCCAGCATTAGACCCACTAGGTTCATTACCATGTATTGAGAATCCTTGATAAACTATGGTTGGCATATTAGCAATATCTAAGCTTTCACCTTCGGGTTCAGAGAGCATTAGGTGTTGTTTTTGAATCTGATCTAGATTTGCATGATTTTCCTCACTTGTTATTGTTAAAAGCAGCAAGGGACGACCTTCGTATGTTGAACCTCTGTTTTCAATTGAAATCCGATCTGATGAAAGAGCAAGAGCTTTCATGTATTCTATCAACTTGTCATGGCTAACGTGCCAATCTCCAACATTATACCCAAGTATAGAATCTGGGGTTGGGATATTTGGATCATATACGTGCCCCTCTGGAAGATAATAGGATGAATCAGTTTGAGAAAAAACAATTGCATTTATAAAAAATACAGCAAGTAGAAGTTTTTTTTTCACAGTAAAAAAGTTTTATTAATCTGAATAGTATTTTTGGAATGGCATAGACCATGCTCAGTTCTTGATTTTGTTAATCAATCAAAACAAAATGAATATGCAATTCAATGAAATTTAGTACAATATAAATAAAATAAAGAATACTTATTTTATATTTTATTTATTAGATATCTTCAAAATTTATATCCGTAAAACTTGAAGAATCATTTTTTGAAATTTCAGGACTATGCTCCGGTTTGAAGTCTTTTTTATAGCGATCACTTATAACTTCTTGACCCTTGTGTTTTATGACATAGTCAAACATTTCACCAAGAATTTCTTTAAACTCCACAAAATCTTCTTTGTAAAGAAAAATTTTATGCTTTTTGTAAAAAAATGAACCATCGCCATTAGTAAATTTTTTGCTTTCTGTTATAGTAAGATAATAGTCACTTGCTTTGGTTTCTTTTATGTCAAAAAAGTATGTTCTTCTCCCAGCTCGGAGTACTTTTGAATAAATTTCTTCTTGTCCGGTTTCCATTTTTAATTCATTTCTGTTTAGGGTAATAATCTAATAAGCAGTAAAAATGAATAAAAAATTAAACAAAAAAAAATTATTGATCTCTTTCTCTATTTTGTTTGAGGTATAAATCTTTGTAAAACCCATCAATATTCATCAATTCATTATGAGTTCCTTGTTCTATAACTGACCCATGATCTAATACAAGGATAAAATCTGATTCCATTACAGATGATATTCTATGACTAACTATGACTGTAGTTTTTTCTTTTGAACGTTGTTTTAAGTTTTTTAGGATTTCTTCCTCGGTATCTGCATCTACTGCCGACAAACAATCGTCAAATAATAAAATTTCTGGATCTTTAATAATTGCCCTAGCAATCGATATTCTTTGAATTTGACCTCCAGAGAGCGTAACCCCTCGCTCTCCCAAGAGGGTTTGATATCCATTCTTAAAACGCTCAATGTCGTTTGAAACTTCTGCGCTCTTAGCTGCAGATTTAATTTCTTCTAAATTAGCGTCCTGTTTACCAAAGTGTATGTTGCTTTCAATCGTTTCTGAAAACAGAAAAGGATTTTGAGGAACATAGCCAATTTCGGAGCGTATTCTCGACAGCATATAATTTTTTATGGGAATATCATCGATTAAAATTTCACCTTCATCAACATCGTATAAGCGATTTATCAAATCCAATATGGTTGATTTTCCAGATCCTGTTTTCCCAATAATTCCTAGCGTTTTACCAGGATTTAATTTAAAACTAATATTATCTATGGCTTTAATTTGAGTTTCTTTATAGGTAAAGCTAACATTTTTAAACTCTAAAACTCCTTCTTCAATTTGTTTATCTAAAGTTCCGTTGGTAATACTAGGAACTTCATTCAGAAATGCGTTAATTCTTTTCTGAGATGCTTCGGCTTGTTGAACAATAGAGGTAACCCATCCAACAGTTGCAACTGGCCATGTTAGCATATTTACATAAATAATGAATTCAGCTAAAACCCCAATTTCAATAATACCATCTATATATTGTTTTCCTCCCACAAGAATGACCAAAAGATTACTGAACCCAATTAATAAAACCATAAGAGGAAAAAACCAAGCTTGAACCCGAGCTAAAGAAACATTTTTTTCTTTACTTATTAAAGTTAGTTTCTTGAAGTCTTTTTCAATTTTGCTTTGTATCCCATAAGATTTGATTATTGCAACTCCACTAAAAGACTCCTGCGTAAAAGTAGATAAATCAGAGAGAGTCTCTTGAACAGCTGTACTCTTAATATTAATTGCTTTACTTAATTTGTAAATAATAATTGATAATACTGGTAAGGGTAGTAAGGTGTAAATTGTCAAAATTGGTGCTATACTTACCATATAGGATATGACAATTATAAAGAGTGAAAATGTGTTTATGCTATACATTATTGCAGGGCCAAAATACATTCGGACTTTACTAACATCTTCACTGATACGATTCATTAAATCACCAGTGCGATTATTTTTATAAAAACTGAGACATAATTTCTGGTATTGCTTAAAGATTTCATTCTTCAAGTCGTATTCAATATACCGAGAAACATTAATGATGGTTTGTCTCATCAAAAACGTCAAGAATCCTGAAACTAGAGCTGCTGAAATGATGATGATGATGTTCCAGAATAGTTCTTGCTTTATCACTTCAAGAGTGTAAGTGTCATTTTGAAGGTAGCGTTCAACCGCTGTTAAAGAGTTTCCAATCAGTCTAGGAGCAAAAAGTGAGAAAATTCTTGCAACAACCGTAATGATTACACCTAGGATAAGGCGAAATCTATATTTTTTCAAGTATTTATTGAGATATTTTAGTTCTTTCATAAACCGATAAGGATGACCAAAGGTACATAATTGATTGGGTAAAAAAAGTGAAATTATTGACTAAAAAAATCATTGATATTAGTTGCAATATTTTTCAAAACACTATTTTTGTTCCCAAATAAAGTTCTCATACATGCTCACAAGAAGACATATTCGAATTAAAGTCATGCAATCAGTTTATGCTATTTCGAATGGAAACCAAAATTCTTTATCTGAGGAAGTTAAATTCATCCAAAAAAGCCTGAATGGTGTTTTTGATCTCTATATAATTAAACTCAGTTTTTTTAAAGCACTTCATGAACATGCCATTAATCAACATCAGATCAACAGAACTCAAATTAGAACAAAAGATTCATATGCCCAAAAGCATCAAATAATTGTCAAAAATAAATGTCTTTTATACTTATCTCAACATCAAAAATTAGCTCAATTCAAAGCTGCCAAGAAAATGAATCACTGGGAACTTGAATTTGACTATGTAAAAAAAATATACACCTCGTTACTTGAAAGTGAAATCTTTGAAGAATACAGTAAATTAAGTGAACCTTCAGACGATGAACAGATCCGTTTTGTCGTATCGATGTTTAAGAACATAGTTGCTCCAGACGATTCTTTATATCATTACTTTGAAGATTTGAATATAACTTGGATTGACGATCTACCTGTAGTTAATACATACCTCTTAAAACAACTCAAGCGTTTGAATTTGGAAACTGAAACTTCAATACACTTTCCGGATTTTAATAAAAATAAAGAGGATGTTGCTTTTGGGATTGAATTATTCGAAAAAGCTATAGCCAAAGAAGATGAACTTCAGGAAGAGTTGGAAGGGAAAACCCCAAATTGGGACTCAGATAGAATTGCAAATTTAGATGCAATTTTAATAAAATTAGCAATAGTAGAGTTGTTTTACTTTCCTGAAATCCCACCCAAAGTAACGCTTAATGAGTATCTTGAGATTGCAAAAGAGTATTCAACACCCAAAAGTAATTTATTTATCAACGGAGTTTTGGACAGTTTAGTAAAAGAATATGAAAAAACTAATCGTATGAACAAACAAGGTCGAGGTTTATTGTAAATTTTTCCTTAATTTTGAAATCTAATTGAATTAATTTTAACTATGAAAAATTTATTTTTAACAACCTTAGCAATAGCCATCCTTACCTTAGTTTCTTGTGGAGGTAATGAAACAAAAAAATCAGAACCTGCAACATCAACAGTTGAGGCATCTGCTGCCAAAGCAACCTCGGTAGCACCAGTTATGACTTTTGACAAAGGAATTCACGATTTTGGAGTGATAAACGAAGGTGAGCGTGTAGAGACCATATTTACATTTACAAATACAGGTAAAGCTGATCTTATCATTCAAGATGCAAGAGGAAGTTGTGGATGTACAGTTCCAGAATACCCAAAAAATGTTCCGATTGCACCCGGAGATTCAGGACAAATTCGCGTTAGTTTTGATTCAAGTAACAAGCCAAATTTACAACAGAAAACAGTAACAATTACTGCGAATACTAACTCTGGTAGAGAAACTATTCGTATCAAAGCAATGGTTACTGCTGATCCAATAAAACAACAACAACGTGAGGCTGCACAAGCTGCACGTTTACAACAAACAAACTAATAAACTAGCTAAATGGAAGGATTTTCAAGTCAAGTGCCATTTTTATTATTGATGCTTGTCATCTTTGTTTTTTTTATCATTTTACCCCAACAAAGAAGACAGAAAAAAGAAAAAACATTCATGAACAATCTCAAAAAAGGGAATCGTGTGATCACCAAAAGTGGGATTCATGGTAAAATTGCTGAACTCAATGATAAAGACAACACTTGTGTAGTTGAAACTTTAGCTGGAAAAATTAAAATGGAACGCACATCAATTTCATTAGAAATGAGTAATAAACTCAATGCATAGCATTTGATTTAATTCCATTAATTTAATTTTAAAACCAATCTACATCGGATTGGTTTTTTTATTTTTGTAAAAAATATTCAAAGATGTATCAATTATTCATCAAGCCTTTCCTTTTTCTTTTTGATCCTGAGAAAGTCCATTACTTTTCTTTTACCGTTATTCGTTTGGGTTCAAAAATTCCCGGGATGAGTTTTTTAATAAGGAAGTTTTTTTGTCTCAATCATCCATCATTAGAACGAGAAGTTTTTGGTCTAAGGTTTAAAAACCCTGTGGGTCTAGCTGCAGGTTTTGACAAAGACGCAAAATTGTATGAAGAATTATCCAACTTTGGTTTTGGATTTATTGAAATAGGAACCTTAACACCAAAGGGACAAGATGGAAATCCAAAGAAGCGTTTATTTCGTTTAAAAAACGATCATGCCATCATCAACAGAATGGGATTTAACAATGAAGGTGTTGATGAAGCTGTAAAACGACTAAAAAACAACAAAAATGTTCTTATTGGCGGTAACATAGGAAAGAATAAAACAACTTCAAACGAAAATGCGGTTAATGATTACATCTATTGTTTTGATGCGTTGTTTGATTATGTAGACTATTTTGTTGTAAACGTCAGTTCCCCAAATACTCCAAATCTTAGGGAACTTCAAGATAAAGAGCCTTTGACAAAATTGCTAACCACTTTAAAGAAAAGAAACGACCAAAGAGAAAATTCAAAGCCCATACTTTTAAAAATAGCGCCAGATTTATCCAACGATCAATTATTAGACATCATTGCTATTATCAAAGAAGTAAAAATTGATGGTGTAATAGCAACCAATACAACCTTAAGTAGAGCCGATTTAAACTCCCCAGAAAGTATACTTAAAGAACCCGGTGGTATAAGTGGTAAACCCTTGAATAAAAGAAGTAATAAAGTAATTCGTTTTTTAAGCGAAAAAAGTAATCAAGCTTTTCCCATTATTGGAGTAGGAGGGATTCATTCTGAAGAAGATGCACTTCGAAAAATAGAAGCCGGAGCAAGCTTAGTTCAGCTTTACACCGGCTTTGTATATGAAGGACCTCTTTTAATCAAAAAAATCAATAAGGCACTAATTAAAAACACTTAATCAAAATAACTCAACGAGTCTTTTGGTTCAATAGTTAATAATGTTTCATAAATCAAACGGATTACGTTTTCAACATCTTCCTTTTGAACCATCTCAACTGTAGTATGCATATAACGCAACGGAAGCGAAATTAGAGCAGAAGGGATACCACCATTACTGTAAGCAAAAGCATCTGTATCTGTACCCGTAACTCTTGATGAAGCTAAACGTTGAAAGGGAATTTTATTTTTTTGGGCAGTTTCAACAATGCGTTCTCTTATGATGTTGTGAACAGCAGGGGCATACGAAATTACTGGACCTTCACCGATACGGGTATAACCTTCTTGTTTCTTATTAATCATTGGGGTGGTGGTGTCATGACAAACATCCGTTACAATAGCAATGTTCGGTTTCAATCGTTGAGTAATCATTTCTGCTCCTCGTAAGCCAACTTCCTCCTGAACCGAATTAGTAATATATAATCCATAAGGGAGTTCTTTTCTATTTTCATGAAGTAAACGAGCAACTTCGGCAATCATAAATCCACCAGCGCGATTATCAATAGCCCGACAAACAAACTTATTGCCATTGAGAATTTGAAATTGATCAGGATAAGTTATAACACAGCCAACATGAACACCCATTTCTGCGACTTCAGCTTTATCTTTAGCTCCAATATCAATAAAAATATTGTCAAGTTTTGGTACTTCTTCTTTTCCACTTTTTCTTGTGTGGATTGCGGGCCAACCAAAAACTCCTTTTACTAAACCATTTTTGGTATGAATATTAACCCATTTAGAAGGAGCAATTTGGTGATCACTTCCACCGTTTCGGATTACATAAATCAAACCCTCATCTGAGATAAAGTTTACGTACCACGAAATTTCGTCTGAATGACCTTCAATAACAACCTTAAAGGGGGCATCGGGATTAACTACACCAACTGCAGTTCCATAACTGTCTGTGATGAATGTATCTACATAGGGTTTTAGGTAATCCATCCATATCTTTTGTCCCTCAGCCTCATAACCAGTTGGAGAAGAGTTATTTAGATATTTTTCTAAAAACTTTACAGATGTATCGTTTATTACTTTCATTATATAAATTATTTATGCCTTGCTAAATTAACATTATTCAATAAAATTCTATTGATCTAAGCCCGTTAATATTTTGTAATTTTGAAATCGATGAAAAAACTCTTCTTTACTCTTTTCTTTTTTTTAGAATTTCATGCGATATTATCAGCACAGCAACCCGATCTTTTAGAGGAACAAATGATTATTATTGAAGGAGATAGTATACCAACTTATGGGATACCCTTAAATGAAGTTGTTGTTTTTCAACCTTTACTCTTTAAAAATCGTTTAAAACTTAAACGCTATCTTATACTCAGAAGGAAAACCTTTAAAGTCTATCCATACGCAAAGATGGCCGCTGAACGTTTAACTGTTCTCAACCAACGCCTAAAAGACATAAATTCAAAGCGAAGTAGAAGAAAATATCTAAAGCGCATGGAGAAATTTATTTATGAAGAATTTGAGAAGGAACTCAAAAAATTTTCCAGGTCTGAAGGACAAATTTTAATCCGTTTAGTATACCGACAAACAGGAATAACTACATACGATTTGGTTAAAGAACTTCGAACAGGATGGAAAGCCTTTTGGTATCAAACCACTGCCTCATTATTTAAACTATCTCTCAAAGACACCTATGATCCAGAACATTCTCTCGAAGATTATCTGATTGAAGATATTTTACAACGTGCATTTGCAGACAATCAACTTGAAGAACAAACAGCCGTTTTTGATTATAATTTGGATGACCTATATCACATTTGGAAAGACAAGAAATGATTGTTCACTTAATGATCTAAAGCTTACTTTTCAAATTGCTCTCCAAACTTATCTTTATTACTTTACAATAAGTCAAAAGAATTTAGTTCCAACAACAGCCCTTTCTTGTTAACAAATAATTTGATAATTTTAAAAACTTAGAGTATTTTATTTATAAATTAAGATGTTTAAGTATTTGTTTTTCAAGGTGTAGAAGAACAGAGATATTTGGTTTAAAAAAAAAACGGAAATTTTACAGTAAAGATGTTGTCGGAGTACAAAAAGGGT
>Ga0115569_10000112_pt1 | contig 63513 bp, 66 predicted proteins | sample COGITO_mtgs_1205_2_FD_87295 | JGI IMG/M metagenome (GOLD analysis project Ga0115569, IMG submission 87295) | Pelagic marine microbial communities from North Sea - COGITO_mtgs_120503 | ecosystem: Environmental > Aquatic > Marine > Epipelagic | place: Germany:Helgoland, sampling site Kabeltonne... | reverse complement strand
TCTGTTCGTGACCGTGCAGCGCGCACTGGCCGTAACCCTCGCACAGGTGAAGAAATCAAAATTGCAGCTGCTAAAATACCCGCTTTTAAAGCTGGTAAAGCCCTGAAGGATGCTGTAAACTAGCGTTTTTTTTCTGCAGGGTGCTTAGCTCAGCTGGGAGAGCATCGCCCTTACAAGGCGAGGGTCGGGGGTTCGATCCCCTCAGCACCCACCAGAAAAAATGGAGCGGTAGTTCAGCTGGTTAGAATGCTGGCCTGTCACGCCGGAGGTCGCGGGTTCGAGTCCCGTCCGCTCCGCCATTATGAATAGAAAGGCGCATCGTATGCGCCTTTTTTTTTGCTTATTAAATAGCTAATGTAGGATTTTCTTGTAGGTTTCCCTTATGTTGCATTTCATTCGTGAACGAGCCCAAGGTTGGGTTGCCTGGTTTATTGTTGGCCTAATTACCATTCCCTTCGCGTTATGGGGTGTTAATTCATATATCACTGGTGATTCAGATGTTGTGGTTGCGACGGTGAACGGCGACCCGATCAAGCAAGTTGAATTTCAGCGCGCTCAACAGCAATTTCGCGACAATATGCGTCAGCGAATGGGCGATAGTTTTGACCCAAGCTTGTTTGATAATGCAGACACTAAACAAGCGGTATTAGATGGTTTAATCCAACAACGGTTACTTTTCGCAGCGAATAAAACATTGGGCCAGCGCGTTAGCGATAGTGATATCAGCCATGCTGTGCAACAGACTGAAGCTTTTCAAGTAGATGGCCAATTTAGTATAGAACGTTATAAACAATTATTATCGCGGGCTGGTTTTTCGCCTTCGACGTATGAAACGCAAGTTCGGATGGATTTATTAGGCCGTGAATTGACGAATAATATTCAAGGTACGGCAACAGTGACAGATTATGACGTCAATCACTTACTGCGTATTGAGAAACAAAGACGCGAATTAGCTTATGGGATTGTTGAATCAGCCGAGCTTGCATTAACTATCGAAGTTAATAATGTCGAAGCAATGGCGTTTTATGATACACATCAAGCGCGTTATACAACACCTGAACGCGTATCAGTTGATTATGTAGAACTTTCTGTGGCTGGTTTAGCTGACCAAGTTATAGTTGATGATACTGGGCTTACTCAGTTTTATACTGATAATCAAAGCCAGTTCATGAGTCCAGAACAACGTCGTGTTAGTCATATTCTGATTGAAGGTGATGCTGAAACAGCATTAAAAATATTAACTGCTGCTGAGCACAGACTCACGGAAGGCGAGGCGTTTGATGTTGTGGCAAAGGAGTTATCACAAGATACAGGTTCAGCTGCTGACGGTGGTGATCTTGGCTTTATGCAAGCTGGCGTCATGGGTGATGCTGCATTTGATGATGCGTTATTTAGTTTAGCGAATGTGGGCGGTGTCAGCCAAATTGTTCAGACAGAATATGGCCACCATTTAATTAAACTTACTGATGTTCAAGTGCCTGAAGGCAAAGCTCTTGAAGATGTCAAAGCGGATGTTGAAGCAAGTTACCGTCGTCAACAAGCGGAACAATTGTTTTTTGAGCAAGCAGAGCTCTTAGCGGAGTTGAGTTATGAAAACCCCGACAGCTTAGAACTGGCATCTGAAGAGTTGGCTTTAACGATTAAAAGTTCAGAGCTGTTTACCCGTGATGGCGGTACTGGGGTCGCTGGGCACACTAAATTAGTGGCTATGGCGTTCAATGATGACGTGTTGGTGGAAGATCTCAACAGCGCCGTTATTGAATTATCTGATACCCATTTGGTTGTGATACATAAAAAAGTCCATGAATTAACCAGTCAACTGGCTTTTGATGCTGTCGCAGAAGAGATTAAGCGCCAGTTAAAATTAGAGCATGCAGAGAAAAAAGCGGCTGAAGTGGGGCAAGCTTTATTATCAAAATTACAATCAGGTGCAGCGGCATCGCCTTTATTTTCTGCAGGGCAGTGGCAGGAGATGTCAGTGGTTGAGCGGAGCCAAGCAAGCGTTGATAGAGAGATACTTGATCAAGCTTATGCGATGCAGAAACCGACTGATAAGGCTGTGTTTCACGGTTTTAGTATAGATAATGGTGATTATGCCATCATCGAGTTGAAATCGGTGATAGAGGTCGACATCGACGCTGTATCTGACCAAGAGCGCGTGGGATTATCTGCTTATCTTGCTAGGAACCAAGGTGACAGTGAATTGAAAGCATTTCTTGCGAGTTTGAAAGCCGATGCAGATATTGAGATTTCGCCTAACTTTTGAAGTGACTCCCCATAATATAGACAATAAAAAAGGCGCTTAAAAGCGCCTTTTTTATGTGTGACTCTTATAGCTCAGTGATTATTTATCACCGATACCAATAGTACTGTAACCGGCATCGACGTAAGTGATTTCACCGGTGACACCAGAAGCAAGATCAGAACATAAGAAAGCAGCAACATTACCGACTTCTTCAATGGTGACATTGCGGCGTAATGGTGAGTTACGTTCACCATAGGCTAGCATTTTGCCAAAGTCACCAATGCCTGCTGATGCTAATGTTTTAATTGGGCCAGCTGAGATGGCGTTAACGCGGATTCCTTGTTCACCAAGCGAGTAAGCCATATACCGAACATTGGCTTCTAAAGCGGCTTTGGCCACGCCCATGACATTGTAGTTTTCAATGGCGCGTACCGCGCCGAGGTAACTTAATGTCAATAGTGAACCGTTGCGTCCTGCCATCATGTCTTTACCGGCTTTGGCTAACGCAACAAAACTATAAGCACTGATATCATGGGCTATGGTGAAGCCCTCACGGGTGACACTGTCGACATAACTGCCTTGGAGTTGTTCACGTGGTGCAAAGCCGACAGAATGAATGATGGTATCGAGTCCGTCCCATTGTTGCCCAAGTTGCTCAAAAACAGCATTAATTTGGTCATCGCTGGCGACATCACAGGGAAAGAGTAATTCAGGGCCAGTGCCACATTGTTCTGCGATTTTTTCAACACGTGTTTTGAGTTTGTCAGTTTGGTAGGTGAAAGCGATTTCTGCACCTTCACGAGCCATTGCTAGCGCGATACCAGCAGCAATTGAGCGTGGGCTGGCAACGCCAACAATTAATACACGTTTGCCTTGTAAGAACCCCATGGGTTGTCTCCTAAATTAGCTAATAAACGGTTAAAACACCGGTAGTTTACCTGTTTCTGATAGAGGCAGTCACGTTATGAACTGTTTATAATGATTGCACTATCAAAAATGGGTAAAAACTATGCGACGATTTTTATCGTGCTTATATATTGTTATTTTCGGATGTTTGGTTGGTTGCGATCTCGATGCGATTAATTCGCCTTACGCTGAACAGCAAGTGAAAGAGAATACGCTTTATAGTTCTTTTGCATTGCGGCCAAAACACCTCGATCCTGCTCGATCCTATAGCTCAAATGAAGTGCAGTTTACAGGGCAAATTTATGAACCGCCGTTGCAATATCATTATTTAAAACGGCCTTACGAATTGATGCCGTTAACTGCGACAGAAATGCCAGCAGTGCATTATTTAAATGAAGCGGGTGTGACGGTCGATGAAAATCAAGAAGAGATTGCTTTTAGTGTTTATACCATTACGATCAATCCGGGGATTGAGTTTCAACCGCATCCTGCTTTTGCTCGTGATGAGAAGGGTTCACTGCTATATCACGCGCTGACTGATGCGGCTTTGGCAGATATTCAGACCTTATCTGACTTTGAACATACGGCGACGAGAGAGTTAGTGGCGGAGGACTATGTTTATCAAATAAAGCGGTTGGCCAGCCCTAAAAGACATTCACCTATTCTAGGCTTAATGAGTGAGTATATTGTTGGGTTATCTGACTATGCTGCTCAATTAAGGGAAATGTCCAAACAAGGACAGGATATTGATTTACGTGCTGGCAACTTATCGGGTGTTCGTGTGATTGATAAGTACCGTTATGAGATCAAAGTATTTGGCCGTTACCCACAATTACGTTATTGGTTGGCGATGCCATTTTTTGCTGCCGTGCCTTGGGAGGCCGATGCCTTATATAAACAAGCTGGGCTGATAAAACGTAATATTACGATGGATTGGTTCCCAGTCGGTACTGGGCCGTACCGTTTAACCGAAAATAACCCGAATAGTCGGATGGTGCTGGAAAAGAACCCACATTATCGTGATGATCCTTACCCGTCCGAAGGTGAGCCAAAGGATGCTGGGAATGGCTTATTAACCGATGCGGGGCATTTGATGCCTTTTGTGGATAAGGTGTTGTTTCTATTGGAGAAAGAACAAACCTCTTATTGGAATAAGTTCTTGCAAGGTTACTACGATGTTAGTGGGATTAGTTCAGACAGTTTTGAACAAGCGATTCAAGTTGGGAATGGCGGTGACTTTGGCCTCAGTGACGAGATGGCGAAGAAAGGGGTGGCTCTTAGAACAGCTGTAGGGACTTCGATCTTTTATATGGGTTTTAATATGCAAGATGTCGTTGTGGGCGGTTTATCTGACTCTGCGAAAAAGCTGCGACAAGCGATTTCTATCGCGGTTGATTACGAGGAATATATTTCTATTTTCTTAAATGGCCGAGGTATTGCCGCCCAGGGACCGATACCGCCGGGTATTTTTGGTTATGAGGATGGTAAATCGGGTGTAAATTCCCATGTCTATCAATGGCAAGATGATCGGATACAGCGACAGTCAATTGAACAGGCAAAAACTTTATTAGTTGAGGCGGGTTACCCAGAAGGTCGTGATGTGAAAACGGGTAAACCTTTAACCTTGTATTTGGATGTGCCAGCCGGTGGACCTGAGGCACGAGCAACCTTTGATTGGTTACGCAAGCAGTTTCAGAAGTTAGGGATTCAATTGGTGGTACGGAATACCGACTATAACCGCTTCCAAGATAAGATGCGTAGTGGCCAGGCGCAGTTGTTTCAATGGGGCTGGAATGCGGATTACCCTGATCCTGAAAATTTTCTTTTCTTGCTATATGGGCCAAACGGTCAAGCTTCTTATGGCGGTCAAAACTCAGCTAACTATAAGAATGCTGAGTTCGATCGTCTATTCGAACAGATGAAAGTGATGCCGAACACGGCAGAGCGACAAGTACTGATTAATCAAATGTTGGCGATCTTAAGGGAGGATGCGCCGTGGTTATGGGGTTATCATCCAAAACAGTTTTCACTTTATCACTCGTGGAATCAAAACGTGAAGCCAAATTTAATGGCGAATAATACGATGAAATATCGTCGAATTGATGCAGGAAAACGTTTTGCACTTCAGCAAGTTTGGAATCGGCCGATACTATGGCCGTTGTTAGTATTACTTTTAGTAATTATTTTGCTGATTTTGCCTGCTAGTTGGGTTTATTTTAGAAAAAATCATAAAAAAATGGTTTTAAAGTGATCCTAGTTCAATTTTTTTTAAGTACGGTTGAGTAGAATTGTGTTCAGTATTTAATTAAGCCGTTGGGCAAAATAATAATAATTTAGGATTAGTGAGGATGCACGAGTCGATTTAGCTACGCTGATTGGGATAATAGTAGCCTGGGCGTCAATCATTGCAACGATTGCGTTAGGTTCAGGTGCATTGGTGTTTATTAATGGCCCCTCCCTGATGATCGTGCTTGGGGGTACGATTGCCGTTGTGATGATGCGGTTCACCTTAGGGCAGTTCCTTGGCGCGTTTAAGACTACCGGCAAAGCTTTTACAAATAAAAGTGAATCTGCAGAAGAATTAATTGCTTTGGTCGTTGACTTGGCGACAGTGGCACGTAAATAAGGTTTGTTGGCATTAGAAGGCCGTGAAATTAATAACCCTGTATTGCAAACCGGTATTACGATGTTGGTTGATGGCCATGAACCGGGTGTTGTACGCAAACCTCTTACGACTGAAATGAATGAAACTGACGCACGCCATGGTGTGCGTCAAGCTATTTTTAAACAAATGGGTGGTGCCGGCACGGCAATGGGAATGATTGGGACATTGGTGGGTTTGGTTCAAGTGTTATCGAATATGTCAGACCCGTAGTCGATTGGTATTGCGATGGCTGTGGCCTTGCTTACGACTCTGTATGGCGTGATGTTAGCCAATATGTTTGCGTTACTGATATCAGATAAATTGGCTTTGCGTAGTGCTGAAGAGCAAATGAAGAAGAATATTATTATTATTATGAGTTTGTTGGGTATTCAAGAAGGCCAAAACCCGAAAATATTAGAAGAGCTACTTAAGAATTACTTGCCAGCCTCTAAGCGTGATGAAGATTTAGCTGAAGTGGGTGAAGCCGCTGAATAATGGAAGACGAACCAGAACCAGAACCAGAACCAGAACCAGAACCAGAACCAGAACCAGAACCAGAACCAGAACCAGAACCAGAACCAGAACCAGAACATAAGTGTCCCCCTGAGGGTCTGCCAGCCTATATGGGCACCTTTTCAGATTTAATGTCTCTGCTGATGTGCTTCTTTGTTTTATTGTTGTCCTTTGCTGAAATGGATGCTTTGAAGTATGAGATGGTGGTGAAATCCCTAGACAATGCTTTTGGTGTGCAGCGCGAAATCTCTGACAATGAAATTCCTAAGGGGACCAGTATTATCGCGCAAGAATTTAGTCCGGGTGAACCACGGCCAACACCTCTGAAAGAAATCCGCCAAGATACGGTTGATGAGACGCGTGATGCGCTAAAAGTTCAAATGGATGCCGAGGCGGTGGCGAAACAAGAAGCGGAAGCGCTGGCTGAAGAAGCCGAGAAATTTAAGGAAGCACTAGAAGGCGAAATCGCGGAAGGCCTGATTGATGTTGAGACACAGCTGCAGCAGATTGTGATTCGGATCCGTGAAAAAGGGTCTTTTCCATCTGATGGTGGACGCCTTAATCGTGGCTTTGTACCGATTTTAGATAAAATTCATGATGTCTTATTGAATACTGATGGTAAAATTGTGGTTGCTGGTCATACTGACAATATCCCTATTAGTACACCGCGTTATCATTCTAATTGGGAATTATCGACGTCACGTGCGACTTCGGTTGTACATGAGTTTTTAAAAACAGGCTGTATACCGGCTGATCGTTTTGTGTTGGAAGGTTATGCTGAAACATAACCTTTAATGCCCAATGACACGTCAACAAACCGCGCTAAGAATCGGCGTGTTGAAATTATTGTGTTGAAATCTGCGGTGAAAGAATCTTCAACACAATCGATCGAACAGTTAAATAAAGATTATGAGTCAGTGGAAGGTCAGTTCACTGATGTAGAGAAACAATAAAAGTAGCCTAAGCGTTGGTTTTCATTAACGTGGTCATAGCAACATGATAGGCGTTTTGAAAAAGAGAAAATAGACAAGTCATGCAAGCATTTAATGTAGAACAAGGTATTGTGATTCCGTTAGATAGACCCAACGTCGATACTGATGCGATTATTCCAAAACAATTTTTAAAATCAATTCGTCGTAGTGGTTTCGGCCCAAATTTGTTCGATGAATGGCGCTACTTAGATTTAGGGCAACCCGGTGAGTCATGTGAAGGTCGTCCTTTAAATACTGAGTTCGTGCTGAATCAACCGCGTTATCAAGGCGGTAATATCTTATTGGCCCGTGAAAATTTTGGCTGTGGTTCGAGTCGTGAGCATGCTGTTTGGGCGTTGGAAGATTTTGGTATTCGGGCTGTGATCGCGCCGAGTTTTGCTGATATCTTTTTTAATAACACGAGTAAGAATGGCATTTTGGCGATTGAGTTTGCTGAAGATGTGGTTGAGGGTTTGTTCCAATCTGTTTTGACGACACCGGGTTTTGAATTGAAAATCGATCTAGCGCGGCAGCAGATCTTGTTACCTGATGGATCGCAGCTTACTTTTGAGGTCGATGCATTTAAGAAAGATTGTTTGATGCGTGGGTTAGATGATATTGGGCTGACCTTGCAACATACGGGTGAGATTAAGGCTTACGAGCAGCGTCGACAGCAACAAGCGCCGTGGTTATTTCCATCAGCTTAAGTTTTGATTCGATAATAAATTAATAGATAAATTAAGAAGAGAGTATGACAAAAAAGATAGCCGTTTTACCTGGTGATGGTATTGGACCAGAGATTGTTACTGAAGCCGTGAAAGTGTTGGATGCATTAAAGCATCAAGGCTTAGATATTACGCTGGAATATGGCCTGATTGGTGGTGCTGCTTATGATGATGCTGGCACGCCGTTACCGGCCGAGACCGTCGCTATTTCGAAGGCAGCTGATGCGATTTTATTAGGTGCTGTTGGTGGGTATAAGTGGGAATCTTTGGATATCAGTGTCCGTCCTGAGAAGGGACTGTTAGGTATCCGTAGTGAGTTGAATTTATTTGCTAACTTACGCCCTGCGATTTTATACCCACAACTGGCAGATGCGTCGACATTAAAAGCCGATGTGGTTGCGGGTTTAGATTTGATGATTGTACGTGAATTAACGGGTGGTATTTACTTTGGTCAGCCGCGTGGTATTCGCACATTAGAGAATGGTGAAAAAGAAGGTTTCAATACTTTGGTTTATCGTGAAAGCGAAGTAAACCGTATTGGTAAAGTTGCATTTGATATTGCGCGTAAACGTCAAGGCCGTTTGTGTTCTGTTGATAAGGCGAATGTACTTGAATGTACTGAGTTATGGCGTGAGACGATGACAACGTTGTCTGCGGGTTATAGTGATGTCGAATTGAGCCATATGTACGTCGATAATGCCGCAATGCAATTGATTCGTGCACCTAAGCAGTTTGATGTGATGGTGACGACTAATATGTTTGGCGATATTTTGTCTGATTGTGCGTCGATGTTAACGGGGTCAATCGGCATGCTTCCATCCGCTTCTTTGGATGAAAACAGTAAAGGTATGTATGAACCTATTCATGGTTCAGCGCCTGATATTGCTGGCCAGAACACCGCTAATCCTTTGGCGACTATTTTGTCTGTTGCGATGATGTTACGTTATAGCTTAAATGAAGCTGAGATGGCAGATAAAGTAGAAACTGCTGTGAGTGTTGTACTTGATAAAGGGTTACGAACAGCAGATATCCATTCTGTAGGTATGACGAAAGTCGGTACAGTTGAAATGGGTGACGCAGTTGTAGCGGCATTAAACTGAAAATGAGTGAGCAAAAAGTGAGTAAAAAAGTAGATGTGGCGGTTGTTGGTGCAACGGGTGCTGTGGGCGAAGCGATGTTGGAAATTCTACATCAACGGAATTTTCCCGTCGGTAAAGTATACCCCTTAGCCAGTGCACGTTCGGCTGGTAGTACGGTAGATTTTGGCAATCGTTCATTATTAGTTGAAGACTTAGCGACATTTGATTTCTCAAAAGTACAAGTGGGTTTGTTTTCACCGGGTGCCAGTGTGTCGAAAGAATATGCGCCTATCGCAGCAGCGGCAGGGTGTGTTGTGATTGATAATACATCACAGTTTCGTTATGACGATGATATTCCGTTGGTCGTACCGGAAGTCAACCCGGAATCGATTGCCGATTATACAAACCGAGGTATTATCGCCAACCCCAACTGTTCGACTATTCAGATGATGGTGGCGTTAAAACCTATTTATGATGCTGTCGGGATTGAACGGATTAATGTGGCGACTTATCAAGCTGTGTCAGGTACCGGTAAACCCGCCATGGATGAGCTAGCGAAGCAAACGGCTTCGCTATTGAATGGCCGCCCTATTGAAAGTAGCGTTTATCCCAAGCAAATTGCATTTAATGTGTTACCACATATAGATGTGTTCGAAGACAATGGCTACACCAAAGAAGAAATGAAGATGGTGTGGGAAACGAAAAAAATTATGGGTGATGATACGATTGAGGTAAATCCTACGGCTGTTCGTGTCCCCGTTTTTTACGGGCATTCGGAAGCACTTCATATTGAGACGCGCGATAAAATTACTGCCGAAGAAGCGAAAAAATTATTTATTGCATTTGACGGTATCGAGTTAATCGATAGTCACGAGGATGGGGGTTACCCAACAGCAGTGAGCGATGCATCAGGGCAAGATCCTGTTTATGTCGGGCGGGTGAGAGAAGATATCTCTCATCCACGCGGACTGAATTTATGGGTAGTGGCTGATAATGTGCGCAAGGGTGCGGCATTAAATAGTGTTCAAATAGCTGAAGTATTGGTTGAAAAGTATTTATAGTTCGTCATGATGCGTCATAAGAATCATTGGATGAGGGGGCTGAGGATGAAAACTAGGTTGTTCACAAGCATTAGCGTGATGGGTGCATTAGGATTTATAGCTGCCTTGCCAGTCTATGCATTGGGACTTGGGAAAATTGAGTTGTCATCTGCTCTAAACGAACCTTTTGAAGCTGAGATACCTGTTAATGCTGCTAGCGGTGACGAGGCAGAGACATTACAAGTTCGCTTGGCATCCAATGATGAGTTTGAGCGTGCTGGTTTAGTTAAAAGCGCGGTGATTACGCAACTAAAGTTCAAGATGTCCCAGAGAGCGGGCAAGACGATTATTACGGTGAGTTCCAAGAACCCGGTTAAAGAACCATTGCTAGATTTTTTGTTATTGGCAAAGACGAGCAGCGGTCTATTGATTCGGGAATACACGGTATTGCTTGATCCACCAAAACATGTTTTCAAAGCGAAGCCGCGTGCGTCAAGCGTGGTGGCCTCGCCTAATATTAGTCAGCCTAAACGGGTGGTAAGCCAGCCGCGTCCTGCTAGTAATGGTTACCAGTATAATGCGCCGAGTTTAGCGGGTACTAATAGCTATGGCCGGACATCGCGGATGGATACGTTATGGGATATCGCGTTAAAAACACGCCCTAATCGTGATGTGTCAGTTCATCAGATGATGTTGGCTTTGGTTGATAAAAACAAAAAAGCCTTTATTAATCAAAATATTAATGGTCTTAAAAGTGGCTATACCTTAGCAATCCCATCGGCTTCCGATCTTCAAAAACTGAGTAAACAGCAAGCCGTAGCAGGTGTTCAGCAGCAAAATGTTGCTTGGAAAAACCGTAATAGAGCACCCATTGAATCAACGGTGGCTTCAACGACAGTGACGCCAGCATCTCAACTTGAGCAAGGCAGCACTGCTGAGGCGAAATCGGAAGACGCTTTGTCAGCTGATGCAGTGACGGAAACGGCGGCTGAACCGACTGCACGGTTACAATTGTTGGGTGCCAACGATGACACGATATTGAGCGAGAGTGATGTAGGGGCGCTGGGTAACGAGAAAGTGAAAGAGCTGAGCGACCAACTGACGATGGCGCAAGAAGTGATTGAGGGACAGCAGCAAGAAAATATTGATATCAAATCGCGGATGGCTGCAATGGAGGAGCAGATCCAAACACTGCGAAAATTGATTGCATTACAAGATCCTGATTTAGCTAAATTACAGAGCAAATTAGAGAAAGAAGCCGCGGAGGCTGAGTCGGAACTTGAAGCGACAGCAAAATTAGATGCGTTGGCTGAAGAAATAAAGGCTGATTTAAACAATAACGAACAACTGGCACGCGAGGCATTGGATGACTCTGATGTCGTTGTTGATGAGACAGTTGCAGAGGCTGAATTTGCTACTGTTGAGGAAGTGGCGAGTAATGAACAGCTAGATATTGCATTAGCACCGGCCGAAGAGGCTGTTGCGACACCGACCTTGTTTGAAAAAATTCAGGCCATGCTTATAAAGCATAAATTGCAAGCATTGCTGGGTGTTTTAGGCTTGCTCTTCGGTTTGTTTTTGTTAGGGCGTAAACGGGCTGAAGATGAGCGTAAAGTATCTTGGGATGAGGCGGTAGAAAATATTAAATCTCCTGCAGCGCCTGTTTCACCAGTCCTTGTTCCAGCTGCTACGGTTGTGGCCGCTGATGAGGTTATCGCTGAGCCAGTCAAAACCGTCGATGATTTAATTAAAGATGCTGATGTCTATGTGAGTTATGCTGACTTTGAGAAAGCAGGGTTGGCGTTAGAAGAAGCTTATAACGATGCGCCGTCTAACATCGCCGTGATTCAGAAGTTATTGTTTACGCATTATAAGCAGGGTAAAGCCAGTGCCTTCGTTGAATTGGCACGTGAGTATAAGGTTGAACGTGATTCAATGGAGTGGGCTGAAGTCGCTGAATGGGGCCGCAGATTAGATGCCGATAATGCCTTGTTTGCTGAGCCATTAATTGAAGATCCTGTTGTTGATTTAGCTGAGCTAGAGTCGGGATTAGCATTTAACGTTGATGATGAGCTTGATATAGCTGAAGCGTCTGTTTCTGAAGCTGAAGATGACTTATTAGATCTCAATATTGATTTAGAAGCAACGGAATCAGTTGATATAAACGATGCGACGACTGCGGAAGAAGTTGAAAATGAAGCAATTGAGGCCCTTTCTGATAGTGATGCCGCTGTGATAGATGGCCTGTCATTAACCTCTGAACAGGATGACGAAAGCTCAGATATAGACGGTTTGGGAGACATTACTGATGGTGAGTTAGCGGCGGCATCATTAGCGTTATCTGGTGAGAATACTGATGAGAACGCACTAGAGTTTGATCTGAGCGATTTTGATCAAGTTGATGAGGCAGAAACAAAGTTAGACTTAGCCTCAGCTTATATTGAGATGGGTGATCCAAACGGTGCGAAGACTATCCTTGAGGAAATTATCAACGAAGGTAATGATGAGCAACGGTCACGTGCTAAAACTTTGTTGGACGAATTATCATAAGTAGGCTTTTAATGAGGCGAATTGCGCTAGGTGTTGAATATGACGGCACCCAATTTGCTGGCTGGCAAATTCAAAAGGAACAGAGAACGGTTCAAGGTTGTTTGACGAAGGCTATTAGCCGGGTCGCAAATCAACCTATTAAGACTGTTGCTGCCGGTCGAACGGACTCGGGTGTTCATGCCTTACAGCAAGTAGTTCACTTTGATACAGATGCGATACGCGAACCGCATAATTGGATCCTCGGTTTAAATACCAATCTGCCTTCAGATATGAACGTGGTGTGGGCTAAAACGGTTGATGAGACTTTCAGTGCACGTTTTTCAGCCGTTAAGCGGGCTTATCGATATATTATTTTGAACCGCGTTAGCCGTTCATCGTTGAATGCGAGCCGTATGTGGTGGTATTTCCAAAAGTTGGATATTGAACGAATGCAAGCGGCAGCAGATTGTTTGGTGGGCCATTATGATTTCTCAGCTTTTCGTGCAAAAGACTGCCAAGCTAAAAGCCCATTTAAAACGATGGAATCTATCACGGTATCGAAACAAGGTGATTGCATTGCAATTGATGTCATTGGTCAGTCCTTTTTACATCATATGGTACGAAATATTGTGGGTGTTTTGGTGCCGATTGGTGAAGGTAAAAGACCTGTTTCTTGGGCCTCTGAGGTGTTAGAAGGTGCTGACCGTGCTCGCGGCGGGATTACATCACCGCCTGAAGGACTCTATTTCGTGAAAGTTGATTATCCTGCCCATTACGGGCTTCCCACAGTGTCGACTTTCCCAGTGGTCTGGTAAAGTAGTCAGTTAACTTTCTTTCTCAGACTTTAGCCATGAGAACACGTGTAAAAATTTGTGGTATCACACAGCGCCAAGATGCTGAATTTGCTGCTGAAATGGGTGCTGACGCGATTGGATTGGTGTTTTATGCACCGAGCCCAAGAGCTGTCACTGTTGCGCAAGCAAAGCAAGTTGTGGCTGGATTATCACCGTTTGTCAGTATTGTGGCGTTATTTGTTGATGCGTCAGTGGCTGAGGTGGAAGCTTGTTTAGCGGCATTGCCTATTGATGTTTTACAGTTTCATGGTGATGAGAGTCCTGATTTTTGCGCGCAGTTTAATCGGCCTTATATGAAGGCGGTTAGGATGCGAGAAGAGACTAAGCTGATGGCGTTATCAGAACGATATCATCATGCGTCGGCTTTGTTATTAGATAGTTATCAAACGGGTGTACCTGGGGGAACGGGGCAGGTGTTTGATTGGTCTATGATTGAGGCAATTAAGCAACCGATTATCTTGGCAGGTGGGTTAACTGTTGATAATGTGGCGAGTGGAATACGACAAGTAGGACCTTATGCTGTCGATGTCAGTGGTGGGGTTGAACAAGACAAAGGCATTAAAGATAAAACAAAGATAAGTGCTTTTATGCGAGAGGTAAATAATGGCTAAACAGATGGATGAGAACTACTACGATACATACCCTGATGATCGGGGGCATTTTGGACCCTATGGTGGTCGGTTTGTAGGTGAGACGTTAATGTCTGCGATTTATGCGTTGGAAGAAGCGTATAACTTATACAAAAATGACCCTAGCTTTCAAGCTGAAATGGATCGGGACTTAGCGGAATTTGTTGGTCGACCATCGCCGATCTACTTTGCTGAGAATTGGACCCAACGTATGGGTGGTGCCAAGATCTATTTAAAGCGTGAAGATTTAAATCATACTGGCGCGCATAAAATCAATAATACGATTGGTCAGGCGTTATTGGCTAAACGGATGGGTAAAAAACGCATTATTGCCGAAACGGGCGCAGGCCAGCACGGTGTTGCCAGTGCAACTGTTGCTGCGCGCTTAGGAATGGAATGTATCGTCTACATGGGCGCAGAGGATGTTAAGCGCCAAGCGCAAAATGTTTATCGGATGAAATTATTAGGTGCTGAAGTTGTGCCGGTTGAGTCAGGTTCGAAGACGCTTAAAGATGCCTTAAATGAAGCTTTACGTGACTGGGTGACGAATGTTGATGAGACATTTTATATTATTGGTACGGTGGCTGGGCCGCATCCTTATCCTGCGATGGTACGTGATTTTCAAGCGGTTATTGGGCGTGAAGCGCGTCAGCAAATGCTCGATAATACTGGCAAACTGCCAGACGCTTTGGTGGCTTGTATCGGTGGTGGTTCAAATGCCATTGGTTTATTTCATCCGTTCATTAATGATAAGTCAGTCGCTATGTATGGCGTTGAAGGCGCTGGTCATGGCATTGAAACGGGACAACATTCAGCGGCATTGTGTGCAGGTAGTGCGGGTGTCTTGCATGGTAACCGGACTTATTTGATCCAAGATGAACGTGGTCAAATTACTGAAACACATTCTATTTCTGCAGGTTTAGATTATCCGGGTGTTGGGCCTGAACATGCGTGGTTGAAGGATATAGGCCGTGCTAATTATGTCTCTGTGACCGATGATGAAGCATTACAAGCTTTTCATGACTTGACACGTTCGGAAGGTATTATTCCGGCGTTAGAGACCAGTCACGCATTGGCTTATGCCAGTAAATTAGCGGCGACGATGACAGCAGATCAATCTATTTTGGTTAATTTGTCAGGTCGTGGTGATAAAGATATGCATACCGTGGCATCCTTAGCCGATTTGGAAGTTTAAAGGGTTGGAAATAAAAAAGATGAGTCGTATTAGTCAATGCTTTTCACAATTAAAAGTCGATGGGCAAACTGCATTAATTCCCTATATTACAGCTGGTGACCCAGAGCCCTGGGTGACCGTGCCAGTAATGCATGCCATGGTTGAAGCGGGTGCGAATTTGTTGGAGCTAGGTGTTCCTTTTTCTGATCCGATGTCTGATGGGCCCGTTATTCAGAAAGCGTGCGAAAGGGCATTGAAGAATGATATGTCTCTTAAACATGTGATTGATATGGTGGCGCAGTTTAGAGAGAAAGACAGTGAAACACCGATTATCCTTATGGGTTATGCCAACCCATTAGAAGCTATGGGCTATACGGCGTTTGCCGAGGCAGCACAAAAGGCCGGCGTTGATGGTGTATTGACGGTTGATATGCCACCAGAAGAGTCAGATACGTTTATGCCAGCGATGGAAGCGCATGGCATTGATACCATCTTTTTAGTGTCGCCAACGACCACAGAAGCGAGAATGGCTAGAATTGCCAAGCATGCCAAAGGATTCATTTACTATGTGTCTATAAAAGGTGTGACGGGATCGGCGTCGATAGATGTGTCACAGTTAGCTGAGAAGCTGACTATGCTGAAACAATATACTGACTTACCGCTCGGGGTGGGCTTTGGGATTCGTGATGGCAAATCGGCAGCGGCTGTCTCCGATGTGGCCGATGCGGTTGTTGTCGGGAGCACGTTGGTGAACTGTATTGCCGAGCATGAACATAACTTAGAATCATTGCCGGCAGCATTGGCTGGTTTGCTTGCAGAAATGCGTCATGCCATTAATGAGCGCGATATGGCAAAATAGTCGGATATAACATTTTTATTAGGGTCACAATATGAGCTGGTTTGAGAAAATATTACCTTCAAAAATACGGACGACAGTACGCAGTCGCTCAGTTCCAGAGGGTGTTTGGTGTAAATGCCCCGCTTGTGACAGCGTATTGTATCGTGCTGAGTTTGAGCGCAATTTACACGTTTGCCCTAAATGTGATCATCATCAGCGTATTACGGCACGCGTTCGTCTCGAAAATTTCTTAGATGAAAATGAAGAAAGACAAGAGATCGCGATGGATGTGTTTCCTGTCGATACGTTGAAATTTAAAGACAGTAAAAAATATAAAGATCGGCTAACACATGCACAAAAATCAACAGGCGAGAATGATGCTTTGTTGGTGATGAGCGGTACAGTCAATGGTTTGCCATTAGTTGCGGTGTCTTTTGACTTTAGCTTTATGGCGGGTTCAATGGGCTCAGTTGTGGGTGAGAAGTTTGTCCGTGCGGCTAAGGTGGCATTAGAACAACGTGTGCCATTGGTCTGTTTTGCTGCCAGTGGCGGCGCCCGCATGCAAGAGGGCTTGTTTTCATTGATGCAGATGGCAAAAACCAGTGCCATCTTGGGGCAGTTAAGTAATGAAGGGCTGCCTTTTGTTTCCGTATTGACTGATCCAACAATGGGTGGTGTGTCGGCTAGTTTAGCAATGTTAGGCGATATTAATATCGCAGAACCAAAAGCTTTGATTGGTTTTGCTGGTCCACGCGTTATCGAACAGACCGTGCGTGAAACATTGCCAGAAGGTTTTCAGCGTAGCGAGTTTTTACTCGAACATGGGGCTGTTGACATGATTGTTGATCGCCGCGATATGCGTGATCGTTTATCTAAAATGTTGTCAGTGCTGCAAAAGCGCGACGCAGCCTAATACGGCAAACAATGCGATTTGATACCTTGCCAGAATGGCTGGCTTGGCAAGAGAATCTTCATTTTACCGAAGTTGATCCAGGACTTGGGCGGATAGGCCAAGTTTGGCAATGCTTGGACTTAGTCGCGACACTGCCTTTTAAAGTGGTTACTGTTGCAGGGACTAATGGTAAAGGCTCGTCAGTTGCAATTCTAGATTCAATTTTGCGCGCGTCTGGCTATAAGACTGGCACGTATACCTCTCCGCATTTATTATGCTATAACGAACGTATTATGGTGGCGGGTCAAGCCTGTACAGATGAGGCCATCTGCCGTGCTTTTGATCAGATTGATCAAGCGAGAGGTGATGTTTCTTTAACGTATTTTGAGTTCGCAACCTTAGCGGCCATTATTTTATTTTCTGAACAACAGATTGATATTGCGATATTAGAAGTCGGTATGGGTGGTCGCCTAGACGCTGTAAATTTGTTTGATACAGATATTGCCTTGATCACGCCGATTAGTCTTGATCATACCCAATGGTTAGGGACAGATAGAGAGACTATTGCACTTGAGAAAGCGGGGATTATTCGTGCTAAGAAGCCGGTCGTCTGTTCCGAAGTGCCAGCGCAGTCATTATTGTCATACGCTGAACAGCTTGCCGCAAATGTCTTTATTGCAGGCCAAGACTTTCACTATCAAATTCAAGGGTCAGTTTGGAGCTGGTCTAATGCCAAACAAAATTGGGATGCGCTTGTTCTGCCTGCTTTAGCCGGAGATTATCAGGTTCAAAATGCAGCAGCTGTTTTGCAGGTGGTGAGCTTGTTGATTGAGCAGGGTTTTGAGATTGGACCAATGCATATTAACCAAGGCTTAGCGGAAGTGACATTGGCTGGCCGATTCCAGGAAGTGGAAGGCCCAGTTACGCATTACTTTGATGTCACTCATAATGTGCAAGGTGCGATAAATCTTTTCAACTTATTGGCATCGACGCCTTGTGAAGGACGAACGATCGCTGTTTTAGGGATGTTAAAAGACAAAGATGCGAGTGCGGTTGCTGAACGATTAAATACGACGATAGATACATGGTATGTCGGCAGTTTGACTGGCAACCGAGGACAAAGTGGTCCTGAACTGTCTACACAGATTGAAAAGACAGTTTCTGATAAACCGGTTTATGCTTGTGATACGGTTGCTGATGCCTATACCAGCGCGAAGGCTACAGCTAAACAAGGTGATCGGTTATTGATCTTTGGTTCATTCCACACCGTTGAGTCGGTGATGTTGTTATTAGCCTAATTACTTCAATACCAGCTTGATTTAGCTTTTTTGCTTTTTATTGTAGATGTGATCAATTTCTGCTTGATGATGGATTGTGACTTTAGGCCGTTTTATTTTCATGGTGGGTGTCATTAAATCATTTTCTACTGTCCAAGGCGTTAGATGGACAGAGACCTGCCTGATCTTGGCATAGGCTGGGAAGGTCGATAGCGCTTGTCTTAGCTGTTTCGATATACAACTGTGTAGTCGTTTATCCGTCAAGCTGTTGGAATCTTGTTGATCAAGGCTCAGTGATTGGGCTAAATCAGGCCAGCTATCGGCGTTGAGTACAATGAGCGCGGCAAGGAATGATTGGCCCTCACCTATCACCAGTACTTGTTCAAAAAGTGGATTCATCAGGATAGCGGCTTCAATATCACCTGGCGGCACTTTTTCGCCATTGCTCATCACTAGAATATCTTTGATACGGCCCGTAATATAAATATGGCCTGTGTCACTGATGCGGGCTTGATCGCCAGTGTGAAGCCAGCCTTCACTGTCAATGGTTTTCGACGTCGCTTCATCATTGTGCCAATAACCGAGCATGACGCCTTTTCCTTTGGCGAGGAGCTCATCATTGTCGCCAATTTTGACCGTGACACCGGGTATGATAGTACCGACACTACTTGGGAAGTTGCTCTCAGGTGTATTGACACTGATAACCGGGCTGGTTTCGGTTAAACCGTAACCTTGGAGTAGGCAAAAATCTAGGCCTATAAATAATTCGGCGACGGTTTGTGGCAGAGCAGCACCACCGCTGAGAATAATGCGCATATTCCCACCTAAGCGTTGTTTTATTTTTGAAGCGACTAATTTGTTGAATAGCGGCCAAAGTAGCAGTTGGGGATGCCAGCTTTGTCGTTTCTGCTGGTATTCAAAGCGTTGTAAGCCGGTGGCAACAGCTTTATCGAAAAGTCGTTGGGCAAAGGGTGACTTTTCTTTAAGTTGGCTGTGAACACGCGTGTAAATACGCTCAAAAATACGGGGAACGGCAATCAATGCTGTTGGCTTAACTTGCAGCATATCTTCCGCTAGTTGGGGGATGCCGCGTGCGTAAGCTACTGTAGCACCAGCCATTATTGGTAAATAATAACCCGCAGTGCGTTCTAGGGTATGGGAGAGCGGTAAAAAAGACAGGAATATATCACTGGGTAGGATATCAATACATTTGAGCCCGCCATAAGCGACTGAGAGCATATTTTGATGACTTAGCATCACACCTTTAGGTCGGCCAGTGGTTCCTGAAGTATAAATAATAGAGGCCAAGTCGTGCGGTTGCCCCGGCGTGTTTTGTAATTCAGCGTTATCTGTACTCAACCAATCATGAACATAGTTTGCAGGACCACCGAGTGGCGTTGATTCTTCGTTTTGTATTAAGACGCGTGTTAATTCGTGTTCAGGTGTCATGGCAAGTTTAAGCCGTCGCCATTGTTTACTACTTTGTAAAAGCAGTACTTTGACGTTAGCATCTCGCAAAATATAAGCCACGTTATCGGGGCGATCGTCTGGGTAAAGGGGAACAAGGGTTAGACCGAGCCCTAAAGCCGCTTGATCAAAAATGACCCATTCAACGCAGTTACGTAAATTAATGGCGACGTGATCGCCTGGTTGTAGTTGTTCTTTGTTAAATGCTGCTTGCCAACGGGCGACTTGTGTTGCAACTTCAGCCCAAGTGGTATCAAACCATTCTTTTGTGTCTGAGTTGTAGCTTCTATATGCCGTTTGATTTGGACTACGCTGGAGGCGCTCTGTGAACAAGCCGTATAAGGTGCCGGCTTGTTCAGCTGAAATAACATCTATTGTGGCCATAATTAATGTCGTTAATTAAATAAATAACGGGCTTGGATACTCAAGATATCTACACTGCCTTCGTATTCGCCAACTAAACGATGGTTTAAAGATAAGTCGAGGGTCTCATCTATTTTTGGGTCATCAATGAAAATATGGGTATGACCCGCATCTAGCGTGAGTCTATCTGATACTTTGTAACTGGCACCAATGGCAATCCATGTTCTGTCTTCATCGGCAATACGCGCTGTTCTAAATTCATTAGAAACGGGCGTTTCATCATAAGCAATCCCGCCACGAAAGGTCCATTGGTGATTATGCTGGTAATCCAGACCAATGGCATAACGCATTGAGTTATCCCACTGCTCTTGTTTGGTGCTATTTAATCTTGCGACATTATTTGACTTGATGGCAAGTTCTTCGAAGCGAATCCAGCGAGTCCAAGCTGCATCGGCCATAATAGCCACATGATCATTGAGTTTGTGGTGAAAAGCAAGTGATGCAGATTCAGGTAAATCGACATCGCCTGAGATATTGCCATCAACGAAACCAAGTACGCTTGCTACACCTTGGGCATTGGCTGGGACTCTAAATTTCCCATCACCCTTTAGATTATGAGAGATTTTTGAACGGTAGGCTAAACCTAAACGGGTTGCTTCTGTCGCTTGATATGTTAGCCCTAGGTTATAGCCGAAGCCCCAATCATCAGCTGTTAGTTTAACTTGACCATCATTTTCTTGCACTGCGGCACATGCTGCAGGTACGTCAGCACAGATTGAACCAAAGTCGACGGCTTGACTCAATTCTAAGTCGATATATTGGACACTGATGCCGAAGCCAACGGATAGTTTCTCGTTGGCTTTAAAGGCAAAACTTGGATTGATATTAATGGTTTTTAAGTCGGAGCGAATGGCGTTATAACGACCTTGCCAGGTATCTTTGTATTCTGTTACCAAGCCAAAGGGTGCTGTCACACCAATACCGGCGACCATACTGCCATTCAGTCGGTGGGCATAAAATAAATTGGGGACAACTGCATCGTGGCCTGCATCGCTACCATCGCTACCATCGTTACCTGATAACGGTGCACCGCCAAAACCAGGTGCTGTCGTTGACCCCCCATCAGTAAAATCAGTTTGAGGCGAAATATAATGTAAACCAACTGCAAGTTCTGATTTGGAGAGGTTAGTTAAGCCTGCAGGGTTAAAGAAAATGGTGCTCGCATCATCTGCGACGGCTGCACTACCTGCGAATGCACGTCCTAAGCCAGTGACACTTTGTTCTTGAATGGTAAAGCCAGATGCATAAGTTAAAGAACAGAAAGTTGTGCTTGTTAATACAACAATGAGTTTTATTTTCATATGGTTCAACTAGTATTTAATCTGAGTTTTATTTTTTATGTCAAAATGACTCACTTGAGGAATTGGTGCAAGTATTATCGTTAATTTATTGACGCTTATACAATAAATCCCAAACTCCGTGGCCTAATTTTTGACCCCGTTGTTCAAATTTTGTTAAAGGTCGATAATCTGGCCGTGGAATATAATCGTGTTCGGCACAGTTTTGAAAGTCGGTATTTTCAGAGACATCTTCTAACATTTGTTCGGCATAGTGTTGCCAATCTGTTGCCATATGGAGATGGCCATTTGGTTTGATCTTTTGGGCGAGGAGTTTGACAAATTCTGGCTGAATGATACGGCGTTTATGGTGGCGCTTCTTGTGCCATGGATCGGGAAAATAGAGTTGGAGCCGAGCGAGACTATTATCGGTAATACGATGCTTGAGTACCTCGACAGCATCGGTACAGGCAACACGTAAGTTACTGAGTTGCTCTTGTTCTATTAAATTGAGAAGTTGGCCGACGCCGGGACGGTGAACTTCAATGCCAAGGAAGTCATGGTCAGGTTGGTTTTTTGCCATTTCTGCAAGCGAAGCGCCGTTGCCAAAACCAATTTCGATGACTTTGGGTGCTTTTCTATTAAACAGTTTGTCCAAATCAATAACAGTTTTTGCATCGTCAAGGGCATATTTCGGCCAAAGCTCATCGATGGCGCGTTGCTGCCCGGGTGTCAGGCGTCCTTCGCGTTTAACAAAGCTTCGAATGGTGCGGTGTTTTTTTTGTTCTGTCATAAGTTTTAGCGTTATAGTTATAAAATGTTGAGTGCAATGTTAAAGCGTGGTTAACCACGTATAATAGATCATACATTATTAAATTAAGTGGTTTTTATGTCATCTTGTTGTCCACCGCCTGAGCCAGTAGAACCTTCGGGTTGTTGTGGCTCGGAACCAACCAAAAAATCTCGCCCTGATATTCTACTTTGGTCGACATTGATTTTAGTGTCTTTCGGTTATGTCGTTGATTTGCTGTGGTCGAGTCAACTGACGTCATTATCAGCGGTTGTAGGGCAGTTGTTTTATTCAATTCGCGAGATTATGGATAGTATGTGGATTGGGCTTGGCCTAGGCATGTTGTTTGTTGGTTTGCTAGGTCGCGTTCCAAGAGAGTTTGTCACGTCACTGCTAGGTAAAGGCGATAGCTTTATAGGCATATTGCGTGCGACCTTTGCCGGTGTGTTACTTGATTTATGTAGTCACGGTATCTTGCTGGTCGCGATGCGTTTGTATCAACGTGGCGCGAGCTTAGGGCAGGTAATGGCCTTTTTGATTGCCAGCCCGTGGAATTCTTTGTCATTAACGGTGATTTTAATTGCGTTGATTGGCTGGCAATGGACGTTACTGTTCGTCGTTGCGTCGATGTTTATTGGGATTGTTAGCGGCTTAATCTTTAATAGCTTGGTCAAACAAGGCAAGTTGCCAGAGAATCCGAACTCGATTGAGCTAACGGATTTTCATGCTTGGCCTGAAGCGAAGAAACAATTGAAAGCGGCTTCGTTTGGTCTAATTTGGTGGAAAACGATGTTATGGGAAGGGATTAAGGATTCTCGTATGATTGTACGCTGGCTGTTATTAGGCGTGTTGTTGGCAGCAGCGATTCGTACTTTCGTACCTGTAGACAGCTTTCAAACCTATTTCGGTGCCACAATGGCGGGTTTGGGCCTGACTATATTAGTAGCGACGATTATGGAGATTTGTTCTGAAGGGTCAACACCTATCGCGGCAGATTTGGTGACGCGTGCTCATGCGCCCGGTAATGGTTTTGCTTTTCTGATGACGGGTGTGGCGACAGATTACACTGAAATTATGTCTTTAAAAGAAACAACAGGCTCATGGAAGATCGCGTTATTTTTACCGTTAATTACCGTGCCACAAGTGGTTTTATTCTCATGGGTGATGAATCTTGCCGGTGGCTGAGTGTCCTTTTGTCGATAAGGCAGCATATCAGCTGAAAAATACGATAACGCTCGTCAGCTTGTCGGTCATAGGAGGTTAAGCTGGGTTGTCGCTTTATGCCGGGACAAAGCGATTGAAGCAAGCACCGTGCGAAAAAGACCTAGTCGAGGTATACTGGTTGGCCAATTTAGCAGATCGCTGTCGCCCATTTGATCTTTTTATTGTTGAATGATCTCAGGTGATATAAGTCATTAAGTAAAAGAATTAAGAGAGAAATGAAAAGTATGATTCATCCCGTATTGAAGTCTGTTACCGACAGTGTCATTGAGCGTAGTCAAAAGTCGCGTAAAACGTATTTGGCACGTGTTAATGAAGCTATGTCAGAAGACAGGCACCGTGGTGTTTTAGCCTGTGGTAACTTAGCACATGGTTTTGCTGCTTGTTCAGCAGATGATAAGGCTGATTTAACGGGCAATAAAAAAGATAATATTGCCATTGTTTCGTCTTATAACGATATGTTGTCAGCCCATGAACCGTTTCAGCATTTCCCTAAATTAATTAAAGACGCGGCACGTGAAGCCGGCGGTGTTGCTCAGTTTGCCGGCGGTGTTCCTGCCATGTGTGATGGGGTTACCCAAGGCCAGCCGGGCATGGAATTATCGTTATTCAGTCGTGATGTCATTGCGATGTCAACGGCGATTGCCTTAAGCCACAATATGTTTGATGGCGCACTTTATTTAGGTGTTTGCGACAAAATCGTACCGGGCTTATTAATAGGTGCATTGAGCTTTGGCCATTTACCTGCTGTGTTTGTTCCTGCCGGTCCAATGCCAAGTGGTTTACCAAATAAAGAAAAAGTCAGAATTCGCCAGCTTTATGCCGAAGGTAAAGTCGGTCGTGATGAATTATTAAAAGCAGAATCTGAGTCATACCATAGTGCGGGTACCTGTACTTTTTATGGTACTGCGAATAGCAACCAGATGATGGTTGAAATGATGGGCCTTCATTTACCGGGTAGTTCATTTATTAACCCATACACGCCGTTACGTGATGAGTTAACGAAAGCAGCAACACGCCAAGTTCTGAAATTTACAGCACAAGGCGATGATTACAGACCTATCGGTCATATGATCGATGAGAAAGCCATTTTGAATGCATTGGTTGGTTTATTAGCCACAGGTGGCTCAACGAATCATACGATTCATTTAATTGCGATTGCACGTGCTGCCGGTGTGATTATTAACTGGGATGATTTTGACCGCTTGTCTAAGGTTGTACCTTCAGTGACACGTGTCTATCCAAATGGTGATGCGGATATAAACCATTTCCAAGCTGCAGGTGGCATGAGCGTACTCATTAGAGAATTAAATGACAATGGCTTGATGCATGATGATGTCCTTGCCGTTGGTGATCAACGTGGCATGAAGGCTTATACGCAAGAGCCGAAAATGGTCGATGACAAATTGGTTTGGGCAGAAGGTCCTGAAGTGACATTGGATCCTGACGTCATTAGTTCTGTTAAAGCACCTTTTGCCATCGGTGGTGGTTTACATTTGATGCAAGGTAACCTCGGTCGCGGTATGAGCAAAATTTCTGCTGTTGCACCTAAGCACCGTATCGTAGAAGCACCAGCAATGGTGTTCGATTATCAAGATGATGTCGTGACCGCATTTAAGCGTGGTGATTTGAATAAAGACGTTATTGTTGTGTTGTGTTTCCAAGGGCCTAAATCAAATGGTATGCCTGAATTACACAAACTGACACCACCTTTGGGTGTGTTACAAGACAAGGGCTATAAAGTCGCTTTGGTGACCGATGGTCGTATGTCGGGTGCATCAGGTAAAGTGCCTTCAGCGATTCATATGTGTCCTGAGTGTGCAGATGGCGGTCCTCTTACAAAAATTCGTGATGGCGATATTATTAGTCTTAATACTGAAACGGGTGAGCTTAATGTGCTTGTTGATGATAAAGAGTTAGAAGAACGTGTGGGTTGTATGATGGCTAACACTGAACATCATTTCGGCATGGGTCGTGAGTTATTTGATAGTTTCCGTCGTGGTGTATCTAGTGCTGAGACGGGCGCGATTAACTTGTTTAATGTCGAATAATATTAGCTGAATAGATTATTAGAACTTTGGGAAACTAAAACAGTTATGAGTAGAACAAGTAAAGAGATTATGGCGATTTCGCCATTAATGCCTGTCATGGTGATTAATAATGCTGACCATGCTGTGCCTTTAGCGAAAGCTTTAGTTGCCGGTGGATTGAAAGTATTAGAAATTACATTGCGTACCGATGCCGCATTAGAATCTATTCGCCGTATCGTCGCTGAAGTGCCTGATGCTGTTGTGGGTGCTGGTACGATTATTAATGAAGCAACATTGCATGCTGCCATTGATGCCGGTGCCGAGTTTATTATTAGCCCGGGTACGACACCTGCATTAGCGGATGCCGCATTAAAAACAGGCGTGGCTTTTATCCCCGGTGTAGCAACACCTGGTGAAGCGCTCGCTATGTTTGCAAAAGGGATTACTGAAATGAAGTTTTTCCCTGCTGAAGCGGCAGGTGGTATACCGATGTTGAAATCAATTGGTGCACCGATTCCTCAAATTACATTTTGTCCTACCGGTGGTGTGAATCAGAAGAATGTTGCTGATTACTACAGCCAGCCTAATGTGGGTGTTGTCGGTGGTTCTTGGATGTGTGCTGCAAACTTAGTTGATGCTGAAAATTGGGATGAAATTACCCGATTGTCTATTGAAGCGATTGCATTAGCAACGGCTAAATAAACGACATTTAAAACGAACAAATAAAAAGGGCTGATGGTTTTCCATCAGCCCTTTTTTTATGCTTAAGCGTTATGTATTGACTAGTGTCGTAGTATGAGAATACTGCGTTGGATCCAGTCATGGATGAGTGCTCTAGCGCCTTCAATGACCACTTCTGGGTTTGGGTGTTGTAGCTCTTGTGCTATTCTCTCTGCTGCCGCTTGGCCTGATTGGCCTTCATTGAGCAAGTCGATTAAGCGCGCACTGACCGGGTTTAATTCCAAGAATAAAACATCATCGTCAAGGTCACGGTAAACCAATAAAAAAACAGGCGTGTCATTGGCAATTTCAGGTTGAAAAGTAGGTGATATTTGATGAACGGGGAAAGCATAAGATAATGGCCAAGCTAATGGCGAGGTATTAAACTGCATCGCAAGATAATCTTGTGTCGTATCAAGTTCGATCGGTGACACTGGAGCATCGGAAATACTGAGTGCTAATTCGACCCATTCATAATGACAAAGTGCTTGAATAAAGACCGGATCATTTTTGAGATCACGTTCATTATCGAGATAGTATAAAAACTCGTGGGCAATTTCGTTAAACAGCGGCGACTTAGATTGGTGTTGCACCATAAAGTCTCGCACCATGGCATGCCAGCGTTCTTCCGTCATCAGTGACTTTAAAACGGGGAAGCAGGACGACACGAAGCCTTCTATATTTTTATAAAACAAATCACGATAGATAGTTAAGCGGCGTTGTTCGATGCCTTCGGGTTTGTCATTATTGTCGGGATCACGAAGATAGCCACAGAATTGATATTGAACGCCTTTAAACGATGGGTTTTTAGGCTGTGTGTGCAAGACGATCTTGTCCTTTAGCTGCTTGATCTTGATAGTGACGAATCTTATCGACTTCGCTGGTCAGTATGGCTAATGACGGAATATTAAAATCGCGTTCTAATAGGGTTGGGATGACACCGTGATGCTGATAGGTTTTTTCTAATAATGACCAAACAGGATCAATGACATCACTGCCGTGGGTGTCGACTTTAAGATCATCCGCTTCATTGTAATGACCGGCGATATGCAGATATTCGATACGTTCTGTTGGCATCGCTTTCATATACGCCTCTGGATCGTATTGGTGGTTAATACTGTTAACGTAAATATTGTTCACATCGAGTAATAAGCCACAATCAGCCTCGTTTAAAACGGCATTAATAAATTCAACCTCAGGCATTTCTTGGCCGGGGGCGGCGTAGTAAGAGACGTTTTCAATGATCAGTGGACGTTCTAGGATTTCCTGAACACGTTTAATGCGTTGTGCGACATAGCTGACGGCATCTGAAGTGAAAGGGATAGGCATCAGGTCATAAAGGTGGCCATCGTCGCCACAGTAGCTTAGGTGTTCGCTATAGGCTTTGACATTATGTTTATCTAAGAATTTTTTGACGCGAGTAATAAAATGTTCGTCCAACGGGGCAGGGCTACCAAGCGATAATGATAAGCCGTGGCACATCATCGGATAACGTTCGGTGAATTGAGCGAATTTCTTACCGAGTGCCCCCCCCATTTCTATCCAGTTTTCTGGGGCGACTTCTAAAAAGTCGAAGGGTTGGTCATCACGTTGTGTTAACTCGTCCATAAAGTCGCGACGAAGGCCGAGTCCAGCACCAGATACAGGATAAGATTTTGTGTCCATCAGTCATTTCCCAAAATGTCTATGTTGCCATTATGACAAGTTGTTAAGGGAAATGTTACAAAGATTGTTAGATTTGAATGATGATGAAGGGTGGGGCTGAGCTAGAATAAGTTGCAAAGAAAGCGTGCTATGGGGGACATAGCACCCTTTTTCATTGGTTCTGGCTTAGCTTTGGCTCCAGAGGTCATAACCGCCTTTCATAGAGCAGACATTCATATAACCCATTTGTTCTAGTGCGCGCGCTGCGAGCGCTGAGCGACCACCACTTCTACAGTAAATAACAATTGATGCATTTTTGTCTTCGAAAGCTTCATTGCTAGCGATTTTGAATTCTAGAACACCACGAGCAATATGGTGTGAACCCGGGATGTTGCCAGCTTCATTTTCAGCTGTTTCGCGCACATCCAATGCAATACTGCCATTGGCAATCATGGTATTAGCTTCGTCAACACTGACTTCTTTGATCGTTTTCTTCGCTGTTTGTACTAATTCCATCGCTGTCATCGCCATGAGAATCTCCTCGTTAAGGTTGCTTATAAATATAAGTTATAGTGTATATCACTTAATGATTAAACAAAAATCACTGTGATCCGATTATAATGGATTCTTTTCTCCAGCGAGTTAAATTCTCCCTGTTATGTTTGCCTATATCGTCAGAAGAATTTTATATGCATTTCCAATTTTAATTGGCGTGAATGCACTGACCTTTGCGCTATTTTTTATGCTAAATACGCCAGATGACATTGCACGTATGCATCTCGGCAATAAACATATTACACAGTCGTCATTGGACTCATGGAAAGAAGCCCGTGGTTATGACAAACCATTATTGTGGGCGAGCGAAGAAGACGGACTGGTTGATAAAGCGACAGAAACTATTTTCTTTAAAAAGTCATTAAGCTTATTTGTTTTTGACTTTGGGCAAGCCGATGATGGCCGTGATATTGGTCATGATATAAAAACGCGCATGTGGCCGAGTTTGGCAATTGCAGTGCCGACATTGATTATTGGCCTGATGGTCAATATTACCTTTGCCTTATTAATGGTGTTTTTCAGGGCGAGTTATGTGGACCTCGGCGGGGTGATCCTATGCGTCGTCATTATGTCGATATCGAGTTTATTCTATATTATTGGTGGACAATTCTTAGTCGGTAAGTTGATGCAGTTAGTCCCGATATCAGGCTATGGTGAAGGACTGAGTGCGATTAAGTTTGTGATCTTGCCGGTGTTAATTGGTGTTGTGGCCGGCATTGGCGGCGGGGCACGTTGGTATCGAACCTTATTCTTAGAAGAAGCGGCCAAAGATTACGTGAGGACAGCCCGGGCGAAAGGCTTTTCTGAGTTACAAGTGTTATTTAAACATGTGCTTAAAAACGCGATGATTCCTATCTTAACGGGCGTGGTGGTGGTATTACCGACCTTATTTATGGGTAGTCTTATTATCGAATCATTCTTCGGTATCCCCGGTTTAGGCAGTTACACCATTGATGCCATTCAGGCGCAGGACTTTGCCATCGTGCGTGCCATGGTGTTCTTAGGTTCCGTGCTCTATATAATTGGTTTAGTCTTAACGGATTTGTCTTACACTTTGGTTGACCCGCGCGTCAGCATGGATAATTAATGTCTGAAGAGAATAATGAATTGCGGGCCGCCGTATTAGCCTGTTTATTAAGTCGTGACCCAGTTGAAAAAGCCAAACAAACGCAGATACTCTATCAACGTTGGTTGCAGGGCGAATTAACCCTATCTGATGTGGCAGAATTTGATGTACCCGATCTACCGGGGCAACCCGACAAACCTGAGCTTGTTGCACCGCGAGATTTACCGCGACGACGTAATAGTGCAGAAACTGGCGTAGCACCGTTAATTCATGCCGTTAATCATATTGAGTTTAATGCGATTAACTTGGCGTTAGATGCCATTGCCCGTTTTTCAGGACTGCCCGAAGCATACTATGCTGATTGGATGAAAGTCGCTTCTGAAGAGGCGAAACACTTTACCTTATTACGTGAACACATGATTTCATTGGGTTATGACTATGGCAGCTTCCCAGCTCATAATGGCATGTGGGAGATGGCCCAAAAGACACATCATGATCCGTTGATACGGATGGCGCTAGTACCAAGAGTATTAGAAGCTCGGGGCTTAGATGTCACACCGAAGATGATGGATAAATTACGTGGTACGGGAGACCTACGCGCGGTAGAGATTTTAGAGTTAATTCTAGAAGAAGAAATCGGCCATGTCGCCATTGGCACACGTTGGTTTAATTACTTGTGTGATCAGCGTGGAGTGGATTCATTAGCGACATTTAAAGACTTGCTTGATAACTACTTCGATGGTCAGTTACGTGGCCCGTTTCATACTGAGGCGCGAAAGAAAGCGGGGTTTACTGATGCAGAAATGGCCTTACTAGAAGGCCGTTCTTAAGCGGGATTAGTCTTTCGCTGTAGCACTGGCCGTATTGGCTTTTTGTATGTCTTGTGCTGCTTTTTTACGTTCCATTTCGACTTTTTGGCGGCGAGATTCTTTGGGATCGGCAATCAACTTACGGTAAATTTCGATTCGATCTTTATTTCTCAAACTGGCAGTGAGCTTACACATTTTGCCAAAAATACCGACTTTATCGGTGGCTAAATCAATTTGTGGATAGGCATCTAACACGCCAGAATGCTTAATGGCTTGTTCAACATCACAGTCGGCTGGCACTTCTAATTCAAAAATACGCTGTTCATTGGGCAAGGCATAAGCGACTTCAATATGTAGTGTGTTATCTGCCATAAGTCTCATTGGCCCGTTTACAAAAGGCATCCACTAATGACCCTGATATCTGGGTAAAAATAGGGCCAAGCGCCATGCTAATCAGCCGGTTTGAAAATTCAAAATCCATATCTAATTGAACGCGACAACCTTGGTTATCACCAATCATCGTAAATTGCCAATGGCCTTCTAAGTGCTTGAAGGGGCCATCGATTAAGGCAATATCAATTGCTTTTCCGGGCGTGAGCTTATTTCGGGTAGAAAACACATGGCGAATCCCACCTTTAGCCAGATCTAATGTGGCACAAATCACTTGGTCATCAGCGCTGATAATTTTACTGTCACGACACCAAGGTAAAAAGCTTGGGTAAGCTTCTATATCGTTGACGAGGTCATACATTTTTTCCGGTGTATACATCACCAGGGAGTTACGCGAAATGGTGGTCATTGTGTCCTAAGATGAGGTGAGATCAATTATGCCAATCATATTTAAGAAGATGATAATAATGGCGATGGGTGAAATGTAACGAATCAGGAAACGCCAGATGTAATAGATGAAATTGGGTTTTATTGCCAGTTCATCCACTGTTGATTTTTTCGACATTACCCAACCGGCGAAGATGGCGATATACAATCCGCCCAGCGGTAGCAAGATATTGGCCGTGAGATAATCGAGTAGATCAAACAATGTTTTGCCAAACAAAGTCCAATCAATGCCGATATTGAAAGAGAACACCGTCAATAAGCCGAGTAGCCAGGTACTGAGTCCAACCATGACAGAGGCACGGCGACGGCTAAAGTCTTTGTTTTCTACTAACCATGCCACAGCGGGTTCAATCAGAGAAATGGCTGAACTCCATGCCGCAAAGACCAAGAGTAGGAAGAATAAGCCACCATAAAAGGCACCATTGGCCATATGACCAAATGCAATGGGTAAAGTATGGAAGATTAAGCCCGGTCCTGCATTGGTGTCTAAACCATTGGCAAAAACGAGTGGGAATATAGCCAGTCCTGCTAAGAGTGCGACGCCTGTATCAGCCAATGCAATGGTGATGGACATTTTTAAGATAGAGGCTTCTTTCGGCAGGTAAGAACCGTAAACCATAATGGCGCCCATCCCTAAACTTAAAGTGAAAAAAGCATGGCCCATTGCCGTTAAAATCGCGTCATTAGTCAGTTTTGAAAAGTCAGGTTTGAATAAAAAGTCGATAGCTTGTTGGAAATAAGTACCGGTATTCGCTGCATATCCAACTAATAAAATAAGGATGAATAATAGGGCAGGCATGAGGAATTTAACGCTTTTTTCTAAGCCACCTTGTACGCCACGGGCGACGACGATTGCGGTAATAGTCATAAAGATAGTATGCCAAGCCAGTAGCCGCTCTGGATCTTGTACTAAGGCGTTATAAATACTGGTCGCACCATCGGCGGTAACACCTTCAAATGTACCTGAGAACAGGCGAAAGACGTAGGCTAGTGTTTGGCCAGCAAAGACGCTGTAATACGATAAAATTAGGAAGCCCGCGACAACACCCATCCAGCCTAAATATTGCCAGGCGGTATTTTTGCCTTCTTCAACTGCGAGGCTATAGAGGCTGTTAACCGGGTTTTGGCGACCACGACGGCCGACCATGATTTCTGCCATCATAATTGGCAAGCCGATTAACGCTAAACACGCTAAGTAAACAAGAACAAACGCGCCACCACCATTTTCGCCGGTGATATAAGGAAACTTCCAGATATTACCAAGACCAACAGCAGAACCCGTTGCAGCTAGAATAAATGCCCAGCGTGAAGACCATTGACCGTGGATTGATAGTGCAGGTCTACTCATAATATACTGGTTCACCTAACTAGATTACGATGAAATAGCGACGTTGTTACTGTCAGCTATTCGTGATTTGTTATGTGCCTATATTAACGATTATGGCGCAATTTTTATACCGTGAATTGTGATTATCTTTCTCAACTTTCGCGGATTGTGTCGTTTATGAGACAGGGGTCTGATAAATCAGCATGTGATTAGCCGAGCGATGAACTGCTACGTCATTTATAATAGGGGCATGGCTACAAAGAAAAGTGCAAAGAAAAAAGGTGCAGGTAATAATATTGCCCAAAATCGTCGTGCCCGACATGATTACTTCTTAGAAGATAGTTTTGAAGCAGGTCTGGTATTAGAAGGGTGGGAAGTCAAAAGCCTACGCGATGGTCGTGGCCAGCTGAATGAAAGCTATGTCCAGCTTCATCAAGGTGAAGCGTGGTTACATGGTTGCCATATCTCACCGATGTTATCGGCCTCCACTCATATCCATCCTGATGATATTCGCCGTCGTAAGTTGTTACTGAACCGACTTGAACTTAATCGTTTGATTGGTGCGGTCGACCGAAAGGGCTATACGATTGTGCCGGTTTCAATGTATTGGAAGAAGGGCAGAGCCAAACTCGAAATTGCGCTCGCAAAAGGTAAACAACATCACGATAAACGATCAACGGAGAAAGATCGGGATTGGTCACGTGAGAAGTCTCGGATTATGTCGAGCAAATATAGCTAGTTCAAATATCATCTCTGTCGTAAAGAGAACCTTTGAATATCTTTGATGACAAATAGCTGTATAATTGACCAAAACACTTTAAGGGGGCGACCTGGCTTCGACGTGGGGTACAAAACTTGAGGTGCATGCCGAGTATGTTAGTTCTCTCGTAAAAAAGACTGACAAATTTTAGTTGCAAACGATAACAACTACGCACTAGCAGCTTAATACCCTGTGAATGCCGTCCGACCAAAGCCGTACTTATGCGTTTGGTATCGGGCGTCGACTCTCATAAGTAAAGCCTGAAACGTGCTTGGCGTTGATGGACAAAAATCTTATCAAGATCGCGACTTTTTTTCCCTGTTCATCGGGTAGCTTGCCGTTAAACTAATAGATGAAATAAGCATGTAGATCTGATAGCAGAGGTCTTGCGGACGGGGGTTCGATTCCCCCCGCCTCCACCATTTATTTAAAACCATTGGTATCAAAGGGTTTAGGCGATTGCTTAAACCCTTTTTTGTAGGTAAGTTTGTAGGTAATTATTAAGGTGACCTACTAATGAAATATCTTTACAGAGACGACAGAGGCTGCTTCTGGGTTAGAAGAGTGATAGCTAAAGAATTAAGGAATCATTTTGGTAAAACTCAACTTCAAAAGAGTCTTGGGGTCGTATCAAAATCCAAAGCCGAGAGCCTGGCAGTTCCAACTCTTGAACTGTGGCGGAAAGAAATAAGGGCTGCCCAAGAAACTCTTAATGATAAGCCAGCCGTAAATGTTGCAGAGATTCTGATAACCAAAGACGCTGACAATGTCACGGATGAAGAAATTGATACGGTACAACAATCGGTATACGAGGGTTTTTACAGCGGAGAACTTGCTGCGCGTGAGGATGTGATGCAAGGGGGAGCTGTCCCCTCTGATATGTTTGTCGAAAAACATCGTGAATCAATTCAGCACCTTACTCCGAAGAGCATCAATCAAAGAATCAGTCGCCTTGAAAAAGAGTTCTTACCTAATTTTAGATGGTTAAGCGAAAAAAGTTTATCTACTCGGAATTTGCAACGATGGATTGATAGCTACACTCACAAGAAAAATAAACCATCCCACGGCACATTGAGAGCCTACTATCAGGTTGCAAAACTATATGTTGAGTGGTTGAGGAAGGTGGGGCTGCTTGACATCGCAGACACATTTTCTGGGGTAAAACTCCCAAGCAAGAAACTGTTATCAGTCTCTACCCCCCAGAAGACCCTTCTCTGATAAAGACCTGGAAGAAATTTTAGTAGCTATTAAAGATAATGAGCTGAAGGCATTAACAATACTGGGAATGTATACTGGGGCAAGGATTGAGGAGTTGGCAACCCTAAAAATACAAATGTATATGAGCAGGATAAAACATATTGGACTTCCATTACTGATTCAAAGACTGAGGCGGGTATAAGGCAGGTGCCCATCAACAGACAGATTAGTCATATCATCAGGAGTAGGGTGGGTAATACTGAAGAATATTTATTTTCAGGAGGTGCAAAAAACCAGTATGGAATCAGGAGTGATACGCTTAGTAAGAAGTTCGGAAGAATTAAAACAAAACTCGGTTTTGGCAGAGAGTACGTATTCCATTCAATTCGCAAAACTGTAGCGACAAAGCTAGAGCAGGCTGGCTTTCAGGAGAATATCGCAGCAGATATACTAGGACACGAAAAACCTAATATCACATACGGTCTATAGAGCGCACACATGTGGTTCAACATAGCAGCTGCAAATGGAGATTCAGATGCAGTCAAAAACAGAGACATCATAGCTAAAAAAATGACCCTTTCACAAATAGAAAAAGCACAGGATATGGCTCGTGAGTGGATTGCTAAGCATCCATAGATTATTTCTGCCCTTAGTATTCTACTAAGCCAATTACTACAAGCAAATACACTCAAAGCAAAGTAGTTAAGACAGCTGAAAATGACACCCTTGTCTCACTTAATTCATCAAAGATGTCTTCACCCTAAACATAAATACTAAAAGGGCTATAGGTGCCATTGGATTGCTAAATTTTTTGCTGTAAGCCAAACCAAGTAAAAATAGGTAATATACTTTTCGGAACAGCTAAATAATGATCAGACAGAAGTATAAACAACCTGATGATAACTCTCCATCAAGTCTTTTGATGTGACATATATTCTAGAACAATACTATACTAGTATCCAGACACCACAATTACTCAAAACGAGAAATTCATGTTCAAACAGACAACACTACTAATACTGTTTTTATTATCTTCATCCCTCGCTGTTGCAGACTGCCCTGATTTTCTAGAGCACAATCTTAAAAAGCTTCATTCAGATGAAACCATCAATTTGTGTGAGGCAGCTTTTGGAAAAACTCTGTTAATCATTAACACAGCAAGTTACTGTGGCTACACAAAACAGTTTGAAGGCCTAGAGTCAGTGCATCAGAAATATCATGATCAAGGGTTACTGATGGTTGGATTTGCCAGTAACGATTTTAATCAGGAAGCCTCAACTGAAAAAGAAGCATCTCGAGTATGCCGCTTAAACTATGGTGTAACTTTCATGATGATTGCCCCAAGCTCTGTCAGGGGACAAACCGCTAACCCCGTATTTGCAGAGCTCAACAAGAAGACTAAAGAGCCAAATTGGAACTTCAACAAGTATTTAGTGAGTTATGATAGAAATAATGTGACCCACTTCCCTAGCTATATTGCTCCGGAATCGGACCAATTAACAACAGCTATTGAGACTGCATTATCAAATGTACGGGGTTCACATTAGCGGGGTAAAAACGTGAGAGAGAAAATCCGCCTCGCAGTTATTGGCTCTGGTATAAGCGGGCTGACGGTAGCTCGTGAAATTGCTATGCGGTTGGGCGAAAACGCTGTTACAGTTTTTGAAAAAGCAGATAGGCCCGGCGGCAGAATGGCAAGCAAAGTAATTAACGGTGCTGACTTTGATTATGGAGCACAATTTTTCACTGTAAAGACACCATCGTTACAAGCATTAATTGACGAAATGAGAGCGCAGAGAGTCGTTGATACTTGGTGTGGTCGCTTTATAGAGTTTGATCACAAGACAGTCTGTTCAGAACGACATTGGGATGATAACTATCCTCATTATGTTGGTACACCAAATATGGCTGCAATCCCAAAATGGTTGGCTAAGCCTCTTAAAATCCATTACGAAACACCAGTGACCAAGATTGTAAAAAAAACAAAAGGATGGCAGCTACACTCTAATAAAACCACACTAGGGCTCTTTGACTGGCTTGTCATAGCTGTCCCTCCCGAGCAAGCACGTGCATTATTACCTCCCAGCCATCAATTCCAGACCACTTTATCCAATATAAAAATGCAGCCTTGTTTTACACTTCGAGTAGCACTCAGTGAGGATGTAGATTTTGGCTTTATTGCAGCGTTGGTTCGCAACCATGATATAAGCTGGATATCTAAAAACAGTAGCAAACACAACAGGACTGCTGAACCGTCAGTAATCGTCCACTCCACTAACAAGTGGGCACAATTTCATCTCAACGATGATTTAGAGCAAATAAAGTATCATTTATTGGAGTGTTTACAAGGTATAACTAGAATTAAACAAGAATCAATAAAATCTAGTGATGTTAAAAGATGGCTATTTGCCAATGCTCCCAGATATTCTGGGAGTAATCATCTCATAGACTATCAATCAGCAATTGCTGTCTGTGGTGATGCGTTGATTCACGGCCGTATTGAAGCCGCATACAAAAGTGCACAGCACTTAGTTTCAGGTCTCACAAGTGAGTTCGAAGAGAAAGGTATTTTTGCTCATCGATCTATGGCTGGTAATTAGAAAAAGATATAACTAAAAGTGAAAGTAGAGAACATTGCCATATCCATATCTGTTGGTATATGTAATATCTGTAAGCAATCCAAGCTACTAGTTTTAGGTGAATATTTTTGCCCTACTCTCTGGAAGGAAATCATCTGTTTAAGTGATTTTTCTGGTGTCACAACATCATCATGTAACACACCAGTAGCAACAATTACGATATCAAACGGTTGCTTAGCAGTTGCTGCGATAATGGCTTTTTCTATGGCGCCCTCGTCTTGATAATTGAGGCTATGTGATAACACGTTTGCGTTATCCAACGCTTGTTCTGAACGTGAAAAAGCATAGATAACGGCTTCTGGATATTGCGCGGCGAAATGCTTTATAAAGGCGTTACCCAAAGAAACCGAACTCCCAAAAACGGCAATATTTCTCACTTCCATGCCAAACCTCATAATAATTTGTATTTTAGTCAGACAAACAGAAGATATGAAAACTTCATCAGTTATAGTAAGTTAGTCATTAAAGTCATTTAATGTTGAACAAGACGATAGAAAAGTTGTCAAAGTTCTCGAAATAATAGGCTGGGATGGGTATGCGTAACCTACAAAACCAATTTGAGAATAGACAAGCATTAGTAAACTATGTTCAAAAGCTGGCACCATGGGCTGAAGGTGACGCATCTGAAATTGAGGGTGGACTCAGTCAAGGGCTAGAAAAATTACAAGCCATCGATCCCATTAATTACGGCAATACCAGAAATTTTGCTGATGGAAAAATTACTCAACTTTCAGCTTATGTTCATCATGGCATCATTGACCTAAATCAAATCAGAAATGAGGCATTAAGGCACTGTAGTCAACCAGAACAAATCATAAAGTTTGTGCAGGAACTAGCCTGGAGAGACTTTTGGCAGCGTGTTGCAGAACATCATCCAGAATGGGTTTGGAAAGATGTTGAGCCCTATAAAACTGGCTTTAAGCCACAAGATTATGCAGAGATATTGCCAGATGATATTACGTCAGCCAATACGGGTATTGCCTGTATTGACAGGTTTATCGAAGATCTAATCAATACAGGTTATCTCCATAACCATACCCGTATGTACATAGCAAGCTATATCGTTCACTTCCGAAGAATTAAATGGCAAGCAGGCGCTAAATGGTTTCTCAGTCATTTACTCGACGGTGATGAAGCTAGTAATAACCTGTCGTGGCAATGGGTTGCCAGCACTTTTAGTAATAAGCCTTACATCTTTAATCGGGAAAACGTTGATAAGTATTTTGGTATGCAAATAGATACGTCACCAGAACATAATGCTATCTTAGATGCCAGCTATGAGCAATTAACCGAACTTTTATTTCCAAATCTAGTTGAGAGACATGGACATGATTGACACAATTATTTGGTTACACGATAAGGGGTTGAGTATAAGTCACCCATTATTTGAACTTCCTAATGCTGGCACCCCATGTTTTTTTATCTGGGATGATGGTTATTTCAAACAGCGTGCTTACAGTCTGAAAAGGCTGGTATTTATATACGAATCGCTGTGTGAAATGCCAATACAGATAGTGCAGGGTAATACTCTAGAAATCTTTACGGAGATGCGACCACAAAAAATCATTACACCTTATACAGCCGATACCGAAATAAATCATCTCATCAAGCAACTGGCAAAAGGTGTTGCAGTCGAAACAATAAGGAGCAAACCCTTTTCTATGGCACCAAACTCTGATGTAAAACGTTTCTTTAAATATTGGAGCAAAGCCAAGAAAACAGCGATGTTAGAAGATGCAGGTAAAAACTTATGAATGACAACACAACAACAAATAGCAATGTAGACTCTAGAGACACAATCCACCATATAGCTGTTCAAGTAAATGATGTAAGCAAAGCAGTAGATTGGTATACGAAGCACTACACCTGTGAAATACAATACCAAGATAAAAGCTGGGCGATGTTAGACTTTGCCAATATATCATTGGCACTCGTGTTACCAGAACAACACCCACAACACTTTGCGATTGTCAGCGATGATATCTCAAGCTATGGCAATGCAGTGCCACACCGTGATGGCACTAGTTCAGTCTACACTAAAGACATTGATGGTAATCATGTTGAAATGATGACATTACCCACCGAAACGATCGTAAACCAGTCAGGGCTGACATAAACAAGTTATGGATCTGTTCGGGCAAGCAGAACAACACACAATTAACATAGTGCCGTGTGATGGCATCGTTAATTATCACGGCACGATATTAAGCCAATCAGAAGCTGACCGTTATTACCAAGCCTTGCTGAATGACATTGCTTGGCAACACGATCGGGCCATTATTTTTGGCAAAGAAATCATAACAAAGCGCAAAGTCGCTTGGTATGCAAGTGCACCTTTTTCCTATACATATTCAAAAGTCACTAAAACCGCTTTGCCATGGGCTACGGTGTTACTGGAGTTAAAAAAACAAGTTGAGCATCACACAGCTGAAACATATAACAGCTGCCTCCTTAACCTTTATCACAATGGCAGTGAAGGCATGGCATGGCATAGTGATGGTGAAAAAGAACTTAAAAAGTATGGTGCCATTGCTTCGTTGAGTCTTGGGGCAGAAAGAAAGTTTTCGTTTAAACACAAGTCAACAAAGCAAGCTATCTCAACTGTGCTCGAGCATGGCAGCTTGTTAGTGATGAAAGGCGATACACAGAAATACTGGCTTCATTGTTTACCCCTTACAAAGACGGAACAAACATCGCGTATTAATCTAACTTTTAGGACGATTATTACAAGATAGCAGAGGCAGTTAATAGGCAATATTAAGAGGAATAATGAGTTTTACAAAGGCTTTTCTCACTCTTGCATAAAATACGCAAAAACACTATTTATAATACATAGCCGTTGATATGGTTGAGCAGGAAGCACCTCTTCGCACCTTAATAATCAGTAACTAAATAAATATTAAACAACCAAGGCTGCTAATTTTCAGGTGGAAAAAATCACCCTATTTTAGGCATGAGATATGGTGTGTAGGGCGAGCTATTTTAACGTCTTAGAGAGGCTTACAGAGGGTCTGATACTCTGCTTTTTTATTATACTTTCTTAGTAGCTAAGACCTTTTCAAATTCACTCTTTTTTGTATGTGGGGTGGTACTACTAATTGCACATTACACAAACAGCCCCCCCCGCCCCTGTACTGATGCCTGTTAAATCTAATCAGTTGTATTCACAGGTAAACATGGAGATACACCTAATCCACCAGTAAATGAATACACCTTAACCGTTGTATTATCTAGCAGGCTCACGTACACTCTTTATCCCAAGACATGCGAATACATAGGTTAATTATATGAAGCTAGGTTACATAAGAGTTAGCACAGTTGAGCAAAACACAGCCAGACAGTTGGATGGCATTACCGTAGATAAAACCTTTGAGGATAGGTGCAGTGGTAAGGATACCAACAGACCACAGCTACAACGTATGCTAGGTGTTATGTGTTCAGGTGACACAATCATAGTACATGAGATATCTAGGTTAGCTCGTAACCTTGTTGACCTACTACAGCTAATAGAATCTATCAATGGTGCAGGTGTAAGGTTAGAGTTTGTTAAAGACGGTATCACTTATGACAGCAACGATAAGAACCAAAAGCTAATGTTATCTATTATGGGGGCTGTTGCTACCTTTGAACGAGAGATGATTCATGAGAGGCAAGCTGAAGGTATTGCCATAGCGAAAGCCAAAGGTGTGTATAAGAACAGAAAGCAATCTAAGGTTATAGATCAGGCTGGTATTAAAAAAGCTATAACCGATGGTTTATCTGTTAGGAAAACAGCTGCTAAATTTAATGTAGCACCAAGTACAGTGAGTAGAATTAAGAAGGGACTTTAGGTAAATTTGTAGGTAAACTTATAACTAAAACTACGATATACCGTTATATAAAGGGTCTAGATAGGATTCAGGTTCGACTCCCCCCGCCTCCACGAAATTCTAAGAAACCACCTTCTGATGGTTTTTTTGTGGCTGTTCATGTTAAAATTAATTGTATTTGATCTTATTGATTATCTCGTTCTGATGTCATTCTTTTAGCCCACGATTGATAATTTTCTGATTGCCAGCAACTGCTAACATCGCCACCAATATGCTCAAGGGCCATGTCGGAAAATGTGTCCTTATGTATATCGGCGATAGAGCCAATAGCGAGCATATCTTCATGCCACAAAGCTTTAGCTTTGTTTAACTGGTCGATTTCCCGTACTGATATTCTGTTACTGCCAAAAATAATGAGCGGTTGATCAAGTGATTGTTTTAGCCGTGGTAGGGCGTTCAGATAGTCTAACTGGTTGACGGCATTTATTTGAATGCCAGATTGTAATAATAAACCATAAAACAACCAATAATCTAGAGCGATATCTTGATCATCGAGATTGACTAACCAGTAAGTAGCGCTCGGTTTTTGCTTATCGGCACGCAAGGTCATGATGGTTATCTGTCGTTGCCAGCATTGTTGCCAAAGTTGTTTTTCCAATTGATGACCTAGCGGTTCACTTTGCCAACGCGTCATTAATTGACGTGAAAGTGGTTGATATACCTTTTCACATAAGCTGATAAAAGGCATCGATTTATTGAGCTTATCGAGTAAAGGGTTTAGGCTTCTTTGCTTGAGCTCGATAAGCGTGCTTAATAATTCTTGCTGCACTTGCTGCCATGATTCATCATCTTCACACACTTGCACTGTTGCTTCAATCGTATTTAGCAGAGCTCCGACCTTACTAATCGTTACTCCGCGATTCAACCAACTAACAATTTGCCTGATTTCTGCTACATCAGTCTCGCTATATAGGCGATGACCTTTGGGCGTTCTTTGTGGCTTTATCAGCCCATAACGGCGTTCCCAAGCGCGTAGCGTCACTGCTGCCACGCCTGTTTCTTGAGATACTTCGCTTATATTTGTATATACTTTTGATTTCATAATTTTTGTTACCAGACGCTGACGTCTCAACAGAATAGCAATTTATAAATACTTATACAAAACTTATTATTTGTATAAGTACGTATTTTCAATACGGCTCATCCTGATTAAAGTAGCACCGTAGTTAGAGATTTAGGGTTAATTAACCATGTAAAAGTTTTTAAACCGTAGATGTCTAATTCTAGTAGTTAATATATCAATACTCTATTTTAAAGGGGTTTTATCATGAAAAAGCTTTTAGTTAACATCCGATACTGGCTCGCGCCGGTACTAATCCTTGTGACTCTATTAAGCATCATAATGGGTGGCATGTTTGTATGGGTCGGTGTAGCACTGTTCGCAGTCGGCATCATCCTTGACACTGTCACTATGCCTTTCCACCCACCGGGTGCAGGCTTCGATGAAAACGGCGATACCATGGGTATGCCAGCATTACAAAATGCTGTTATGTACGTCATGTTACCCGTATTCGCTTTACTGCAAGTCGCATTAGCATGGCGTGTCATGCAATATGTCGATGGTGCTGCAATTGGTGAAGCAACAATGGTTGGTATGCTACCGTTCCAATTAAGTGGTATTACTGGTCTTGAGTTAGTTGGTGCTGCAATTTCTACAGGTATCTTCGCAGGTATCGGTATCATTTACGGCCATGAGTTATCTCATACCAAGGGCTTCAGCTTTGTTATTTCTCGTCTAATGATGGGTTTAAGTGGTTCTTCACACTTTTCGTATGCTCACGTATACAACCACCATTTAGAATTAGCACACGAAGATGATCCTGCAACTTCACCACGCGGTCGCTCTATCTACCGCCACTTTTGGTTGTCTCATTTTGGTCAATCAAAATTCTTGTACAAAATGGAACAAACTCGCCTAGCTAAATTAGGCAAGTCTTTCATTTCACTTGAAAACCGTTGGATCCGTGGTTACTTCATGAGCTTGCCGACATTGGTTTTATTCACCTATGCTGGTGGTTTTGTCGGTATCGCAGCAATGTTCTTAGTATTAACCATTTCTAACTTTGAGTTAGAAGCGTTGAACTACATGGAACATTACGGTCTGATTCGTGAAAAAGGTCAACCAATTGACTACCGTCATTCATGGGATAACAGCAACTTGTTCACAAGCTGGTTCTTCATTGAAATCGGTCGTCAAGGTGACCACCATGACCGTGGCGAAACTCACTTCTGGGAATTAGATGAAGTTGGTTCACCAAACGCTCGTTGGGGTTACTTTACAGAGTTTACTGTCGCGTTAATCCCACCGCTATATCACATGATGATGAAGAAAAAATTAGCAACATGGGATAGAGATTTTGCGACTGAAGGTGAATTAGAAATCGCCGCTAGAATCAATGAGCAGGCTGGTTACACAATGCCTGAGAATCACGATTCTTACGCTAGAATCTAAAAGCTTCAAAAATGGGCTCGGAGCTAACACTTCGAGCCCATCTTTTTTAAACCCACAATAGAGAAATTCATGAGTCGAGGCTCCATAAGCTGATAAGAGACCTTGAACAAGTCAATTAGAAGTTAATAGCTCAAACGTATTTGATTTTCTCTGAAACAGAATTTAATACTGTTATAGACAATGTCTTCTCAATATTAAAGACACATAACATTGGCCATTCTGAAAGTTAACCCTATGGCTAATTCGCCCAGAAATTGTGCACGATTAATCGTCACACTTTTTATACAGTGAGGTAAGAAAGATGGAAGTAAAATGGGATCAAGATGTCTGCAGTCATGCAGGTGTATGCGTTAATACTTTGCCTAACGTCTTCAAAGTAGAAGATGGTAAATTTGTAATTGACTCAAGTGCCGCTTCTGAAGCAGAAATACTTGAAACGGTTGCGAAGTGCCCATCAGGCGCTTTAACAGTTCAGAACTAAGTTTAAATATTTTTAATAAATAAATTTTAAGTGGAGGTAGGTTAAATGGCTATTGGAGATCATTTATCAGATGTAAAAGTACTATGGGGTGTTGCTGGATGTGCGAACACTAGTAAAATCCTTTTAACTGCTGCGGAAAAAGGCGTCGATATTGACGGTCGTTCTGTAGACGTCAATTCAGATGTTGAAATGAATGAGCTTAAAAAGCATTCACCATTCGGTTCAATACCTGTTTTAAAAGATGTTGACTTCTATATTTACGGTACAGAAGCAATCATGTCTTACCTTGATGATAAAGGTTTTGGCAACTCGCTAGTACCGCGTAACGGTGTTGTTCGTGCTGTTAATTATCAATGGGCACACATTGCTTCATCACATTTCGGTCCTGCGGTTTCTAAACTAGCTGATGGTGATGACAGTGCAATGGAAGTAGTTAAGCAAGCCTTATCTGCTTTAGAAGCACAGTTAAATGCGCGTACAAAACGTGGTGATTACATTGTTGGTGAATTCAGCCTAGCTGATATCCACTGGGCTCCAAGCATTCATGCCTTATGCCTACATGGACACGAATCATTAGTTGACTCAAAGCCTGGCGTTAAAGCTTGGTGGGGCAACATGAAGGTAAGAAAAAGCATGAGCAAAGAGAACTACGTTGCTTATACTACCCTCCCTTCGCTAGACGAAATACGTAGCAATAAATTACGTTCAGTTAGCATTAACGTTTAGACGTTAATTACTTTTAACCTCAAAGAAATAATATATGTTTGGTTTTTTCAAAAATAAGAAGCAAGATTACACGGCCAATATCAATGGTTCTCAAACGCTGACAGTTAAGACTGGAGACAATCTTTTAAAAGCAGCGCTTGAAGCTGATTTAGCTTGGCCCCACGACTGCCGCGTAGGTAGTTGTGGTACGTGTAAGTGTCGCTTGGTTGAAGGTAAAATTAAGCCTTTAGCTGATTTTGCTTATGTACTAGAAGGTGATGAATTACGAAATGGCTACGTTCTTGCTTGCCAAACGGCGCTCAAGACTGATGTCCAGATAGAGGTAGAGCTACTCGCTGATGGTGAGAAACAGCATCATTGGGAATCAGACGCCGTCATTAAAGAAATTCGTGACTTAACCTATGACATAAAAGAGCTTGTGATAGAGATCATTGACCCAGAGAATGTCTCTGCCAGTGAACTTTTATATAAGGCAGGCCAATATGCAGATTTGAAACTGCCCCATTTGACTGATGGCCGTAGTTACTCATTTGCAACAGCACCCTATGTTGGTCAAAAAGAATTCTTATTTTACATCAGAAAAGTCCCTGGTGGTGAATTTACTGACTGGTTATTTGAGGAAGATCGTACCGGTCAAACTTTAATAATGAGTGGTCCTTACGGAAAATTTGGGCTAGCTGAAGAGCCAGCCCCAATGACCTGTATCGCAGGTGGTAGTGGAATGAGTGCAGTAATCGGTGTCTTACAAGCCGCACTTGAATCAGGCGTTAAGCGTGATGTCCGCTTCATCTTTGGTGCACGAAGCCAAAAAGACCTTTACCTTGATGGTTTGATCGCTGAAATTGGATCAGATTGGCAGAGCAAAGGTCTTGGTAGCTTTGAGTACATTCCATGCCTATCTCAAGAACCTGAAGATAGTGCTTGGGAAGGGCATAGAGGACTTGTCACAGAGTTTATTGTTGACGAAAAAGTCGGCAGTGTTTCTGGACAAGCTTATTTATGTGGTCCTCCGGGCATGATTGACGCAGCTATTAATGTATTTGAACAAAATGGTGTTACTAAAGAAGCCATCTTCTTTGATAAATTCCTTGATAAGAGTAATACACCTTAATAGTAAAAAACACGTCAAGGCCCTGAGTATTAGGGCCTTGTTTATTAACTTAATAATTTGGAGATAAATTATGGCTTCTTTTAAAGCAATCGTAGTTATGGTTATCTGGACAGCTATCGCAGGATATGGCTTGTTCACAATTGGTGCTCACGAGCACTTTAGAAATCCAATGTGGGCCGTCGGTACAGGCGTCGCATTACTTGTTATTCATATGATTAACATGGCTTTATATTTCAAAATTGCTGGCGAACGTCCATTTGAATGGTTTAGATAAAGCATTTTAGCAACATCGAAAAGCAACGATTATTAGTGACTTAGCTAATATCGTTGCTTTTTTGCAACAAGCGTACAAGAAATATCACTTTTTGACACAAATCTGCACACGCAATCTAGACTTTCAAAACCATATCGCTATATAGTCGTTACTGACACATAGTGTTAGGGGCAAACGTTAAAGAATTGATTTAAGTGTTAAAACTAAAAATTTTTCTCTAACTACAACGAACTAAAGGTATGAAAGCAGTTTGTAGAATGCTAAGAATAAGTTAAACGACTAATTTTAGAGCACATGATACAAATGAATTTCATACTAACTAATTTATAAATGAAACAAAGAGGCAAGTTAATGAAAAAATTTAATCGCTTAGCTTTGTCGACAGCGCTGCTAGCAGCAACGTCTACAAGCGTGATGGCAGGCCCATACGGCTATGACCTTCACAATGTTTTAGCGCCAGTTTCAGCTTCAATGGCTGGTACCAGTATCGCTAAACCTTTAGATAACGTATCAGCGGTATTTGGTAACCCAGCGGGTCTATCTGAATTCCGTGGTACTGAATTCACTTTTGGAGCAACGTGGTATAAACCGAGTGCCGTTTTAGATCATGATGGTTCTGTAACCGGTGCTGCTGGTGGTGGTGCTTTTAAACAAAGCAACCGCAATGAAGGTTATTTAGTCCCACAGATTGCTGTCACACAAGATCTACGTGGATTAGGTATCCCTGGTACTTTGGGTGCCGGTGTAACTGCAACGAATGGTATCGGTGTTGAATACCGTAAAGAACCTGATTCGTTAGGCGCAAGTGCTGAGCTCATCGTTATCGGCGCAAACTTTGGTTTAAGCTGGGATTTATCAGAAAACTTAACGGTTGGTGCTGCTGCGACCACAACTTACTCGATGTTAGATCTTGGTTTATTATCAACATCTGCTCAAACGCATGATATCGCTTTTAAAGGTAGTTTAGGTCTAACTTACAAGTTGCCACATGCTACTCAAATTGGTGTGTTCTATCACTCAGAATTGCGTCAAGACTTTGATGATATCATTCAAACATCCCCATCAAACGGCCAAGCAGTAGATAGCTTACCCGCTTTCGGTAACAATACTAGATCTGATGGTCAAACTACCAACTTGATTATTGAACAGCCTCGTACATTAGGTATTGGTATCAGTAATGAGATGCTGATGGATGGTAACCTATACCTAGCTGCTGATGTAATGTACAAGAACTGGGCGAATGCTGACTTTTGGCAAGATATCTATGTTGACCAATGGATTTTCTCTGTGGGTGGACAATACACCATGGGGCCATGGGAACTACGTGCGGGTTACGGCTATGCTGATGATCCTACGCGTGAAAAAACTGAGGGCCTAAGTCAATTAGCTAATGCCTGTGCTGGCTTACCTGCTCAATGTACCGCTATCCCAACAGGTAATAGCGCTGTCGGTATCAACGTAACTGAGTACCTACAAGCTGCACAAACACAGGTTATTTATCGTCACCGTGTATCTGCAGGTGTTGGTTATAAAGGCTTCTTAGCACCATTCTTAGATTTAGATATGCATGCAGCGTATCAGCTTGAAGAAGATAGAGACTATGGTACTGGCTTCAGTAATCTTATCAATAAAAATCATACAAATGCTGAAGTTTCATCATGGCATGCTGGTTTTGCACTAACATGGCACTTTGAATAAGCAATTGTTTGTTTGAAATATAATACACTTTAGTTGTATTATTAGTTTTAAGAATAAAAGCCAGGACATTTGTTCTGGCTTTTGTTTTTGCCCATCAATAAAAGAGAGAATCGAATGAAAAAATTACTTAACATTGTGTTGTCTGCTAGTTTCTTAGCGGCTTCATTAACTGCAGTCGCAGAAGAAGCAAAAGGCCCAACTTTATTTGAACGTATGGGCGGTGAGCCAATAGCAAGAGAGATCGTTTCTGATATTTGGGATAACCATGGTAAAAACCCGATCGTTAAAAATCGTTTTCAGCACAGCGATCCTGTTTATGTCAAACAAAAAGTATATGAAATTTTCGCAATGGCAACAGGTGCTGATGTTGAATATACTGGTCAAGACATGAAAACAACACATGCGACAATGAATATCAGTGAAATGGAATTCAATGCCGTTGTTGATGATATTATGGACGCTTTAGACGAAAATAATATTGCTGCACAAGAAAAAAATGAAGTTCTAGCTATTCTTTGGTCTGTCAGACCTGATGTTGTTAACTCAAACATCTCTACAAAAGCTTTATCACCAGCAGCAGCGCAACACGCTCACTAAGCACTTATTGTTTCCAGCCCTCTTTATAATAAGGGGGCTGGACTTTAAAACGAATAGCTCTCCTCTCCGCTCCACACATCCTTACCCTTTTTCAATACATTCCTCCCCAGACTTTAAGTCCCCCTCCCAAAACAATGCTAAGCAAGCGTTTTAATTGGCAAAATTAGCCAAACACGCTATAGTCACGCCTTTTTAAAATAGATGGCTATGCACAATGACTGATTTGGTATTTCATAAAGCTGAGAAATATATTGAGGAAGATTTAGAATATTATTTTTCTGGTGAGCGCGATATTCACAGTCAAGTTAAGCCCGGCCAAGACATCTATAGCTTTACACCGGACTCAGCTCACCTCAATATCGATTTTAAGGATGGTAAGGTCGGCAACTTCTTTTTCCCTTTCTCACCCGGTTCCCTTGACCGCATCTACATCGGCATTAGTTTTCCTTTATTCGCGAATAATTGGGGTGCCTCTTTTCTTCGTCATCTCATGACACTCGTAAAGCCCGATGGCTGTGTCGTACTCCCTGTTTACCCTGAGATGCAGGCATCTGAAAAAAACTTTTGGGCTCGCAGCATTCTAGAAAGTACGTTTATCAGTCGCAGTCGCTGGAAAGGCATGAGCAACATTTGGGCTGAAAATGATGGGGTCATGTCAATGCGGATTGGACGGAAAAACCCACCTGAAATCAATAGCACTGCGAATTACTTGTTGAGGCAGGGTAGCCAAGCAGCCATTAGACACTCAATACGGCTCCCTGAATATGACGCCACGACCAGTAATAACTTCTTAAGCCTGCATGCAGCCCACTGGCAAAATATGACTACCAGCGCCATCGTAGAGAAGATTATCCAAGATCATTTTGGCCGAAAAGGTGCTGTCAATTTTTGTGCCCTAGGCACGGACCACAATAATACTTTACTCACGGCCGAACTCATGCTCAGCCCCTATATCAATATTGCTAGTGCTAATAGCCAATTAGCTGATATTGATTTAACCATACAGGCTTCGCAAGATCTCCTTGCTTACCACAGCCGCGAATTAGTCAATGAATTAACTGTGTGTAATGATCAGAGCGTTGCTTTGACACTGGAATCGCTCAATGCTGTTAGTTTAATCAATACGCTAAATGATTTAACCGCTGATGACCAATCTGCTTTAATTGATAACGCTTGGCAAAAACTCACCACCGGAGGCTTGCTCATTATTCATGAAAGTGGCGCTGCCGTATCACCAGAGCAAATTAATACTTTGCTGACAAAGCTCGGTAAACCAACATACTATTCGTCAATTGTAGCGTCTGAGCATAAGCCTGATGTAGAAATAAGCCATTACTCTTTACTTATTGAGCAAGCACTCCGTGAAGAAAATCAAAACAAATACGGTGTTTTCTGGGTTGTTAAGAAATAGTTCAGCTTATTAGTGTAGATTCAAAGAAGATGCGCAAATTTAAGGCTAGCGGCTATTTTATCGATTATTGTTCATCATAATTTAAATTATCGACTTAAATGGCTATAAATACGATAAATAAGGACAAAACCCAGCACGTTAGCACTCGTTAACGACTTTTTTATAAAACAATGAAGGTGTTATCTCGATAAAAGCTAAAACATATTTGATATCACGTTCATAGTTGTTAATAATATTCTGTCTAAGACCAGTGTTAGTACGCACAAAATATAGGTTTATACGTAGTCACAAAGTGCAGGTGTCTAGCGTAATGTATAGGCTTACAAATTATTTTATAGAAACCATACAGGTGGATAGTGAAAAAGTTATCTGAAAGCACCACTGATTTACTTCAAGAAATCAAAGCCGAAGCAGCAGAGTTACCGCAAAAAAATCGCCGTGACTTTATGCTTAACGGATTAAAATTAACTGCGGGCACAGCCCTTGCCACAACTGTTGGCAAAGTTGCTGCTGGTCAGGAAAACCTTCCCCCTAACATTCCTGCATGGAGCAAGACGTTAGGCCGAGGTGTTGTTTCTGTCCCCTATGGCCAGCCATCGAAACATGAAGCAGATGTCGTTAGACGTACTGTCGAATGGTTGACTGCTGACGAAATCGCCTCGATCAGTATGACACCGCTTCATAAGCAGAAAGGTATCATCACACCAAGTGGTCTGCATTTCGAGCGTTATCATGGCGGTGTTCCAGAAGTTAACCCTGATGATCACCGGCTCATGATCAATGGCCTGGTCGAACGACCATTGCTTTTAACCATGGATGACATCATGGCTTTCCCGTCAGAGTCACATATCCATTTCTTAGAGTGCCCAGCTAATGGCGGAATGGAATGGCGTGGCGCGCAAATGGAAGCCCTCCAGTTCACACACGGCATGATCAGTGGGTCTGAATGGACAGGCGTTATGCTCTCGACCATCTTACAAGAAGCCGGCCTTAAACCAGGTGCAAAATGGGTCTTAGCTGAAGGTGCTGATGCTGCTGGTATGACGCGTAGTATCCCAATAGATAAAGCCTTAGACGATGCAATGATTGTCTTTGCTCAAAATGGTGAAATGTTGCGTCCAGAACAAGGTTACCCTGTACGGTTATTCACACCAGGCTGGGAAGGTAACACCAGCGTCAAATGGTTACGTCGCTTAGAAATCGGTGACAAGCCATGGATGCATCGCGAAGAAACCTCTAAATACACAGATTTATTAGCTGACGGTAAAGCCCGTAAACACAGTTATGTGCAAGAAGTGAACTCTGTTATCACTAGCCCATGCCCTGAAAACCCAGCTAAACGTAAAGGCCTAATGCAATTAGAAGGTTTTGCTTGGTCTGGCCGGGGCAAAGTCTCACGTGTCGATATCTCACTTAACGGTGGCGTGTCTTGGCAAACAGCGCAACTTAAAGGTTTGGTTTTATCCAAATCAATGACGCGTTTTAGCATGGAAATTGACTGGCAAGGCGAACCATTACTTCTACAGAGTCGTGCAATTGATGACACAGGCTATGTACAGCCGACGTATGCGCAATTACGTGAGGCTAGAGGTACGAATTCAATCTATCATAAGAATGCTATCCACACATGGCAGCTAAATACAGATGGGACGGTAAACAATGTACAACTCGGTTAAAAAATATTTAAAAGTACTGGTTTTAGCCACAGCTGCTCAAGGGCTTTTTGCTACTGCAGCTTATGCGCAAGACCCAGGCCATTATGGACTTGGACGTATCGCTACAGAAGAAGAGGTTGCTGGTTGGGATATTGATGTTAGGCCTGATGGCTTAGGCCTACCTGATGGAAGTGGCTCGGTTTCAGTTGGCGAAGGCTTATATGAAGCGCAGTGTGCATCTTGTCACGGCCTATTTGGCGAAGGTGAAGGTCGCTGGCCGGTCTTGGCTGGTGGTGAAGGCACGCTGACGGATGACCGGCCACAGAAAACTGTGGGTAGTTATTGGCCTTACGCAAGTACACTATGGGATTACACCCGTCGTGCAATGCCTTTTACTGCACCACAATCTTTATCTGTTGACGAAACCTATGCTATCACTGCATATGTGCTCTATCTGAATGAACTCGTTGAAGAAGACTTTGTTTTAACCAAAGAGAACTTTTTAACTGTTAAGATGCCCAATGCAGAGGGCTTTTTTGAAGATGATCGTCCAGATGTTAAGAACACAGCTTGCATGAAGGACTGTAAAGATCCTGCCTCAATCAAAGTTATTTCAACCATTGCAGGGGTAAGCCCAACCGAGCACCTTGAAGAAAAGGGCGCTGAAGAGAGTGAAGCAGCTGAACCTGGCAATGTGCATGGTAAAGCGATATACAAGCAATCATGTGCAGTTTGTCATGATCATGGTGTCGCAGGCGCGCCTAAGACAGGTGATAACGAGATTTGGGCTGACCGGCTTGTTCCTGGCATGGAAGCAGTTGTTGAGCGTGCGATTAGCGGTTACACAGGTGAAGACGGTGTTATGCCTCCTAAAGGCGGCAACATGAGCCTGAGCGATGAAGATGTCACTGCTGCTGTTCACTACATGGTTGAGCAAAGCCAATAGGCTTCGTAAACAATTCTAAGAGGATATAATCGATTATGAACAAGTTAACACAACTTATTACAGCGATATTCCTGTTTCCATTATTGCTCTCTTCTGCCTATGCTGACAGCGTTGCAGAAGGTAAAGAAATCTCCTTTGATAGAAAAAAAGGAAATTGCTTAGCGTGCCATATGATGGATGACGGCGAACTAGCTGGTTTAGTTGGGCCTCCTTTGATGATGATGAAAGTCAGATTTCCAGACAGAGCCGTACTAAGAGAACAAATTTGGGATCCAACAATCAGGAACCCAGCCACATCAATGCCCCCTTTTGGTAAGCATAGGATGATGACTGAGGAAGAGGTTGATAAGGTAGTGGATTACCTCTACACGCTATAAAGCCCAACGAATATATAAAAGATAACCTGGAGAAAATATAATGCAACGAAGATTACTACTTAAGGGCCTTTTAGGCTTTACAACAATGGCAGCGGCTATGACAGCAATGCCAAGACTAGCCATGGCTAAATGGTCTAAAGCTTTCGACAACGAAACTGTTGATGGCGCTTTAAAGGATCTTTATGGCAGCACAGCATTAACTAAAGATGACAAAATCACTTTGAAAGTGCCAGAAATTGCAGAAAATGGTGCTGTTGTACCAGTGACTGTTAAGACAAAAATGGCAAATGTAACAAACATCAGTATCCTTGCTGATAAAAACCCACAACCACTAGCAGCATCATTTACTTTACCTGAAGGTACCGCTGCTGAAGTTTCTATTCGTATTCGCCTCGGTGAAACTCAAGTTGTTAAAGCGATTGTTGAAGCTAACGGGAAGTTGTACACGACAGAGCAAGAAGTCAAAGTAACAATCGGCGGCTGTGGCGGTTAATCTAGATAAGATATTGAGGATAGAAATATGAAAATTAAAGCAAAAATGAAAAGAGATATGGCCGTCATCAAGGTGTTAGCAAAACACCCTATGGAAACAGGCCTACGTAAAGATAAAAAAACAGACAAAATCATCCCGGCTAAGTTCATCAAAGAACTCGTTTGTAAGCATGGTGATAAAGTTGTCTTTCACGCAGATTTTGGCCGTTCGGTATCTAAAAACCCTTATGTGTCATTTTCTTTCGCTGGTGCTCAAAAAGGTGAGACTGTTTCAATGACATGGACTGATAACACCGACGAAACAGTGACTGTTGAAGCCCCTATTAAATAAGCCAACACATTCAAGGATCTTCACATGAAAGGTTTAACTTGTTTGTCTGCCATACTCCTTGGTTCACTGTTTGTAAGTGCGCCAAGTTATGCAGATCCTCAGTCTGATCAAGATGACATTAGGGCGTTTTTTCAAAAACGGTTCCCTAAAGTTGAATTAGCAGGCCTTGCAGATGGTGTCTATGCCATCAATGAAAATGCGCGTTCACAATGGGAAGAAATTGAAGAATTTCCGCCTTATGAAGATGCTGTTGATGAAGGGCAAGCATTTTTTGAAACGCCTTTCGCAAATGGTAAAGGTTATGCCGACTGCTTTCCTAATGGCGGTATTGGAATCAAACAGGATTATCCTAAGTTTGATACAGAAACAGGCCAAGTCATCACGATTGAATCTGCCATTAATCACTGCCGCACAAGTAATGGTGAAGAAGCCTTACCCTACGGTCAGGGTCAGCTAGCTTATGTCTCAGCCTATATGGCTGAGACATCACGAGATAATATTATTAATGTTGTCATTCCTGATGATGAGCGTGCACTTGCAGCTTATGAAGCTGGTAAAAAGATGTTTTATGAACGTAAGGGTCAACTCAATATGGCTTGTGCAACTTGTCATATTTCAAGTGCCGGCGCGCAATTAAGAGCTGAAATCACTAGTCCAGCCTTAGGCCATACAACGCATTTCCCTGCTTTCCGTTTTGCATGGGATGATATCGGCACACTACAAAAACGTTATGCCGGTTGTAATACGCAAGTTCGCGCGAAGCCTTTTGCATTACAAAGTGAACAATACCGTAACTTAGAGTATTTCCACACATATATGGCTAACGGCTTACCGCTAAACGGCCCTGGCTCAAGGAAATAGCATCATGGCAAAAACAACTTACTCAACCTTCTTGGCTTTATTCGCAGCAGCTGTACTTTTGACAGGCTGCTCTGACTCAGGAACGGATACCATGACCGATAAACCAGCAGCTCAGCATGATGAAGCTGTTGATCTCGACACCTTAATCACACAAGCTGAAGATGCACAGTCTGAAGCTGATAAACTGGGTTTTGAATGGAGTGTGACAGCCCCTCTCTTAGAGGAAGCCCACGCTGCAGCAAAAGCCGGCAACCATGAGCAAGCGATTGCTCTGTTCCGAGAAGTGAAACACCAATCTATGCTTGCTATAGAACAGGCTCACTATGCTGATAAACATTGGCAATTACTTATCCCTGTAAATGATTAATTTACTTTCAAATAATCAAAGGAAAAAGACACATGAATAAAACGACACTAAAAGTAGCAGGTCTATTTTTATCGATTTTCATTGCTGGTTCAGCATCAGCGCTTGATGTTCAACTAACACCAACGCTACCATCAGTAGATGTTAATAATCACGGCGAAACAGTAACCATCGTAAGAAATCAAGACACAGCTAATACTATTAAAGCTGATTATGCAAAAACATCAAGAAAATGTCCGCCATTTTGTATCCGCCCAATTGTTATTGCTGAAGGCGTTGAAACATTAGGTGAACTAGAAATCATTCATTACGTAAAAATGCACAGTGATGGTGATGATTCAATCATGGTCATCGATTCACGTACACCTGATTGGGTTGCTAAAGGGACTATTCCTGGTTCAGTCAACATTCCTTGGACTCACCTAGACACTGCTAAAGGCGCTAGCCCATTTGACATTGCTGAAATCATGCAAGAAAAATTCGGTGTTGAAGAGCAAGAAGGCCTATGGAACTACACAAATGCTAAAACATTGGTTATGTTCTGTAATGGTATGTGGTGTGGTCAATCACCTAGAAACATTTTAACTTTGTTAAAATTTGGCTACCCAGCAGCAAAAATCAAGTGGTACCGTGGTGGTATGCAAAACTGGGAAACTTTAGGTTTATCTACAGTTAAACCTAAGTAAGCTTCCTAGCTTTACTTAAACGGCACAACAAACAGCCCGGGACTAAGTTTTAAAGACTAGTTCTGGGCTTTTTTATATTCTCTTACTGAAAAATGGTTAATTATGAATCGTCGTGAATTTACTCAATTACTTGCCATAGCTAGCGCAGCTAATATCTTCCCTAGAACTGCGTTTTCTAATCACTCAGAAGCAACACCTGAAAGCATGTATGACATACCGAAATTTGGTAATGCCCGATTGCTTCATATTACTGATAGCCATGCACAACTAAAACCTATTTATTTCCGTGAGCCCAGTGTCAATATTGGTATTCGTCACGAGGATGGCAAGCCACCCCATATCGTTGGCAAAAACTTTCTAGATTATTTCAATATGAATGCTGGCAGCATTCAATCACATGGTTTTACCTCACTTGATTTTATTGCTTGTGCAGAAAAGTATGGCAAAGTCGGTGGTTATGCTCATCTCAGCACGCTCATTAAGCAATTACGCCAAAGTTATGGCGATGCAGATCACTCACTGCTACTTGACGGCGGTGATACTTGGCAAGGTTCAGCGACCGCATACTGGACTCGTGGTATGGACATGGTCGAAGCCTCTAATTTGCTCGGTGTCGATGTCATGACAGGACACTGGGAATTTACTTATCAAGATACCGAAATATTAAAGAATATTGAAGCCTTCAATGGTGAATTCATCGCCCATAACGTCAAAGTTAATGAAGATGCTTTATTTGAAGGCGCGCCGGCTTATGACGAAGATACCGGTAACGCCTTTAAGCCTTATACCATTAAAATAATGGGGGATCATCGCGTTGCTGTCATCGGACAAGCCTTCCCTTATACCCCGATTGCTAACCCGAGCCGCTTTATTCCTGATTGGACTTTTGGTATTCAAGCGGGTGAATTACAAGAGCTTATTGATGAAGTGAAGGATGCCGAGCAACCTGATGCTGTCATCCTACTCTCACACAATGGTATGGATGTTGACCTTAAATTAGCAGAAACCGTCGCAGGCCTAGATGTTATCTTAGGCGGCCATACCCATGATGGTGTGCCCAAACCCGTTCATGTCAAAAATGCCGCTGGTACAACTTTAGTCACCAATGCCGGTTCTAACGGTAAGTTTGTCGGCGTGCTTGACCTCGAATTAGGCAAAGGGCACGTCAAAGATTTCCGTTATACCTTATTACCAGTTTTCTCAAATTATATTAAAGCCGATCCCGAAATGGATGCTTTCATTGATGATGTTCGCGCTCCTTACGAAAGCAAGCTTAATGAAACATTAGCCGTCACTGATGAGCTACTTTATCGCCGCGGCAATTTTAACGGCACATTTGATCAAGTGATTTGTGATGCCTTACGTGAAGTGAATGGCGCTGACATTTCTTTATCTCCTGGCTTCCGCTGGGGTACCACGGTCATGCCAGGTCAGAACATCACGTTTGAGCATGTCATGGATCAAACCTGTATTACTTACCCAGAAACTTATACCCGTGATATGTCAGGGGCAGATATCAAAGCCATTCTTGAGGATGTCTGTGACAATCTGTTCAATGTCGACCCGTTTTATCGCCAAGGTGGTGACATGGTGCGTGTCGGTGGTATGGATTACGTTTGTGACCCCCTTGCTGGCTTCGGCGAGCGTATTTCAAATATGACCCTTGATAATGGTAAAACAGTTGAAGCTAATAAGCTTTATAAGGTTGCCGGTTGGGCTACGGTCAATGCCCAAGCTGAGGGCGCGCCTATTTGGGATGTCGTATCAGGTTACTTAAGAGATAAGAAGCAATTCTCAATCGAGAAAATCAACACACCCAAATTGAAAAACATGGCTGGTAATAAAGGTATTATTAGCTAAGGCCTGTATCCGCACCACTTAGGAACCCCTCTTTTTATTTTAGACATTTGGTTGGCAATAGTTTCAATTTCCGTATTCTCTAACTTATACCAACTAGTTGGTATAAGTTAGATGCGCTCTTTTACTCAAGGACTGGCTAAAAGAAATGTAATGTTGCTTTCAGAATAATCAAGCTTCACGGACGATCGCACTTATGTTCTGGTAGCTAAATTTAATGCGAGGAATAAATTATGTCTCAAGAAGATGTCAAAAATGCCATGATGACAATCATTGGCGGAATTCAAGAAAGCCCTAGCAAATCAAAAGCTGTTTACCACGTCTCTACCGAATGGGTAAAAGATGTACGCTGTACAGCACAAGTCCGCGATTTTCCTTCAATGACCATTGATGAACCTCCCGTCCTTGCTGGTAAAGATGCCGGAATGAGTCCTGTTGAATTAGTCTTAGTTTCGCTAGGCACTTGCCAAGAAATCATGTACTCGGCGTATGCATCTGTTATGGATATTCCTTTAACCTCAGTTAAAGTCAATATTAGAGGTAACCTAGATCTTAAAGGCCTCTTTGGGATGGATGAAACTGTACCTGCCGGCTTCACAGACATTGCTTTCGAAACAACACTAGTAAGCCCTGCTGATAATGAATCATTGCTTAAGTTAGTCAATGCTGCTGAAAGTAATTGCCCAGTATTAGATATGCTAACAAGACCCGTGACTGTTACTGGCACTGTTAGCATCAATGGTAACGATATGAATAGCTTAATTCAAAAAAGCGCATAGACGCCTTTTCTTTTTATGCAAAGACTCCGGGGCTGTTTCAATACAGCCCCCTGTTTTGCACAGTAAAATCCCCACGCTTTACCTACTACTGCATCCATGTAACCATATTGCTCATACTGATTTAGTATCATCACTCAATAGGTTTGTCGATGACTGCCATAAAATATTCACTTTTGTTATTCACCATCTTAACGACTTTTTTCACTCCGTCTGCCTATGCAGATTATATGGAAGTAACGTTACTTGGGACTGGGACACCTAAGCCGAATATTGAACGCTTTGGCCCGGCTACCGTCGTTGAGGTGAAAGGGCGTTACTTTATCTTCGATAGTGGTCGTGGCATCACAATGCGATTGGCACAGGCAGGGATTCACTTATCCCGAATTGAGCATGTTTTTTTAACGCACCTGCATTCTGACCATATTTCAGGTTTAAGTGATTTATGGTTAACCAGCTGGATATGGCAGCGCCCAAAGAAACTCGAGCTAACAGGGCCAACGGGCGTCAAGGCTTTGGCCAAACACCTTTGCTTAGCACACCAAGCAGACTTCACTTATCGAACAAAAAATACCCAACTTGATCCAGAGACGTATGACATCATCAGTCGAGATATTCAATCAGAGGGGATTGTCTACGATCAGGATGGCATCACTATCACCGCCTTTTTGGTCAACCATCACCCCGTAGAGCCCGCTTATGGCTACCGAATAGATAATGGTGAAGCCTCTGTTATTATTTCTGGCGACACAACATACTCAGACAACCTGATAAAGCATGCTGAAGGTGTTGACTTACTTATTCATGAAGTCGCTGCAGCTGGGACAACACTACTGGCGCAAAACCCACGGCTGCAAAAAGTCTTGTCTTATCACACGACACCAGAACAGGCTGGCCGATTGTTTAAACATGTCCAACCCAAAGCCGCTGTTTTCAACCATGTTTTACTCTTCGGAGTTGACGAGGCCGCTATCTTAGAAACAACCCGCTCAGCGTTTAATGGGGAGTTGCGCATGGGGTATGACCTGATGAGAATAGGCGTCGGCAACAATATCACTTTTTATTAAACCAAACTGAAATAAACCATTTAGTCAGTTTAAACTAAAATTTGTTTGTTTTTAAAACTTCTATGATCAAACGTGGTCTAGATATCAATACAGTTATATTTAGTAAAAAGATAAAAAAAGTAGGTCATTTGACACGGCGTGCCCTATTCAACAAATCGGTTACAAGAAAATATTGATATTGCTCGTAAACACTCATTATTACTATATTTACAGACAATGTCGTTGATTTGCTAGGAGCAATACTCCTAGTATTAATACTAGGCTCTATTTCAATATCATTGATGTATCATCCGTGTAGGTATCTATTGATATAGGTATGTTAAGACTATGATGCCTGCATGAAGACGCATCACTCATGGGCTAGAAACACTTTTGGGTTTGAGTCACTTTGTTAGCAATGCCAAAGAAAAGGGCTGTTGTTAGCTTCCCGACCGGGCAGTATAAATTAGGTTTCTTTAGCTTAGATGCGAATCGTAAATTTAGGAGATGATATGAATATCAAAAAGTTTATTAGCAAACCGCTAGCAGTATTAGCGCCATTCGTGGCTGCCTCTGTGTTAGCTACAAACCCAGTTATGGCTGATGAAACATGTATGTCCCCGTACATGGTTAAAATCGTTGGTCAAGAAGATTTCGTTTATGTTTGGACTCTAGGTGTTGAAGGCCTAGGCGATGGACAAGACAAAATGGTTACTGTTGACGTTAACCCAAAATCTGAACACTACGGTAAAGTGATCAACTCTGAATCAGTCGGCGGGCGTAATGAAGCTCATCACTCTGGTTTCACAGATGATCGTAAATACCTTTGGGCTGGTGGTCTAGATTCAAACAAAATTTTTATCTTTGACGTACACACTGATCCAGCTAAAGCCACTTTAGTTAAAACTATCGATGATTTCGTAAGCAAATCAGGTGGTGTTGTTGGTCCTCACACAACTTACGCTCTTCCAGGTCGTATGATCATCACTGGCTTATCAAATAACCAAGATCACGGCGGTCGTACAGCATTAGTTGAATACACTAACAGTGGTGAATACATCTCAACTTATTGGATGCCGACTGATGATAACCTTCAAGGTGCTCACAAAGGTGGTCAATTTGCAGATGGTTACGGTTATGATATCCGTGCATTACCGTCTAAAAACGTAATGTTAACGTCTTCATTCACTGGTTGGTCTAACTACATGATGGACTTCGGTGCCATGTTAGGTGATGCTGAAGCGATGAAACGTTTCGGTAACACTATGGTTATCTGGGATCTGCACACACGTAAGCCTAAGCAAGTCTTAGACGTACCGGGTGCACCTCTTGAAATCCGTTGTGCTTGGAAACCAGGTAACGATTACTGTTTCTCAACAACAGCATTGACTTCTCAAATTGTTTTATTAGAAGAAGAAAATGATGTTTGGAAAGCGACTAACGTTGCTGATATCGGCGTTCCTGCTAACATTCCATTACCTGTTGATATCTCTATCCAAAGTGATGATGCTCTTTTATGGGTTAACACTTTCTTAGATGGTAAAACACGTGCATTTGATATCACTGATCCACATAACCCTAAACAGGTTTATGAGAAGCAAATCGGTAATCAAGTAAACATGGTTTCATCTAGCTGGGATGGTAAGCGTTTGTACTACACCACTTCTTTACTAGGCAACTGGGATAAGAAAGCACAAGATAACGACCAGTTCATCAAGCTTTACCACTGGGATGGTAAAGAAATGACCGAACAGTTCGCTATCGACTTCCATGCTGAGAAGCTAGGTCGTGCTCATCAAATGCGCTTTGGCGCTTACTCTCTCTACGGCAAACAAGCCAAAGTTGAGCAAGCAAAAAGTCCAATCGTAGCAATGAGCAAGTAGTCAGCGTAAAAAAGAGAAAAAATGAGATATTCTGGTGTAAAAATAAGCCTGCTATTGTCACTTTGTTTCTATAGTAGCTACGGCTTATCAAAAGATAATGACGTACGAGAACAAGAAAAGCCTCGTGATTTTTATAACTCAGAACATTTCACTATTCAGGCACCAGAGGCAGAAGACTCGTCTTCTGCCTCTGGCAATGCCTATATCATTGATGGTGTCCGTATTGGTGCTGGTGATGATAAAGCTGGTTACGAAACAACTGGCTATCAAACTAATTCCGTTGCCATCTCTGCACGACAAGGAACAAAAGCTGATTTAATCCGCGTTATTGAAAACCCGCCATTAGGTCTGCCAAAAATTCCTGTACCAGTCAACAATCCTTTGACTGTCGAAAAAATTGATTTGGGTAGAAAATTATTCTTTGATCGTCGCTTATCCCTTAACGACACTTTCTCATGCGCCATGTGCCATATTCCTGAACAAGGCTTCACAAGCCATGAGTTAGAGAAAGCCGTTGGTTTTGAGGGCCGATCAAACCGTCGAAATGCGCCTACAATATACAATACCGCGTATTTAGAACGCCTTTTTCACGATGCCCGTGAAACCACATTAGAAAACCAAATTTGGGGGCCATTACTAGCCCGTAATGAAATGGCCATGACCTCAATGGGCCAAGTAATCCAAAAAGTAAAAGACATGCCTGATTATGCCGGCTTATTTGAAGCTGCTTTTGATGGTAAAGGGCCCAATATTGTCACAATGGGTAAAGCGCTCGCCAGTTACCAGCGTGTACTTGTGTCGGGCAACTCAGCATTTGATCGCTGGTATTTTGGTAAAGAAGCTAATGCCATCAGTGAAAAAGCCATTCGAGGCTTTAATGTCTTTAAAGGTAAAGGGCAATGTGTTAGTTGTCACAGCGTGGGGCAGAAAACAGCGCTTTTTACCGATAATATGATGCACAATACCGGCCTTGGCTTTAAACGCTCAATGGGTAAAGAACCTGATAAAGAACGGATGCTTATTGCACCGGGTACTTACGCCTATGTCTTAAAGTCTAAAAAGGCCCTAGTGGGTCATCCACCGATCCCTGATGTTGGCTTTTATGAAGTCACACAAGACCCTGATGATCGCTGGAAATACCGTACACCTTCTTTGCGTAATGTCGCGTTAACTGCACCTTATATGCATGATGGTTCGATGCTAAATTTAGGTGATGTCATTGCTTTTTATAATGAAGGCGGCATGCTCAAGAACGAAAGTAACTTTCCAAATGTCACACAATCACCCCTGATACAACCGCTTGGTTTAACAGAAGGTGAGATCGACGACTTAATGACTTTTATGAAGACGTTGAATGGTGACAATATTGCTGAAGTGATTTCAGATGCTTTTGCAACTCCGGTAGGTGACACAACAAATGAACACTAATATTTTTAAGGATTCTTCAATGCGTGCGGCTCTTTTTATCTGCTTGGCTTTCTTTGGCTCAATGAGCTTCGCTAGTGATAAACCACTCATGACCGAGATGCCTGGAATTCGTGTTGCGCCGCCTATTGCGCTCCCAGATAGCAATGGTCAGCCGTTTAATATGAAAGAGTACGAAGGTAAATACATTCTTGTTAACTTTTGGGCGCATTGGTGTAGCCCTTGTATCAAAGAATTCCCTGCTATGCAGGCCCTCTATGAAGCTCTAAATGAAGATGGCGAACATGGCTTTGAAATCATTGCTATCCACGCAGGCCCACCACAAGGCCGAGTAAGACCTTTCCTTGAAAAGCACAATATCACCTTCAAAACGGTTTTAGATGCCAATATGTCAGTTGAAGGCTGGGAAGTGCGTGCTTTACCCATGAGCTACCTTGTTAGCCCAGAAGGTAAACTTATCTATAAAGCACTCGGCCCAAGAGAATGGGAAATCGATAAAATGCGGGCTTTAATGACCGAGAAATAATCGCCTCCGTTTAAGTTCGACTTAAACTTTTAGCCCGATTATAATTAAGCCATTAACTAGCCTATTTAAATCTGTCGCTATCCTTCCAGCGTCACTAATGAGAACATGAGCTATGACTGATAAACATTATGAAATTGTAATCGTGGGTGGCGGTGCAGCCGGCATTAGTACAGCAGCAAGACTGGTTAAAGAATTGCCCAGCGGCAGTATTGCCATTATTGAACCTTCGACAGAGCATTATTATCAACCAATTTGGACATTGGTTGGCGGTGGCGTCATGCCGAAAGAGGTTTCCAAAAAAGATACGGCTACGCTTATTCCAGAAGGATGCGATTGGATTAGAGATGCTGCTACGGGTTTTGATCCAGAAAACAATAAAGTGACAACAAAAGAAAATGGCGACCTCAGTTATGAGTATTTGGTGGTTGCTGCTGGCTTGCAAATTAACTGGACTGACATTAAAGGCCTCTCACCTAATTTGGGTAAAAAAGGCATTTGTAGCAACTACAGCTACAAATCTGTTGAGTCAACTTGGGAAAACATCCGAAACTTAGGTAAAGGAACGGCTATCTTCACCCAGCCTGGCAGCCC
>Ga0115569_10000105_pt1 | contig 65255 bp, 54 predicted proteins | sample COGITO_mtgs_1205_2_FD_87295 | JGI IMG/M metagenome (GOLD analysis project Ga0115569, IMG submission 87295) | Pelagic marine microbial communities from North Sea - COGITO_mtgs_120503 | ecosystem: Environmental > Aquatic > Marine > Epipelagic | place: Germany:Helgoland, sampling site Kabeltonne... | reverse complement strand
GAGCGGCAACCCCCAACGGAATCAACAGCCTCCTTTTTCCTGTTTATCCCGACCTCGCATATGACAGTTGGGTAACCATCGGTTTGGAGGGTGCCCCAAATGCAGCCGCTGGAGAAGCGGCGGTCAGTACCGTTCAATCCACTGGCAATCCCTGGGCGACCAACTTTGATCCCGGGGCAGGTCTTCCCGGCGGCAATATTGTCATCGATGACCCCATTGGGGGCGCTTGGTATGCCTTGAACGGTGATGCCAACGGTGTGGCCGGCGATGACTTGAAGGTATTGGTGGGCCAATTCACCACCGACGGAGACCTCAGCGGGCAATTGTATACCCAGGTCTTCATCAATGGTGATGGAGCCAACGAATTCCGTGACACCTTCTTCTTTGGCGCAGGTGCGCCACAGCCTGGTTGTACGGACGAGGCTGCTTGTAACTATGACCCTGATGCCTCCGAAGACAATGGTTCTTGTGAATTCCCTGCAGACCTCTTTGGCAGTGCCAATCTCGATTGTGACGGCAATTGCCTGAATGACGCAGACGAAGATGGCATTTGTGATGAAGACGAGGTATTGGGTTGTACGAATTTGGATGCGTGTAACTACAACGAGGCGGCCACGGACGATGATGGTTCCTGCGCCCTGCTTGATGACGATTGCGATTCTTGTGACGGTAATGGCGGCATTACCGATGGTGACGCCGATAACAATGGCATTTGTGATGTAGACCAGGTTGATGGGTGTACAAACACAGGCGCATGCAACTACAACCCCTTGGCCAACGCTGACGATGAAAGCTGCGAGTTCACAAGCTGCGCAGGTTGCACGGATGTGGCTGGATGCAACTACGATGCCACCGCAACCATCGACGATGGAGGCTGCACGTTCCCCGATGGCTACCCTTCAAATATTGTGGATTGCGCGGGCAATTGCTTGAATGACGCCGATGGTGATCTGGTGTGCGACGAGGATGAGATTCCCGGCTGTACAGACGATAATGCCTGCAACTTCAGCGCCAGTGCCACCGATGATAACGGTTCTTGTGCCTACCCTGACGGTTATCCGAATAACACCCTTGATTGCGATGGAAATTGCATCAACGACGCAGACGGAGACCTGATTTGTGACGAGGATGAGCTTGGGGGTTGTACCGATCCAGAAGCCTGCAATGCGGGCGACTTCTCAGACACGGACAACAGCCTCTGCGATTACCCGGATGGATATCCAGAGAACACCTTGGATTGCGCGGGCAATTGTATCAATGACGCCGATGGAGACTTGGTGTGCGATGAGGATGAGGTTCCCGGTTGCACGGACGATAACGCTTGCAACTTCGACGCTTCAGCTACAGATAACAATGGCTCTTGCCAATACCCTGTAGACCTTTACGGACTCGATTACGTCGACTGTGATGGCAATTGCTTGAATGACGAAGATGGAGACCTGATTTGTGACGAGGAGGAGCTTGCAGGTTGCACGGATCCAGAAGCGTGCAATACAGGAGATTTTTCAGACACAGACAACGACCTCTGCATTTATGCAGTGGATGTCAATGACGGCATCACAAACCTCGACTGCGATGGCAATTGCTATAACGACGCGGACGGTGACCTCGTGTGTGACGAGGATGAGATTGTAGGCTGCCAAGACGATGCGGCATGCAATTATGACCCATCCGCAACCGATGCCGGCAGCTGTGAATTTGCCGATGAAGGTTACGATTGTGACGGGAACTGCCTCGCTGATGCCGACGGAGACCTTGTTTGTGATCCCTTCGAAGTTGTAGGCTGTCAGGAAGAAGATGCGTGCAACTACAATCCTGAAGCAACGGATGCTGGAGATTGCGAGTATCCTGAAGATCTCTACGGAGTGGGTTATGTGGATTGCGATGGCGGCTGCCTGAACGACCTGGACGGTGACGAAATCTGCAACGAAGATGAAGACCTGGCCACTGAGGGTGGTGCTATCGATGTGGCCACCAATGATGGTGCGCCGATTGACAGCTCTGCTGCACTCTTGGGTACGGCCCTCGAGAGCCCTTCTGATGATCTGATAGCAGGTATGATAGCTTCTGGCAACGGAGACTTGTTGGTGCCTGCAACAGAAGGATCCGATTGCGGTTCCATCTTCCTGCCTGTGGACTTGGCTTGGCAAGAAGCGGGTTACAACCTCAACATTTTGGATGTATCCGTGCTGGGTGATTTGATCGTCGGGCATGTGTTCCCAGGCCTCTGTGAGGAGTTGAGTGACGGTTCTACCTACAGCAACTATTTCGGGGAGGAGTTTACTTACTCCGATGAAGGTGGCAACGCCCGTCTAGTCAATGCCGACGGCGATGAGTTCTTCATCGAGAATGGCGCATATCAATATGGTGGCAACAGTTACCTCTACAGCATCAGCCGCGTCATTCCTTTGGAAAGTGCCGACCCCTGCTTGGGATGTGCTTCGCTCCAGATCGACGGCGACTTGGACGACTACGAAGTGGAATGCGAGTCCGATCTTGAGGCTGCTGCTCCTGCTGCTGCTACCGGCTTTGCATGCAATGATCTCGAGCTCGATGAGGTCGTAACGGTCAAGACCCGCATCGATGGCCGCAACCAGATTTGCAGTGGAGGTGGAAGCACGCAAGTGTGGGAGGCGCTCACGGCTGGCGATGATCCCAACTTCAACAACGGCCCTGATGCCCTGCTCCAATTCTACGATATGAATGGAGACATGAGCGGCGGACACTACTTCATCGAGGACGGCGCCAATGGAGGTGTTTCCTTTACCCAATATGAAGACGGCAATGCCCTTCTCGAGGGTGTGGTGATGGACAAGGACGACAACAACCTCCGTCTCGAAATCCACATGTTCTTCCAGGGCCGCACTGTCGGTGCAGATTGGGCCGGCGGATTCAAGAACGACTACGGTTGCGCGGTAAACACGGACCTCTGGACGATGTACACCCTCAACAATGACGCATCATACGCTGTGGGTGGACCTGGTGCTTGGCAGTTCGGTACGTTGATTCACTTCAACCACCAGCCGGCCAGTGAGTACTTCGGGTTCCAGCTCGGTCATGGCGCCAACAACCACACTTGCGATGACAATGGATTCTCCGGTTGGTTTAGCTGGGATGGTTCCATCGCTGGAGAGGATGCCATGGGTTTCGCAGGTGATGTGATTGCCACATTGGATCCAAGTTGTGACCTCCCAACAGACTGCCAATTTGGCGAGTATGTTGAAATCCACTACATCGCTTTTGATGATCAGTGCAACGTGGCGACGGACATCATTCAAACGATTTCCCGCAACGATGTTACTGCTCCTACATACGTCGCTGGCGGTGAGGATTTGGTGCTGGCTTGTGATACGAGCGACCAGTGGTTGATTGACAACCCTGCTTCTTCTGAAGTGGTCCTGTTTACGGACAATTGTGATGACACAGAGTACGGTTGCGCTGCAGGCTTCGACCCGAATACTTCGGGCTTCGCCGACGGCAATACGCACTTTGTTTGCGTCGAGCTTGTGGGTGAGTCCACGGACTCCTACACTGCAAGCAGCTGCCGCGTGCTGAACCGCACCTGGGTGGCCACGGATTGCTTTGCCAACCAGACTTACCACGTGCAGGTCATTACCATCGAGGACAACACGACTCCTGTTGTGACCGTCGCCGCACCTGCCAACATCACGCTCAGCGTGAACGGCCTGTGCTATGTGGACCTCGACCCGAGCAATACGGGAGTGGCGAGCACTACCTACAGCGACAACTGTGACCTCGCCGATACCGGCTTGAATTATGAAGATGAGATTGTAGACAGCGTGAGCACAGGTTGCTACGGCATCATCCGGACATGGACCGCCATGGCCACAGATAGCTGCGGAAACTCATTTGCGATCACTGATGACCAGCGCATCGATGTAGAGGACGGCATCGTGCCTTCCTTCCTCGCCGAAGGTGTGGATACGCTCGAGTGCGACCTCTGGGCCGACTGCTCATATGAGTACCTCAACAGCGTGGGCCTCATGACCGTCACAGACAACTGCGAGCTGAGCCATGTGGATGTCGAGTGCACCCCACTCTCAGCGGGTTGCTGGGATGATTACATCATTGACTACACGGCAGAAGACATGTGTGGCAACATCTCCACCTTCCAGCAAATCGTTGTGGTGGTTGACCGCACTGCTGCCGAGTGGACGTTGGCTCCATCCGATTACACCCTGGAGTGCAGCGACGCGAGCCTGACGGGCTTCGTGCAGCACGCATTGGGAGAGTTCTATGCCGTGCCTGAGTTCACCCCTGGAGATGGCATGCATGCTGAGGCGATGGACAACTGCGACGCGGCAGCTGAGGTTACCTACTCGGATCTGATTTTGACCACACCATGTCTGCAGGAGTACACCATCAAGCGTACGTACAGCACGACGGACTGCTCTGAGAACTACACGGAGCACATCCAGTACATCACCATCGAGGACACCAGCGCCCCAGAGTTCACGGCCTTCCCGGCCGATGTGACAGTGGAGTGTGACGCAGTGCCTGCAGTAGCTGCCCTGAGCACGCTCGCTGCTTCGGACAACTGCGACAGCGGTCCTGAAATTGTGTACATCGATGAAGTCCGGACGGATGGCGTGTGTGAGGATACCTACACCTTGACGCGCACCTGGGAGACGTCTGACTGCGCCGGCAATGTGCACAGCCAGTCACAGACCATAGAAGTCCAAGACACGCAAGCTCCTGCGCTGAGCATTACATGTCCCTCTGCCATTCTCTACACGAACGTGTGTTTTGATGATGCGGATTTGAGCCTCGCCACAAACGGAGAGCCCACTTGGACGACAAGCGACAACTGCGATGGCGACGTCACGGTGACCTTCACATACTCGGACGATGTTGAGCACCTCAATGTTGGCAATGACGACGACAACCAAGGTGACCATCTCCTGACGCGGACCTTCACAGTTACGGCGACGGACAACTGCAGCAATTCCACCGTGCTATCCTGCACGCAAGAGCTGTCGTTCACGGACACCGAAGCTCCCCTGTTTGACGGTAACCCTGACGAGCTGTACCCCGCGCCCATCACCTGTGGCGACATGCCCGATCCATATGACACGAGCATTTTGCCTCTGCACGCCAGTGACAACTGCGATGATGACTTGAGCTACAACATCTCCATGGCATTCCTGACTTCAGGATCATGCCCCGGCACCTACGTGCGGATTTGGAATGTGACGGACGACAGCGGCAACCAGTCCGAGTCCGCCATCCAATATGTCGCAACGGTGGATACGTTGGCTCCAGAGTTTGACTTCTGCCCAGATAACATTGAAGTCTTCCTCGACGACAATTGCTACACGGACTTGAGCACGAGCGTCACGGGAATGGCAACAGTGACGGACAACTGTGATGACAACCCAGACGTCTGGAACGAGGACATCAGCTTCTCTGATCTCCCTGGATCTTGCGATACGGATGGTGCGGACTACGTCTACGGCAACGTAGATGGCACTCACAACGGAAGCTATCAGTTCACGCGTGTCTTCTATGCTGAAGACGCCTGCGAGAATGAGAACTACAAAGCGAACAGCTTCTGTGAGCACATCATCACGGTGACGGACGCCTTGGCGCCCACCATGACCGTGGATTGGCCAGCTGACCGGGTGGAGTTGTTGAATGAGGCCTGTGAGGCCGACCTCAGCCTCGACGTTGTGACGGCTACTGCCTCTGACAATTGCGACGACAACGTCACCATCAGCATCTACCACAGCGATTCCGCTCCGGTGTATAGCTGCACGGGTGACGGCAATGCGGAGGGTAACTTCACCTTTATCCGCAGCTGGACAGCCGTGGCTTGCGACGACAGTGGAAACGAGACCACAGAGACGCACGATCAGCTGTTCACTGTGAACGATGAAATCAACCCCGTTGTGGACATCAGCTGCCCCGACACCTATGACACGGACCTGGCTGCAGATTGCACGGCTGACACCTCACCTGCAGCCGCTGGTGAGGCCACGGCGACAGCAACGGACAACTGTGACACCGACGTGGACATCAGCATCACGTATGTGGACTCGGACACGACGTACACATGCAGCGATGCGGACGGTATGGCTGAGGGAAGCTATGTATTCACCCGGACTTGGACAGCTTTGGCCACGGACGACTGCGGCAATACAGACAGCGAAACCCACATCCAAACCATCACGGTCACGGACGTGACAGCACCGCTGTTGAGCGCCACGCCTCCCACTGCTCAAGTGGTTCAGCTGGATGACGACTGCAACGCAGACCTCACTACAGCTGCCCTCGGTTATGCCACGCATACCACGAGTGACGCCTGTGACACGGAAGTGAGCGTTGATTCGAGCTTCGTCGACAGCGCCCCTGACTACACATGCATTGGTGACGACGACCAATTGGACGGCAGCTACACGTTCACGCGGACATTCACCTTCACGGCTACGGATGATTGCGACAACAGCACTACGTTGAGCGTTGACCAGTTGATCACGGTGGAGGACAACATCGACCCCACGCAGACCATCGAAACGCTCGCTCCGGTGACACTGTATCTCGACGGTGATTGCGCAACCGATCGCAGCGATGCTGCCACCGGTATTCCCGCAGTGACGACGGACGATAACTGCGACAGCGATGTGGCCAACGTGTTGACGTTTAGCGACAGCCCCAACGTGCAGACTTGCAGCGACGGCGACAGCGCAGATGAGGGCAGTTACACCTTCACACGCACGTGGACCAGCGTGGCCACGGATGATTGTGACAACGAGAACACGGTGACCACGAGTCAGGACATCACTGTCCTCGATGAAATGGTGCCGCAGTTCACCAGCACGTGCGACATCGCCAACGACGAGGTGGTGGAGTATGCTTGCGGTGACGACAACCAAAACGGTCTCAACGACATCTTTGACTTCATTGAGCTTCCCGAAGCTTGTGATGTGGAGTATGACGACAACTGCGACAGTGAGGTGACCTTGGCATTCTCTGCTGATTCCAGCGGTTACCTGCCCACGGACGACATTGCCAACTTCTGCATGCCGGCCACTGTGGAGGCCATCGAGAACGGCGAGACGTGCGACGACCGCGATCCGGAGGCCATCCGCCTCTTCAACTTCCCGAACGGTGAGTCCTTCACCCTCGTGGACGGCGGAAGCAGCATTGTAGAAATCGCTCCCGACAGCACCATGCACATCGTGCTGGAGGCTACGGATGGCAACGGCGGTGGCTTCATCTTCGAAGCGACCTATGAAGGTGGTCACGATTGGAACGAGTGGCTCGCGCTGCCGGGCATGCACAACTACAAGAAGGACTGCGCGGACATCTTCCCAGGCATTGAAATCTGGACGGAGTGGATCTACTACATCATGGATGGTGGTACAATGACCGGTACGGGCACGTTTGCAGGATCGTCATTCGATCTGCAGCACCAGCCGCTCAACGCTTACTACGGTCTCCAGATCGGTGAGGGCGCCAACAACAAGAACGAGAACTACGGTGGTAGCGCTTGGTTCTTCTACAGCGGTCAGCTCGTCGTGGACGGTGTCAGTCAAGGCACGTTGTCCTCCAGTGGTGACATCTTCTTCGACTTGGATTGCTGCCTCGGATGGCAGATCGACTACAGCTACACCATTACGGATGACTGTGGAAACGAGACGGATTTTGAATACACTGACCTCGGTACGGGTGAGTTCAACAACCTCGACAACGTGACGGTGAGCGGTGGCCAAGGCGACCACACCCCGATCGACATCACAGGTGGTGTGAGCAGCCTGAAGGATCCCATCCGGATCACGGGTCTGCAGCCTAACCCGACCAATGACTACAGCACGCTCGGCTTTATTGTCAGCAACAACATGCGCCTGCGCATCGACCTGTACACCATGAGTGGCCAGTTCGTTCAGGAGTTGTTCGACGGCAACGCCAGTGAGGATGTCCAGTACGTGCTTGACATTGATGCCAACACACTGTCGGGCGGAATGTATCAGGTACGCCTGTCCAGCTCCGACTACGTGGTGGTCAAGAAGCTCTTGGTTTCAGAATGATTCCAGTATAGAGAAAGCGATTAACCAAATCAAAAGAGGTGGAAGCCGCTCCCGAAAGGGGGTGGCTTCCTGCTTTTCGGAGACTACCTTCCGCCCAGATGTCGCAGTCCGGCACCATCCGCGTCCTTCTCATCCGCTTTTCCAGCATGGGAGATGTCATCCTGACTTCTCCGGTGGTCAGGGCTTTGCATGCCATGCTCGAGGGTGGGGTGGAGGTTCACTTTCTGACGAAATCTGCCTTTGCAGATGCGGTAGATGGATTGGAAGGGGTGCACAAGGTGTGGTCCATCGAAAAGACCACGGCTGAAGTGGAGTTGGACTTGGTGGAGTTGGGATTCCATTATGTGGTCGATTTGCATGCCAATGCCCGTTCGGCCTTCATCAAACGCGCCTTGCGGCGTGGAAACACCTTGGACCTGACAGTAAACAAGCGCAGCCTGGAGAAGATGCTGCTGGTTCGCTTCGGGCGAGACCGGCTTGGGGGGCAACATGTGGTGGAGCGCTATTTGGCGACCCTTGACCCTTTTGGGTCGGCGCTTTCGGCGCTTGGAGGCGTCGAAGACAATGGCGCATTGAGGTTGCCGGCGTTGGAGGCGGAGCCGCGGCCGGCCCCAGGGGACAAGGGCCACCGGGTTGCCCTTGCGCTCGGAGCGGCGCACGTAGGCAAAGCCGTTCCACGGGCGCACTGGCAGGAGGTGGTGGCCGCATTGGTGGCGCAGGGCAGGGGCGTGGACTTGATTGGCGGACCCGCAGAGTCAGCCCTAGCCACAGCACTGTCGGCACAGCATCCTGAAGGAGATGTGGTGGCGCATTGCGGTACCGCTTCCTGGAAGCAGACGTTTGCCATCATTGAGCAGGCGGGTGCCCTGGTGACAGGTGATACCGGCGCCATGCATGCGGGGGCAGCACTGAAGACACCCATGGTCGTCGTGTGGGGGTGCACTTCGCCGGCGTTGGGCATGGGCCCCTGGCTCGCACATCCCAAGACCGTAGAACTCGAGCCAGCAGGGCCCGAACGCAAGCGGCCTTGCAGCCGCCTGGGCGACAAGTGCAGACACAAGGTGCGCTGTCCCGAGCGCGTCTCACCAGCGCGCATCACGGCGGCCCTGGAAGGCGTGCTCAGTCAAACAGCGCCTTGAGTTCCGTGGCATCGCTGGGCTTCATTTTTCCAGCAAGGATGAGCCGCAATTGTCGCCTCCTTAGCGCCCCTTCAAAACGGCGCTGCTCTTCATCGGATTCGGGGATCAGTTCCGGAACGCCGATGGGCGCACCCAACTGATCGACCGCCACAAAGGTGTACATGGCCTTGTTGGACTTGGACCGCTCTCCGGTGGCGTTGTCCTCCACGAAGACCTCCATGAACACCTCCATGGAGCTGCTAAACGACCGGCTGACCTTGGCCTCGATGGTCACCATGTCGCCCAACCTGATTGGCCGGTCAAACGACACATTGTTGACGGCGGCGGTGACCACGACCCTCCTGCAGTGCCGGTTGGCGCTGATGGCCGAGCAGATGTCCATCCAGTTCAGCAGTTGTCCGCCCATGAGGTTGCCCAATACGTTGGTGTCATTGGGCAGGACAATGTGGGTGGTGGTGGCAAAGGTGTCCTTTGCATAGCGGGTTTGAGGAGCCATTTCAGGTGGAATTGCGCCGCAAAGGTCGCTCCAAGGACAGCGATATGGGAATACGCCAACACTCCTTCACCTTTGCACCATGACGTACGACGTCCTGAAGGCCCTGCACATCATCTTCGTGGTGACCTGGTTTGCCGGTTTGTTCTACCTCTTTCGCCTGTTCATTTACCACAGGGAGGCGGCGGACCGCAGCGAGAATGAGCGCGCCGTGCTCGTGCCCCAATTCCGCATCATGGAGCGCCGGCTGTGGGCGGCCATCACCCTGCCCAGCGGCATCTTGGCCACAGCCTTTGGCCTTGCGCTCATCGTCTTGAACCCGGTGTGGCTGCAGATGCCCTTTATGTGGGTCAAGCTCGCCTTCGTGGCGCTGTTGTGGGTGTACATGGTCCACGGTGCCCGCATTCTGCGCCAGTGCAAGGAGGGGTCGCCCAAGGCTTCCTCGATCCGCCTCCGCTTTCTCAACGAGGTCCCGACGGTCATCCTCATCGCCGTGGTCTTTCTGATCGTCCTGCGGGATGCCGTAGGCTGGATCTGGGGCGTGGCCGGCATTCTGGGGCTCGCCTTGCTGATGACCGTGGCCATTAAACGCTACCAGAAGGCGCGGGCCCGGGGCGGGGAGGACGCGGCGTAATTTTGCACGACATGAAGGCCGCGGAACCCACAATCGATTGGATCGATACGCATTGTCATCCCTATGTTTCCGCCTTCCGCGAAGACAGGGCCGAAATGGTGCAACGCGCCTTCGACGCCGGCGTGGGCCGATTGCTGCTCCCCAATATTGACGCCGAAAGCATTGGCCCGCTGCGTGAACTGGTCGCGGCGCACCCCGGCCGGTGTTTTCCCATGATGGGGCTGCATCCCTGTCACGTAGAAGCGGATTGGTTGAGCGCATGCGTGCCCATCCTCAAAGCCTTGGATGCCGACCCGTGCATCGCAGTGGGTGAAATCGGAATGGACCTTTTTCGCGGCAAAGAGACCCGGCAGTTCCAAATCGCCGCCTTCCACGAACAAATCGGGTGGGCGCTGGAACGCGACCTGCCTGTGGTCCTCCACGTAAGGGAGGCGTTTGAAGACACCTTTCAAGTCCTGGACCAGTACACCGATTCGGCGCTGCGCGGCGTCTTTCACTGCTTTACCGGGGGACGCCAGGAGGTGGAACACATTGCGGGCTACGGCAGTTTTTGCTTTGGCCTGGGCGGCGTGACCACCTTTAAGAAGGCGGGAATGGAAGAGGTCGTGCCCCACATACCTGAGGACAGGCTCATCCTCGAAACAGACAGTCCTTATCTCGCCCCCGTCCCGCACCGCGGCAAGCGCAATGAGCCGGCCTACACTGTGCTTGTGGGACAGCGGGTGGCCGACATCCTGCAGCGCCCCTTGTCCGATATTGCGGCGTTGACCACACAGAACGCGGAACGCCTGTTTCGGCTTCCCACCCCTTCGCACGCAGCCACATGACGCCCGCCCGCATTCTTCTCGTCTATACCGGCGGCACCATCGGGTCGGTGGAAGATGCCGACAGCGGTGCGTTGAGGCCCTTTGAGTTCGAGCACCTCCGCGCCCGTATTCCCGAAATCGAAGCGCTGGAGGTCCAACTGGACTTCGAGTCCTTGTCGCCCATCGACAGCAGTGACATGACCGCCGAGCGCTGGGGCGAGATTGCGCGCTTGCTGTTCCATCGGCGGGACCGCTACGAGGGCTTCGTGGTGTTGCACGGCACCGATACGATGGCCTACACGGCCAGTGCACTGAGTTTTATGCTGCCCCAATTCGGCAAGCCCATCGTCCTCACCGGCAGCCAACTGCCCATCGGAGTGGTGCGCACCGATGGCAAAGAGAACCTCCTGACCGCCATCGAGATTGCGGGCAAATGGGATTCCGCAGATCCGGACCGCGGTCCCTTGGTGCGGGAGGTGGTCGTCTATTTCGGCGACGACCTCCTCAGGGGCAACCGCTCCCACAAGCAGGATGCAGAGGGGTTCCAGGCGCTCGTCAGTCCCAACTTCCCCGCATTGGCGGAGGTCGGGGTCCACGTGCGTTTCCGGCGGGACCTCCTTCTGCGCCCGCGGGGTGAGGCCAAATTGTACGAACAGCTCGACACGGGTGTGACCGTGGTGCACCTCATCCCCAGCATCACCCCCGAGGCTGTGGCGCACCAGCTGGCCATTCCGGGCTTGCGCGCTGCCATTCTGAGGACATACGGTTCTGGCAATGCACCCCGAGACCCGCTGTTTTTGGGCATCCTTTCTGCGGCGCAGGAGCGGGGCATCTTCCTGGTCAATGTGACCCAGTGCACTGTGGGCTCGGTGGACGCCAACCGATATGTGACGGGTGCTGGCTTGACGCGCATCGGTGTGGAACCCAGCTTGGACATCACCTTGGAAGCAGCCGTCACCAAGTTGATGGTCCTCGCCGCTTTGCACCAGGACCGGGAATCGCTCAGGGCAGCATTCAAGATGGACCTCGCCGGAGAGCAGACCCCAGCGGATACCATTCGCTGAGCCACCCGCGCGCCACCCGCAAATAGAATGCCGGAGGCATTACATTATTGGGTAACTTTCGCGCCCATTCGGGCTGAGAAGTCAGCCCATCCAGGAGAGGTGGCCGAGTGGCTTAAGGCGCACGCTTGGAAAGCGTGTTTACTCCAAAAGGGTAACCCGGGTTCGAATCCCGGTCTCTCCGCACAAAAGGCCCGCATCAGGCGGGCCTTTTTACGTCCAGAACAATCGGCCTTTGAAAGCGGTTGAAAGGACTAACTTCAGCGTATGATGTCTCGCAATATCTCCTTGTTCATTTGCATTTTGGGCCTTGCATCATCGGGCATTCACGCTCAAGGATGGACGCCAATGGCGCCACTTCCAGATGGGCATGGCACAAACCACGCGTTTGGATTTGCGTTGGAAGGGATGGGTTATCTGGTGGCAGGAGAGACCGAGGATGGCCTCAGCGATGCATTCTATCGGTACGATCCCGTATCCGATTCATGGACTTCTTTGGAAGATTTCCCAGGAGATGCCAGGGGCTATGCCATCGGAGACGTGCACGAAGGCAAAGCGTACTTCGGGTTTGGCAGCTCCAACAACGGCAAGCTCAATGACCTCTGGGAGTATGACCCCTCCACAGGGGAATGGTCAGCACTGGAACCGTGTCCCTGCAGTGGCCGCTTGCACCCTGCCATGGTGGCAGAAAATGGGGTCATCCACGTGGGACTGGGCGGAGATGATACCGGGGACGTCAACGATTGGTGGGTCTACAACATAGCCACCGACAGTTGGTCGGCGGCGCCGGACTTCCCCGGCACGCAGCGGCATCACCCCTATCAGTTTGGCCTCAATGGGCTCGCCTATGTCGGTTTTGGTCACCACACCGCTACCATTTTCAATACGTGGTACAGCTACGATCCGGTCACCCAGGATTGGCAGCAACGCGCATCATTGCCCGACCAGGGCAGGGTAGCGGGCACGCAATTTTCACATGGGGGCAAAGGCTACGCCCTGAGTGGGGATGGTGAAGGCCACGACCAAATGCCAACGGGGGAGTTTTGGGAGTACAATCCGAACGCGGATGCTTGGACACAATGGCCTGCACATCCGGGGATGTCGCGCTGGGCGCCCGCATCTTTCGTGATTGATGACGTCGTGTACTTGGTCAATGGGATGAACATTTCTTCGGGTTCTTTTGACTTTGTCCTCGACAATTGGAAGTTCTCGATGGTCTCTGATGTGGCTCAAGATGCGGGCCTTTCTGGCACAGATATGGAACCTGAGGTGTGCGCGGGCGATCCGGTTCCGGTTGTGGCGCAGTTGACCAATTGGGGTTCGGATGTCCTCAATGCCGCGTTCTTGGAGATGATCATTGGCGGCGAAGTGGTGTTGAGCCAAAATTGGGCAGGGAGCTTGTCCATGTATGCCACCAGCGAGGTGACACTCGGCGAATACGTCTTTACTGAAGACACGGACTTTACCCTGAAGGTGACCACAGGAGACACCAACCCTTCCAATGATGAGGTCCAGGGCGCTGTGCTCATGGCACCGGAAGGGACCACCGAATGGCGCATTGATTTGCTGACCGACTTTTGGGGCGATGAGACCGGTTGGCAAGTCCGCGATCTGGCGGGCAATGTGATCGCATCAGTGGCAGCAGACACCTATGGCGACAACACGGCGTACACCGAGTATGTCAGTCTGCCAAATACGGGATGCTTTGAGTTTGTATTGACCGACACCTATGGAGATGGCATGATAGGGACCCAATCGGGCAACGCTCCCACAGGGTCGTGCACAGTATGGGCGCTGGATGGTGCCGGAAATCCGCTGGCGGAATTGTACAGTTACGATGGATCCTCTGGCTTCAGTGAGGAGATTCAGCCCGTCAATGTGGAAACGGCTGTGGGCATCGCTGATGCAGCAATGGGGCCAGGACGTTTGTCGGTTTTCCCCAATCCCGCAGCCCAACAATTCACCCTGAATTGCGCAGTGTCGGCTGGGCTCCCTGTGGCCGTTGAGGTTCGCGATGTCATGGGCCGCTTGGTCGCGTCACGCCCCTGGCCGGCTGGCCCTGTGCTGACCATGGACTCCCGAGAGTGGCCACAAGGGACCTACTTCGTCACGGTGGAAACGCCCTCAGGGCGACTGACCCAAAAGGTGATCCGGGCACCGCACTGAAGCCCTTCGAAGTTCACCCAGGCGAAGACATTGGAAAGCCCCCTGCTCTTATCTTTAAGGGCATGTTGCGCAGGCAATTCGTAAAAGGCTCGGCCATCGTTGGCGCGGCCGCAGCTACGCCTCACTGGTTGAGGGCGACTTCGGGTATGTGGTCCACCGACAAGGAGCGAAAGGTGGCCAAGGTGCTGGAGTGCAAGGCGACCATGGTACAGAACGTCCCTGTGATCCGGGGTTTTGCGGGCAATCACACCGACCTCGTGTCGCCCTTTGTGATGCTCGATGAATTCGGGCCACTACAGATTGACCCGGGCAGCTTGGGCATGGACATCAAGGCGCATCCGCACGCGGGCGTGGCCCCGACGACCTATCTGCTTTCCGGCAGCGGGCGACACACGGATTCCTTAGAAAACGACCTGGTCTACCGCGAAGGGCAGTTCATGGTCTTCAGTTCGGGACGCGGGGCCATCCACGAGGAGGTCAGCAGCATGGAGATCCGCCGCGATGGCGGCGTGGTCCACGGTTTCCAAATCTGGCTCAACCTGCCCGCCGCCCACAAATTCAGCACCCCCATTACCACACTGCGCGACAAGGCGGACTTCCCGGTCATCGAGACCGAAGCCTACCGTTTGAAGGTCGTCATGGGCGAGGTGTTTGGCCAGGCATCCCCTACGGAACTGCACAGTCCGGCCTTTTACTACCACATCAAACTGCACGCAGGCGGCAGATTGGACCTGCCCGTGGACCCCACACACAACTGTTTCCTGCACATGGTCGAAGGCCGTTTGGAGGTCGAAGGGCAGCGTGAACTGGTCGACAAGCAGATCGCATTGTACGATCGGGGCGGCGATCACGCGCAGTTCTTTACCAAGGGTGGGGCAGAATTTTTGGTGCTCGGGGGGCAGCCTTTAAATGAGCCTGTGGTCTCATACGGACCGTTCGTCATGAACGACAACAGCCAGATTCAACGGTGCATTGCGGACTACCGAGCAGGCCGGATGGGCACCCTTTGATCGCCCTTTGGAAAGGAAATCTCACCCTTGTTTGGTGCGGTGGTTGTCGGGTAGGAATCCGATTGCCTAAATTCGCCCCTCGCGACCGGTCAGGTCCGCACACAACGACACAACCACGATCCACACCTTCACCATGAAGCAGTTGTTCGCCCTCCTCGCAGTGGCCCTCATGTTCACCGCTCCGGTTTCCGCTCAGGACGCCGACTCCTCGATGGCAATGTCCGCCGACACCACAATGATGGCCTCCGACAGCACCGCTGCCGATTCCGCCATGATGGACAGTGCCGCGGCCGCCCCGGTCGAGAGCCCCATGGCCGTTGAGGCCCCAGCCATGCCGGAAGAAACCGTTGAGGTCACCGGTGCCCGCCAGCAGATCAAGCTCCGCATCATCGAAGGCGGCGTGCTCTTCATGAGCTTCGTCGTCTTGTGCCTCATCTTCGGATTGGCCCTCGCCGTCGAGCGCATCATCTACCTCAACATGGCCACCACCAACACCAAGGCGCTCTTGTCCGGTGTGGAAGAAGCCATGAACAGTGGTGGGGTGGAAGCCGCCAAGGAGGTGTGCTCCAACACCCGTGGCCCCGTAGCCGCGATTTTCTACCAAGGCCTCGACCGCAGCGGAGGCAGCTATGAAGAGCTGGCCAAGGCGGTGGAAGACTAAGGCAGCTTGGAAAGCACCAAACTCGAGCGCGGCTTGAGCTGGATCAGCCTCTTCATCGCCCTGGCGCCTATGCTTGGTTTCATGGGAACGGTGATTGGTATGATTGAGGCTTTTGACAAGATTGCCCAAGCCAACACCATCAACGCCTCCATTGTGGCTGGCGGTATTAAGGTGGCGTTGATCACGACCGTCTCCGGTCTCGTGGTGGCCATCATCCTCCAGATCTTCTACAACTACATCCTCTCCAAAATTGACGGCATCGTCTTTGATATGGAGGAGGCGTCCATGGACCTCGTGGACTTGGTCTACCGGAAGAAGTTGAACGGCTGATCGGTCTGCGGTCGCAAAACAGCAGCACCATGCAAGCCAACGTCATCCGAACGTCCCTCATCATCCTCCGCATCCTGATCATTGCATTGGGTTGTATGTGGGTGGTATCCGCGATCAACAGCGACGACCCGAACGGTCCCGTTGAGCGTCTCGTGAGCCTGAATCTTTATGTGGGTGCCATCTGCGTGTTGGCCATCCTTGGATTCGGCATCTTTCATTTCGCACAGAAACTGGCCACCCAGCCCAAGCGCGCCATGGGTGCCCTGATCGGTTTTGCGGTCTTTTTTGTCGCCGGCCTCATCGCCTGGAGCATGGCCGACACCACCGTGACGCCCGCCATGGTGGCAGGAGGCGCCAAGGTGACCGAGCAAGACGTGAAGATTGCAGATGCCAGCATTCAATTCATTTACATCCTGGGCCTGATGGCCATAGGATCCATCTTGGTTGTGGAGGGCAAGTCCCTGCTCAAGAACTGGCTCTAAGCGCTCATGGCACGCAGAGAAATACCGGAAATCAATGCGGGCTCGATGGCGGACATCGCCTTCCTGCTCTTGATTTTTTGGTTGGTGACCACCACCATCGACAGCGATGAAGGCGTCAAGCGCCAGCTGCCCCCTCCGGTGCCGCCGGACATGGAGCAGCAGGAGGTAAAAGACGGCGATGTCTACAACGTCCGGACGAATTTCCGCGACGAGCTCCTCGTGGAGAAAGAGGTGCTGTCCATCGGTCAATTGAAGGACGGAGCCAAGGACTTTCTCGTCGCCACGGGGACGGGCCTGCTTCACCCAGAGCGCCCCAACATCACCCTCGGCGACGACAACATGAAGTACCCTGAGCGCCAATGGGTGCGCAAGGCGGAGCTGACCGTGTTGGAGCAGAGTTACATCGCAGCCGGCCAAGACAAACGCGCGGAGAAGGTGCGCGAGAAATTGACCGCCATTGCCCTGTTTGGAAGCGACTACAAGGAGCTTCCCGGTTCGGCTTTGATCAGCCTCCAAACCGACCGAAACACGTCTTACGACCTGTACTTGCAGGTGCAAAACGAACTGGAGGCTGCAGTGAACGAGTTGCGCGATGAGCTGTCGCTCGCCAAGTTCAATGAGTCGTACGCTTCCCTCGAGGAGCGCTACAGCCGCACAAAAGAGGCGAGCCTGCTCGACAAGATCAAGGCCATCCGTCTCGTCTTTCCTCAGCGCATCTCTGAAGCAGAGCCGCGCGATGCCAGTCAAGGATACTACTGATGAGCAAGTTCAAGAAAAACAGCAAGCGTGAGTCCGGTGCGATTTCGACGGCATCCCTGCCCGACATCGTGTTCATGCTTCTCTTCTTCTTTATGGTCGCCACTGTATTGCGGACGGAGGAGGAGATGGTCAAGGTGGTGCGTCCAGAAGCTTCAGAGATTTACAAAATCGAAAAGAAGCACTTGATCCGCTACATCAATATCGGACCTCCACAGGACAAGCGTTACGGCACGGAGCCCGTCATTCAGCTCAACGATCAGTTCGCTGACGTCGTGCAGATCCGCGATTGGGTGGAAAACGAGCGGCTCACCCTTGCGGAAGCCGAGCAGACCAAGATGTGGGTCTCGATGAAGGTGGACCAAGACACCAAGATGGGCGTGGTCACAGACGTCAAGCAGGAGCTCAGAAAGGCTTCCGCACTGAAGGTGCTGTACTCCGCGAGTTCTCGGGACCGCACCAACTGAGTCAGCCGAAATCGCCGAGCACCTTCTCGGCGAGTACCGACGACAACTTCACATAGCTTTCTTCAGTCCAGCCCGCCACGTGCGGGCTGACTTGTACCCGGGGGTGGGCCATGAGCCGCATCCACACCGGGTCGCCCTCGTTGGCGACCGTCTCAAAACTGCTGGTCTCGCGTTCGAAGACATCGAGTCCAGCGGCGATGACATGACCCGTTTGCAGCGCGTCGAGCAGGCCTGAAGTGCGGACGACGGGACCCCGCGACGTGTTGATTACAATCAGGGGCTTCACAAAGGAGGAGAGGAAGGCCCGGTCGACCATGCCGCGCGTTTCGGGCGTCAGGTTGCAGTGCAGGCTGAGCACATCCGAGGCGCTTTGGAGCGTGGCGAGGTCAACCGCTTCGACTTTGCCGTCGAGGTCGCCGTGAAAGTCCTGTCGGTAAGGATCGCAAGCGAGGATGCGGCATCCCATTCCGGCCAATTTGCCTGCAAAGGCACTGCCCATGTGCCCGTATCCCAGAATGCCCACGGTGCGCGAGGCGAGCTCCATGCCGCGGTGTCCTTCGCGGTCCCATTGTCCCGCCCTCAAGGATTGGTCGGCTTCACGCAGCAGGTTCAAGAGGGAAAGCAACATGCCCAAGGCGTGTTCTCCCACGGCATCGCGGTTGCCTTCTGGGCTGTTGTAGACCCGGATCCCTCGGAATTGTGCGGTGGCGATGTCGATGTTTTCGAGTCCTGCTCCAGAGCGGCAAATGAACTTCAGTGCGGGCAAGCGTTCGAGGGTGGCACCATCGATCCGAATTTTGCTACGCAACACCAAACCTTCCGCATCGCCGTGGGCGACCAGGGCCTCGCCTACAGGCTGCCCAGTGGCATCCACACAGTCCATTCCGGCCGCCGACAATCGTTCCGCCAAAATGGGGTGCACGGTATCCAGAAAGAGGACTTTCATGGCTTTACGCGGCCATCAAGACCCCGATTTCGAAGTAGATGATGAGGCCGATGATGTCATTGGCCGTAGTGATAAACGGCCCCGTAGCCAGGGCGGGATCGATTTTAAATCGGTCGAGGGTCAGCGGCACGAAGGTCCCGAAGAGGGCGGCAAAAATGATGACCACAATCAAGGCGAGGCTGACCGTCAGGCTGAGGTTCCAGCTGTACCCCAAGGCCGTACTCGCCCCCAGAATGACCACGGCACAGATGGTGCCATTGAGCAAGGCCACAGAGAGTTCTTTGAGCAGGCGGGGAACGAGCCGCGCATCGCGAGGGCTGCGGCCGGCGGCCAGACCTTGCACCACGATAGCAGCAGATTGGACGCCGACATTGCCCCCCATCGCTGCGATGAGCGGGATGAACAGCGCCATGGAGGGAAACCGCGCAATGTCAAAGGCACCAATGACATAGGCGCCAGCCAACCCCCCGAACAAGCCGATGAGCAGCCACGGCAACCGGGCGCGGGTCATGTCCCACAGCGCGTCGTCGCTCTCCACATCGTCGCTCAGGCCGCTGGCCAGTTGATAGTCCTTTTCCGCCTCTTCTTCCATGAGGTCGAGGACATCGTCCACGGTGATCCGCCCGAGCAGCCTGTTGTGGTCGTCCACCACAGGCAAGGCCACCAGGTCGTATTTCTTCATCAACTGCACCACCGTGACGTCGGGCTCGTCCACTTTGACCGCCCGTGTATCGTCTTCTTTGAAAAGGTCGCCGATGGTGCTGCGGGTGCTCGTCGCCGTGAGAAGCAGCCGCTTCAATGACAAACGGCCGATCAGTTGACCAGCCGCATTGACCACATATACGCTGTGCACCGTGTCCACATCCTCTGCCTGGCGGCGCATTTCCCGAATGGCGTGCGACACCGTCCAATCCAATTCCACGCGAATGAGCTCGGTGCCCATGAGCGCACCGGCCGTGCCTTCAGGATAGCGGAGGAGCGTCAGCAGGTCCTCCCTGTCGGCGTTGTCCAGTTGCTCAATGACCTGCTGCGCGCGGTCTTCAGGCAATTCAGAGACCACATCGGCGGCATCGTCCGAATCGATTTGCTCGAGGACTTCGGTGGCGATTTCATGGTCGGTGAGTTGGGCCAGCAGGCTTTCCCTGACGTCCTCTTCGAGTTCAATCAGCACGTCGCCGCGCGTTTCTATGTCGATGAGCTTCCAGAGGTACTGCACCTCCTCCTCATCGAGGCGGTTCAGGGTCTCCGCAATGTCTGCAGGGTGCAACTCGGCAAAGCGCACCTGCAGCCGGTTGTCCTGCTGGGTGGCGATTTCCTCTTTGAGGGTTTCCAAGTATGTGCGGCTCAACTCCTCCACGGCCCAAAAGTAGTCGGCGCCCTGTCAGCTTTTCCTCCGTTGGGAAAAGAAGGTCCTCAGCAGTTCCGCACACTCCTCCTCGAGCACCCCACCGACGAGTTCGGTGCGGGGGTGCAACAGGCCTTCGCTGCGCTTTCCCTTGAAATCGAGGCCCCCGCGCTTGTCGTCACGCGCACCGTATACCACCCGCCCGATGCGGGTCCAATAAGCGGCTCCGGCGCACATGGGGCAGGGCTCCAGCGTGACATACAAGGTGCACTGGTCCAAGAACTTGCCTCCGAGAAATTCGCTGGCGGCGGTAAAAGCCTGCATCTCGGCGTGTGCAGTGAAGTCATGCAGCCGCTCGCAGAGGTTGTGGGCGCGGGCGATGGTCCGCCCTCCGGCCACAATCACGGCGCCCACGGGAACCTCGCCCATTTCGGCCGACTTGTGGGCTTGATCCAGCGCCTGCTTCATGTACCGTTCATCCTCGGTCATGCTGTGAATTTACGCCCCGAAAGGAGCACGGGATTGCAACCATTTGGTCATCCATTCCGCTGCCTCGGCGCCGCTTTCTTCCCAATCTTTCCCCGGTGCAGCTTCGGGTTGGAAGTGGACCAATTGCCGCTGGTCGATGTGGGGCCAGCCGAAGCTGTCTGACCACAGCCGGGCCAGGTATTCTTGCTCGGGTTGGCCGGGTGTGGGGACGAGTGCGGCCTTGCGGCCCAATACAGCCAGGTCCATGAGCGTCGAGTAACCCGAACGGCAGACGATGCACTCGGCCTGCATCAAGGCCGACCGAATGCGCGCATCCCCGGCATCGTATAGCGTGCGGACACGGCCGTGGGTCTCTTCCCCTCCGGAGGGCCGTCCGGCAAACAGCAACGCGCTGCGGCCATCGCGTTGGAAACAGGTCCGGAGCGCCTCCTCCATCAGGCTGCGCTGGGGCTCGGGGCCACTGACCAGGCCCACCAACGCGGCGGCGTTGCCCTGGTGCGCGGGTGTCTCCACTTCAGGGCCGGTGTCGACCGAAAACCGGCTCAAGGGCCCGATGAAGCGGTGGTGGGAAAAGGTCGGCACCGACAGCATTCCACCCATGACGTTTCCCTCGAGATCCGGAATCCAGACTTCGCTGAAGCGGCGGGCCCACTGTCGGACGCGCGCCCGCCCACTGGCCCGCAGCATCCGGGGAAGGGGTGGAGACACCTGATGGGAGATGAGCACCGAAGGCACGGCGTGGTCCCTGGGGTGCACCCCGTAGCAGTTGTCGCTGACCACGTGGGTGATGCCGAGTTGTTTGATACAGTCGGCCGTCCACTTCCGCTCGCGGGCAATGCTGCGCACGAAGGCCGGCATTTGAAGGGCAATCACGGGCAGCATGGCGCCGCCTTGGGCATAGCGGATGTCCGTACCCGGCTTTTCGACCAATTGCCAGCGCCATGTCGCGCGGCCCGACCGCTGCTCATGCGCATCCGCTTCGGCCATGCGCTGTTGCAACCACTGCGCTGCAACGCCCCGAGAGGCCAAAGTCACCTGTGCCCCTGAACGGCAAGCCGCCAATACCAGAGGCCACGAGCGCGTGGCGTGTCCGAGCCCCCAATCCAGGATGGCAAACAGGACATGCGGCGCCAAAGAAGATGCCACATGGGGGGCTGGGCCGTCTGAAGCACCGCTCATGAGGCGTAATTTCGCCCCTCATGGGCAAGGACAAGCTCCGGAAATGGAAGGAGAATGCGGGATTTACCCACGTGTTCGAACCGGACATCAAGGCCATTGCGGGCGGTGGGGGCCTGAACAAGGGCCAATGGGCGGAATCTGTCTTTGGCAATGACCACCCCATTACCCTCGAATTGGGCTGCGGAAAGGGCGAGTATACCGTGGGCTTGGCCCGCAGGCATCCCGAGCGCAATTTCATTGGGGTGGACATCAAGGGGCACCGTTTTTGGCGTGGGGCCAAGACGAGCCAGGAAGAAGGGTTGAAAAACGTCGCTTTCCTGCGCACCAAAATTGAGTTTGTCCACCATTTTTTTGCGGCCGGAGAAGTGCATGAGATTTGGCTCACATTCTCCGACCCACAACCCAAGGACGAGAAGGGGACCAAGCGCATCACCTCGGAGGTTTTCCTCCAGCGATACCGGGAATTCATGGTGCCCGGAGGGCTCGTGCACATCAAGAGCGACAGTCCACTGCTCTATGCCCTCTCCAAGGAGGGTTGGATCGGCGCAGGCTTCGAGGTGCTCGAGGATTCCCAAGACGTCTATGCCGATTTGGTCCACAGGGTGGACCCTGCCTTTGCCGATGTGCTGAACATCCGCACCTTCTATGAGCAGCGCTGGCTTGAAGAAGGCAAAAAAATCCACTACCTCAGGACCCGCGTGTGATGGCAAGCCAAGCAGACCCACACTTGAAAGAGGGCGCCCATGGACCCACCGCACGGCCGGGATCCGGGGACTTTGAGCGCGACGTTCACGCGGTGGCACGGCTCATCCCAAAGGGCAGGGTCACGAGTTATGGGGCCATTGCCCGCTATCTGGGGGCGGCGCGGGCAAGCCGCATGGTGGGGTGGGCCATGAACCGGGCACTGGAGGCCCACCCGGACGCCGCTGCCGTTCCAGCCCACAGGGTGGTGAACCGCCTCGGATTGTTGTCGGGCAGAATGCACTTTCCGACCCCCACAACCATGGCGGAAAGGCTTGAATCCGAAGGTGTCAAAGTGGACGGTGACCGCGTGGTGGACTTCACCGAGCGGTTCTGGGACCCCAACACCGAACTTTGACCCATGGGAGCATTGACCACGGACATCATCTTGGACGCTTTGGGAGGCGTCGTAGAACCCGAATTGGGCAAAGACCTTGTCACCCTCGAATTGGCTGAAGTGCTCTCCGCAGAGGAAACGGAAGGAGGCTGGGCGGTCAAACTCAGGATCAAGACCAGCAGTCCCGCCATGCACGCCCGCCAGCGCATGAGGGAAGCCGTGGAATTCGCCATGGAGAAACTCGGCACGCGCCAGGGGGTAGAGATTGCGTGTACGGTCGAAGTCGTGCCCCTCGGCAGCAATGAGCGCACGGTGGAGACCCGCAAAGTCCTGCCAGGTGTCAAGCACATCATCGCCGTTGCCAGCGGCAAAGGCGGCGTCGGCAAAAGCACCGTGACGGCCAACATCGCCGTGGAACTCGCGCGACGCGGCCACAGCGTGGGGCTCGTCGATGCCGACATCCATGGGCCCAGCATGCCCACCATGTTTGATGTGGTCCGCGAAAAGCCACAGCCCGTCGAGAAAGCCGGCAAGGCCATGATCGGCCCCGTGGAAGCCCATGGGGTCAAGCTGCTGAGCATCGGGTTCTTTGCCGACCCCGACCAGGCCATCGTGTGGCGCGGTCCGATGGCGTCAAAGGCGCTGGGACAGCTCTTTACCGATGGGGATTGGGGTACGCTCGACTACATGCTCATTGACCTGCCCCCGGGGACCGGCGATGTGCACCTCAGTTTGGTGCAGCTCGTGCCTTTGAGCGGTGTGGTCGTGGTCAGTACGCCACAGGACATCGCTTTGGCCGACGCGCGGAAGGGCGTGTCCATGTTTCAGCTCGACAGCATCAATGTGCCGGTGTTGGGACTGGTCGAAAACATGGCCTATTTCACGCCGCCAGACTTGCCGGACCGCAAGTACCACTTGTTTGGCCGTGACGGGGTCAAGCGCTACGCTGAGGCATCGGGAACGCCCTTTTTGGGGGAGTTGCCCCTGGTTCAAGCCATCCGAGAGGCGGGCGATGTGGGAAGGCCTGCCGCACTGCAGGAGGGCACAGAGGCGGCCAAGGCCATCGCCGCGCTCACCGACCGCATGTTGGATGCACTCGCGGATGCACCGGTGGGTGGGTCCCCACCGACTGCCGCCGTAAATTCACCGTCATGAACGCCGCTGCTGAATCCGCTGATTTGAAGGCCCGCATCGACCGCGCCCTCGACGAACTCAGGCCCTTCTTGCGTTCGGATGGAGGCGACATCAAGGTGTTGGCCGTCAGGGAAGACCTCGTGGTGGAGGTGGAGCTTCAAGGGGCTTGCGCGCATTGCGCCCAAGCGGCCATGACCATGCGGGCGGGCGTGGAAGAGGCTGTAAGGCGGGTCGTACCCGAAGTCGAGCGTGTGGTTGCCGTGAACATGCCCTCTTCGGCGTTGGGTTGAACACGACCGCTTTGCCATTGTTGCCAAGGCAGGCGCCATGGAAACTACCTTCGCCGCGAAATTGATCATGATCCAAACGGACATCCTCATCATCGGTGCAGGCCCTTGCGGGTTGTTTACCGTCTTCGAAGCCGGGCTGCTCAAGCTCAAGTGCCACCTGATTGACGCCTTGCCTCAGGCCGGGGGTCAATGCGCTGAGATTTACCCCAAGAAGCCCATTTTTGATATTCCGGCCTATCCGGAAATCCTCGCCGGTGACCTGGTGGACCAGTTGATGGCGCAGGCGGCACCATTCAAGCCGGGGTTCACGCTGGGTGAGCGCGCGGAGACCATCATCAAGGACGAGGAGGGTCAATTCGTGGTGACCACCAACCGCGGCACCGTGCACCGTGCACCCATCATCGCGATCGCAGGCGGGCTCGGTTGCTTCGAACCCCGCAAACCTCCAGTGGACAGGCTCGAAGAGTATGAGGACCATGGCGTCGAGTACATCATCAAGGATCCCGAATTCTACCGCGGCAAGAAGGTGGTGATCAGCGGCGGCGGAGACAGTGCCCTCGATTGGACCAATTTCTTGGCCGACGGCGTGGCTTCCGAGGTCACCTTGGTGCACCGCCGGGAAGGCTTCCGCGGGCACCCCGACAGCGTGCAGAAGGTGCTTGATTTGGCCGCTGAAGGCAAGATCCGATTGCTCACCAACGGAGAAGTTGTGGGCGTGGCTGGCGAGGAACACCTCGAGGCCATCACGGTCAAGCACAAGACCGAGGGAGAAATCACAGTCGAGACCGATCACTGGGTACCGCTGTTCGGCCTCAGCCCAAAGCTGGGCCCCATTGCGGATTGGAACCTCAACATCTCCAAGAACGCCATCGAAGTCGACACCTTTGACTACAGCACAAGCGTGGATGGCATCTACGCCATTGGCGACATCAACACTTATCCAGGCAAACTCAAGCTCATCCTCTGCGGCTTCCACGAAGCCACATTGATGGTGCAGAGTGCCTTCAAGCGCATTTACCCCGACAAGAACCTCGTGCTCAAGTACACGACGGTCAACGGGGTCAACGGATTCTGAGCATGTCCATCATCCGCGTCACCGTCATCGACCGCGAGGGCAATCCGCATGAGCTGGAGGCCCCCACCGACATGAACATGAACGTCATGGAGCTGTGCAAGAGTGCCGAACTCCCGGTGGAGGGCACCTGCGGGGGCATGGCCATGTGCGCCAGCTGCCATTGCTACGTGGAGAGCACCCACGCCGACAGCCTGCCGGAGAAGTCGGACAACGAGGAAGACATGCTCGATGAGGCCTTCCACGTCAAGGACGAGAGCCGACTCGGCTGCCAAATCCAGCTGGCCGACAGCCTGGAGGGCATGGTCATCCGCCTGGCCCCAGTGGGCTGATCAGAACAGCTTGGGGTTCAAGGCCGTTTCGGCCAGCGCATGGACGGCAGCATGCGTTCGGGAGGCGTGCAGTGCATCGATGTGCCGCATCCCATGCGCATCCGTTCCGAGGATGCCAACCCATCCTTTCTCGATGCAGGTGACGGCGGCCTCTTGGGTTTCTGGTCCGTAGGCACCCGCCAAGGAGGCGGCATTGACCTGGAGAATCACCCCCTGCTCCTTCCATTCTTCAAACCGCTCCAACTCGTTGTGCCAATAGGCGTAGCGCTCGACGTGGGCCATCACGGGCTTGAGGCCCTTCACTTGGACTTCAAACAGGAACTCTTGGAGCAATGCGGTATCCGGCGGTGCGGCAAAAGCCAGCTCGAAAAGCAGGCGCCCTCCAGGAGCGAGCAACTCCTGGTCGGATTGCACGGCATCAAGGAGGGTGTGGTCCAAGAAATATTCCGCGCCCAGCGCCAATTTGAACGCTGGATGCCGCTCTGCCACCGCCGCTTTCAGCTTTTCGAAAGGGCCCCGCAGCGTTTCAGGGCTGTTCGGGTACATGCCCGCCATGATGTGTGGCGTCGTGACCGCGCCGCGATAGCCAAGGGAGACCAGCGCGTCGATCATTTCCATTGAGGCTTCGAGGTCCGGCGCACCGTCGTCCACACCCGGCACCATATGGCTGTGATAGTCATAGCCAAAAACGGAAAGGTCGATCGGCTCACGCTCTTGGCGTTCCGCTTGCTCCTTGCCTCCAAACAACCGGGAGAGCCAACCCATCAGCGGTCGCCGTATTGTTGGTCGTAATAGTCCCGGTAGGCACCGCTGGTGACCTCCCCGAGCCAGGTGTCGTTGGCCAAGTACCAGTCAATGGTTTTGGCCAGGCCTTCTTCGAAGGTGATCGACGGCCGCCAGCCGAGGTCTTCCCTCAGTTTGGTGGGGTCGATGGCGTAGCGCATGTCGTGGCCGGCACGGTCCTGCACGTAGGTGATGAGCTGCTCCGTCTCGCCGGCGGTACGGCCGAGCTTTTCGTCGAGCTGGCGGCACATGAGGCGAATGAGGTCGATGTTGCGCCACTCGTTCTCCCCCCCGATGTTGTAGGTCTCCCCGTTGGCCCCCGTCGTGAGGATGACCTCGAGTGCAGCGGCGTGATCCTCGACCCACAGCCAGTCGCGCACGTTTACGCCCTGTCCGTATACCGGAAGGGGGTTCTTCTGGACGGCATTGCGGATGAAGAGCGGAATCAGCTTCTCCGGAAATTGAAAAGAGCCGTAATTGTTGGAGCAATTGGACAACACCACAGGCATGCCATACGTGTGATGCCAAGCCCGAACGATGTGGTCGCTCGCGGCCTTGGAGGAGCTGTAAGGACTCCGGGGATCGTAGGCGGTGTCTTCGGTAAAGAAGCCCTCCGCGCCCAAGGAGCCATAGACTTCATCGGTGGAGACGTGGTGAAAGCGCTTGCCTTCGAACCCGCCTTCGGAATCCGTCCAGGCGCTGCGTGCGGCGGACAACATGGAGGCCGTGCCCATGATGTTGGTTTCCAAAAAAGCCATCGGTCCGGAGATGCTGCGGTCCACGTGGCTTTCCGCGGCGAGGTGCATCACCGCATCGACTTTTTCCTCCCGCATCAGGGCCGTGACCCCCTCCGTATCGCGGATGTCCATTTTGACGAAGCGGTGGTTGGCCGCCCCTTCAAGGTCCTTGAGGTTGGCCAGGTTGCCCGCATAGGTGAGGGCATCGAGGTTGATGACCCGCACGTCGGGGTGGCGGGTCACCCAGCGGCGCACCACGTGGGAACCGATGAATCCGGCGCCGCCTGTGACGAGGAGGACGTGAGGTTGGTGCGTGCGTGTAGCCATGTCAGAAGCTCCAGTAGTTGAGGTCGCCGGAAAGGTGGCGGTAGATGCCCTTGATGTCGACCAGGAATCCGCTGTCGGGGTTCTTGAACAAGCGGCGGAAGGAACGGGCGTCGTAGCTGACGTAATCCCTGTGGTTCACGGCCACGATGACCGCATCGTACGCCGCCTCCGCGGGGGCTTCGGTAAGTTGAACGCCGTATTCGCGGTCCACTTGACCCGGCGAGGCAAAGGGGTCGACCACGTCCATGTCCACATTGAATGAGCGCAGTTCCCGGATCACATCAAAGACCTTGGAATTCCGGATATCCGCTACATTTTCCTTGAAAGTGACGCCCATGACGAGCACCTTGGCCTCCAGTGGATTCACACCTTTTTCGAGCAGGCGCTTGACGACCTGCTTGCCGGCGTAGTAGCCCATGCTGTCGTTGACGTAGCGCCCGGAATTGATGACCTTGGCGTGGTAACCGAGCTTCTCGGCCCGCCAAGTGAGGTAGTAGGGGTCCACACCGATGCAGTGCCCACCGACCAGGCCCGGCGAGAACTTCAGGAAGTTCCACTTGGTGCCGGCCGCTTCGAGCACCTCGAAGGTGTTGATGCCCACGCGGTTAAAGATGATGCTGAGCTCGTTGATCAAGGCAATGTTGACGTCGCGCTGGGTGTTCTCGATGATCTTCGACGCTTCGGCCACCTTGATGCTGGACGCGCGGTGGGTGCCGGCCTTGACCACGAGGTCATAGGTGCGGGCGATGACATCCAGGCTCTCAGCATCGCTGCCGCTCACCACCTTCACAATGGTCTCGATGGTGTTCACCTTGTCGCCCGGATTGATGCGTTCCGGGCTGTAGCCGACCTTGAAGTCCTCTCCGAAGGTCAAGCCGCTGTGCTCCTCCAAAACGGGGATGCAATCCTCTTCTGTACACCCGGGATATACCGTTGATTCATAGACCACGTAATCGCCTTTGGACAGGGTCCGGCCGACGGTCTTGGAGGCAGACAGCAGAGGCGTGAGGTCGGGTTGATTGGTGGCGTTGATGGGCGTGGGGACCGCAACCACATAGAACTGGGCAGCCTTGAGGTCGTCCGGATTGGCTGTGAAGGAGATGTCGCATCCAGCGAACGCCTCTTTTTCGAGTTCTTCGCTGGGGTCGATACCCTGCTTCATCTGCTCCACACGACCAGCGTGGATATCGAATCCAATGACGCGGATGTGCTTGGCAAAGGCCAAAGCGATGGGCAGGCCCACATAGCCCAGGCCGATCACGGCCAAGGTGGCGTCCTTGTCCAGCATGCGCTGGTGGAGATCTGATGTGCTCATGATGATTGTTTAATGGCACGGACGGCGCCGTCCGCAAGTTCGTAGTGTTCTCCGGATTCGGGGCAGGTTGCCCTTCCATCCGCGTCGAATGTCAATCGGTGACCACAGGCGCTCATCCAGCCCATCTGCTGGGCCGGGTTGCCCACGACCAAAGCATAAGCGGGAACATCCTTGGTGACCACGGCCCCGGCCCCGACAAAGGCAAAGGCGCCGATGTCATGGCCACACACTATGGTCGCATTGGCCCCTATGGTCGCGCCCTGTCCCACATGGGTGCGGGCGTACTGGTCGCGCCGCACCACGGCGCTGCGCGGATTGGTCACATTGGTGAACACGCAGGAAGGCCCTAGAAACACATCGTTTCCGCAGGTAACCCCCGTGTACAAGCTGACGTTGTTTTGGACCTTGCAATTTTTGCCGAGGACAACCTCCGGGCTGATCACCACGTTTTGGCCGACGTTGCATCCCTCGCCCAATACCGCGCCGGGCATGATGTGGCTGAAGTGCCAAATCTTGGAGCCCGCCCCGATGGTGCAGCCCTCGTCCAAGACAGCCGTTTCATGGGCAAACCAAAGGGTATCGTTGCCCGGCCCACTCATTTGCTGTAAGTCGTGAAATCCTTGTGCTCGGTCTTCCGCAAGTCTTCTTCGGATAGTCCCTTGAAGTAGCGGTAGGTGATGGCCAAGCCTTCGGCCCGGTCCACCTTGGGTTCCCAACCGAGGACCTCCTGAGCACGCCCGATATCAGGCCGGCGCTGCTTCGGGTCGTCGGTCGGAAGCGCCTTGTAGACGACCTTCTGGTCTGTGCCCGTCAGGGCAATGATTTCTTCGGCGAAATCGGCAATGCTGATTTCATCGGGATTGCCCACGTTGACGGGACGTGCCTCTTCGGACAACAGCAGCCGGTAAATGCCCTCTACGAGGTCATCCACATAACAGAAACTGCGGGTCTGGCTGCCATCACCAAAAATGGTGAGGTCCTCCCCCCGCAGGGCCTGACCGATAAAGGCCGGCAGCACCCGCCCATCGTTGAGGCGCATCCGCGGACCATAGGTGTTGAAGATGCGGACGATGCGCGTCTCCAAACCGTGGTAGGTGTGGTACGCCATGGTCATCGCTTCCTGGAATCGCTTGGCCTCATCGTAGACGCCGCGCGGCCCCACGGGGTTCACATGGCCCCAGTACTCCTCGTGTTGGGGGTGAACTTCCGGATCGCCATAGACTTCGCTGGTGCTCGCGATGAGCATGCGCGCGCCTTTGGCCCGGGCCAGGCCCAGACAATTGTGCACCCCGAGCGAACCCACCTTCAAGGTCTGGATGGGGATTTTCAAATAATCGATGGGGCTCGCAGGCGAAGCGAAGTGCAGGATGTAATCCAATTCGCCTTTGATGTGGATGAATTGGCTGACGTCGTGGTGGTGAAACTCGAACCGATCCAGGCCCGTCAGGTGCTCGATGTTGCGCAGGTCGCCGGTGATGAGGTTGTCCATGCCGATGACATGGTATCCTTCCGCGATGAAGCGGTCACACAAATGAGATCCAAGGAACCCCGCTGCACCGGTGATGAGGACGCGCTTCATGCCTCTCAACTGGAAGGCCTGCGGCCGATGGAAACGTAGTCCCAGCCCTTGGCGGCCATGTCGTCCACGTCATAGAGGTTGCGGCCGTCAAACACCCAGCGGTTGTTCATCGCTGTGTCCATGCGGTCAAAGTCGGGCGTCCTGAAGACCTGCCATTCTGTGCAAATGAGCAAGGCGTCCGCACCTTCCAACGCGGCGTATTGGTCGTTGGCAAAAGCAATGCGGTCTCCGACGCGCTGGCGCACGTTGTCCATGGCCTCGGGGTCGAATGCCGTCACGGACGCCCCCGCGTCGAGCAGCTTCTCGATCATGTACAGCGCTGGGGCCTCTCGGATATCGTCCGTTTCCGGCTTAAAAGCCAATCCCCACAGCGCAATGTTGACGCCGCTGAGGTCGCCGTTGAATTTCTTCAAGAGGGGGTCAAACAGCACCGTCTTCTGGCGCTCATTGACCTCCATCACACTGGTCAGAATTTCAAATTCAAACCCCACCTGTCCGCCACTGCGGTGCAGGGCCTGGACGTCCTTTGGAAAACAGCTTCCGCCGTACCCAATGCCCGGGAAGAGAAAGCGCGGTCCAATGCGCGTATCCGTGCCCATGCCGCGGCGGACCTTGTCCACATCGGCGCCCACCTTCTCGCAGAAATTCGCGATCTCGTTCATGAATGTAATCTTGGTGGCGAGGAAGCTGTTGGCGGCGTATTTGGTCAGCTCAGCGCTGCGCTCGTCCATAACGATGAGCGGGTTGCCCTGGCGGATGAACGGCTTGTACAACCGCGTCATCACTTCTTCTGCCCGGTCGCTGCCCACGCCAATCACGACGCGGTCCGGCTTGAGGAAATCGTCCACGGCATAGCCTTCGCGCAGGAATTCGGGATTGGACACCACGTCGAAGTCGACTGTGGCATTGGCCCCCACCGCCGCTGTGACCTTTTCGGCCGTACCTACGGGCACCGTGCTCTTGTCCACGATGACCTTGTACTCCGTGATCATCTTGCCCAGTTGTTCGGCCACGCCGAGCACGTAGCTCAAGTCAGCACTGCCGTCCTCACCTGGGGGGGTGGGCAATGCCAAAAAGATGACTTCAGCCGGCGCGACAGCCTCGGCCAGATCAGTGGTGAATTTCAGCCTGCCGGCTGCGATGTTTCTTTCGAACAACACGTCGAGGTGCGGCTCATAGATCGGGACCTCCCCGTTGCGCATCTTCTCCACCTTGGTGGCGTCGATGTCCACGCAGATGACGTCGTTTCCGGTTTCGGCAAAACAGGTCCCCGAAACAAGTCCGACGTAACCGGTTCCAACTACAGCAATTTTCATGATCGGCAGGAGATTTTGGTCCGACTGCAAATTTACAAAGCCAACCCCGCTTGTACAGCATCGGCAATGCGCGTCTGCAAATCGCCGGAAAGCTCAGTGTGCATAGGCAAACTGATGACCCTATTGGTCAAATCTTCTGTGACGGGAAGGGCGCCAACCGGAATTCCGAGGTCCATGAACGCCCCTTGTTTGTGAATGGGCTTTGGATAATATATGCCAAATGGAATGCCGATAGACGCCAAATGCGCGGCCAATGCATCGCGCCGTTCGGGCCCATCCCCAGCTTGACCCAAAATCAAGGTGTACTGATGAAAGACGTGGCCGGAGCGGGGGTCGCGAAAGGGGATAGTGATGTCCAGGTGGCCACCGAGCATATCGTCGTAGCGGTCTGCGGCCTCCCTTCGCGCGATATTGTAGCTGGAGAGGTGGGGCAGCTTGACATCGAGAATGGCCGCCTGAATGCTGTCCAGTCGGCTGTTCATCCCGATGCGCTCGTGCTCATACCGCTGCCGCGATCCGTGGTTGCAGATCATCCGCAAGCGCTCGGCCATGGCCGCATCACGCGTGAAGCACGCTCCTCCATCTCCGTAGCAACCCAAGTTTTTGGAAGGAAAGAAACTCGTGGTGCCAATGGTGCCCATGGTCCCCGCCATGCGCCCCGTCTCAGTGACCTTCCCGGGCTGCCAGGCCGCGCCAATGGCCTGCGCGGTGTCTTCCACAACGTACAGCCCATGCGCCTTGGCAATGCCCACAATGGCATCCATGTCCGCGCATTGGCCATAGAGGTGAACGGGCAAAATGGCCTTCGTGCGCGGCGTGATGGCCGCCTCCACCGACGTGGGGTCCATATTGAATGTCTGGGGATCGACATCCACCATGACGGGCGTAAGCCGCAGTAATTGAATCACTTCAACCGTGGCGATGTAAGTAAACGACGGGGTGATGACCTCGTCTCCAGGCTCGAGGCCCAGGGCCATGAAGGCGGCTTGCAAGGCATCGGTGCCGTTGGCGCAAGGGACGACATGAATGGGCGCTTCCTCGGTTGAGCCCAACCAATCCGACAAATGCGCTGTGAACCGCTTCACTGCCGGACCTTGAATAAAGGCCCCGGATCGGATGACCTCGAGCACAGCCGCGTCGACTTCATTGCTGATGCGGGCGTATTGTCCCTTGAGGTCCACCATGTGGACCGGTGCTTCCTTGATCATGGCTGCGTTGTCTCCCACGAAGATAGCAGTCACTGTTTGGGACAAGGGTCGGCATGGCGCAAAGTCAAGGAGACGAGAATCCAGACTCAAAAAAGTATAAGAGTTCGACGAATAATGAGTATATTGTGATAGATAGCACCAAAATGCCGCTTGTTGCCTCCCTACACATGCGTGTAGCCCTCGTAGCCCTTTGTCTGTTCATGGCTTTTTCCAGCCAGGCCCAGGCTTTCAATCCCGACGCCAACCATGATGGGCAGGTCGGTGCAGGCGATGTTCTGGCCGTTCTGGCGGTGTATGGCTTGCCATTTTCAGCCACAATTGAAGGCCCCTCCATCCTCCATTTCGATCCAGACACCATTGGCGTTTTGCCCTTGGGTTATGACATCTACATCGCCGAGAACTTCACCTTCCCCTACCTCTACGTGACGGTACCCGACGGCGAATACCCCGGCCAGTCTTTCAAGTTGGCCGTGGAGAAGCAAGCCGACATGGACGACCAGCAGGTCTACCTTCAGGACACCTCTGGAAACTGGCTTACCAACGCCCGGCAATACGAAACCAACGGATTCTATGCCGAGCTGGTTTGGACGGGCATCCGCTGGGTGTCCGATCACCTCGAATGAACTTCGCGCGATTTATTCCCCGCGCCCCCTCTCCATTTCAATATCCTTCCTCAACTTCGCCGCCCCGCCCGGATGGTGGAATTGGTAGACACGACGGACTTAAAATCCGTTGGCCCGTAGGGCCGTGCGGGTTCAAGTCCCGCTCCGGGTACGAAAAAGCCCCGCTTTGGCGGGGCTTTTTGATGTCTTGGAGGAGCGGGTTTATTCGCAGAGTTCGCCGAAGGCACCGAGGAAGACCAGCATGTCTGAGGTGGTGGTCTGGCCGTCGCCGGTGAGGTCGGCCAAGCAATTGGACAGGCAGCCGAAGTCACCGAGAAGGATGAGGGCGTCCGATACGGTAACGGTGCCGTCACCGTCCAAGTCAGGAGGGCAATCATTGGTGCCGCCGCCACCGCCGTCTGTAGATCCGTTGCAGAGTCCTGAAACCGTCCAGGTGGCGTTGAATTGCGCCCCCGAGGAGCCGCTGTAGCCATTGAACAGGTATGCAGACCAGCTGCCACTGCCCGAGAGCCCGCTGCCGGTCAGGTCTACCGTGGCGGAATAGGTGCCGTTGGCAGATGTCTGCCATGAGGCGGGCCAAAGGGCGTAATTCCCCAGACTGCTGCAGCCTGCGGGCGAGCTGTTAAATCCGCCAATGGCCGCGCAGGCGCCGTCAGGCGCGGAGAGCGCCAACACCAAGTCGGCCGGCCAATTGTCCCCGCCTCCGGTGTTGGTCCAGTTCAGCGAAATGCTGAGCGATGTGGGCTCGCCAGCAGCATCGAAGGCATAGATGGGCGAAGCCCCATTGGCCGCCAAGGTGACGTCCAACGCCCCTTCCGCATCGCAATCGCAAGGCTCACCCGCAGGAGGGTAGATGCAGGATGCATCGTCAATGGTCGCGGCCCCGTCATAGTTGCATGCGTCCGCATCCATGCACCCTGTACAGGACGTTCCATCACCGCCGCAAACGCCGCAGTCATCGTCAATGAGACAGGAGCCGTCGTCCTCGAGTGCTTCGGGGTCGTAGTTGCATGCCGAGGGCAACGTGCAGCCGGCATTGGCATCGGAATTCGTGGGGTAGCTGTCCATGGTGAGCTGCCCGGTGTTCAGCGGGTCGAGGTAACCGGATACGCCGACGCCCCAGCTCACATTCATCCGCCCGTAGTAGTCATAGGCGCCGTTGTTTACCGAGCCGCTACATGCCGCGGCGCCGCCGTAGAGCTGACCGATGATGCGCTGGTTTTGGTCAAAGAGGGGCGAGCCCGAAGAGCCGGGCTCCGTCACCCCTGATTCCCATTGGTTGATCCACCAAACTTGCGCGCTCCCTGCGGTAGAGAAGTACGGGGAGTTGTTCTCGAAGCAGATCTTCTTCACGTCTCCACTGGGGTGGTGAATGCCCACGGCAGAGGTCGGCGTAGTTCCGCTCGCATCCCAACCGGCATATTCCACGTTGTAGCTGGCAGGAGGGGTGGTGCTGAGTTGAATCAGGGCCACATCGCTGCTGCCGCTGTTGACCAGCAGGGTGCCTCCTGAGACGCTTTGGTTGGTGGGTCCCGTAGAACCCGAGCAACTGCTGCTCTCATGGTTGAAATAATAAACCCAGCTGCTGGGGTTGCCAAGGCAGTGATTGGCCGTCAGGAAATAGGGGGTGCCATTTTCCGCTGTGTTGTTGACCAAGGCACCTGTGCACACCGCATAACCGCCATTGGTGATGAGCGCCACAGACCGCTTGGCCACTTGCCAATCGTTGCCAGCGGGACAGTTGACATTGATGTTGCAGGCGCCCGAGTTGCCAAAAGGACCCATGTTGGCCTCGTCCGGTGCATTTTCAGGGTGCTGCAGCAGGCTGCGGTAGCCATGCACAACCTGCGAGATGCGGATGTCTCCCTGGCCATGAACCGCCACGGGCTCTTGGTATTCCAAGACCACCCGATCGGCATCGAGCAGGCCCAGCGGCAATGCGCCCCAGTCCTTTTCATTGGCCTCGGTGAAGCTGCCCAAGTATTGGGTCCGCTCGGCATTCCACACGTACAATGCCGCCCCAGGTGGCACGGAAAAGGTGCCAAGGTGCAGGGCTATGCCTGTGGCGCCGGGGCAATGGATGCCGAGCCGCCAGATCCAGCGGTCCTTTTCCAATACCCAGTTGCCCGCGTCATCCAACCCCAAATCCACTGCCCGCTCCACGCCAAAGCGCCAAGGGGCCTCTTTGTATTGGTCTGTCACAGCGTCTTCAGCGGCCAGGGCGCCGAGGTCGAGCTCAGCCGTGGTCAACTCGGGGTATTCCGAATCGTCCTCCTGTCCCCACTTCCAAGGAGCCCCCCCTTGGGCGACTTGAGCGGACGCCGATGGTCCGATCAAGAGCGCCAAGGAAAAGGCGAGCAGCGCGCTGCGCATCATTCGCAACTTGTACCGAAGACGGCCAGCATGACAAGCATGTCAGAGGTGGTCACGCCACCGTCGCCGTTCATGTCATAGCTGCAGTCCGTAGGGCAGCCGAAGTCGCCGAGCAACATCAAGAGGTCCGCGATGCCGATGAGGCCATCGTTGTTGAAGTCGCCGAAACATTCGTAAACCTCCTGGAAGGTCAAGCTCTGTTGCAGGATCTGCGGATTCTCGCCATCTGCCCTCCGCGTTTGGAGGTTGACGGTCATGCTCACTTCGCCGTCTGTAGTCAGCTGTGCAATCAGCACGTGCCCGTCGGCATCGGGGAAGGCCGCCGGTTCCAGGTCGGGGTAGATAAACACCGAGCCTCCGTTCACATCGTCTGCCACGACAGCGCCACCACTGCCTTCGAATGGACCGAAGTCCAATCCAATGGTGTTGACGTCGGCGGTATTGTCTACACCACCCACAGTCAGCCAGCTGTCAAAGGCCAACAGGGAATCGATTGGCAACAGCGCGGGGTTGAAGCTCGTCGCCAGCGCTCCTCCCAAAGGATTTTGGTAGAATGAAGTGGTGGTGTTGATGGTAAGGGGCACTGAATCAAATCCGTATACCGCCACCAATTGCTCGGTGGGATCCGCCAGCTCGACCCACACGCGGTAGGTCGTAGCGCCGTCCACGGTATTCTGTCCCACGACGTCATAGCCCAGCTGTACAAAGCTGCTCTCTGCCACTTCGTCTTCATCACAGATGCCATCTCCGTCGGCATCGTTGAGGCAGTTGCCATCGCAGTCGAGGTTGTCGGCTGCGGGGTAGGTGCAGGATCCGTCATCGACTGTGGCTGCCGCATTGTAGTTGCAGGCGGTAGCATCGGTGCAACCTGGCAGGTCACCCGTGCAGAAGTTGGTCGTTTCGGTATCACCAAAATCACCGCCCGTGGCGACCACGCTGCCCCCTACTGTCAAGGTGTAACTGCCCGTTCCATAAGCACAGCAGATGCCGTCTCCAAAGCTGTCATTCGCGGTGAGGTCGTAGCAACCGTCAGGCAGGCAGTATGTCGTTTCCACCGTACCAGTCAGACCACCGTACCCCTCAGAAGCGACGGTCGCGCCCGACGCATCGGTCAACACCCATGAGAATTCACCGGGGTAGCTGTCCAACACCACAGTCATTGTAAAGTTGAGGCCATCGATGATGCAGCTGCCATCATCGATGGTGGCATCTGCATCGAAGTTGCAGGCATCCGGGTTCGTGCATCCACCACAGGTGCTGTTGTCACCGCCACAAATGCCACAATCGTCCTCGAAGAGGCAAGATCCATCGTCGACGGTGGCGTCCGGGTTGTAGTTGCAAGCGGCAGGCAGCGTACATCCATTGCAGCTGAAGTCGCAGGTACCGTTATCGATGCCAGCGTCCGCATCGTAATTGCAGGCCAGCGGATCGGTACAACCGAAATTCAGGTTGTCGGTGCAGAAGTCCACCGATTCTCCCGTTCCGTATGCGCCACCAGAAGCAATGACCACACTGTCGATGGACAAGCTGTATCCGCCGGGTGCAAAAATACCGTCACCAAAACTGTCGGCGATATTGAACGTGAAACACCCTTCTGCAAGGCAGACCGTTTCGTTGTAGGTCGTCGAGGGGGCAGCATAGGGACCACCTGCTGCCACGGCAGTGCCGGCCGCATCGGTGATGTTCCAGGTGATTTCGTCGGGCCAGGTATCCGTAATGATGGTGACTGTGACCCCCACTCCGTCACCCACACAGCTCCCATCGTCAATGGTGGCTTCAGGGTCATAATTGCAGCTTTCCGGGTCCGTGCAGCCATAACAGCTGAAGTCACAAGCGCCATTGTCCACAAGGGCATCTGGGTCGTAGTTGCACGCTGTAGCATCGGTGCAGCCGAAGTCTCCGCCCACACAGAATGTGGTGGCTTCCAAGTCGCCGTATTCGCCACCAGAGGCTATGACCGCGCCGTCCGCAGTAAGTTCATAGTTGCCGCTGCCGAAGGCGCAGCAGATGCCATCACCGAAGCTGTCAAACATGGTCAGGGTGTAGCATCCTTCAGGCGCACAGAAATTCTCTGTGACCGAGGTGCCCGGGCCCGAATAGGGTCCACCCGATGCCAATGTGGCACCTGATGAATCAGTCAGTGCCCAAGTTGTCTCACCGGGGAAGTTGTCCAACAGAATCGACAAAGAGAATGGAAGCCCATCCAAGATGCATGAGCCATCGTCAACGATCGCCGCAGGGTCGAAGTTGCAGGCCGTGCTGTCGGTGCAACCACCACAAGAGCTGTTGTCTCCAGCGCAAATGCCGCAGAGATCGAAGTCGGCACATGACCCATCGTCGATGATCACCAGCGGATCGAAGTTGCAGGCCGTGCTGTCGGTGCAACCACCACAAGAGCTGTTGTCTCCAGCGCAAATGCCGCAGAGGTCGAGTTCGGCGCACGTCCCATCATCCGCCGTAGCGTCGGCATCGTAATTGCACGCAGTAGGATCCGTACAGCCGTTGATGACGCCGCCGATGCAGACATCCTGCAGGGTGATGTCGGCGATGTAAGAGACCGTTCCAGCGGCGGAATAGCCATTCACGAGTTGGACACTCCAGGTGCCGTCACCCGTCAGTCCTGCAGCGCTCAGGTCAATGGACGCGGTGTATATGCCACTGGCATCGACCGCCCAATCAGCGGGCCAGAGGGTATACCCACCGAGATCGGTGCAACCGGCCGTGATGGTGCCTGTGAAGCCGCCAAATTCGATGCAGTCTCCGTCGGGTGCGTTGATCACCACCAGCATGTCGGCAGCCCAGCTGCCTGCGCTGCTTGTGTAATCCAACGAGATATCGAATCCGTTCAATTCGCCACTGCCTTCGAAAGTGACAGGGGTGCCTGCAACGCTGCCTGCCAGCGACTCCGTGATGGAGAGGTCAGTGAAGCAATCGCACACGCCGCCGTCGGGCGCATAGTAGCACGTTCCGTCGTCGAAAGTGGCTTCGGCGTTGTAGTTGCATGCTGTGCTGTCGGTACAACCGGAACAGCTCGAGCCGTCGCCGGCACAAATGCCGCAGATGTCTTCATCGGCGCAGCTGCCATCGTCCACGGTGGCATCGGCATTGTAGTTGCAGAACGTCGAATCGGTGCAGCCCAAGCAGCTGTAGTCGCACGTGCCGTCATCGGCAATGGCGTCGGGGTTGTAGTTGCAGGCCGCGGCATCGGTGCAGCCGAGCACGATGTCTCCAACGCAGACTTCAGTGGACTCACTCGATCCAAACTCACCGCCGGAGGCCAAGACCAATCCGCCGATTCCAAAGGAGTATCCGCCAGATCCGTAGGCGCAGCACATGCCGTCGCCAAAGCTGTCATACACCGTCAGGGTGTAGCAGCCTTCTGCGACACACCCCGATTCTACCAAGGTACCCGAACCTGCATAGGGTCCACCGGAGAAGACCGTAGTTCCTGTTCCATCGACCAATTCCCATGTGGTCTCACCAGGGTAATTGTCAAAGGTGAGCGTCATGGTTACATCCACACCCTGCGAATCCAACGAAAAGTCGCTGCTTGCGCTGTCATTGTCGGCGTTCTCATCGGCGCCACCATTGGGCGATGAAACGGACACATTGAAGACGTGGCTGCCGTCACCAGGGGTCTGCGCAGGCAGCACGACGTCTGCACTTTGTCCAAAGTCAAGCGACCCTGTCCACGCGAAGGTTTGCGCTGCTGCACCATCGATGTCATAAGTGATGGTGGCTGAAGTCAAGGTGTTGCCACCATAGTTGAACAGTGTGATGGACGGCGTCACTTCCGTGGCGCAAGAGAATCCATTCGGCGCATTCACGGCGATGATGGCCGCATCCAAATCAAAATCGGGAACTGCGGGCAAACACCCGTTGGAGCTCGTGATGCTGGCGCGCGCACCGCCCGGGGCGAGCACGGCTTGCATGCGGTCGCCCTGACCTTGAGTAAAGATGTTCATGCAGCCGTCATCGGAGTAGTCCATGTAGTTCTGGACCATGTCTTCCGTGCTACAACTGACGTGTTCCAATGCACAACCGTAGTTGGCGCCATCGGACTCGGGGGTGTCGGCGACGAAGTCGTCGGCACCACAGGGACCATCGCCCCAGACGTGGCGCAGGTTGAGCCAGTGTCCCACTTCGTGCGTTCCCGTGCGTCCGAGGTTGTACGCACCGGCGCCTGGGCCGTTGATGCCCACATAGGGATATCCGCACACCACGCCGTCGGTAGCGGCTGGACCGCCTGGGAACTGCGCATAACCGAGCAATCCACCCCCGAGGTTGCAGACCCAGTAATTCAGGTAGTCAGCTGCAGGCCAAGCATCAGAGCCGCCTTGGGCCGTGAATTTCATGGCGTCATTCGAGCCAAAGCTGGATACCGTGGTGGGCACGCGCAAAATCCCAGAGCTGGGTGCGCCATTGGGGTCGCGGGTTGCCAAACAGAATTCGATTTCGGTATCCGCTCCCTGCGGCCAGATGTTGTCCTGATCGGCATTGGTCCGGCGGAAGTCGTCATTCAACACCTGCAGCTGTTCCAAAATCTCAGCATCCGGAATGTTCTGGGTCTCGTTGGCATACAGCACGTGGAACACCACGGGAATGGTCACCACAACGGGTTGCATCTGGGCGCCATTCTGACGCGCCTCTTGGCGGGCCGCGACAAAGGCGGCCGTTTGGGTTTCAAAATCTGCATGACGCTTGGCATAGACAGCGTCGAGTCCCATCATCTGCACGTGGTTCTCATGTGCAGCACAACTGCGTTGTGCAGGCGCTTCCGGGGACTTGATTTGGGCAAATCCCGAAATGGTGAATACGGCGAAGAGGGCCGAAAGAAGTACAATTCTCATGGTTTGATAAGGCTTGCGGCAGTTTGACAGAATGGTCCTACAATATGCACACGCTTTAACCAACAGAGGCAATTATTATAGGGTTGCTTACCATTGGATTTGTTTTTGGAGGCGTTGCTCGGACCGTGTTTTGGTGTAAATTCGCCGTCCCAAGCGAGAATAGCTCAGTTGGTAGAGCACAACCTTGCCAAGGTTGGGGTCGCGAGTTCGAGTCTCGTTTCTCGCTCAAGAAAAGGGCACCTCTGAGGAGGTGTCCTTTTTCATTTTCCACCCTTCCCATCACGTTCAATGGCGTCGACAATGCGCTCAGCAGCACCCACATGTTGCTGCACCCAATGAGCGCCTGCCGCACCTGCGCGGTGCCGTTTTGGCTTGTCTTTCATCCAGTCCAATGCCCGTTCCGCGAGCGAATCTGGCGTGTGGCAAACCTCGGCTGCGCCGCATTGCAGGAGGGCCTGAACTTCTCGAAATCCACCGATGCCAGGTCCGGTCAGCACAGGGACGCCAAAGGCAGCGGGCTCCAAGGTGTTGTGCACCCCTTTTCCCCAGCCCCCGCCCACGACGGCAATGTCTGCCAAGCCATAGGCGTATTTCAGGACACCGATCTCATCGAGAATTATCATGGATGGTTCCCTTTCATCGGCATTTGCGCTGTCCTCCTCCCATGCTGAAAGGCGCGCGGTGTGCCCCGCTTGCGCCCATTCAGTGACGTACCCCGCGTCCACCTCATGCGGCGCCCAGAGGATGCACCACTCAGTGTTGCGGGACTGCAGTGATGCCAACGCTTGCCATTCTGGGGGCCAAGCACTGCCCACCACGAGCAAGGGACGCGAGGCGGCCCATCGCCCAATGCGGTCCAGTCGTTCCTGCACTTGCGCCGGTGGCGCTTGCAAAACGTTGGATGCCACCCTGTCCAAACGCGGGTCTCCCATGACCGACGTGGATACCCCGAAACTCTTGGCCACAGCAGCAGATTGCGCGTCCTGCACCAGAATTGTGCGGAGGGCCTGCATGTGCCGGCGGATGAACCAGCCCCACGCGCTCATCGGGTGCCGGCCGGCGTCGAAGCGCGCGGCCACCAGGTGTACCCGCGTGCCATGGGCAGTCAAGTGCTGAATCAGTGCTGGCCAAAGTTCATACTTGACCAGGACGGTGTCCGAGATGCTGATGGCGGCGGCGAACCGGCGCATGGCCCCCGAGGTGTCGAACGGCAGATAATCGACGTGGTCAGCAAGGGTGGCATGGGCACCTTCCACACCGGAGGGGGAGAAAAAGGTCAGCAGAATCGGGCGTTCCGGATGTCGGTCACGCCAGCGTTCGAGGAGGGGCGCGCCTTGCTCGTATTCGCCCAGAGAAGCGCAGTGAAGGTGCAGCCAATCCCCGGTGCGCCCAGACAACCGGGTGTCTGCATCTGCCTGCTTGAGCCGGTCTTCCCAACCGATTCTGCCGCGCCAAGCCCGCCTTGATTTGGGGTGCCCGGCGGCAGAAGCCATGCGCACAGCCGCACGCAGGATTTGGATGGCCAGGCTGTAGAGAAGCACGCTGTTTCGGTGGCGGATTAGTGGTAGTAGTCCAAGTCGGTCGAGCGGGCGCGCAGGCGCAAGATCCACGCCGCAAAAAGCCCAACGGCGCGGTCTGCCCGGGGGCCTGTATCCGCCATCATGGTGTCGGTATTCCAGGCGCGGTTGGGCTGCAAACGCCCCATCATGGATTCGATGCCGGCCTGAAACCGCACCAATCCATTGGGGGAATCGTGCACATAGCCGAGGCGCGGCATGAGCATCCACCCACCGGTGAGCCGGTCATATCCCTGCACGTAGGGTTCGTCGAGCTGGGTCAGGCGGTTGCCGCGGTTCTGGAAATGCACCTTGTGTTCCCAAAACCCCATGCCCAATTCCAACAACAGGCCAGAACCCGGGTTGAGAAAGTCCGCAGTCCAGATCCTACCGATAGAAACACAGAAGAGGGTCCCGCGCTGTTGGGCGGTAACCAAGGCAATTTGGCCTTCATTGTCTACGATGTGGCCATTGGCATCGCGCAGGTTGTCCAACAACCCGGGCTCGCGCACATCGGCCCCCGTTTGAAACCGGTAATGACCACCCAACCTCCAACCCTTGGAAGTCAATCGGTATCCGGAAAGCCCAACCGTATTGGACGCGCCAAACCGCTCTGCAAGGATGCCTGTGGGGACCTGTCCCCCCACATGTATGGCCGCCTGGAACCCCGGGTCGAACCGCGCGTCTTCCGATTGCGTCCAGCCCAAAAAAGGAATGCACAGGAGGAACCACACCAGCAAGGGGCTGGCCGCTTTCATTTCAAGGGGATTGACAACCCGAAGGTGTAACCACTCAGGACGGTTCCCCCCGTCATTTGTGTGAAGAAAGTCCAGCCCTTGTAGGTGTATCTGCCACCCAGGTGGCCGCCCAGCTGCAGGCCACCGACGGCATTTCCGGTATAGGAATCAGGGATGCTCGTCCCGCCCACCCAACGGAAGTTGTGGGCGTACCAAGCCAAAGTCAAACCGGCAAAGAAGTCGAAAGGTGGCGGCGCGATTTCCACAAAGTGATAGTGGCCTTGGACACCCACGCCCAAGTACTGATGCTGCCATTTGCCTTCTGGCCCTCCTTCGCGAAAACTCTGGAAACTGGCCATTAAGCCTGCTGAAAGGTGCTCGTCAACGGACTGTTCGAGTTCGATGAACAATGGCAAGCCCCGATTGCTCATACCGAGACCGACATTCACCACGTCGAATCTGTCCATACCGCTGCGGCCCCTTTGAGCTGAGAGGTCTGCAGTGGAGATCAAGGCCAAGACAATCGCCACAGAAATCCTGAGAGGGGCACGGCCAAGGATGTTGATTGGTCTAAGAAATATGCTCATTTGTCGACAAAAATTCGTATATTACCCTACGTTTCCCATTCCTGGGCCCCTTGCTGAACCACCCATGCCGCTCACCTCAATTCTCAAGCAATTTGCAACGGCAGACCGCACGTGTGGGAGGCTTGGCAGAAAATTGTATTCAGGTCCGCGGTGGATGGCGCTGATCGTTTACTGTTTGGCCTTGTGTCCGGCCCTCTTGACGGCCCAGACGACAACGTCCATTTCACTCGAAGTCTTGTTGGAGCCCAATGCGGCTTTTTCTGATGGCTACATCATCGGTTCGCCCCGTTTCAGTTCGAATGAGACCTACCCCATCATCGTGGGCCAAGGAGGCGCAGTACTGCACAGCGAATTGCGCCCGTTTCGCGGGTTCAACTTTGACCTCCATCCCGATGGCAGGTTGGCTTGGTATTGGACAATGGAAGGGGTCTGGGAAATCTTGGACAGTTCCTTGCAAGTGAGCGAATCCTTGGATTTCATAGGGGGTGACCCTGATTATCACGACATGGAATTGCTGGAAGAAGACAAGTTCCTGCTGCTTGGAAAAGAGATCATCACCGTGACACTTGAGGACAGCATTCCCGATACAACGGATACAGACCGTGCTGTGATTGATTGTTTGATTCAGGAGTTGGACGGCGAGGACAATGTCGACTGGTTCTGGCGCGCTTCGGATCACATCCCGCCTTCATGGTGCACCCATTGTAACTGGGAGGCTCCGATGCTCGACGCCTATCACCACAACGCGTTCCAGACATTGGACAATGGCGATGTCCTGCTCTGCCTCAGAAATATGGATGCCGTGGTGCGCATCAACCGCCTGACCGGAGCGTTGGTGTGGGTCGCTGGCGGCCCATTTTCCGACTTCACATTCACTGCAGGGAGCGAGGTCTTCAAGCATCCGCACGATGCCCAGATGATCGGGGAGGACCGGTTGTTGCTTTTCGACAACGGTACAGGCAAGCAGTCCGCCATTTCAAGGGGTGTGGAATATGAAATCAACCTGGAAACCGGCACCCTCACCCAATTGCGGGAATGGGTGCACCCCGATGGGAATTACGCCTCATCTCAAGGCAGCATTCAACGCCTCAACAATGGGGGGACACTCATAGGTTGGGGCACAGGTTCTTCGGATGTGTTCGGGGGCGGCATGATCACCGAATACGATGAAAACGACAACCTGGTCGGGAGCATTTATTTTCCAGAAAACCACTTTTCCTACCGGGCGAGAAAAGTGCCAGCAGGTGAATTGCCCCTCATCCAGGGGTGCCGGAATTCGGATGCGTGCAACTACGACAACACCGCCGCCATCAATGGCATGTGCATACTGGCCGGAGACCCTTGCAATGATGGAAATGACTGCACGGTAGGAGATGCCATTCAGGAGGATTGCAGCTGCGCAGGGTTTCTGACGGATTCAAATTCTCCCGTGGGCTGCTCCGACCCGGAGGCGGTCAATTACGACCCTTGCTCCTTGCCGAACGTGGATGATGGATCGTGTCAATACGCCGTGGATTTCAGGGTGGACGCCACGATGTTGTCGCCCATGCCCACAAACATGAATATTTTGCTTGAAGGCGCTCCATATTCCTTGACACAAGGCGGTTATGGGACGTGGAAAGGCACCTTGTTGCTCGGAAATGGCGACTGGACGTATCGCTTTGAGGCTGGAGGGGCATTGGACACGGTCGAGCGTTCGCTGGATTTGATGTGGCCTTTGGCCGAAAGCATGGGGGAACAGCGTTCCTGCTTCGGTTTATCAGTGGACGCCTGTCCGGGCTGCACGGATCCCGACGACGCCGCTTTCAGTCCTTTTGCCACTGATGATGTGCGCTGTGGAGAGGGCAGCTGGGTGGGCTGCACGATGCCGGAGGCCAGCAACTTTGAAGTGGAGGCCATCTTCGATGATGGCAGTTGTCTTTTTTCCGACAGCATGAATTGCCAGCAGGACCTTGATGCTGATGGAATCATCGGGATCGCCGACATCCTCCAGCTGCTGACCTTTTTTGGGACGGTCTGCGAATGAGCGGCACCTTCATTGACGCTGGGTCGGACCGTCCAGTCTGAACCCCACACCGTGGATGGTGAGCAAGGTGACCTGCGGGTCCGCCTTCAGAATTTTCCTCAGTCGGGTGATGTAGACGTCCATGCTGCGCCCCACGAAGTAGCCCGACTCGCCCCAGACCATCTTGCAGATCAGGTCCCGCTCGGTGGTGCGCCCGGCCCGCTGCATGAGGATTTTGAGGACATCGCCTTCCTTTGGCGTGAGCCTCCGTTCGCCGGAGTCCCACTTCAGTTCATAGGATTCCGGGTCGTAACGCAGGCCGCCAATTTGCAGGGCCTTGCGCTCGGCGGGCCCTGCTTGGTTTCTTTTCAATACTGAGCGCAGGCGCAAGAGCAGCTCTTCGTTGTCAAATGGCTTGATCACATAGTCGTCCGCACCACATTTCAATCCGCGGACGCGGTCTTCCACCCGGTCCCTTGCCGTGAGCAGAACGATGGGGAGGTTGGGCGCCACCTTGCGCAAGTCCTCCGTCAGTTCGAATCCATCCCGGCCCGGCAACATGACATCCAGCAGGGCCAAGTCAAAATTGCCCGCATGAAATGTCGGAAGTGCCTCACGGCCATCGCGCACCAAAGTGGCCTTGAATCCATCCAGGCGAAGGAGGTCATTGAGCAACAGCCCCAGCGTGGGGTCGTCTTCTACGATCAGAATGCGGAGTGGCCCTTGTTCCATATCGTTCAACTCGGAAGGGTCAGGGTAAAGGTGCTGCCTTTGCCAAATACACTGGTGCACGCCACCGCACCGCCATGGGCTTCCATGATGGTCCGCACATAGTGCAGCCCGAGCCCAAAACCTTTGACATCGTGTCGGTTACCGGTGGGCACCCGGTGGAACCGCTCGAAGATGCGCTTTTGGTGTTCGGTGGGAATGCCCAAGCCCTGATCGCTCACCTCAAGCCGCCAATGCGCCGCTTCGCCGCCGGCCCATGTCAGCGTAACCGACACCGCGGGTGCGGCATCCCCGGCATACCGCAGGGCGTTGTCCAGCAGGTTGCTCAATGCGCCATCGAGGTACGTCCGGTCTCCATTGAAGAGGGGGTCATCCCCCAGGTCATCGGGCCATGATGCCGCATCGATGTCCAGGCTGAGGGTGCCCCCGCGGAGGTCGATGGAAGGTTGGAATGCGGCCACGCTGCCCTCGACCCAAGACCGCACGCCGAACTCCTCTTTGTTCATGCCTTTTTGCTTGCCGTCGAGGGTGGCGATTTCCATCACTTTTTCCACCTGCCTTCTCATCCGTCGGTTTTCCGAAAGGATGAGGTCCAGGTATTTGGTGCGGGATGCGGGATCCGAACCCACTTCTTCCCGCTGGAGCAACTGCGCGCCGGATTCAATGGAGGCAATGGGTGTTTTGAATTCGTGGGTCATGTTGTTGATGAAGTCCTCGCGCACCTCCGACAGGCGCTTCTGACGCAGGACAATGACCACGGCGTAGACAAACGTGCCCAACACCAGCAGCTGCAGGAGGCTGGCCACCAACCAGCGGTCGAGCGACATAATCATGTCGCCGCTGCGCTCAGGGAAGCGGATGCCGAAATAATGACCGTCGCGGTCAAACCTCGGAGGCGGAGATGATGCGTCTCCGGTCTCTCCCAGACGGCCACCGTAGAGGATACTGTCATTGAAGCAGTCGTAGATGGCGTATTCGAAATCCGTATTCAGGGCAGCGCGTTCAAAGGACTCCCTCAGCAAGGCCTCCAGCAGGAAGGGGTGCAGGGTGTCATTCAGGTTGGCCACGAAATAATTGGATGTGGCTTGCCGCACAGGCTCGACCAGTGCGCTGTCGCTGCGCATGGATTGGATGCGGTCCACCACTTCGGTCATGGCGGTGACGACGCGGTCGCTGAATTCGCGTTCTTGCAAGTCAATGGCCTGCTGAAGCCAGGTAAATTGCAAAACCAAGGTCCCTCCAATGGAGATGAGACCGGTCAGAATGAGCAGGCGGATGCGGTACCGTGACACAGGTGCAAGTTTAGGGGCATTCCCACAGCACAAGTTCTTCACGACACAATAGGAATTGTCCGGCGTGATGTAGTTTCGACCCATGGTTGAATGCGTCCGCTCACACGTGGTGCCATGCGCAATGGTGCGCCGCTCATTTTTATCAGTGCTCCTGCTGGCATTGCTCGTGCCTTTCAGCCTGATTGGGCAGCAATCGATTGAGCTCGGTGGATTGTTTCAAGGAGAAAACCTCTTGGTGGTCAATGAGCCGAGTGCGGATGGGGTAGGCTTCTGCTGTTACGAGGTGCGGGTCAATGGCATGCTGACGGCAGATGCGGTCAATTCGCATGCTTTCGAGATCGATTTGACTTCCTTGGGCCTGCCGCTTGGAAAAGGTGTATCCGTGAGTTTGAAGCACCGCAGCGGTTGTGTGCCGCGCATCTTGAATCCCGAGGTCATTCAACCTTCTCCGGGCTTTGAACTGGTCGCTTTTGATGCCTTCCCCAGCGGTGAAGTGTCGTGGACGACAGTAGACGAGCACGGCCGCATGCCCTTCGTGCTGCAGCAGTTCAAGTGGGGCAAGTGGGTGGACATTGTGCGCCTCGATGGCCGAGGCGGCAGTGAGGAGCAGGTCTATGTCACTTCCATCCAACCCATGCAGGGAGAAAACCTCCTGCGCCTGACGCACTTGGCCCCAGATGGCACCCTGGAAGTGAAGGGAGAGGCGAGGTTCCAAGGCGATGTGCCTGAGCCTACGATGGAATATGATCAGAAATCTCAGGTGTTGACCTTTTCTGGGCCCACCCAATATGAATTGGTGGATGAGTTTGGCACCGTTGTCCTGCGCGGCGTGGGAAACACGGCCACATTGCGCTATCTTTCACGTGGCGACTATTTCGTCAACTTCGGCGCAGGGACTGAGCTCCTGAAGAAGCGCTGATACCGCAAGGAGATTTCCTTGCAGCAAAGCAGTAAACATGCCAGAATCCACAGCAACGTCCATGGAAGGATTGACCTATAACAGTCGCCGTCCTGACATTGTCATCCCAGAATACGGGCGCGTCGTCCATGATTTGATTGCCCACGCCATCACCATCGAAGACAAGGAGGAGCGCACGAAATGCGCCCATGCCATTGTCAGCGTGATGCGCACCTTGGTGCCGGGATCCAAGGAGATGACCGACCATGAGGAGAAACTGTGGGGGCACCTCTACGTCATGTCCAATTGGGCGCTCGACATCGATGGCCCATTCCCACCTCCGGCACGCCCCGAAGAAGATCCTGGCCCTGAGCGCCTGACTTATGTCCAGTTGAGCAAGCGGCCTTCTTTTTATGGGAGGATCGTGGAAGACCTCATCGAAAAGGCCAAAGTCATGCCTGAAGGAGAGGAGCGCAATGCCCTTTCCATGATGATCGCCAACCTCCTCAAGCGCCAATACCTCACCTGGAACAAGGGCGCGGTTGACGACCCGCTCATCCGCGCCCAGTTGCGCGAAATGTCCGGCGGAACCTTGGATGTGCCGGCAGAAGTGGAGCTCGTCTCCTCGAGTGAAATCCTGAAGAGCAAGCGCAAGACGTCAAACAACTTCAGGACCAACAGGGGAGGGGGCAAGCGGAAGCGCTGAGCCCCTTGGGGACAAAGCTCCCCGTTCACTTGTCGAAAAGAACCCACGCGCGTCCGAGAACCGGACAAGCTCTGGCCCAAATTGTCGTTTGAACCAAACGACCGTCATGGGCACTTTCGTCATCGAAGGAGGGCATCCCCTCAATGGAACCATTACCCCGCAAGGCGCCAAGAATGAGGCTTTGCAGGTGGTATGCGCTGTTCTGCTTACTTCCGAACCCGTCACCATATCGAACCTCCCCGACATCGTGGATGTCAACCGATTGATCGATTTACTCGCCTCCATGGGGGTGAAAGTCGAAAAGGTGGATGCCGGTGCGTTCCGCTTCCAGGCGGACGATGTGGACATGGGCTATCTCGAGGGCGATGAGTTCAAGGAGAAGGGCCGCTCGCTGCGGGGCTCGGTGATGATCATGGGCCCCTTGCTTTCGAGGTTTGGAAAAGGCTACATCCCCAAACCCGGCGGTGACAAAATCGGCCGCAGGCGGATGGACACGCACTTCATCGGGTTTGAAAACCTCGGTGCGGACTTTCGCTACGATCCCGGCGAGACCTTTTACCGCGCGGAGGCCAAAGATGGCCTGAAGGGTGCGGACATGTTGCTCGACGAGGCCTCGGTGACCGGCACGGCCAACATCGTGATGGCCGCCGCATTGGCCAAAGGCACGACGACCATCTACAATGCAGCCTGCGAGCCCTACCTGCAGCAGCTCTGCAAGATGATCAACCGGATGGGCGGAAAAATCTCCGGTGTGGGGTCCAACCTCTTGACCATCGAAGGCGTGGATTCGCTCGGGGGGTGCGACCACCGCTGCCTGCCGGACATGATTGAAATCGGCAGCTTCATCGGCATGGCGGCGATGACCAAGGGAGAAGTGACCATCAAGGATGTCAGCTGGGACGATCTCGGCCAGATCCCAAGGGTCTTTGAGCGCATGGGCATCGCCTTGGAGCGCAGGGGGAACGACCTGCATGTGCCGGCCCAGGACCATTACGAAATTGACACGTTTATCGACGGTTCCATCCTGACGGTGGCCGACGCCCCTTGGCCAGGATTCACACCGGACCTGCTGTCCATCCTGTTGGTTACCGCCACCCAAGCGCGGGGAAGCGTATTGGTGCACCAAAAGATGTTTGAGAGCCGGCTCTTCTTTGTCGACAAGCTCATTGACATGGGCGCCCAGATTATCCTGTGCGATCCCCACAGGGCCACCATCATCGGGCTCGACCGCAAGACGCCGTTGCGCGGGGTGACCATGAGTTCACCCGATATCCGGGCCGGCGTGTCGCTCCTCATCGCGGCCCTCTCAGCCGAAGGCCGCTCGACCATCCACAACATCGGTCAAATTGACCGCGGTTATCAGTACATCGAGCACCGCCTGAGGGCGTTGGGCGCGCATATAGAACGTTTGGCAGACTGAACCCCCGCCATCCTGCGTTACATCCGTAACTTTATGTTCAACATGGAATTCCACCCCTCCACCTTTCGTTCGGCCACCGTGCTCCTTGGTTTGTTGATGTGCACCACGGCGTTTCAGGCACAAGAGCCCCGCATCGGCACTTCCGTAGGCGACCTGGCCCCTGAGCTCGTGCTCCAATCCTTGGAAGGCAATCAAGTCAAGCTGAGCGATTTGCGCGGTCAGCTGGTGTTGGTTGATTTCTGGGCGAGCTGGTGCGGACCTTGCCGACGCGAGAACCCCAACGTGGTCAATGCATACAAGAAGTACCGCAAGGCCAAGTTCAAATCAGCCGAAGGCTTCACCATTGCCAGCGTTTCGCTGGACCGCAAACAAGAAAGCTGGGAGCGCGCGGTAAAGCAAGACGATCTCGATTGGGATTGGCACGGCAGTGACCTCGGTGGCTGGGACAGCGAAGCCGCCGCCATGTATGGTGTCAGCAGCATTCCCATGAGCTTTTTGGTAGACGAGAAGGGGGTCATTGTGGCCAAGAACTTGCGGGGCATGGAGCTCCATATTCAGATCGACCAGCACGTCGCCCGTCTCTGACAGAATTGTCAGATGCTGGGGCAAAGTCCTGACAGCTTTTGGCACTGCCTGACACGATGTCGGGCACGCCCGGCGTGGCACGTGGATTGCGTACTTGCGCGCAAATTCGCATTTCCATGATTCAGGAACCGATGAACGAGGAAGACACCGTCAAAACAGAAGACGCCACAGGCCAGGATGCTGCGCACAGCGCTGGTGATGCCACCGAGGAGGCTGCAACGGGCGCGGATGAAGCGACGGAGACAGCACCCGAAGAGGGGGCGCAAGAGGAGGGTGAGGCACCCATGACGGGTGACGCAGAGGAGTGGCGGGACAAATACCTGCGGCTCTACGCGGAGTTCGACAACTTCCGCAAACGGACCATGCGCGAACGCGGAGACCTTGTCCGCAGCGCAGGACGAGACCTGACCGAGGCCTTGCTGCCTGTATTGGATGATTTTGAGCGCGCCCAAGCGGCTGGAGAAGGCCAAGACGCCGAGCAGCGGGGTGAGGGTTACCAGCTTATAGGACAAAAGATGAAGGGCATCCTCGAATCACGCGGACTGCAGCGCATGGAGGCCAAAGGCGCAGATTTCGATACAGACCTGCACGAAGCCATCACGCAGATACCCGCACCGGAACCCGCCATGAAGGGCAAGGTGGTCGATGTCGTGGAGCCGGGATACAAGCTGCACGACACCGTCCTGCGTTTCGCGAAAGTGGTCGTAGGCAACTGATAGGCAACCATGTCCAAGCGCGATTATTACGAAATCCTCGGCGTGGATCGGGGGGCCTCTGAGGCCGATGTCAAAAAGGCCTACCGCAAGCTGGCCATCAAGTACCACCCCGACAAAAACCCCGATGACAGCGGGGCGGAGTCGCGTTTCAAGGAAGCTGCAGAAGCTTATGAGGTGCTGGGGGACCAGCAAAAGCGTGCCAAGTATGACCGCTTCGGTCACGCCGGTGTCGGCGGTGCTGCCGGCGGCGGTGCGGGCATGAACATGGACGACATCTTCAGCCAGTTCGGCGACATTTTCGGCGGGGGTTTCGGAGAAGCCTTCGGTGGCGGTGGGGCGAGGGGACCGCGCAGGACCAAGGGGTCCAATTTGCGCATCAAGGTGCAGTTGACGCTGGAGGAAATCGCAGAAGGCGTGACCAAAAAGGTCAAGGTGTTCAGGCTCGTGCAAGCCGAAGGGGTCGAGTACGACACGTGCGGCACCTGCGGTGGAAACGGCCAGGTGCGCCGCGTGACCAATACCATCCTCGGTCAAATGCAGACGGCTTCAACCTGTCCCACATGTGGCGGTTTGGGCAAGGGCGTGAAGTCCAAGCCCAAGGATGCCGATGATCACGGATTGCGCCGAGAGGAGTCGGTCGTAGAAATTGAAATTCCTGCCGGCGTAGAGGACAGCATGCAACTCAACCTCAGGGGCAAGGGCAACGCCGCCCCTGCCGGCGGTATTCCAGGCGACCTTCTTGTACAGATCCGCGAGCTGGATCACGACCAGTTCACCCGCAACGGGCGCAACCTGCACCTGGACCACCACCTGTCCTTTGTCGATGCCGCCCTCGGGGCGCAAGTCGAAATCCCCTTGCTCAGCAGCAAGGCCAAAATCCGCGTGGAACCCGGTACGCAGGGCGGCAAAATTGTGAGGCTGAAAGGCAAAGGCATGCCTTCGGTAGACAGCTATGGCCGCGGTGACCTGCTGGTCAATCTCAATGTCTGGACACCCCAAGAATTGACCGACGAGGAGCGGAGCACTTTGGAAAGTTGGCGCGAGGCCCCCAACTTCCAACCGGCTCCCGACCCCAAGGAGAAAGGGTTCTTTGATCGCGTCCGGGACATGTTTAGCTGATGAATTCCGCCCTTCACATCGCGCAACTTGAGAAGTCCTTCGGGACGCACCGCGTGTTGGATGGGGTCGGATTTGATGTGGAGAAAGGGACAATCATGGGGTTGTTGGGGCCAAACGGCGCCGGGAAATCCACCCTGATTCGCAGCATCATGGGCATCGTCGAACCCGACGCTGGCCGCATCGAACTCGCTGGCCGCCCGTGGTCCCGCGAATCGGTCAGGAGCATTGGCTACCTGCCTGAAGAGCGCGGCCTCTACAAAGACATGAAAGTCGGAGAGCAAGCCGTCTACTTTGCCCGGTTGAAGGGCATGGAGAAGGCCCAAGCCGTGAGCGCACTGCGCGGTTGGTTTGAGCGGCTCGAGGTCGAAGGCTGGTGGGACAGAAAAGTGTCGGACATCTCCAAGGGGATGGCCCAGAAAATCCAGTTCATCTGCACGGTGGTGCATGGTCCCGAACTGTTGATCTTGGACGAGCCCTTGAGCGGTTTCGATCCCATCAATGCCCGGCGCATCATCGATGTGATCCGCTCGTTGGCGGCGGATGGAACGTCGATTTTGCTCTCCACCCACGACATGCCCAGTGTGGAGCGCCTGTGTGATCACGTGGTGATGCTCAATCAGGGCAAGGTGGTCCTGTCTGGAGAAGCAGATGTCCTTCGGGAGTCGGGCTGGGATGGCAGTCAGGATGTGGTGTTCAAGGGCAACGACATGGCTTTTGCCAATGCGCTGGGCGCGGCAGCCCATTTGGAGGGCATTGCGCCGACCATTACCCATGGGGTGCGCAAGGCGCGCATCCGGTTGAGGGAAGGAACCACGGCTTTTGCCATCCTCGGAGCGCTGCAGGAAGCCGTGGAAGTCCAAGAATTCATCAAGGTTCGGCCCACCATGGAGACCTTGTTCATCGCGGCGGTCGACCAGGCCCAGCCCACCCAAACCGAGGAGGCATGAGGGGCGCACTCATCGGAACGGTCATTGCCCGCGAATGGCGGACGCGCGTGATGAAGAAAAGCTTCATCATCGGCACCCTCCTCATGCCTTTTCTCGCCGTGGGGCTGATCGCGGGCACGGTGCTCTTGTCCGAAGTCACGGAAACCGAAAACGTGGTGTTGGTGGAAGATGTTTCCGGACTGATTTCCCGCCTCGATGTCCCCAGCCAGCAATATGTACCGCGCTGCCCGGGGTGTTTTCCCGAAACCAAAGGCCTCGAATACCGCTTTGTCAAAGAAGCACCTTCTGACAGCATCTGGATGGCCCAAGGGCACACAATCCTGGTCGAATTCGACGAGGCGGTGCTCCAAAACAAGGCCGGCTACCTCGTCTACGAAAAATCGCCAGGCCTGGAAGCCAAGCGCAGCATCGAGCGCCACCTGAGCCACGCGATTGAGCACGCGAGGGTGTTGGGCAGCACGGAACTGAATTGGGAGGCCTATCAACGGCTCAAGTTCGATTTGCGCTTGGTGGACCGCACGATTGAGGAGGATGGTGCGCGCGCCGATGGTGGTGGGGAGGAAATCAAAGGGGTGGTGGGCTTCTTTTTCAGCGCTGTGCTGTTTCTCGTGCTCGCCGTTTACGGCGGTTTCATCATGCGCAGTGTGGTAGAGGAAAAGTCAAACCGCGTGGTGGAGGTCCTCATTGCGGCCGTTCGTCCAGAGGAACTGCTCCTGGGCAAGGTCATCGGCACGGGGCTGGTGGCCATTACCCAGATCGTCGCATGGTCCGCATTGTCCATGCTGGCATTCTCGGCTTTCCAACTCCTTTTCGACAGCGGCGTCATGTCCGGTTCCCCTGCGCCTTTGTCGGGAGAAATTCCGGCGGACCTGCTGACGGTCATGGCCGAAAACGAATTCACCGCCACCCTGCTCGACATCCAATGGGGGCTGATGGCGTTGTGTACCGTGGCCTTTTTTGTGGGGGGCTACATGCTTTATGGCAGCCTCTATGCGGCGGTCGGGGCCTCTGTTCAATCTGAGCAAGAGGGCCAGGGCCTGGTCATACCGATCATCATGCCGCTGATGTTTGCCTATATCGTCGCTGGCGGTGCCATGACCAATCCGGAGATGGGGGCACTTCAAGTGCTGAGTTGGTTCCCCCTGACCTCTCCGGTCATCATGCTGGTCCGGACCGCCGTGGGCGTGCCGATTTGGGAGTTGGTCCTGTCCTGGTTGTTGCTGATGGGAACGGCTCGGCTGACGCTGGCGCTGGCTGGCCGGGCCTACCGCCATGGTGTGCTCAACAACGGTTCGAAGAGCGGCTGGAAGCTGCTGCTTCAATGGATGCGTGGCCATGGACGATAAAATCGGCCAACGCCTGGCCGTAGTGGATTGTGGCACAAACACCTTTACCCTGCACATCGCTGACGTGAGCGGGGGGCAATGGCGCAGCGTTTTTAGGCAACGCCGCTTTGTCCGGCTCGGGCTCGACAGCTTTCGCAGCGGCCGGCTTTCACCGCAGCGTTTGCGCCGGGGACTGGACGTGTTGAAGTCCTTCGCAGACACGGCCTGCAATTTCAATGTCGACAAGGTGAGGGCCTTTGGTTGCAGTGCCATTCGCGACGCCGCCAATGGCACCGCCTTTGTGCAAGCTGCCGCTGAACTGGGCTGGCGCATAGAAGTGCTCGACGGCGATGCCGAAGCGGAGTGGATCCACCTCGGTGTGGCAGACTCGGTCTTGGGGAGGGAGGGGTTGCCCGACGCCTTGCTGACGGTGGACATCGGGGGAGGGAGTGTAGAGCTCATCCACTGGACCCCTGAGCAGGTGTTGGGGGCGTGGAGTTTGGACCTCGGTGTGGCCAGGTTGACGGATTGGATCAAGCCCAGCGACCCCTTGAATGCCCAAGATGTGGAGTCCATTCACAAAATTTCGGCCGCTGCTGTGGATCCTGTGGTGCAGGCTTTGGAACAGCGGCCGCCACAATGGCTGGTGGGCACGTCGGGGGCCTTCAATTCGCTCATGTCCCTGGAGCACCGCGACGCCCACTGGCGCGACGCCCGCGTGGCCGATGAATTCTCCAAGGCGGCGCTTGTGGGGCGTTGTGAGGCCCTTTCCACGAAGTCACGCACGGAGCTCTTTGCCATTGAGGGCATGCACCCTGACAGGGTGCCCTACATTTCGTTGTCATGCGCCTTGATAGTGTATTTGCTGGACCGCTTCAATTCTGTCGAGCGCGTTTTCCGCTCGCGCCACACCTTGGCTGAAGGGGTGCTCTCCGGGGCCGCCGCAGATGAAGCGCAATCCCTTTCCCAAGACCATTGGGATGGGTTTGTGGCGCTCCAAAACGCGAGGTACAATTGATCCGCAACCGATATTCGTCCCATGGCCCGCATCCTCATCATCGACGACGAAAAGCTGATCCGTCACGCGCTCAAGGACATCCTGGAGTACGAGAAGCACGAGGTGGCGGAAGCTGAGGATGGCATCCAGGGGTTGAAAGCGGCGATCGAGGGCCATTTCGATGTGGTATTCTGCGATGTCAAAATGCCGGGCAAAGACGGCGTAGAGGTGGTGGAAGCGCTCACGCTCAAGGGGATTGAGACGCCTGTGATCATCATGACCGGACACGCTTCGGTGGAGTTGGCCGTTGAAGCCCTCAAAGCCGGGGCGTACGATTTCATTCAAAAGCCGCTGGACCTCAACCGGGTATTGGTGGCGCTGCGTCACGCGACGGACCGAGAGGAGCTGCGCAAGGAAACCGTGGTGCTGCGACAGCGTCAGGCAAAGAAGGGCGGCGTGGACATGATCGGCACCAGCGGGGCGCTGGAGGAGATCCGGACCGTCATCGCCAAGGTGGCGCCAACGGACGCCCGGGTACTCATCACAGGCGCCAACGGCACGGGAAAAGAAGTCGTTGCGCGCAAAATCCATGCGATGAGCGCGCGGCAAGCTGGCCCCTTCGTGGAGGTCAATTGCGCAGCCATTCCCGCGGAACTCATCGAGTCCGAGCTGTTCGGCCATGAGAAGGGCGCTTTTACAAGTGCAGTCAAACAGCGAAAAGGCCGTTTCGAGCAGGCCCAGGGCGGCACGTTGTTTCTCGATGAGATCGGCGACATGGCTTTGCCGGCACAGGCCAAAATGTTGCGTGCGTTGCAGGAAAGGACCATTCAGCGGGTTGGAGGAGACAAGAACATCAAGGTGGATGTGCGGGTATTGGCCGCGACCAACAAGGACCTGTCCCAAGAGATTGCGGAGGGCCGGTTCAGGGAAGACCTCTTCCACCGACTCAACGTCATCCCCATCCACGTGCCCGCCCTCGCGGAACGGAGCGAAGATGTGCCGCTTTTGGTGGCGCACTTCCTCGGCGGGGTGGTAGATGAGCTGGGCGTTTCGGCCCCCACGTTCTCCGAAGATGCGCTCAAGGCGCTGTCCAAGGCCCCGTGGAGCGGCAACATTAGGGAGTTGCGGAATGTGGTGGAAAGACTGGTCATCTTGTGCGGCTCAGAGGTGACCGCGGCCGATGTAAAACGCCACATTTCCATGGGTTGACCCCCTATTATAGGGGTGCAATTAAGGTCAAGTTGTTGATGGGTAGTTGGTTGGAGGCAACCATGTACCAAGTACACCGTCTATGTTGCAGAGCAACGCCCATTCTCATGGATATCAATCAACGCGCCGTACTTATTGTCTTTCTTGGCATGATCGCAGCCTCAGGTGCTGCCCGCCTCTACGATAAGGCCGGCCAGCCTTTCTGGCACGCCTTGGTTCCAGGGCTCAATGTCGTAGCGCTGATGCGCATTGTCGGCCGCCCGGATATGCATGCTTTGTGGATCCTGGTCCCAGGTGCCAACCTGTATTTCGCCGCCCGTTGGTTGGTTGAATTGGCCCAGAGTTTCGGCAAATCCCACTGGCTCGATTACCTGTTGGTGGTGGTCTTCAACGCGTTCTACGTGCTCAACTTGGGCTTGGCGTACAGCGAAGAATACGAGGGCCCGGTCTACGCAAAGGATACGGAAACCGCCTTTGCCTGACCTTTTGTTGAGCCCGGTCAAGGGCGCATACCTGCTTTAATTGTTGAACACAGCCTTCGCCGCAGCGAGGGCGTCGGGCAAGCCTGATGCTTGCTTTCCTCCTGCCGTAGCAAAGAAAGGTTGACCACCGCCGCCGCCCTGAATGTGGCGCGCCAGATCGCGGATCAACTGACCGGCATTCCAGTCCTTTTCCTGAGCGAGGTCCTCCGTGATGAGGCACGTCAGCGTGGGCTTGCCACCAACCTGGCTCCCCAACACCGCAAACAGCGGCGCCGCTTCGGCCTTGAGTTGGAAGGCAATGTCCTTGATGGCGCCAGCATCCAATGGCACTTCCCGGACCAGCATGCCCGGCGTACCCGGTCCGCCCGGCCTTTCGATTTCTTGCAGCAGGGTCTGCTTCAGTGCACCGGCCTGCGCTTTCCTGTGGCCTTCGACTTCCTTTTGCAGTCCGGCGACTTTGGCCTGAAGCTCCTCTACCGCTTTGACCAGGTCCGCGGGTTGTTTGAGGGCATCTCCAGCTTGACGCAAGACTTCTCGGTCAGCCGACACGCCCGCGTATGCGCGCTGCCCGGTTTCGGCCTCGATGCGGCGTATTCCAGCAGCCACAGCTCCTTCTGAAGTGATGCGGAACAACCCAATTTCCCCTGTCGCTGACACGTGCGTGCCGCCACAGAGCTCCACGCTGGGGCCAAACCCAATCATGCGCACCGTGTCGCCGTACTTCTCGCCAAACAACATCATGGCGCCGGCCGACTTGGCTTCTTCCAAGGGGATGTTGCGCCGCTCATCGCGCAGGCGGTTCTCGCGAATCGCTGCGTTGACACGGGCTTCCACCTCGAGCAGTTCTTCTGCTGTCACCTTCTGGAAATGGCTGAAATCAAACCTGAGTGCCGCATCCTTGACCAGCGATCCCTTCTGCTCCACGTGCTGTCCGAGGACGTCGCGCAGGGCTTCGTGCAGCAAGTGCGTCGCGGTGTGGTTGAGCGTGGTGGCACTGCGCTTGTCCATGTTGACCTGCGCCGTGAAGGTGCCGGTCATCGCGGCCGGCAACCGGTCGGTAATGTGCAGGATCAGCTCATTTTCCTTGCGCGTGGTGAGGATGGTTGTGCGGTTTCCGTCGGCATCGATCAAGGCGCCGGTGTCACCGACCTGTCCGCCACCTTCAGGGTAGAAGGGGGTGAGGTTGAAGACCAATTGATACCGCGTCTTGTCCTTGACCTTGACCTCGCGGTGCCGCGTGATGCGAACGGGTGTCTCCGTGCGGTCGTACCCCACAAATTCTTCCACCTTGTCGTCTTCCAGGACGGTCCAATCCCCAGCGTCCATCTTGCCCGCAGCCCGAGAGCGCTCTTTCTGCTGGGCCAGTGCGGCTTCAAAACCCGGGTGGTCGACCTCCACCCCTTTTTCGCCGCAGATCAGGGCCGTCAGGTCAATGGGAAAGCCAAAAGTGTCATAGAGCTCAAAAGCATCTTGACCAGCCAGGCGGTTTCCTTTTCCAATGCGCTCATCGAGCAGGCCGATGCCCTTGTCCAAGGTGTGCAGGAAGCCCTCCTCTTCTTCTCTGATTACTTTTTCAATCAACTCGCGCTGCTGGCGCAACTCCGGAAAGAAGTCGCCCATCTGCCCGTCGAGAACGGGCACAAGCGCATGAAGGAAGGGGGCGTCAAAACCGAGGAAGCTGTAGCCATAACGCACCGCGCGGCGCAGGATGCGGCGAATGACATAACCGGCACCGGCGTTGGAAGGAAGCTGTCCATCGGCGATGGAGAAGGCCACTGCGCGGACGTGGTCGGCGCACACCCGCAAGGCGACGTTGGCCTTGTCATCGCCCCCGGTGTAGGTGTGCCCTGAGGCGCTGGAAAGCTGCCCAATCAAGGGCTGGAACACGTCCGTGTCGTAGTTGGACTGCTTGTTCTGCAAGACCGCAGCCAAGCGCTCAAAACCCATGCCTGTATCGATGTGCTGCGCGGGGAGTGGCTCAAGGGACCCATCCGCCTTGCGCATGAATTGCATGAACACCAGGTTCCATATTTCGATCACCTGGGGGTGGTCTTGGTTCACCAAATCGGCGCCGGGAACGGCATCGCGCTCCGCGCGGGACCGAATGTCCACGTGGATTTCGCTGCAAGGCCCACAAGGCCCGGTTTCCCCCATTTCCCAGAAGTTGTCCTTCTTGTCCGCCTTGATGATCCGCGCTGCCGGGACATGCTTCAACCACATGTCCATGGCCTCTTGGTCCAAGGCCAACCCATCGCCTTCGTCTCCTTCAAAGACCGTGATGTAGAGGCTGTCCTTGTCTATGCCATAGCGGTCTGTCAACAGCTCCCACGCCCAGTCGATGGCTTCCTGCTTGAAGTAATCGCCAAACGACCAGTTGCCGAGCATTTCAAACATGGTGTGGTGGTAGGTATCCACACCCACTTCTTCCAGGTCGTTGTGTTTTCCGCTCACCCGCAGGCACTTCTGCGTATCGGCCACCCTCGGGGATTTGGCCGGTCGGTTGCCCAGAAAGATGTCCTTGAAGGGGTTCATCCCTGCGTTGGTAAACATCAAAGTGGGGTCGTCCTTGAGGACCATGGGGGCAGAAGGCACGATGGTGTGGGCCTTCTCACGAAAGAAATCAAGAAAGGTCTTGCGGATGTCGACAGCGTCCATGGGTCGAGGATCGGGGCGTTGTTCACACGCCCTTGTTGGTGGTAAAATCAGTGAAACCCACGTGTGGCGCGGGATTGCGGTTGTGAAAGTAGGGACTTTCTCGTATTTTTGCACCGCGTTTTTTCACATGAAGAAGCATCATATCCGTTTCAACCAGGAGCAACTGAGGACAGAAGCCGTTCCGTATACGGCTGCTGACTACGTGCGGTGGTTTTTGCTGAGGTTGGCAGGAGTGGCAGCGGTGGCTGTGGTTTCGATCATGACCTTCGACCAATACTTCGAGAGTCCCAAGGTCCGCCGTCAGCAGCGTGAAATTGCCTTTCTCGAGTCACAGGTCGTCCTGATGGAGGAGAAGGTCACGGGCATGTCGGGCGCGCTGGGAGAGCTCACCGACAGGGATGAGTCCATCTACAGAAACATCTTCGGTGCCGAACCCTATCCGGAACACCTCCGCAATCCGGGAATCGGTGGTGCGGACCGTTACCGGGAACTGCGCGGACTCGGTCAGAGCGAGCAGGTCATCGAACTGCGGGAACAAATTGCTGAATTGGAGCGGCGCATGCTCGCCCAAGGTGAGAGTTTCGGTCAGCTGATCGAACTCAGCGAGAACAGGGAGGCCTTGCTCGAGAGCATTCCAGCCATCCAACCCGTTCGAAACAGTGACCTCAAAAGAATGGCGAGTGGCTATGGTTATCGCATCCACCCCATTTACAAAGTGAGAAAAATGCACTGGGGCATGGATTTCTCTGCGCCCACGGGTACCGAGATTTTTGCGACGGGAGACGGCGAGGTGGTAGAGGTCAAGAAAAAGTACAATGGCTACGGTCACCACGTGCGGATTCGCCATGGCTTCGGCTATGAGACCCTCTATGCGCACATGTCCAAAATCCTTGTGCGCCGGGGGCAACGGGTCCAAAGGGGCGAGGTGATCGGCCTGGTAGGGTCGACCGGCACCTCAGTGGCTCCGCACCTCCACTACGAAGTATTCAAGGAGGGAAAAAGGGTGAATCCGGCGCATTATTACTTCAACGATTTGTCGCCAGAACAGTACGATCAGCTGCTCGCGGCGTCGGAAAGCGCAAATCAGAGCTTCGACTGAGCCCCTCAGATTTGGCTCAGCCCCCAGCCTTGCGCATCTTGCAAGGCCATGGCCACCAAGCGGTATTGGACGATTTCTGAAGTCGCCGAAAAATTCGGCGTCAACCAATCCCTGCTTCGCTATTGGGAGAAGGAGTTTCCTGCCTTGGACCCAAAGAAGCACGGCAGCGGCAAACGGGCCTACACCGCGAAGGACATCGAGATCATCGCGGTCCTGCACGAGCTGCTCAAAGAAAAAGGGTACACCATCGATGGCGCCAAGCGACAGCTGCGCCAGTCTTTGCAGGAAAACCAGCGAATGGTGGAGTTGCGCAACCGCCTCGAGCATGCCAAGGAGGAGTTGCTGCGCATTGCGGCAGACTTGGACCCGAAAGACTGAGCTGGCTTACAGGACCTTTTCCTGCATCAAATACTGCTGAACGTACTCACCGACCCCCTCTTCGAGCGGTGTCATGGGCGTGGCGTAGCCGATGCTGCGCAGTTTGGAAAGGTCAGCTTCGGTGAAGTATTGGTAGGTGTCCCGGATGTCTTCCGGCGTATCGATGAAACCGATGTTGTGCTCAGTGTTGAGCGCATCGAATGTGGCGCGGGTCAAATCCAGGAAGCTGCGCGCTTGGCCTGAACCGAGGTTGTAGAGCCCGCTGTCCTTGCGGTGGTGCATCAGCCAGTGGCAGACGTCCACCACGTCGCGCACGTAGACGAAGTCACGCAATTGCTCGCCATCGGCGTAGTCGTCCCGGTGGCTGCGAAACAACTGCATGCCTCCCGTGGCTTGGATTTGATTGAATGCGTGAAACACCACCGAAGCCATCCTCCCCTTGTGGTATTCTCCGGGACCGTAAACATTGAAAAACTTCAATCCCGCCCAGAAATAAGGGGCCCTGCCAGCCTCGGCCTCGGCCAATGCCCACAGGTCGAATTGCTGCTTGCTCTCGCCGTAGGGGTTGAGGGGACGCAACGCCGCCACACCCTTGTGCCGGTCGGAATACCCGTGCTCACCTCCGCCATACGTGGCCGCGCTCGATGCGTACACCAAGGGCAGGCCAAACCGGTGGCACAGCCTCCAAATTTCTTGGCTGTATCCGAGGTTGAGGTCGTCGAATACAGCGGTATCCTGCTCGGCGGTATCGGTTCTGGCACCGAGGTGAAAGACAAACTGGACTTGCGCCTCATTTTCCTGTAACCAACGGGAAAAGTCGCGGCGGTTCACGCGTTCAACACAGGTGCGGTCGGCGTGGTTCCGCGCCTTGTCTGGGCGCGATTCAAAGTCGTCGACCAAGACGAGATCACGAAATCCCTCCGCATTCAGGCGAGCCGCCAAAGCACTTCCAATGAACCCGGCGGCACCGGTAATGGTAATCATAGGGACGAAGGTACCTTCACACCCCCGCCCATGAAACACGTTTATGTCACCCGCCGCGCCCGCTTCAATGCCGCCCACAAGTTGTGGAACGATGCGTGGACAGAAGAGCGCAACCTCGAAGTATTCGGGAAATGCGCCAACCCCAACTGGCATGGCCACAACTATGAACTGCATGTGACCATCAAGGGTGTCCCGGCCGAGGACACGGGTTATTGCATGGACCTCAAGGATTTGCGCGACATCATCAAGGAGCGCGTAGAAGACCCACTGGACCACCGCAACCTCAACCTCGATGTGCCCTGGATGAAGGGTGTGAAGACCTCAACAGAAAACCTCATCATCGCCATTTGGGAGCAGCTCGAAGAGGCGATTGGTGCAGTGGGCTGCCAGTTGCACCACCTGCGGCTCTACGAAACGGAGAACAACTACGCCGACTACTACGGCGGAGAATAACCTTCCCGGAATCTTAAATTGCGCGCCATGCCGCTTTACCGCCGAGAAGACCACTATGACGAGGAAGCGATTGCTGACCTCGCTGGACATTACCGGGCCCTGCTGTCGGGTTTGGGAGAGGACGCTGACCGCGAGGGCCTGATCAAGACCCCCGAGCGGGCGGCCAAAGCGCTGGCTTTTCTGACCCAAGGCATGGGCCAAGACCCCGCGGCCATTCTGAAGGCCGCCGTGTTCGAAGAACAGTGCGAAGAGATGGTGCTGGTGCGGGACATCGAGGTGTTTTCATTGTGCGAGCACCACATGCTGCCCTTCATGGGCAAAGCGCATGTGGCGTACATCCCGCAGGGCCGCATTACAGGCTTGAGCAAGATTCCGCGTGTGGTGGATGTGTTTGCACGTCGCCTGCAAGTCCAAGAGCGGCTCACCCGCCAAATCCGGGATTGCATACAGGAGACATTGGAGCCACGGGGAGTGGCCGTGGTCATCGAAGCACACCACCTGTGCATGCAAATGCGCGGTGTGGAGAAGCAACACAGCCAGACCGCGACCAGTGCATTTACCGGTGTATTTCTAAATGATCCCAAAACGCGCAAGGAATTCATGCGTTTGATCGACACGAAAGGCGCCTGATTTCGCAGGAATTGCGCAATTTGCGTCCATGTCCAATCAAGACCCTCCCCGCATCTTTGGCGGGGCCAACAGCACTTCAGGTTTCTCCTCTGCCGGCGCCCCCGTCATGGCAGATGAGCGCGCCTTCATGAATGGCGTCTACGGATGGATGGCGGGCGGCTTGGCCATCACCGCCGCCATGGCGTGGTACTTCGCCTCCAGCGGTGCCATCACAATGCTCTACAATCAGACCGGTGGAATGAGCATGCTGGGATGGGTGGTCACACTGGGGCCATTGGGCTTCATCTTGGCGATGAACTTCGGGATTCAGCGATTGAGCGCATCGGGCTTGGCCCTCCTGTTTGTGGCCTTCAGTGCGACCATGGGGGCTTCGCTCAGCAGCATCTTCTTGGTCTACAGCATGGGGAGCTTGACGCAAGTGTTTGGCATCACGGCGGGCACTTTTCTCGTTATGTCCGTCATCGGCTACACCACCTCGACAGACCTCAGTCGCTTTGGCAGCATCCTGATGATGGCCTTGATTGGGATCCTGATTGCCATGTTGGTGAATTGGTTCTTGGCCTCCTCGGCCCTGGATTACCTCATATCCATCGGCGGGGTCCTCATATTTACCGGCCTCATCGCCTATGACACCCAAAAGCTGAAGCGCATCGCAGCCGGCGTCGAGTACGGCAGTGAGCACGGCCGAAAATTGGCGCTGCTCGGCGCGACCAGCCT
>Ga0115569_10000102_pt1 | contig 65924 bp, 65 predicted proteins | sample COGITO_mtgs_1205_2_FD_87295 | JGI IMG/M metagenome (GOLD analysis project Ga0115569, IMG submission 87295) | Pelagic marine microbial communities from North Sea - COGITO_mtgs_120503 | ecosystem: Environmental > Aquatic > Marine > Epipelagic | place: Germany:Helgoland, sampling site Kabeltonne... | reverse complement strand
CTAATTAAAGCACTGGCACTTTTCTTGTTTTTCATCATTTAAGATTTAAAGGTTTGTAAAAATAATAAAACCTCTCTCTTAAATTCAAATGATAATTAGTTCACTTTTTGCTGACGTTATACAGTTTTAACAAATGGTAGACCATTAACAATTCCATGGGCAGATAAAAATATCCCTTCAATTCTTGAAACTTGGCAGTTAGGAGTACAAAGTGGAAATGCAATTGCACAAGTACTCTATGGAGATTATAATCCTAGTGGTAAATTACCGATGACATTTCCAAGAAGTCTAGGACAAATTCCAATTTACTACAACTATAAAAGTACAGGCAGACCAAATGGAAACAACGTTTTTTGGTCTCATTATTTAGATGAAAAAAAAACGCCTTTATATCCATTCGGTCATGGTTTAAGTTATACCAGCTTCTCTTACAACAATTTAAAAATTAATAAAGTAAATAATAGAGAGGTTAAAATCTCTGTAAATCTTACAAATACTGGAAAAGTAAAAGGAAAAGAAGTAGCACAATTGTACATTCATGATCTGTTCGCCTCAGTAACCAGACCTGTAAGAGAATTGAAAGGGTTTAAATTGATCCAATTAAATCCAAGTGAAACAAAGATTATTCATTTCACACTCACCGAAAAAGAATTGGGATTCTATGATAATAAAGGAACATTTGTTATTGAACCTGGAAAATTTGAAGTGTTTGTTGGAGGAAGTTCTGACGCTAAACTTGCTCAAAAATTTACATTAGAATAAATATAAGTAAAATATTGTGTCTATTTCTAAAAGTTTAGACTGAAATCATAGCAATTGAAGCATCACAAACACCGCTACTATAAAATCGATAGCCAACTAATTAGGCTGTAATTTAAAGATTGAAATAAGTTCAAACCGATCTTTAGAAATATTTTATACTGAAATTACCCATCCCAAGTATTTGCATTATTATTTATATTTTCTCTTATTTCATCTTTTTATTTTAGAAAAAAACCACAGAAAAACTAAAAAAACTAAGATTACTCACATAATGTGTGAATTGAAAATTCATTTTAAGGTTTAGGGTTTCAAGTAAATCTAACGATACAATTTGTATATAATTCACTTAAATTACATCTATTTTAGGAAGTATTTTTTGTCTAACAAAATATTTAAATTGTTAAACATTTCGTATCTTTGTATAAAATTATATGTATTATGGCGAACAAAAAAAACAGTACTAAAGACAACATTATTTCCTGGTATATGGAATTTGTTTTAGAGAACAACCACCAACCAAAATCAGTCTTTAGTTTTGCTAAAGAAAATAATTTTGAAGAAGCAGATTTCTATAAATTTTATGGTTCTTTCGAAGTTATTGAAGAAGCTATTTTTTCTGAGTTTTTTCATCACGCAATTAAAGTTTTAGAAAAAAGTGATGAATTTAAAAATTACGATTCAAGAAATAAATTATTAAGTTTTTACTTTACTTTTTTTGAAATTCTAACTGCCAACAGGAGCTATGTTGTCTATGCGTTAGAAAATGTTAAAAAAGATTTGAAGAAATTAAAAACACTAAAATCTTTAAAATCCGATTACACAAAATTTGTTGAAGATTTAAATATTGAAAGGATTGAACTAAAACAAGAAACTTTAGAGAAAATTCAAAATACTTCTTTAAAAGAGTCTTCTTGGATACATTTAATAATCACCATGAAATTCTGGTTGGATGATATTTCTCCTTCTTTTGAGAAAACAGATATTTTTATAGAAAAATCTATCAACGCTCGTTTTGATTTAATGGATATAAAACCTTTAAAAAGCATTATCGATTTTGGTAAATTTATTTTAAAAGAAAAAATTAATTTCAACTAAAAAAAATATGAAAACGATTGATTCTATACCAACTTCAAAAATACAACGTGCTTCAAAGCTTGTAGCCACAGGAGCAAAAATTGGTGTAAATTATTTAAAATATTATGGTGATAAAATTACCAAAACAGAAGATGAAGCGAAAACTCGTTTGAATGAAAATAATGCAGAAGATATTTATGATGGATTAAAGCAATTAAAGGGAAGTGCTCTAAAGGTTGCTCAGATGTTGAGTATGGAAAAAAGTATTTTACCAAAAGCTTATGTAGAGAAATTTTCGCTTTCGCAATTTTCTGTTCCGCCACTTTCACCTGCGCTAGTTCTCAAGACTTTTAAAACCTATTTTGGAAAGAACCCGAATGAAATCTATGACAAATTCGACTCCGTTTCTGTAAATGCAGCAAGCATAGGTCAGGTACATAAGGCTGAAAAAGATGGAAAAAAATTGGCTGTAAAAATCCAATACCCTGGTATTGCACAAAGCATTAGCTCAGATTTATCACTTGTAAAACCAATTGCTATTAAAATGTTTAATATTAGAGGAAAAGATTCTGATAAATATTTTAAAGAAGTAGAAAACAAATTAGTTGAAGAAACGAATTATATTTTAGAAATTGAACAAAGTCAAGCAATTGTAGAAGCTTGCAAGCATATTCCAAATTTAAAATTTCCTGAATATTATCCTGAATTATCTTCAGATAGAATTATTACAATGGACTGGATGAATGGCGTTCATTTATCTCAATTTTCAACAGATGATCAAGAAGTTTCGACAAAACTAGGACAATCATTATGGGATTTTTACATGTTTCAAATTCATAATTTAAAAAAAGTACATGCGGATCCACATCCTGGAAATTTCTTAATCTCTCCAGAGAACGAGTTAATTGTCATCGATTTTGGATGCATGAAGACCATTCCAAATGATTTTTATGTTCCTTATTTTGAATTGGCGAAAAAAGAAAACATCTCCAATCCTGCCTATTTTGAAGAAAAATTATTTCAACTAGAAATTTTAAGAGCAGATGATTCCAAAGAAGAATTGGATTTCTTTAGAGCGATGTTTCATGAAATGCTAAGCTTATTTACAGCACCATTTAATAACGAAAATTTTGACTTTTCTGACGAAGTTTTCTTTAGAAAGATTTCTAATTTAGGCGCAAAATACGCAAAGAGTACAGAGCTTAAAAGCATGAATGGAAATAGAGGTTCTAAACATTTTATTTACATCAACAGAACCTTTTTTGGCCTGTATAATTTAATGCATGATTTGAAAGCAAAAGATGTGAAAATTAATAATTTTAAATCTTTATAAATGGCAATTTTTACATTTGACGAAATACAAGGTTTAGAAAAAATTTATAAAATAAATTTAATTAATAGCTGTACTGGTTTTAAGTCTGCCAATTTATTGGGTTCTATATCTGAAGAAGGAGTTCCAAATGTAGCCGTTTTTAGCTCCGTTACACATTTGGGTTCGAAACCACCGACTTTGGGCTTTATTTTGAGACCAACGACGGTTCCAAGGGATACCTATAAGAACTTGAAAGATCTCGGTTATTTTACAATAAATCATATTCATGAAGAGATCATTGAAGACGCCCATCATACCTCAGCGAACTATCCAAAAGAAATCTCAGAATTTGATGTCACGGGTTTAGAAGAAGAATATAAAGGTAATTTTAAAGCACCTTTTGTAAAAAACGCCCCAGTTCAAATGAGTATGAAATTTATTGAAGAAATTTTTGTACCTTCCAATAGTGTGATGTTGATTGTTGCTCAAATTCAAGAATTATACGTTAAAGATGAAATCCTTGAAAAGGATGGACTGATTAACTTATCGAAAGGAAACGTAGCGACTATTAATGGTCTTGACACGTATGCGATTCCTAAATTTAAAAAACAATTATCTTATCAGAGACCTAAAAAAACAGAATAAAGTGTATGAAAATTCTCGTAACAGGAGCAACGGGCTATATTGGTAAAAGATTAATACCTCTTTTACTAAATGACGGTCATGTTGTTGTTTGCGCTGTTAGAGATAAAAAAAGAGCACAAAACTATTTTAAGGACCGAAAAAATATCGTTTTAATAGAAGCCGATTTTTTAAATGCGGAGAGTCTAAAAAATATTCCAAAAGACATTGATTTTGCATATTATTTAATACATTCTATGTCTAATTCGGCTAAAGAGTTTCATATTTTAGAAGAAAAATGTGCTTTTAATTTTAGGCGTTTTGCAGAAAAAACTTCTTTGAAACAAGTACTTTATTTAAGCGGTATTACCAACGATACAAAACTTTCTAAACACTTACTTTCTAGAAAAAATGTAGAAAAAACACTCGCATCTGACACCTACGCTTTGACAACATTTAAAGCAGGCATCATTGTTGGTTCTGGGAGTTCATCTTTTGAAATCATTAGAGATATTGTAGAAAAACTACCCGCCATGATTGCTCCAAAATGGCTAAACACGAAAACACAACCCCTAGGAATAAGAGATGTACTGTCTTTTTTGCACAAAGCAATGGACAAGAAAAAGTTATACAATACTTCTTTTGATGTTTTTGGTCCAGAAATATTGACTTATAAAGAAATGTTATTTCAATTTGCAGAAGTAAGAAAATTGAAAAGATGGATTTTAACGGTTCCTGTTATGACACCAAAACTATCTTCTTATTGGCTATATTTTGTTACTTCTACTTCTTATAAACTCGCCTCATCCTTAGTAAACTCTATGGGAGTTGAAGTTATTGGAAACAAAAGTGATATTAATAAAATTTTGGAGGTGCAGCCAATGTCTTATAAGGAAGCTGTTGAATTTGCTTTTATAAAAATAAAACAAAATAGTATTATTTCTAGCTGGAAAGATTCGTACATAAGTAGCGGAAAGTTGAAGAACTATGTACATGAATTTATCAATGTTCCAAAACATGGTTGTTTTAAAGACTTTAAGAAAAGAAAGCTAACAGATAAAGAAAAAGTACTGGAAAAAATTTGGAGAATTGGCGGTAAGACGGGTTGGTATTATGGAACTTTTTTATGGAGAATTCGAGGTTTTTTAGACCAGTTCTTTGGAGGTGCAGGACTCCGAAGAGGAAGAAGACATCCTACAGAATTAAATGCTGGTGATGCCTTAGATTTTTGGCGCGTTATTTATGCCGATAAGGAAAAAGGAAAACTCTTACTTTATGCAGAAATGATTTTACCAGGAGAAGCTTGGTTAGAATTCAAAATTGAAAATGATACACTATACCAAACAGCAACGTTTAGGCCTCACGGTCTTGCCGGCAGACTATATTGGTATGCTGTTTTGCCTTTTCATTGGTTTGTTTTTAACGGAATGATACATAACATTAATAAACAAAATTGAAAAAAAAACACCTCCCTCAAAAAATATGTTTGATTTGCGAACGACCTTTTTCTTGGAGAAAAAAATGGGAAAAAAATTGGGAGGAAGTAAAATATTGTAGCGAAAAATGCAGAAGAAACAAGAAAACACAAGCTTAGTTTGGTTTCGTAATAATTTACGAGTTCATGACAACCTATCTCTAAAAAGAGCCACAGGAAATCATGTTAAGGTGATTGCTGTCTATTTTTTTGATCCAAAATTTTTTAAAATTGACACATTTGGATTTCAAAAAACAGCGAAATACAGAGCGAGATTTCTTATTGAAACAATAAACGACTTAAAAAAAAACCTATCAGATTTAAATATTACGCTTCTCACTTATTTTGAAAGCCCTGAAGACTGTATTCATAAAATATGTGATACGTTTTTAGTCAACAATATTTACACACAACACGAATGGACAAAAGAAGAAGTTGAAACGACTAATTTAATAAAGAGTTCATGCTCAGAAAAGGTCTCTTTTATTGAAGATTATGACCAATTTCTATACAATCCGAAAAATGTATCGAAAGACTTCTCTAACATTCCAAATGTATTTACTGCTTTTAGAAAAAAATTAGAAAAGACAATAAAAGTTGAAGATGAAGTTGTTATTTCCAAACACTCAAAAGAGAATTTAATTAAAAACGAAACAGCAATTCCTACATTAGAAGAGTTGGGCTTCAAAGAGTTTACGACAAATTTAAAAACTGCTTTTCCTTTTTCTGGCGGAGAAAATGCTGCGCTGGAAAGAATTGAAAATTATTTTTTTGAAACAAAAAAAGTCGCAGTTTATAAAAAAACACGAAACGGATTAATTGGCAGTGACTATAGTACAAAGTTCTCTCCTTGGTTAGCAAATGGAAGTTTGTCTGCAAGAACTATTTATTGGAAAGTAAGAGCGTTTGAAGCTGAATTTGGAGCAAATCAATCTACATATTGGGTGATTTTTGAATTGATATGGAGAGATTATTTTAAATATATTTCATTAAAATATTCCTCTAAAATATTTAAAATCGGTGGAATTTTGGATAAAAACTATCACTGGAATTCTGATGAAAAGTTAATTCACCAATGGATTCAGGGAGAAACAAAAGACGATTTTGTAAATGCCAATATGATAGAACTTAAAGAAACAGGGTTTATGAGCAATAGAGGAAGGCAAAATGTAGCATCTTACTTTACAAAAGAACTTTTATTGGATTGGAGAATTGGTGCTGCTTATTTTGAGTCCATGCTATTGGATTATGACGTTCACAGCAATTACGGCAATTGGATGTATGTAGCCGGAGTTGGTAATGACCCCAGAGACCGAAAATTCAACACGCAACTACAAGCAGAGCGCTATGATCAAAATCATAAATACAGAAAGCTTTGGTTAGAAAAAACATTATTTTAAGATGAAAAAACTACGATTAATATTAGGAGATCAGCTAAACACGCAACATTCTTGGTTTTCAAAAACGGATAAAGAAGTAATCTACTGCTTGTTTGAAATGCGACAAGAAACTGATTATGTAACACATCATATTCAAAAAGTAGTTGGTTTTTTTGCAGCGATGAGAAACTTCTCAGAGGAACTAGAAGCAGCAAATCATACCGTAATTTATTTCAATATAAATGACACAAAAAACACTCAAAATTTAATTGAAAATATATCACTATTAATTGCAGAAAATAATATTGAAAAGTTTGAATATTTAGCTCCTGATGAGTATCGACTTGAGAAGCAATTGAAAGATTTTTCTACAAGTTTAGAAATAGAATCAGCCGTTTTTTCTACGGAACATTTTTATACGGAAAGAGAAGATTTAGCAACTTTCTTTAAAGGCAAAAAACAATTTTTGATGGAACATTTTTATCGCAACATGCGTAAGAAACATCAAATTCTGATGGTAGACAAACAACCTGAGGGTGGAAAATGGAATTATGATGCCAGCAATAGGAAAAAATGGAAAGGAGAAACTTTAATTCCGCAAGAAATTAGTTTCGATAATAATGTTGAAGATCTATTCGCTGAAATTGAAAAATCAGGAATAAAGACCCTGGGTAAAATCAATGCTAAATATTTTGAATATCCCATTTCCAGGAAACAATCTTTGGCGCAGTTAACATATTTCTGTGAACATTTATTAGTACATTTTGGGGATTATCAGGATGCAATGCATACAGATAAATTGTACCTTTTTCATAGCAGAATTTCTTTTGCAATGAACACAAAAATAATCTCTCCAAAAGAAATTATTGATACCGTATTAGAAACCTATAGAGCAAAAGAAGAAGAGATTGATATTTCTCAAGTAGAAGGTTTTATCAGGCAAATTTTAGGTTGGCGAGAATACATGAGAGGCATGTATTGGATGTTAATGCCTAGTTATAAAAAGGAAAACTTCTTAGACAACAGAAACAAGTTACCCGATTTCTTTTGGACAGGTAAAACAAAAATGAATTGTCTTAAAAATGCGATTAATAATTCTTTAGAAAATGGGTACGCACATCATATTCAGCGATTAATGATTACCGGTAACTTTATGCTATTAACACAAATACACCCTGATGAAATTGATGCTTGGTATCTGGGGATTTATGTAGACGCTATTGAATGGGTTCAGTTACCAAACACAAGAGGTATGAGTCAGTTTGCCGATGGTGGGAAAATAGCCACGAAACCCTATGTTTCCAGTGGAAGCTACATTAGTAAAATGAGTAATTATTGTGATGCTTGTGTTTATAATAAAGCAAAGAAATTCGAAGACGAAGCCTGTCCTTTTAATACGCTTTATTGGAATTTTATAGATGAAAAACAAGAAAAGTTATCGTCTAACTTCAGAATGAAAATGATGTATAGTGTGCTAAATAAAATGACAACAGAAGACAGAATTAAGATCAATGAGAAAGCAAATCATATTATAAAAAATTTAGATGAATATTAATAAAGAAGAAATTGTTATTGTTTGGTTTAAACGCGATTTACGTTTGCAGGATAATGAGGCAATTCAAAATGCTTTGAAAACAAACAAGCGAATACTTTTCTTATATGTTTTTGAGAATTCTTTAATTGATGATCCTCATTATGACATCCGCCATTGGAATTTCATCAAGCAATCCATCGTTGCTTTAAATGATGAATTAAAAAAATACAACACAAAAGTTCTTTGCGTTCAAACTGAAGTTGTAAATGCATTCAACCAAATTTTTGATAGTTACAAGATTGATACAGTATTTTCTCATCAAGAAACAGGCTTATTAATTACTTACAATAGAGACAAGGAATTTACAAGGTATTGTAGAAACAACTCAATTAACTGGGAAGAAAACAATAACAACGGTGTTTTAAGAGGGCTTTTAACTCGAGAAGATTGGTTCGATAAATGGGATGATTATATGTATGATCCTCAAATTAAAAATCAATTAAATATTGATGATTTTGTTTCTTTGGAGGCAATCAAGCAACTAGAAAAATACTTTCAGACTACAGATTTAACAACCCCAAAGCACAAATACTTTCAAAAAGGGGGGACAAAGACAGCATGGAGATATGCCAATACTTTTTTTGAAAAACGACATGAAAAATACATGTTTAACATATCAAAACCAAATTTAGCCAGGGAAAGTTGTAGTCGACTATCCCCATATATTGCATGGGGAAATGTTTCTATTCGTCAGATATTTCAGGAAGCAACAAAACACAAAACAACAGCAAATAAAAGGCATTTAGGCGCTTTTATTTCTAGATTGCGCTGGCAGGCACATTTTATACAGAAATTTGAAATGGAGCACACTATGGAAAATGCGAGTATTAATAAAGGGTATCAAAAATTAAAAAAGAGTATTTCTGTTGAATACCAAAAAGCTTGGGAAGAGGGAACAACTGGCTTCCCTTTGATTGATGCATGTATGCGCTGTTTAAAAGAAACAGGCTATTTAAATTTTAGAATGCGTGCAATGATCGTTTCCTTCTTTACACACATTTTATGGCAACCTTGGCAAGCATCCTCACAGTATCTCTCAAGATTATTTTTAGATTTTGAACCTGGTATTCATTTTTCTCAGTTACAAATGAATGCAGGTGAGACAGGCATTAATATTCTTAGAATTTACAACCCTATAAAAAATAGTATTGAACATGATGAGGACGGAACTTTTATAAAAAAATGGGTTCCAGAATTAGCTCATTTACCAATTCCTTTCATACACGAACCTTATTTAATGACCCCCCTTGATCAGCAGTTTAATCATCTAGAATTGGGCGTACAATATCCAAACCCTATTATAGAAATAAGAGTTGCAAGAAAAAAAGCAAGTGACACGCTCTGGAACATGAGAAAAAATGCAGAAGTGCAAAAAGAAAGCATCAGAATTTTGAAAAAACACACGTTATCAGATAGAAATAGAACGCTAAAAAATGAATAAATAACTCCGATACACAAAAATAACAATTTTAGTAATTGTGTTTAACTACTTTACTAAATAGTTAAACATAGTTATTTTTTTTGTACCTTTGATTATGCTTTTTAATACCACCAACAACAATAAAGACACCACTGCACTCATTAATGAGATGTTGGGTATTTCTTATAGTTTTATCAAAGCGATTAAACTCGGTGGGGTCGGTTCAAAAAGAATGATTATTGAAGCGGTAAGCCCAGGTTTTGAATCGTTAATAAATTCAATTTCAGACATAAACTACGGAAATATAGAACTTCGCGAGAAAGGAATTCTTGTACATATTAACAAAGGTCTAAAAAACTTTAGTTGGGCTATTCCTTATTATCAATTACACACATACAAAACAGCAGGTTTCAGTATCCATGCTCAAGGAAATTTCGTAAGGTTTAAGAGCGATAAGTTACTAAAAGAAAATAAAAATTTTATCCAAAAAATAGCACATTTTAAGATAGAAAATGACAAACAATATCAATTCTATTAAATGCAACAATTAGATAACATAGCCATTGATAGGATTATAGAAATGGCTTGGGAAGACAGAACAACTTTCGAAGCAATTCACTTTCAGTTCGGTTTAAAAGAACAGGAAGTTATTGATTTAATGAGAAAAGAAATGAAGCTAAAAAGCTTCAAAATGTGGAGAGAAAGAGTTCAAGGAAGAAAAACGAAACATGAAAAACTGAGAGTATTTGCAAAAGGTCGGTTTAAATGTTCTAGGCAAAAATCAATCTCAAATAATGGGATTTCAAAAAGATAATTCGAGTTTCTATTTTAAGATTAAGATTTTAAAGATACCAAATAAAAAAATAAAAACACAAAACGTATTAAAATAGCATGGTATGGATTTAATAAACAAAGCGTTAGAATTTGAAACAAGAAAGATGAGGTTTCCAACAACTAGTGATCGCATTATTGCCGCTAGAGAAGCAAAGGAATTAATTCTAAGTTTGAACGAAATTTATAAAAAAAGTAAAGATTCTAAAATTATGGATATCATGAAAAGGTTGACGTTAATTAAACAGCGATTAGAGAGACGTCTAAAAGGAAGACCTTTAACCTCATAATTAATAAACATTTTTATTGCTTTTCTAGGTTTTATAATTATATTACCGATTATAAAAACTGAAAACGAATAATGGATTTATTAGAAAGAGCTGAAGAATTTGAGAATAGAAAATTCTCTTTTAAAAATACAAGTGATAGAATTGTAGTGTCAAGAGAAGTAAAAGCTTTAATACTAGAGCTTAACGAAGTATACAAGTTGGAAAAAAGTCCTGAAATCATGGATATAATGAAGCGCTTAACTGCAATTAAACAAAAAATTGAAAAGCGCTTGAAAGGAAGACCTTAAAAGCATATGAATAAAATTTTAATTATTGGAGGAAGTAAAGGAGTTGGAAATGCAATTGTTACGTCTTTATTAGATGAAAATTTAGTGATCAATATAAGCAGAACTGCCCCCTTGCTTAGCCACAGTAATCTTACCCATATCACCTGTGATATTCTTACAGATGAATTACCTTATTTTGAAGAAATAGACACCTTAATTTATTGTCCAGGGAGCATCAATTTAAAACCAATTTCTAGACTAAAACTAGACGATTTTAGAAATGACTTTGAAATAAATGTTATTGGTGCTGTTAAAGCAATTCAACATTATTTACCTTCATTAAAAAAAGGAAACAAACCTTCCATATTACTTTTCAGTACCGTTGCAGCAAAGTTAGGGATGCCTTTTCATGCAAGTGTAGCTGCTGCAAAATCTGCCGTAGAGGGTTTAACAAAATCTATGGGAGCAGAATTAGCCCCTTTGATTCGTGTAAATGCAATTGCACCAACGGTAACAGACACTGATTTGGCAGCAAAATTATTGCGTAATGAACGAATGATAGAAATGATTAAAGAACGTCATCCATTAAAAAAATATTTGGCTCCACAAGAAGTTGCGGACTTAGCAACTTTTTTAATCTCTGATAAAGCCAGCTCAATTTCTGGTCAGATCTTTGAATTAGACTGCGGAATTGTAAGTTTTAAAATTTAATTAAATTTCAATAGTATGCGTATTTACGATATAGAGATTAAAAGTCTCCAGAACACCCCTATCCAAATATTAGACTTTAAAGGGAAGTATATCCTCTTTGTAAATGTGGCTTCTAAATGTGGTTTTACACCTCAATACAAAGGTTTGGAAGAGTTATATAAAACATATCAAGACAAATTGGTTGTTATAGGAGTTCCTTGCAATCAATTTGGAAAACAAGAGCCAGGTAATAACGAAGTTATTCAAGAGTTTTGTGAATTAAATTATGGTGTTTCTTTTTTAATTACAGAGAAAGTAGATGTAAAAGGTAGTCACCAACATCCATTATACACTTGGCTAACCACGAGAGAATTAAATAATAAAAAGAGCTCTTCTGTAAAATGGAACTTTCAAAAATATTTACTTTCTCCTGAAGGAAAGTTAATTGATTATTATTTATCAATTACAAAACCATTGAGTTCAAAAATCACAAAACAATTAAAATCATAAAATTATGTTTGGTATCTTTAAAAAGAAAAGTGAGGAAGATAAATTACAAGATTCCTATAAAAAATTAATGGAAGAAGCATACAAATTGCAATCTATCAACCGCAGCGACAGTGATAAAAAATATTTAGAAGCAGATAATGTTCTTAAAAAAATTGAATCTTTAAAGACTAAATAATAGAGCGTGAAGCAACTCAGAATTACTCTTTTGTTTTTAATTATAAACTTTAGTGGCTTAGCTATTGGGACTTGGTTTATGAACAATGGACCTCTTTCTATTTGGTATACAAATTTAAATCAAGCCCCTTGGACACCTCCAGGTTTTGTTTTTGGAATTGCTTGGACTGCTATTATGATTAGTTTTTCAATCTATTTAGGAAAACAATTTACAAAGGGAATTGGCATAAAATTAACCCGTGTCTTTTTAATTCAATTTATTCTAAACGTTAGTTGGAATTATGTTTTTTTCAATCAACACGCTGTCTTTTTAGGCCTGATAATAATAGCGTTATTAACAGCGCTTATTTTTTATTATTTTTTTAGATTAAGTAATAAAACTGGAAATTATAAATTTTTATTACTCCCTTATATAATTTGGTTGTGCATCGCAACTTCATTAAACCTCTATATTCTAATTCATAATTAATATGAAAATTTACACACTCCATAAAAAACAAAAACTCCCTATTTCAATTGAGAAAGCTTGGGGATTTTTATCCAACCCAAAAAACTTAAAAGAAATTACGCCAGATTATATGAGTTTCAATATAATTTCAACAATAGACAGACCTCTATACACTGGACAAATTATACAATATATCGTGACCCCTTTATTAGGTATTAAAACCAAATGGGTTTCAGAAATCACACATATAGAAGAAAAAAAATATTTTGTAGATGAACAAATGTATGGCCCTTATGCACTTTGGCATCATAAACACTTTATCAAAGAAATTGATGGAGGTGTCGAACTAGAAGATATTATAGACTACAAAGTTCCCTTAGGAATTCTGGGGCAATTGATACATCCAATTTTAGTAAAACCAAAATTAGAAGAAATATTTTCTTACAGGCAAAAAAAATTAATTGAACTTTTTGGAGAATGCAAATAATGGATGAAAAAATAAACATTTTCTGGTTTAGAAGAGACTTACGATTAGAGGACAATTGTGGATTATTTCATGCGTTAAAATCAGGTAAAAAAATAGTGCCTATTTTTATTTTCGATGCAGAAATTTTAAATAAACTTCCAGCAGATGACGCGCGTGTCTCTTTTCTTCACCAAGAACTAGAAAACATCAATCAGCAACTTCACAAAATAGGCAGTTCTATAGCTATTTATCACGGAAAACCAACAGCTATTTTTAACTCATTAACAGAAAAATACTCGATTGATACTGTTTATACAAATCATGATTATGAACCCTATGCCATTAAAAGAGATTTAGAAATTAACGAATTTTTATCCTCTAAAGAAATACTTTTCAAAACCTATAAAGACCAAGTAGTATTTGAAAGAAATGAAATTGTAAAAAAAGATGGAACTCCTTATAAAGTATATACGCCCTTTTCAAAAAAGTGGTTGGAAGCTCATCAATATAAAGGAATTCAATTTTTTCCTTCAGAAGATTATTTAGATAATTTAATCAAAGAAGCGAAACTTCCATTTTTAAGTTTAGAGAAAATTGGTTTTGTACCAGCCAAAATAAAGGTTGCATCCTATAAAGTTTCATCAAAAATTATTGACACGTATGAAGAAACTAGAAACTTTCCTGCAAAAGACAGCACTTCAAGGCTAGGAACTCATTTACGTTTTGGAACCGTAAGTGTTCGAAGAATGGTTGAAAAAGCATCTAAAAGTGATAATATTACGTTCTTAAAAGAATTGATATGGCGTGAATTTTTCATGCAAATTCTATGGCATTTTCCTGAGACAACTAAAGATAGTTTCAAGCCAAAATATGATAGAATCTTATGGAGAAACAACGAAAAAGAATTTGATGCTTGGTGTAAAGGAGAAACGGGATACCCACTGGTAGATGCAGGAATGCGAGAACTCAATAAAACAGGTTTTATGCACAATAGAGTGAGAATGTTAGTTGGGAGTTTTCTTTGCAAACACTTATTAATAGATTGGAGATGGGGAGAAGCTTATTTTGCAGAAAAACTTCACGATTATGAACAATCAAGTAATATAGGAAATTGGCAATGGGTTGCAGGTTGTGGTGTTGATGCAGCTCCTTATTTTAGGATTTTTAACCCAACAACTCAGATTCAAAAATTTGACAAAGAATTGAAATATTTAAAAAATGGGTTCCAGATTTCCAAGAACTCACCTACCCTACTCCTATTGTAGAACATAAATTTGCGAGAGAACGCTGCTTAGAAACTTATAAAAAAGCACTAACAGACTTCTAAAATACCGAATGTTGTTTACATCAAATTAAACTTACAATAAAAGGGACAAAACTGTGTGTCCAAAATTTAAAGCTTCCTATTTATTTGAAGCTTTTTTTTGTAAAAAAAAATCAAAATTTATTTTGGTATCTATGAATATTTACACTTTATTTGCGCTCTTGAAATTTAAAAGCCGATGTAGCTCAGCTGGCTAGAGCAGCTGATTTGTAATCAGCAGGTCGTGGGTTCGAGTCCCTCCATCGGCTCTTTTAAAGTAATTATTTATTATAGCGATTAGCTATTTATAGACACGAAATATAGATGAGAAGCTTATTCTGAACATCATCAAAAGCTTCACTCCAACGGCTGAATTTTAAAGGTCTCAAAATATATTTTTTACTTACAAACAAATAAGAACTTATAAACTTAATTAATACCTCTAAAATTAGTAAAATATATAGGACTGAATTAGATTATTAAATTGAGGTAATTGAAGTCCCACATTAAGAGAATAATAAAACGAACATATTGTAAAATATTTATTATTTTAGTAAATTAATTACCTTAACCATAACTATATGCTCATTATTGGAATTGCTGGAGGTACAGGAAGTGGTAAAACAACCTTTGTAAATCAAATAATTAAAGATTTACCTACTGGAGAAGTTTGTATAATCTCTCAAGATTCTTATTACAAAGCGACGGACAACTTGACTTATGAGGAGCGCAAACAAATCAATTTTGATCATCCAGCAGCGATCGATTTTGGTTTAATTGTTCAACAATTAGAAATATTAAAATCAGGAAAAAAAATTGAACAACCTCTCTATTCTTTTGTTACACATAATAGAATAAAAGATACGCTTGAAAAAAGGCCTTCAAAAGTAGTAATCATTGAAGAAATCTTAATCTTCAGTAACAAAGCGTTAAGAGACCTGATTGATATAAAAATATTTATCAATGCAGCTACTGATGAACGTTTGATTAGACGAATTAGAAGAGACACCTCAGAAAGAGGAAGAGATATTGATGAGGTTTTAAGCCGATACCAAAACACCTTAAAACCGATGCACAGAGATTTTATCGCACCTTCTAAAAAATTTGCAGATATTATTATCCCAAATGATAATTACAATACTGTTGCAATTGAAATCGTGAAAACAGTAATTAACGAACGTTTATAATTTTTTTATGACTTTTAACAAATTTAAAAAAAACAAGATAGTCAAAATTATTACAAATATTTTTGTTTTAATCCTGGTGCCTTTTTTAGTATGGATGTTGTTTTTTGACGAAAATTCCTATTTAACTCATAGAAAATTTGATAAAGAAATTAATGACTTAGAGCGCACCATAACATTTTACAAAAAGAATATCGCAGCAGACAAAGCCACCATCAAAAAACTCCAAGATTCGATTCAACTAGAACGATTTGCAAGAGAAAAATATTTGATGAAAAAAGAAAATGAAGATATATACGTCATAGAATTTGATACCATAAAAAAATAAATGAGTACTTCTCTTTTCGATGAATTTCAAAAAACAACGCCTGCTGCTTGGAAACAAAAAATTCAAGTAGATTTAAAGGGTGAAGACTATAATGACTCCCTGCTTTGGAGAACTGACGAAGGAATTATTGTCAAACCTTTTTACACCAAAGAAGATCGTACGCATTGTAAAATAAAAACTCAAAAAAAAGGGTTTAATGTTTGTCAAACTATTTTTATAGATGATGAAAAAATAGCGAATTCTTTAGCTAAAAATGCTTTAAGTAAAGGCGCAAACTCTATACAATTTATAGCAAAAAAACCTTTTACTTGTGAAACTATATTAAAAAATATTGATTTAAAAACAACAATTCTATATTTTAAGTTTCACTTTCTATCTCCAGTTTTCTTTATCAAATTATCAAAACTCATCAACCCGAATAACACGTATTTTCAAATAGATATTATTGGAAATTTAGCAGAAACTGGCAATTGGTTTTATAACTTAAAAGAAGATTTCAATAAATTGAATACCCTTCAAAAAAACACTAAAAATTGCATTTCAGTTTCTAATGATTTATATCAAAATTCAGGAGCTACAATTACACAGCAGTTGGCATATACGCTAGCACACGCAAATGAATATTTAAATGAATTTGGTGTTGATGTGATTAAAAAAATTCATTTTTCTTTTTCTGTAGGAAGTAATTATTTTTTCGAAATTGCTAAATTAAGAGCTTTTAGAATATTATGGGCTACCCTCTTAAAAGAATATGATTCAGAAAATAGAGAAGCCACTATTTTTGTACAACCTAGTTTAAGAAATAAAACGTTGTATGATTATAATGTGAATCTACTAAGAACTACAACAGAATGCATGAGTGCAATCTTAGGAGGCGCTACTACTATTTCCAATGTGTCTTATGATCATCTTTACGATAAATCGAATGAGTTTGGAGAGCGTATTTCAAGAAATCAACTCCTAATTTTACAACAAGAAAGTTACTTAAGAGAAGCTCAAAACGCTGCAGAGGGTTCTTATTACATTGAATCTATTACGCAACAGTTAGCCATAAATGCATTGACTCTTTTTAAGCAAATAGAAAAAAGTGGTGGTTTCTTAAAGCAATTAAAAGCAGGAAGCATCCAAAAGAAAATAACTGAAAGCGCTGCTACAGAAGAAAATAATTTGAACCGTAAAAATATTGTTTTATTGGGTACAAATGTACATGCGAATAAAGAGGATAGAATGAAGCATCATTTGAACTTATATCCTTTTTTAAAAAAGCGAAATATAAAAACATTGATTCCACCAATTAATAGAAAACGTCTTTCTGAAACCATAGACAAAGAGAGATTAGCACAAGAAAATGAGTAGAAAATCATTTGAACATATCAAAATAAAAAGTTCAAATTTTGAACGACAACAAGACTTTATACATGAAGATTTTGTTGCCGGAATTGCGCCATATTTAAGAGGTCCTTACGCAACAATGTATGTAAAAAGACCTTGGACGATTCGACAATATGCTGGTTTTTCTACCGCCGAAGAAAGCAATGACTTTTACAAAAAAAATTTAAAAGCAGGACAAAAAGGTTTGTCTGTTGCTTTTGATTTAGCAACCCACAGAGGGTATGATTCAGATCACGAACGCGTAGAAGGTGATGTTGGTAAAGCTGGAGTTGCCATAGATTCTGTTGAAGACATGAAGCTATTGTTTGACCAAATTCCGTTAGATAAAATGTCGGTTTCTATGACAATGAATGGTGCTGTTTTACCAATTTTAGCTTTTTATATTGTTGCTGCAGAAGAACAAGGTGTTTCTCCAGAACAATTATCTGGAACCATTCAAAATGACATTCTAAAAGAATTCATGGTAAGAAATACATACATTTACCCTCCTGCTCCTTCCATGAAAATTATTGCTGATATATTTAAATATACTAGTAAAAAAATGCCAAAATACCATTCTATTTCTATTTCTGGATACCACATGCAAGAAGCAGGTGCTTCAGCAGAAATTGAGCTTGCTTATACACTTGCAGACGGATTAGAATATCTTAGAAAAGGAATTGAAGCAGGTCTAAAAATAGATTCTTTTGCTCCAAGATTGTCTTTCTTTTGGGCAATTGGCATGGATCATTTTACTGAGATTGCAAAATTAAGAGCTGCTAGAATGTTATGGGCTAAAATGGTAAAACAATTCCATCCTAAAAATCCAAAATCATTAGCATTAAGAACGCATTGTCAAACCAGTGGTTGGTCACTGACTGCACAGGATCCTTTTAACAATGTTGCACGAACAACGATAGAAGCCATGGCGGCGGCTTTTGGTGGCACACAAAGTTTGCATACAAATGCTTTTGACGAAGCAATCGCATTGCCTACCAATTTTTCCGCAAGAATTGCAAGAAATACGCAAATCTATTTACAACAAGAAACACATATCACCAAAACGGTAGATCCTTGGGCAGGAAGTTATCTTGTAGAAAATTTAACGAAAGAGATTGCAAACAAAGCCTGGGAATTAATCAGTGAGATTGAGGAGTTAGGAGGAATGACAAAAGCCATTGAAAAAGGAATTCCTAAAATGAGGATTGAAGAAGCTGCCGCTATTAAACAAGCAAAAATTGATAGCGGACAAGAGGTCATCGTTGGTATAAATAAATATCAACTAAAAGAAAAAAAAACATTACCTATTTTAGAAATTGATAATGAAGCGGTTCGAATTTCTCAAATTGAAAGATTGAACAAATTAAAAGCAACAAGAAATGCTTTCCAAGTTCAAAAATCTTTAGTCGCCTTAACAGTTGCTGCTAAAAACTCAGTTAACTCAACAAATCCTGATGTATATGAAGAAACAAACCTGTTAGACTTAGCAATAACAGCAGCAAGAAATAGGGCTACTTTGGGTGAAATATCTGATGCTTTGGAAATTGTTTTTGGCAGACATAAAGCCGTTCATAAAACTATCTCTGGCGTATATCGTAAAGAAATGAAAAACGACAAATTTTTTAAGAAAGCGATTGAATTGAGAAATAAATTTACTGATTTAGAAGGAAGACGTCCAAAAATTATGATTGCTAAGTTAGGACAAGATGGACACGATAGAGGGGCAAAAGTCTTAGCAACTGGTTATGCTGATATAGGTTTTGATGTAGCTATTGGTCCGTTATTTCAAACACCAAAAGAGGCCGTCAAACAAGCCGTAGAAAACGATGTTCATATATTAGGAATTTCTTCTTTGGCTGCAGGACATAAAACATTGGTTCCCAAAGTGATTGCTGAACTCAAAAAATACGATCGGGAAGATATTATGGTTATTGTTGGTGGCGTAATTCCACCACAAGATTATCCGTTTTTATTTGACGCGGGTGCGTTAGGAATTTATGGGCCTGGTACTAAAATTTCTAAAACTGCGATAGATTTGCTAACCACGCTGATAGACAGTATTGCTGAATAATTTAATTTATCACTCATTAAAAAAAACAGTCCTTGGTTCCCTTTTAATATACTTCACCGTTACTGAACTTGATTCAATATTAAAAAAAAACATTCAAGGATTACGATCATGAAACCTTCAAAAACCCACAAACCACTGCATAAAATTGTTTTGGATTTTCAGCATGCAACCAATGTCCTGCATTTTGAATTTCTACAATTTTTGAATTTGGAAAATGCGCAGCTATAATTGGTGCTTCATCTTGAGTGATATAGTTTGATGTATCCCCTTTTAAAAACAACGTTTCATTCTCAAAAACGGTAAAAGAAGGCAATGCTTTACCAATTTCTGAATTGTTATTTGTTAACGATTCCAAGTAAAATCGGTACGCTAATTGTCCTTTTTCTTTCCAATAAACATTTTTCAATAAAAACTGACGCACACCAATTTCTGGCATGAATTCTGCTAGTTTATCGTCAACCAAACTTCTCGTATTTTGGATAGAAAAATCAATAGAATTTAAGCCTGCTAAAATTGCATTATGATGAGGTTGATAAGTTCTTGGTGAAATATCTACAATAATTAACTGAGACACTAAATTAGGATACCTAACAGCAAACAACATGGCTGTTTTTCCTCCCATAGAATGCCCTATTATGTGAACTTTATCCAATCGATTCTGTTGAATATAGCGGTATAAGTCTTCTACTAAAACTTCGTAATTAAATGCATCTTCATGAAAACTACGCCCGTGGTTTCTTTGATCTATTAAATGTACTTGAAAATCTTTAGAAAACTGGTTTCCTAATGATTTCCAGTTATCACTCATTCCAAAATAACCGTGTAAAATTAGTAAAGGGTTTCCGACTCCTTTTATGGTTGCATGTAGTATTGGATTGTTGGACATATTCGTTTTTTAATTATTACAGAGTGCGCCCTCAGAGATTTACAACGTTTCCTTTTTTTTTTCTAAAACGAGTAACTTTGTGCTTTTTAACTTTTTTACTTCAATCGGTGCAAATACATATTTACAACATTTTCTAAACCCAAATACAAACTTTCAGCAATTAAAGCGTGTCCAATAGATACCTCTGCTAAATTAGGAATGTTCTCTTTAAAAAATTTAATATTTTCTAGGCTTAAATCATGGCCTGCATTTAATCCCAACCCTAATTTATGTGCTAAGATAGCCGCTTCAGTATATGGTTTTATAGCCGCTCTGTTTCCCAGTTCAAACTGTGTTGCAAAGTCTTCTGTGTATAACTCAATTCGATCTGCACCCGTTTGTGCAGCAGCTTCAATCAACTTTACATCCGTATCAATAAAAATTGACGTTCTAATTCCATTTTGTTGAAATTCCTGAATTACTTCCTGTAAAAAAGATTGATGCGTAATTGTATCCCAACCTGCGTTGGAAGTAATTGCGTCTATACCATCTGGAACCAAAGTAACTTGCGTTGGCTTCACTTCCAACACCAAATCCATAAAAGATTTGATAGGATTTCCTTCAATATTGTATTCTGTTGTCACAATGCTTTTTAAATCTCTTGCATCTTGGTAACGAATGTGTCTTTCATCTGGTCTTGGGTGAATTGTAATTCCTTGTCCACCAAATCCTTCAATATCGCTTGCAACTTTTAATAAATTAGGGACATCTCCCCCACGAGAATTTCTTAAAGTTGCTATTTTATTAATGTTAACACTTAAATTTGTCATTGTCTTAGATTTAATTGGGAAAATATTTTTTCTTTTTGACACTGATTTCACCCATTTAACAAACATAAAATTCTTCAAGAAATCTGTATAAATCCGTGTCTTATTTTTTTTTTAATACTTTTAATCTGAAATTAACCTACAAATATAATTTATTAAATCATTTTATCCTATATTCGTAAAGCATGAATATGAATAATTACATCTTAGAAGAAATAAAACCACTTCGCTTAAAAGACTCTGTAAAAAATGCTCAAAAGGTATTTAATAATTACCCTATAACACATTTTCCAGTAATAGAAAACACTAAATTAATTGGTTCAATTGCGGAAGCTGATATTCAAACCATCGAGAATAAAGAAGATGTATTGGGGAGCTATTCCCATTTATTAAATTCTTTTTTTGCTGATAAAAAAGCAACTGTTTTAGAGTTATTAAAAATTTTTGCTGATAATGACACCAATATCATTCCTGTTTTAAATGATTTCAAAGAGTATATTGGCTATTTTGATTTGAGTGACATTCTAGATGTTTTTTCCACAAGTCCTTTTATGATTGAAGAAAGTGAAACTTTAATTATAGAAAAAATAAGAACGGATTATTCTATGAGTGAAGTAGCTCAAATTATAGAATCTAATGGAGGAAAGTTATTAGGGCTTTATGTCTCCGAAAAAAAGTCAGATAGTATTCAAATAACCTTAAAAGTAATTTCGAATGAAATAAACGAAATCACGCAAACTTTTAGAAGATATGATTATAAAATTATATCTATGCATGAGAATGATATTTATTTGGAAGATTTAAAAAATAGATCTGAATATTTACAGAAATATTTAGAAATGTAAGCCTTTAACAGGTTTTAAGTAAAACATTATATATTGAAAAAAGCAGCAATTTACGGTCAATCATATGCCATTTCATCAGAAAAGGAAATTAAAAGTTTATTAAAAGTTTTAGAAGAAAATAAGATTGATTTTTACATCGAAAATAAATTTTATACTCTTTTATTAAAATATAAAGTTTTAGAAGATACCTATAAATCGTTTATTAGTTTTAATGATTTAGACAGCTCTTTTGACATTATGTTTACTATTGGTGGAGACGGAACATTTTTGCGCTCTGCAACGCATATTAGAGATTTAGATATTCCTATTTTAGGAATAAATACAGGTCGTTTAGGATTTTTAGCTATTGTAAATAAAGATGCCATAGAAGAAAGTATTGCATTGGTTGTTAAAGGTGAATTTACAATACAAGAAAGAACACTTTTATCTATAAGAACATCCCCAAAAACTCCAGATTTTTCTGAACTTAACTTTGCGCTGAATGAAATTACAATTGCAAAGAAAAATACCACATCTATGATTGGTGTAAGAACCAATTTAAACGGCGAATACCTCACTAATTATTGGGCAGATGGTTTGATTATATCTACCCCAACAGGCTCAACAGGATATTCCTTAAGCTGTAATGGACCCGTTATTTTACCCGATTCTAAAAACATTGTTATGACTCCTATTGCGCCTCATAATTTAAACGCAAGACCTATGGTAATCTCCGATGAAACAAAAATAGAACTGGAAGTAGATTCTAGAGAAAAAAGTTATTTAATTTCTTTAGACTCCAGAGTAACAACCGTGCCAAAAGACACGAAAATTTTCATTGAAAAAACAGCCTTTACAATTAAAAGTATTTTACCAAAAAATCAATCATTTTTAAAAACTTTGAGAAGCAAACTATTGTGGGGGGAAGACATTCGAAATAAATAAATTTTAAAGTGTTTCCCACAATATTTCATACTAAAAGTTGTTATTCAAAAAGACGGAATATTAACTTTACAAAGCAATTTGAAATTTCTATATTTGCTTCCTATTTTAAAAATGAAGAAACGTATTCTCTTTTTGGTGTTTGTAAGTTGTAGCTCAATATTCTTGGGACAAGTTCATGAAGTAGGTTTCTCTCTGGGAGGTACAAACTATGTTGGTGATGTGGGTAGAAGCAGCTATATTCATCCAAATAAAGCAGCGGGAGCGGTGTTTTATAAATACAATCAAAATCCTAGAATTGCATTGAGAGCGACCTATAGCTTCTTACCTATTTCAGGAAATGATTTAGACGCAAAAACTGCCTATCGGAAAGAACGAAAAAATGGCGCACTTCGTTTTTCAAATATCATCAATGAATTAGCTATCGGTTTAGAATATAATTTTCTAGAATATGATTTATCTTCATTTGATAATACATGGACACCCTATCTCTTATTAGAATTGGTTGGTTTTAACTACACAAACGTAAAATCTCATAAAACTACAGACGAAATTGTCTACGGAAATAAAACTTCTTACGCTATTCCTTTTGGTATTGGATATAAGTCTAAATTATATGGTACTTTAGCGTTTGCAATTGAAGCAAAATTTAGATATACTTTAGAAGATGATTTAGATTTTACCACACGTAAAACACCAAGTATAACAATAGAAGGAACAGGAAATGACTGGTATATGTTTACCGGTTTTTCTCTAATTTACACTTTTGGAAGACCCGCGTGTTATTCAAGAGGAATATAAAAAATGGAAAAAAAACTACAAATTAATTTACATAAAACTCCAAAACACGTTGCCATTATTATGGATGGTAATGGACGTTGGGCAAAAGGTAAAGGTATGAATAGGATTTTTGGACATAGAAATGCATTAACCGCGGTAAGAGAAACTGTGCGAGCAGCTGCAGAAATAAAGATAGCAGCAATTACCTTATATGCCTTTTCTACAGAAAACTGGAATCGACCAAAACTTGAAGTAGATGCTTTAATGAGTTTGCTTATTAATTCTTTAAAAAAAGAATTACCAGAATTCATGAAAAATGGTATACGAATAAATGCTATTGGTTTAATTGATAGCCTTCCTAAAAAAGCGCAAAATATTTTAACAGACGTTATTTTGGAAACAAAAAATAATACAAATATTGTTTTAACTTTAGCGTTAAGTTATGGCTCAAGAGAAGAAATTGTTAACGCTATTAAAAACATATCTAAAAAAGTTGTTAATAAAGAGCTAAAATTAGAAGAAATTAATGAAAATACTATAAATAACCATTTATATACGTTTAATTTGCCCGACGTTGACTTAATGATAAGAACTAGTGGAGAAAAACGCCTTAGTAATTTCTTATTATGGCAGATGGCGTATGCTGAATTATATTTCACAAATGTACTTTGGCCAGATTTTAGAGAAACGCATTTTTATGATGCAATTATAGACTACCAGAATAGAGAACGAAGATTTGGAAAGACAAGCGAACAAATTACAAAGTAATTTTTTTATGAAATTATTTTCTGCAACAATAATGTTAACAGCATTATTTTTTAGTTTTAGTGCAAATGCACAAATAAAAAAAGACAGTTTATCAATAGTTAAAAAGGATACTACTGCCATCAAAAACACTGCCTTTGAAAAAGGGAAAGAATACCTTTTAGGAGGCATAAGTGTTACTGGTTTAAAAAAGTTTAGCGAAGAAACTGTTCGCATTTTTTCTGGGTTAAAAAACGGGCAAGCAATAAAACTCCCAGGAGATAAACTAACAAGTGCTATAAAAAAACTATATGAAAGTAAGCAATTTAGCAATGTCGATGTTTACTTTTTAAAATTAGACGGAGAAACCGTGTATCTTGAATTTGAGGTAGATGAATTGCCTCAATTAAATTTCGTAAAAATTAAAGGAGTAAAAAAAGGAAAAGCAAAAGAGCTTATAAAAGATGCAGAATTAAAGCAAGGTGCAATGGTTACAGACAACCTTATTGTCACGTCTAAAAACTATTTTACAAAAAAATATACAGATAAAGGTTTCCTTAAAACAAAAGTTAATTTAGATATTCGAAAAGATACATCCGACATTAATACGGTTAATATGGCTATCTTTATAGATAAAGGTCATAAAGTTAAAGTTAAAGACATCATTATTAAAGGGAGTAAAGCTCTTTCTGGGAAGAAACTTAGAAAAGCAATGAAAAACACTAAGGAAAAGTTCTTAGGACGTTTTTGGAAAGGATCAAAATACATTGAAGAAGAATATCAAGAAGATTTAGAGAGTATTTTAGATAAATATAGCAGGCTTGGATACAGAGACGCACGAATTCTTAGTGATAAAATTACTTGGAATGATGATAATACTATCAATATTAATTTAGATATAGAAGAAGGAAGACAATACAAATTTGCTGAAATATTATTTGTTGGAAATAAAGAATATACGGATGAACAACTTCAAAAATATTTAAAAATTGAAAAAGGAGATGTTTACAATGGTGCTGTTTTAAAAGAAAGAGTCAAAGGGGACGGAAGTCCTACTTCTCAGGATATATCTACACTTTACCAAGATAACGGATTTTTATTTTCTTCGGTTGATGCAATTGAAACAAGAGTAAAAAACGATTCTATTACTGTAGAGATTAGGATTCGTGAAGATGAAAAAGCGCGCATTAGAAAAGTCACTGTTTCTGGAAATGATAAAACGAATGATCATGTTTTATATAGAGAATTGCGTGTAAAACCAGGAGACTTATTTAGTAGAAGTGCCATTATTAGATCTATTAGAGAAATTGGGCAATTAGGTTTCTTTGATACAAACGTTACTCCAGATGTTGTTCCAGATTATCAAAATAAAACGGCAGACATCGATTTTACTGTCATAGAAAAAGGAGGAAGTCAAATAGAATTGCAAGGTGGTTATGGTGGTGGTTCATTTATAGGAACTTTAGGCCTGTCTTTTAACAACTTTTCTATCAATAACATCTTCAATAAAGAAGCATACAAGCCTCTACCAGCTGGAGATGGACAGAAATTAGCACTAAGGTTACAAACCAGTAGAACGTATAGCACCTACAGCTTTTCGTTTACGGAGCCATGGTTGGGAGGCAAAAAGCCAAAATCATTATCTATCTCTATCTATTCTTCTACCCAATACCAGTTAAATCAAACAACAAATTTTGATGTAGATAAAAGTAGAAGTTTAGGGATTATTGGAGCTTCTGTTGGTCTTGGTCAACGTTTGAAATGGCCCGATGATTATTTTCAATTAACTCAAACTATTGCATATCAAAGTTTTAAATTAAAAGATTATGGTTTTAGAGTAGGAGATGCTATCTTAAGCAGAGGAACTCTTAACAACCTGTCTTATAATGCCTCTATTTCTAGAAGTTCTGCTGGGCCAAGTTTAATTTTTCCAACTTATGGTTCTGAATTTTCAATAGGTATTAAAGCTACTTTCCCCTATTCGCTTGTAAATGGAAAAGACTATACGGAACCAAGTGACTTACCAAGTAGTGAAGAAAATGACTTTTTTGCAGAAAAATATAAATGGTTAGAATATTATAAATTTAATTTTAAAGGAAAATGGTACACTTCTTTTACGGATAAATTAGTCTTGATGACCAATGCTGAAGTGGGGTATCTAGGTTACTATAACGCTGAAGTAGGATTATCTCCTTTTGAAAGGTATTTTGTTGGAGGTGATGGAATCGCACAATTCCAATTAGATGGTAGAGAAACTGTTGGTTTGAGAGGGTATGAAAACAACAGATTATCTTCTATTAGTGGAGGTTCTATTTATAATAAATTTCAGTTAGAATTACGTTTTTCTATCACAGACGCGCCCTCTGCATCCATTTATACACTTGGATTTTTAGAAGCAGGTAATTCCTATGATAATTTTGAGGAATATAATCCGTTTACTTTAAAACGTTCAGCTGGATTAGGTGTAAGAATATTTATGCCAGCTTTTGGTCTGTTGGGAATCGATTTTGCTCATGGCTTTGATCCTTTACCAGGAGGAATTGAAAAATCTGGTTGGCAAACACATTTTATTATTGGAAGACAATTCTAAGAAAACTGTACATTTGTGATGCGTAGATTTTTTTTGGCATGGTTTTTCTAAATACTCTATTGAAATGAAAAAAATATTTTTACTAATCGTTCTTACATTAGGTGTAAGTTTTACTTGGTCGCAAAGAAATCAAACAATTGCTTATATTGATATGGAATACATTTTAGAAAATGTTCCTGAATATCTTGAAGCACAGAATACTCTTAATGCGAAAATTGTAAAATGGAGAAAGAAATTAGATGATCAAGCAAGACATATTGAAGTGTTAAAAACAGATTTAGCAAACGAAAAAGCGATCCTAACAAAAGACTTGATAGAAGAAAAAGAAGAAGAAATAAGCATAAAACAAATAGAATTAAGAAGACTTGAATCCTTATACTTTGGACCAAAAGGTGATATGTTTGCAATAAGAAAGGAATTGGTTAAACCAATTCAGGATCAGATTTACAATGCAATTCAAAGTATTTCTAAAAGAAAAAAATATGATTTTGTTTTTGACAAGTCTAGTGATTTGGTGATGCTATATTCAAATAAAAAATACGATATTAGCGATCTTATATTATCAACAATAGATCGCACCCGATTAGTTGATGAAAAAAATAAAAAAAGAAATAAGAAAAGAGTTGCTCCTAAAAAAGAATTAACAAGTGAGCAACAAGAAATTATTACAAAGAGAGAAGATGCTAAAGCCGCGAAAATAGCAGATTCAAAAGCAAAAAAAATTGCAGCTCTTGAAGCAAAAAAGAAATTAATAGCAGAAAAAAGAGAAACACTATTAAAACAACGAGAAGAAAAAAGAAAACTCCTACGAGATAAAAAAGAACAACAAATAAAAGACAAGAATAATAACAATTAAATGAAAACAAGAATGAAAAATTTTAAAAACTTACTATTAATCGCTGTATTTACTTTAGGATTCGTTAGTATGACAAATGCTCAAAAAGTAGGTCATGTAAACTTTGAAAAGTTAATAGCAGAAATGCCTGAAACTCAAACATTAAAATTAGAAATGGAAAAGCTAGGTAAAACTTACCAAGACGAAATTTCAGGAATGGAAAAGACCATTGAAGCTACTAGACAAAAATACGTGGCTGAGTCAAACACTCAGACAAATGAAACGAATGATAAAAGAGTTCAAGAACTTCAGCAAGAAGCTGCTAAAATAGAGCAAGCAAGAAAATTTGCATACCAAGACATGCAAAAAAGACAAAATGATGGTTTACAACCAATTATTGAAAAGGCACAAAAAGCTATTGAAGAGGTAGCTGCTTCAAAAAGCGTTTTATACGTATTAGATGCTTCTGTAGGAAAAGGTTTATTAGTTCAAAAAGGGGAAGACTTATTTGGTGCTGTTAAAACTAAATTAGGATTTTAATAAGACTCCTAACATTATAAACTAAAACCTACTGAAATTCAGTAGGTTTTTTTTATTTTTACAGGAGATGGCACAACTCAATAAATTTCCGATTGGTATTTTCGATTCTGGTATTGGAGGAACTTCTATATGGAGCGCAATAAACAGTCTTTTACCTTTAGAAAACACAATTTACTTATCAGATAGTAAGAATGCTCCCTATGGCGAAAAAAGCAAGCAAAATATCATAGATTTAGCTATTAAAAATACCGAGTTTTTATTAGCTCAGAATTGCAAAACTATTGTTGTTGCTTGCAATACTGCAACAACAAATGCTATTAAAATTTTAAGAGAGAAATATGATGTCCCATTTATAGGAATCGAACCTGCAATTAAACCCGCAGCTTTAAAAACTAAAACCAATACCATAGGTATTCTGGCCACAAAGGGAACCTTAAATAGCGACTTGTTTGAGAAAACATCAAATACAATCAATCAAGAAATAATACGTAAAGAAATCATTGGGAAAGGCTTGGTTGAACTTATTGAGGAGGGAAAATTATATTCTGAAGAAATGACAACATTACTCTCTTCTTATATAACTCCTTTAACAAAAGAAAATGTAGACTGTTTAGTTTTAGGTTGTACTCATTATCCGTATTTAATTCCACAAATAAGAAAACTTGTAGGAAATAAAATTCAGATTATAGATTCTGGTGAAGCTGTTGCGAAACAAACTAAAACTATTTTGGAAAAACATGATTTAATTCATGCAGTTAACAACAATAGTTCACATCAATTTTACACCAATAAAGACAAAACTGTCTTAGAAATGTTAATTTCTAATAAAGACACAAAAATAACGGTTTTAGAAAAAGATTTTTAGAACCTTCCGAATTTAGTATTAATGTTAGGACACGCCGCTCCTCTTTGATTTCTAGTCCATAAATTAATCCCAAGAGATATTTGATGGAAACCTGAATTGGTTAAAACAATTTCATTCATTTGCTTTGAATAAGTGTAAGAAAATATATAATTTCCGTAATTAACACCAATAATTGGAGAAATAAACTTCGAGTTATCGATAGCATTCGAATCGAAACTTCTTCTATAAGATAAGGCTGCCCATAGTTGAGCTTTTGAAAAAGTTTTATATGCTTTGATATTAAAATCTGCTATTCTCTGCCCTGAACTCTCTCTTAATTGAATCAGTATAGACGGTTCTATCTGGATATACCTACTCTTTCCATAAAAGTAACCCGCAGAAAAAATATAATTTCTTAAATCTAAAGGTTCTTGAATATTTAGGTTGTTTTTAGCGGTGAGCAATAAATTTTTTACTGTGAAGTAAGATGAAAAACCAGCCCTGTGAAATGCAACACTAAAATCTGCATTATAATAACTCGTACTTTCAATAATTGGGTTTACTTTTCCTGTACTTTCAAAAAAAGATCTCTGATCAGATTGGTTTTGAACAAAAGAAAATGCTAAACCAAAAGAAAGTTGTTTAAAAACCTGACCATTACTTAAAGGCAAATGATATGAATAGGCTCCTTGAACTCCTTTCTGAGAATGAAATCCATTTTTATCATTATACAAAACAAGACCATAGCCCGCTTTAGAATACTCTCCAATTTTTGTATGAAAACTTATTGTTTGTAAAGCAGGGGCATCTATTACACCAGCCCATTGTTGTCTTGCAGTGATACGTAATTTACTAGAATTACCAATACCAGCTGCTGAGGGGTGAATTAAATATACATTATCAGACAAATAATCTTGATAAATAGGCAATGTTTCTTGTGAGTAATTTTTAAAAGAAAAAAAAGACACACAAAGCAAACAACACTGAATGTAGTTCAACTTGATCAAAGAGAGGTTTATTATTAGGTATTCAAATATAATATTATTTTTTAACAGTCAACTTTTTCAACGCACGAATTAATGCTAAAAAATCGAACTAAATAAACCAATTCCAAACTAAACCAAATCGTATTGTAAAATCTCTGTAAGGATAATTAGGCGCTGAAAAATAATTTTTTCTGGAAAAGCTAGAAGTTACATTGTCAATTTTAAAATACAAACGCGTTCTCCTGACCTGTGCATTAAAGAAAACATCTACGGAAGGAAAACCTATTTCCTGAGTGTTTTGCAGTGTAAATTCCGCCAATAAAGGATTGTAGGCATTCAGTTTGTATTTGGTGAAATAATTAAAGGTAGCACCGATATTTACCAACATTGGTTTTCCTTTAAACCAATAGTCTTTATAATACAATGTATTTCTTGTTACAATTTCTGGAACTCTAAAAACAGAACTCCCACTACTCACATTTTGATACATGATAGTATTATCCAAAACTAGTTTCCAAAATGTAAACGCTCTTTTTACTTTTACTTTCAGATATGAAATTTGATTTGCAAATTGTTGCGGCAAATTATTCTCATCAAAATAAGTGTAGTTGTCTATGTTCGTATAATTAAGAGAAGCATTGATCCATTTAGAACTAAAATAAAAACCTAAGTCTCTTGTATTTACGTCCCTAAAATCATTGTTCCAATTATAGTCATCATATTTACTTTGGTGTAAGAGCGTGTTGAAATTTGGAGATTTAGAACTAATTAGCAAACTTCCTCTTACTTCAAAAAGACTGTCTTTTTTATAAAGCGCCTGCCCTTTTAAAAAACTACCAGACAACTTACTACCTCCTGGAGTAAGGGTACCTGTAGCATTTAATTGAAAATTCTTGACTTTAGCATTCCAGTCTGCTCCAATGGAAATTGCGCTCCCTTCAAATTTTATTTCAGGAAGATTACTGGCACTATTTAAAACAGCATTGTAACCATATGAATAATTGGAACTATTTATTTTTGCTTTAAACTGACCAAGCACATATTTGGAATTAAATTCTAGGTTTAATTCGTTATTTGTAATCGTACTTTTTGCTTGATTTTCAATGGCCCCAGTAGCATTTTCTATTCCAAAAAAATCAGGTGTAGAACTTGTTTGAGCAAAATAATAGTATTTCGTTTCATTCGTAAAAACATGTCCAACTTTTAAATTGCTAAAATCTCTTTTGTTGATGGTGTCCTTACTCGCCAATAATTTATAACTATGCTCTAAATAAGTTCTTTTTCCTTCAAACGTATTTTCAGCAGTTGTTAAATTTACATCTAACCTACCTCTTGTTGAAAAATTTTCGTCTTCACTCTGAAACTTATCAATTTCAATTTGTGGTAGTCCACCACTTTCTTCATTAAAGAAATCTTGTGATGTTAAATGTCCACGAATTTCATATTGATTTCCTTTTGTTCTATACTGAAAAGTACCTCTAAAGTTTCCATGACTTGCCAAAGATCTCCTATACGCTCCTAGAGAACGGAGTCCTTTATAGGAAAGTGAAACATTTAATCTTCTTGAAAAATTCAAGGTAAAAATAGCGTCAACAACCTGCCCTTGTTGTAGCCCAGTCCTATAGGTTATTTCTGTCGTGGTCGTTGGTACTTCAAAATACTTTATTTCATCAATATCTAAATAACTAAATTGTTTTGCAGTAAAACCAATGTCTGGAAACAAACTGAGATTGCTAAAGCTATAGCCTAAATTATTAAAAGTTTGCCCTTGATTATGAAATGCTAGCAACTCAAAATTGTCAGTCCTTAGGTAGTTAAATTTATATTCTTTTTCTATGGTTAAGGTTGTGTCAATATAGGTAGTATCTCTTTCATGGGAGAAAACCTTATAATCTGTATATTTTGTTTTCCCAGATAGAGTTACCTTTATCTCACCCGAATTATTGAGTGTATCATTTTTTATATTATTAAAACCTCTTCCATTTCCACCGTTATTAAAACTTGATTGTGAAAACAACGTATTTGTGACTAGAGAGATGAATACTAAAAATAAAAATAACGATTTGTTCATAGCTTATTTATGCAATGCAAATGTAAAATAATAAAACGAAAATAATCGTTAATAATTATGTTGAAAGCTGTTAATTAAAATAAAGATCTTAAAATTGTCATTCCTATGGAATTGATGTTCAATTTGATTGAGTAATTAGGAATTTAGAAGAAAAAAAAATCTTTTCTTTGTAAAATGTTAGCACCTAATTATAGTAACTTTTCTTTAGAAGCCGGTACAGATGAAGCTGGAAGAGGCTGTTTAGCTGGACCAGTAGTGGCAGCAGCTGTAATTTTACCTAAAGATTTTAAACATCCCTTCTTAAATGATTCGAAACAATTGTCTGAAAAAAAAAGAGATGAATTGCGTCCTATAATTGAAGAAAATGCCCTTGCTTTTGGAGTCTCTTTTGTATGGCAAGATGAAGTTGATAAGATCAATGTTTTGCAAGCTTCAATTACGGGCATGCATCGTTCTATTGAAATGCTCAAAACACAACCAGAGTTCATTATTGTTGATGGAAATAAGTTTCGAGACTACAGGGACATTCCTCATAAGACAATTGTAAAAGGGGATTCAAAGTATTTGAGTATTGCTGCAGCTTCCGTTTTAGCAAAAACGTATAGAGATGAATATATGGCAAAGATTGATCTAGAATTTCCCATGTATAATTGGAAGAAAAACAAAGGGTACCCTACAAAAGAACATCGAAATGGAATTCGCGAATTTGGTATCACCAAGTATCACAGAAAAACATTTAAGTTATTGCCCGAACAATTAAAGTTAAAATTGTGATATAAAATAAAGTAGGAATTAAATCCTTTATTTTTTAATTAATTGCCTAATTTTAATATTTAAAGCGGCAAATAACAGGGTTGTAAAAGGACTTAACCAATTGAAAATTGCATAAAAGAAATATTCACTAACGCCAACTCCTAGCACACTAGACTGATAAGCGCCACAAGTGTTCCAAGGAATTAAAACAGAAGTTACAGTACCCGAATCCTCTAAAGTTCTACTTAAATTTTCTGGTGCCAATCCTTTATCTTCATATGCTTTTTTAAACATTTTACCGGGTATCACTAATGCTAAATATTGGTCTGAAGTAATGATATTTAAACCTAAACAACTGACAACGGTACTTGCGAATAAACCAAAAACAGAAGTTGCTACAGATAACAAGCTCTTCGTTATTTTTGCCAACGCACCAATAGCATCCATAATCCCTCCAAAAACCATTGCACAAACAATTAATAAAATTGTCCAAATCATTCCATTCATTCCAGCAGAACTAAATAGTTTTTTCAACCTTTTAATGGTAATTAACTTCTCTAAATTTTCCGCCTTAAACTGAACAAGGTCTTGAGAGACAGCAGTCGAAGAAAAGAAATTTACTAAAACCTTCTTTGTATAAACTCCTTCTAAATCAACATCTGTAAATAGGTTCTTTAAATTTTTATCCTTCTTTATTTTTTTTAAATCAGTGTCTGAAAATACAGCAATATATGCTGATTCATCAATAGCAATATTGACATCTGTTAAAACTGCGTTTGCAATAAAATTCGTCTTATTCTCTGACAAAGAATGAATAAGGTTTGATTGAAAGACCATTGCAAAAATGGCCGCTAAAACAACACCAGTGACTAAAGCTATTAAAGGTTTTATTTTTAAAATAATTAAAATAATTACAGAACAAGGAACTATAAATAGCCAAGGTGTAATATTAAAATAAGCATCTATAGTTTGTAAAATAAAAGTAATATCTGTAGTTCCTGTCGCTGTTACATTTACACTTAAAACCGCAAATACAATTAAAGTTACTATTATTGTTGGAACTGTCGTTATATACATATATTTTATATGTGTAAACAAATTTGTACCTGCCATGGCTGCCGCCAAATTTGTGGTATCTGAAAGTGGCGACATTTTATCTCCAAAATAAGCGCCAGAAATAACAGCTCCCGCAATCATTCCTGTTGGAATTCCTAATGCGCTTCCAATACTCACTAAAGCAATACCAACGGTTGCAGAAGTGGTCCAAGAACTACCGGTTGCAATAGAAATAATTGCAGCAATAACAACAGATGCTGGTAAAAAAATTTCTGGGCTTAAAACTTGTAACCCAAAATAAACAAAGGCTGGTATAATTCCACTAATTAGCCAAGTACCCATCAATGCACCTACTAAAAAAAGAATTAGAATTGGCACAAAAACACTTTTCCAGTTCTCCCAAACTTCAACAATCATCTCGCTAAGAGAAACCTTATTTAAAAAACCAATGCCGCATGCAAAGACACCACCAACCAAAAGAATATATTGATTAGAATAATCTCCAAACCAAATGCCATCAGCATAAAAAACATTATACGCTAACAAACTCATCAAAATTAGAACTGGAATTAGTGACTCAAATAAACTCAGTTCTTTACGCTCTATTATTTTCTGACCTTCTATTTTAATTTCTGATAAATTTGTGTCGTCTTGCATTCTATAAATTTTCGTCTTGTAATGTTACGATATAAGAAAATGTTATGCAAATTGAATCTGTTGACTTACTTTTGCTTTCATGGACTCATTAACCCAAATTGTATTAGGCGCTGCTTGTGGCGAAGTAATTTTAGGGAAAAAAATCGGTAATAGAGCATTACTTTTTGGTGCTATTGGTGGTACAATTCCTGATTTAGATGTTTTTGTTGGTAAGCTTTTATATACTAATGAAATACAAGCAATGGCTTTTCATAGAGGTGTTATGCATTCTATTTTATTTGCAGTTTTGGGGTGTTTTTTCTTTGGATGGGTCACTTATAAACTTTATGATTTTGGAAAAAGAAAGCACACTACCAATCTGAAAGATTGGATTTGGCTTTACTTTTTATCCATTTTTACACACCCTCTTTTAGATTGTTTTACACCTTATGGAACACAGTTATTTGCACCATTTTCTAATTACAGAGTTGCTTTTAACAACATCTCTGTAGCAGACCCAATGTATACAGTTCCATTTTTGTTATGTTTAATCATTATGATGTTTTTCAATAGAAAAAAAACCCGAAGAACTTGGTGGTTAAAAGCAGGCATATACATCAGTTCTGTTTACATGATTTTTACAATTATCAATAAAATACATATGGATGCTGTTTTTAAAAAATCATTCGAAAAAGCAGGAATTTCCTTCAATCGATTTTCTGCACAACCTACCATTTTAAATAATTTTTTGTGGTATTCCGTTGCAGAAAGTGAAACTCAATATCACTTAACATTTTATTCTTTATTTGATAAAAGCGCGGTATCAAAAAACATTATTACGGTTGAAAAAAATCATGATTTAATTGATATGAACGATGACAATTTGCAATCCTTAGTATGGTTTAGTAATCATTATTATAACCTCTCAAGAAAAGATAAAGTGGGCACTTATAAATTTGTAGATTTACGGTACCCAATGATAAACCCAGAAGATGCAACTACGTCCGTTTTTAACTTTACTATTTTTAATAAAAATAATGAATGGAATATTTTACCCTTTGACGTTGCTCCTCCTAATAAAGACGATTTTAGAAATTTCATAGCACGCTTAAAAGGTATTTAATACACCAACCTTAACCGTGCGAGATTTGATTATTTTTGTAGGTCCTTTCTAATATCATTATCTAAATCTATAGAAAACGAATTACGCCCCTGAGAAACTCATTTGGTTTTTAAGTTTTTTTTTAAACAACCCTTTTTTTACCTTTTTAAAAGCGACATACACTTTTGATTTCACGCTATCGGTTTCGTTAAAAAAAAAATTAAAAACCAAAATATTTCTTATTTTTACTGTTCAATTTTAGAGACAATGAATAAGAAAGTTATATTGATGATTTTGGATGGTTGGGGAATCACACAAGACCCAAAAGTATCCGCTATTTACAACGCAAAAACGCCATATATTAATGGTTTGTATGATACATATCCTAATGCAGAATTAAGAACAGACGGAGAACATGTAGGTTTACCAGAAGGGCAAATGGGAAATTCTGAAGTTGGTCACATGAATTTAGGTGCTGGTAGGATTGTTTATCAAAACTTAGCGCGTATCAATAAAGCGGTTAAAGAAAAAACTTTAGGCAAAGAAAAAGTCTTATTAGACACTTTCAAATATGCCAAGGAAAACAACAAAAATGTTCATCTATTGGGGTTGGTCTCAAATGGAGGAATTCATGCTCACATTGAACATTTAAAAGGAATATTAGATGTGGCAAAAGAGAATGAAGTTGATAATGTCTTTTTACATGCATTTACAGATGGTCGTGATTGTGATCCAAAATCTGGAACCTATTTCATCAACGAAGTTCAGGAATACATGAAAGAAAGTACAGGCGAATTGGCTTCTGTTACTGGGCGTTATTATGCAATGGATAGAGATAACAGATGGGAGCGTGTTAAAATAGCTTATGATGGAATTGTCAATGCAATTGGTGAAAAAACCACCGATATTTTAGCTACAATCAATAAAAATTATGACAATAATTTAACGGATGAATTTCACAAACCAATTATTATAACCCATAAAGATGGATCACCAAAAACACAAATAAAAGAGGGGGACGCAATTATTTTCTTTAACTATAGAACGGACAGAGGAAGGGAATTAACCAATGCATTATCGCAAAATGATTTTCCAGAATTCGATATGAAAAAATTAGACTTGTACTTTACAACGATGACTTTATATGATGCCTCTTTCACAGGAATAAATACTATTTATAGTACGAATAATATTAAAAACACCCTAGGAGAAGTTTTATCTGCTGCAGGAAAAAAACAGATTAGAATTGCTGAAACAGAAAAATATCCGCACGTAACTTTTTTCTTTTCAGGAGGACAAGAAGCTCCTTTTGAAGGCGAATCTCGTATTTTAAGAAACTCACCAAAAGTAGCAACATACGATTTAAAACCAGAAATGTCTGCATATGAATTAAAAGACGCACTTTGTGAGGATTTAGAAAAAGGTGAAGCAGATTTTGTTTGTTTAAACTTTGCAAACGGTGATATGGTTGGGCATACTGGAATGATGGATGCTGCAATAAAAGCATGTGAAGCTGTAGATGAATGTGCAAAATCAGTGATAGAAACAGGTTTAGAAAATGGATATTCCATCTTATTAATTGCTGACCATGGTAATTGTGAAACAATGATGAATCCTGATGGCTCTCCTCATACAGCACATACCACAAATCCAGTACCTTTCATTTTAATTGACAAAGAGATAAAATCAATAAAAAATGGTGTATTAGGTGATATTGCTCCTACAATCTTAGATTTGATAGGTGTAGAAAAACCAAAAGAAATGACGCAAAATTCTTTGCTTTAATTTTATAGGAACTTAGTATGGGGGAAGCAAAAGAGCCCACCCTCTTATACAAAATCTTAACACAAGCAAATTTCAACTTAATCAATTTTGAATTGATTAAGTTGGCAATATTAAAAAAACTCCTGTTAATTTAGAACAAGATTTTGATGCCATAAGAGTCCTACTTTTCTTTTCTATAAAAGAAAGAGATTGATAGACATGCTGAATACGCTCGTAAATTTATAGAAAAAGATTTACTAAAGTCCTTACTGGAAATACTTATAAGTATTCAGATGACAAAAGTAAGTAAGCTACTTCTTTGTTTTTTCTTAAGAAGCATTTCTTAAGAAATATAGTAACTTTGCAGTTCAATATATTTTTAATATGATTAAGATAAAAACCAAAGAAGAAATAGAAATTATGCGCGAAAGTGCGTTAATAGTTTCCAAAACATTAGGCATGCTTGCTAAAGAAGTAAAACCGGGTGTTTCCACTTTATATTTAGACAAACTTGCCGAAGACTTTATAAGATCCGAGGGTGCAATTCCTGGTTTTTTAGGATTATATGATTTCCCAAATACGCTTTGTGTGAGTCCTAATGATCAGGTTGTGCATGGCATTCCAAATAACAAACCATTACTTGAAGGCGATATTATTTCTATAGATTGTGGTTCAAAAAAGAATGGTTTTTATGGAGACCATGCCTATACATTTGCTGTTGGAGAAATTTCCCCAGAAACTAAAAGACTTCTAGAGGTAACTAGACAAAGTTTATATATTGGTATTCGTGAATTTAAAGCAGGAAATAGAGTTGGCGATGTTGGTTTTGCTATTCAAAAATTCACGGAAGATCATGGGTATGGAGTTGTAAGAGAACTCGTAGGTCACGGATTAGGAAGAGAAATGCATGAAGATCCAGAAATGCCAAATTACGGAAAAAGAGGAAGAGGAAAGAAATTTGCTGAAGGAATGGTTGTTGCCATAGAACCTATGACTAATTTAGGTACTTATAAAATTAGACAACATAGTGATGGTTGGACAATTACGACTTTAGACAACAAACCTTCTGCTCATTTTGAGCATGATGTTGCGATTGTTAATGGAAAACCAGAATTACTTTCTACTTTTAAATATGTACATGAAGCATTAGGAATTGTTACTGATGAAGAAGATGAATTTAGACAATAAGTTATTTTAACAAAGGTTTCACATATCATCATTGATAGAATGTTAAAATTATACGGAAATATTCTTGCCCATGAATATCGATTAGATTTTATAATAGGTGATAAAATTGTATTAGAAATAAAAGCTAAATAGTATTTAACTTCTTCATTTGTAAAATCAATATTAAATTAATTAGTTGATTTAAAAATTTACTTTGGTGAAGATAAATTAAAAAATAAAAGAGTAATTTTATATAAATACATATTCACTCAAAAAGTATAAATCCTTTGTAAGAATTAACTATTATATGTGAAACCTGTGTCAGACAAAATATTCAAATCCATATTAAATACAATACCAAGACCTTGGTTAATAAGAGTTAGTTATCTTGTAAGGCCCATCATTGCTTTTTTTCTAAAAGGAGATAAATTTACAGACCCTATAGATGGAAAAAGTTTTCGTAAATTTTTACCTTATGGATATGGGATACAAAGAGAAAATGCACTTTCACCTTCTACCCTATCCCTGGAGAGACATCGATTAATGTGGCTTTTTTTAAGAGATAATACTGATTTTTTTACATCACAAAAAAAAATAAAAACGTTACATATTGCTCCGGAACAATGTTTTTTAGAAATTTTTAAAAAGCAAAAAAATTTAGATTACATTACTTCAGATTTAGAATCTCCAATTGCAGACATTAAAGCTGATATTTGCAATTTACCTTTTAAAGAAAATTCATTTGATGTTGTTTTTTGTAACCATGTATTAGAACACATTACAGATGACACAAAAGCGATGCAAGAACTATATCGTATTTTAAAGCCAAAAGGAATGGGGATTTTTCAAATACCTCAAGACATTTCTAGAGAAAAAACTTTTGAAGATGACACGATTACAGACAGAAAAGAGCGGGCTAAAATATTTGGGCAGTATGACCATGTACGAATTTATGGTAGAGATTATTTTGATAAGCTTCGCTCCGTTGGCTTTAAGGTCGATGAGATTGATTACACAAAAAATATTAGTTCAGAAAAATGCATCAAATTTTGCTTAATGCAGCATGAAATTTTGCCTGTTTGCTATAAGAAATAATCTGCTAAAGCATCTACCAACAGCACTTTTAAATATTTATTTAATTTTTGTCTAACTAGGTTATTTAGATTTTTTTTCAATGGAATTAGCGAATTCATTGGAACTCCCAAAAATATTAAAAGTAGAATTAATGTTGCCTAAAATACCCTACTTAAAATCTCTTGTTTTGTATTCTTTTAAACGACCATTTTCATCAACAAACAATAAAATACCATCCAAATTTTTATGTTTTTCTAAGAATTTTTTTGATTTTTCAAAACCCATAGCCATAAAAGCAGTTGCATAAGCATCTACGTCTGCACAATCTAAACTAGCTATTACAGAAGCGCTTAATAGATTACTTTCTTTTGCAAAACCTGTTCTAGGGTTAATGGTATGGACAAATTTCTGTCCATTTTCTGCCACTCTAAACTTTCTATAATTACCAGAGGTCGCCATAGATTTATCAGATAAATTTATTTTCTTAAACCCCTTAGAACCGTCCTTATGAATCGGATCTACTAACTGAATAGCCCAAGAAATATTATTTGCTTTCTTACCTTTCGCACGAATCTCCCCTCCAACTTCAATCAGATAATTCTTTATTTTTTTACGTTCTAAAAAGCGTCCGACAATATCTATTCCAAATCCTTTTGCAATCGCATTAAAATCTAAATAAATTTCTTCGTATTTCTTATAAACTTTTCTATCAAGAATAGTTACCTTATCCAAGGATACAAATTGCATTTGTGCTTTCAACGCTTCTTGTGTTAAATTTTTCTTTCCTCTTTGCGGTCCAAATCCCCATGCATTTACTAGATTACCAACAGTTGGATCAAAATAACCATTGGTTTCTTTATGAATTTTTTTTGATTTTTTAAAAACTTCTAAAAATAAGTCATCTACAACTATCGTCGTATCTCCTTTGTTAATTTTTGAAATATCCGAAGTAGGAATATAGGTTGACAAAGATTTATTCATTAAGAAGAATAAACTATCAATCGATTTTTGATAATTTTTAGATGCATTTAAATACACTATTTTATAGGTCGTACCAAAAACATGTCCTTGTAAAATAAAATCTTTTGCTTTTTCTTCTTTAATACAAGAAAGAAAAAATAGTAAAACCGTAATAAAAACAAGATTTTTTTGAGACTTCATAAATTCAGAATCTAATTTCAAAAGTAATACATAAAATTTTCATAAAATACCATTAAATAGAGTATTTGTAAATACATTTTATTAAATTTGTTTCATAAACGTAATCTTCGAATCCATGAAAAAAATATCAATCTTATTATTAACTACTATTTTAGTAAGTTCTTGTGTTGCAAAAAAAGAATTTGTTGACTTACAAACAAAACACAATCAAGCTAAAAAAGAATTGATAAATGTAAAGGCTACTTTACAGAAGTGTATTATTGAAAAAGAAAGAGAAGATATAAAATTTTTTTCTCTAACAGAGCAAGTGAAAGCTTTAAAAGAGGACAAAAAAACCGCCTTAAAACAGGTTGAAAACTTAACGGTTTTAACACAGTCTTCTTCCGATAATATTAAAAATGTAATTACACAATTAAGTGAAAAAGATAAATATATTAATGGTGTAAGAGATGCAATGACTCAAAAAGATTCATTAAACCTTGCTATAAAATATCATTTGACTCAAAACTTAACCGATGGAATTCAAGACAAAGACATTGAAGTTAATGTTGAAAAAACGGTTGTTTTCATTTCTATTTCAGACAAACTATTATTTAAAAGTGGGAGTTATAATGTAACAAAGGGGGCTTACACCGTTTTAGAGAAAATTGCTAAAGTTATAAATGACCAACCACAAATGGAAGTTATGATTGAAGGACATACAGATACAACTCCAATCAAAAGAACTATAATTCAAGACAACTGGGATCTATCTGCTCTAAGAGCTACTTCTATTACTCGAATTTTACAATATAAATTTGGTGTAAAACCACAACGATTAATTGCTGCTGCAAGAAGTCAATATGTACCTTTGGTTGATAATGATACACCAGGAAACAGAGCAATAAACAGAAGAACAAAAATTATTATTATGCCTAAATTAAATCAATTCTTTGAATTGTTAGAGCAAGATACTAGCAAGTAATTCTTATAAAATACAATCATAAAACCACTCTATTTTTGAGTGGTTTTTTTTATGCCAAACTTATACAATTAAAATCAGGAAACATTCTTAATTAAATCAGAACTAAGAGTACTTTGTATTTTTTTTGGCAATTTACCCTAGAGTAATTTCTAGGTGAAAAATTGCAAAAATATTTAGTAACTTAGCCTTATGACTATTAAAGACAAACAATTAGCAAATAGTATCTACCTTATTCTTGCTGCTTTATTCATTGCTTCATTGGTAGTTTCTAACTTAATTTTTCAAAAATTCTTTTATTGGGAACCTTTTGGTGTGTATCGTTTTGAAGTCTCTGTAGGAATTTTACCCTACCCAATTACTTTTCTAATTACGGATATCTTATCAGAAATCTACGGAAAGAAAAAAGCAAACCAAGTTGTTATTGCAGGAATATTCGCTTCGTTTTTTTCAACGTTAATTATTCTAATTGCAGATTTTGCACCCGCAATAGGGAGTTCACCAATCGATGATACGGTATTTCATCAAGTTTTTGGATTGTCACCTTTGGCTGTTTTTGCTTCTATGTTGGCGTATTTATTCGCGCAGCTTGTAGACATTAGAATTTTTCATTTCTGGAAAAAACGCACAAAAGGAAAACATTTATGGCTGCGTAATAATTTTTCCACTTTTGCTTCACAGTTTATAGACACTTTTACAATCGTTTTTTTATTGTGCTCATTTAAAATTTTACCCTGGAATATTTTCACTAGCTTACTAATAAGTGGCTTTCTTTTTAAAGTAATTATTGCCGCTTTAGACACTCCTATTTTATATGGAATTGTTTTTCTATTTAAAAAAAGATTCAACCTAAAAATTGATGAAGAAATTTTGACGTAATTTTTTGTAATTAACGCTAAAATTGTTCGTCTAAAAAAATAGAAAAAAAACATTAAAATGAAAAAAATAATAGTACTACTTATCTCGGTTTTTACTTTTTCTCAAGTGCAAGCACAAACATCTATTTTCAATGATTTATTACAAAAGCATGTTAGCAAAAATGGAATTGTAGATTACAAATCTTTTAAAAATGATGAAGGTAAATTAGATCGTTATATTTCTTATTTAGAAGAAACGTCTCCAACAAATTCTTGGTCAAAAGACAAACAAAAGGCCTTTTGGATTAATGGGTATAACGCATATACTATCAAAATAATTTTGGAAAATTACCCACTAAAAAGTATTATGAATATCAACCAAAAAGGAAAAAATGCTTGGGAAATTCCTTTTGCTAAAATTGGCGGTAAAAACTATACTTTAAATCATATTGAGCACAAAATTTTACGCAAAAATTTATTTGATCCAAAAATTCATGTTGGTGTAAATTGTGCTTCAGGGTCTTGTCCTAAAATCTCAAATATTGCTTTTACTGAAAAAAATATAGACGCTGAGTTAACGCGTTTAATGAAAGATTTTATCAACGATACATCAAGAAACAAACTAGCAAAAAAGAAAATTCAAATTTCTTCGATTTTTGATTGGTTTAAAAGTGACTTTACTAAAGACGGTTCTCTTATTGCCTTTTTAAATAAATATTCAGAGACTGAAATTAGTCCAGAAGCAAAAATTAGTTTTCTAAAATATAATTGGACTTTAAATGGAAAATAGTACCTTTCTTTTTTAATCAGAAATAAAAAAAAAATAATGTCTAAAACGTATTATGATGCTGCAGATTTAAGAAAATTTGGTAAAATCACAGAATGGAACGAAGAACTTGGAAATAAGTTTTTTGACTATTATGGAAAAGTATTTGAAGAAGGAGCATTAACTGCTCGCGAAAAGTCATTAATTGCTCTGGCGGTAGCACATACAGAGCAATGTCCTTACTGTATAGATGCCTACACAAAAGATGGTTTACAACGTGGAGTAACGAAAGAAGAAATGATGGAAGCTGTTCATGTTGGCGCTGCCATTAAAAGTGGTGCAACTTTAGTTCATAGTGTTCAAATGATGAATAAAGTGAATAAACTTGACGGCTAAAAATTACAAAACTAAATACAAAACTATTTTGTCAGGTCGAGGGCAGTCGAGACCTAATTAACCTCTCGACTGCGGTCGAGGAGACAGAATTAAAATAATATAAATCACTTAAACAGTGAGAAGCTGAAGCAAGTTCAGCTTGACATAAATATGAAAAAATCACTACAAGCAAGAAATAACGATTTAGCAAATACAGAGCGTCAGTTAGAAATTTTATCTAACGGGATTTTTGCTGATGGTGAGTTACCAACCTTTGCTAATAAAATTAAAGAAACAAATCAGTTTCCTTTACGTCCAAAAAAACTAGAAATTTTACAGATTAACTTAGGTTATATGTGCAACCAAGTTTGTGCGCATTGCCATGTAGATGCAGGTCCAGATAGAAAAGAAATCATGACGATTGAGACTATGCAACAGTGTTTAGATGTTATCAAAAAAACAGAAGCGCATACCTTAGATTTAACTGGTGGAGCACCAGAGATGAATCCTAATTTTAAATGGTTTGTAGAAGAAGCATCCAAAGCAGGAATTAAAGATTTTATTGTACGTTCTAATTTAACGATTATTAGAGCGAATAAAAAATATCATGATTTACCTCAATTCTTTAAAAAACATGGCGTTCATGTAGTTTCTTCTATGCCACATTGGACTCGTGGAAAAACGGATAAACAACGTGGAGATGGTGTTTTTGATAAATCTATTAAAGCGCTGCAAATGTTAAATGAAGTAGGTTACGGAACTAAGGGCTCTGATTTAAAATTAGATTTGGTGTACAATCCGTCAGGAGCATTTTTGCCTGGAGATCAAATGGCATTAGAAAATGATTTTAAAAAAGCATTAAAAACTGATTTCAATATTGATTTTCATAATTTATTTGCGATTACAAATTTACCTATTAGCCGTTTTTTAGATTACTTAATTGCTTCAGAAAATTATGAAGATTATATGTTTGCTTTGGTAGAAGCTTATAACCCTTCTGCTGTAGAAAATGTAATGTGTACAAACACCATTTCTGTAAGTTGGGATGGCTGGTTGTATGATTGCGATTTTAATCAGATGCTAAATTTAAAAGTAGCTAGTAAAGTAAAACATATTGCCGATTATAATGAAGAATTATTACAAAACAGAAATATAATTATCAATCAACACTGTTATGGTTGTACTGCTGGTGCAGGAAGTAGTTGCCAAGGTGTCGTTGCATAAACCTCTTTTATCTTTCAGTCATTTCCTAAAAAAGAGGGAATGTGGAATGAAAATTAAAATATAGTAAAATAATAAATTTACGAATCCAAAGTGAATTCATCACAAAATAAAAAATCATGAGTTATTTAGAAACCACACACAACGTATACAAAGAAGCCGCTTTAAAGCCAGATGTTGGCTTGTGCTGTACAACAAATCCTATATGGGAATTACCAGGATTAAAAATTCCTAGAATTATGCAAGAAATGAACTACGGTTGTGGATCTACTGTGCATGCGAGAGATTTAACCAACAATCCAAAAATGTTATATGTTGGTGTTGGTGGTGGAATGGAGTTACTTCAATTTGCCTATTTTAACAGAAATAAGGGCGGTGTAATTGGATTGGACGTAGTAGATGAAATGCTAGAAGCTTCTCGCAAAAATTTTAAAATTGCTGAAGAACAAAATGATTGGTTTAAAAGTGATTTTGTTGATTTACGCAAAGGGGATGCAATGAATTTACCAGTAGAAGATAATTCTATTGATGTTGCTGCGCAAAACTGTTTGTTCAATATTTTTAAATCTGATGATTTAAAAAAAGCAATTGAAGAAATGCACCGAGTTTTAAAACCTCATGGACGATTGGTGATGAGTGATCCTACTTGCGAACAGCCAATGAATGATGAGTTAAGAAATGACGATCGCTTACGAGCATTATGCTTAAGTGGAAGCTTATCAATCGCAGATTACGTAAAAGCTTTAACAGATGCTGGTTTTGGAACTATTGAAATTAGAGCTAGAAAACCGTACAGAATTCTGGACCCTAAAAATTATCCAACTAACGAATTGATTTATATTGAATCGATTGAAGTTGCTGCAATTAAAGATCCAATGCCAGAAGACGGGCCTTGTATTTTTACAGGAAAAGCGGCTATTTATTTTGGTGATGAAGATTATTTTGATGACGGTTTAGGGCATACTTTATTAAAAAATCAACCTTTAGCAATTTGCGATAAAACGACTGTTGCTCTTCAATCTCTAGAAAGAGATGATATTTTCTTTTCAGAATCTACATTTCATTATGATGGTGGTGGATGTTGCTAAACTTCATAGAAAAATTTATGAAAAAACTTTTGCTATTGGTACTTATTAATGCATCAACTTTTGTACAAAAAAAAAGACAAGTTATTCCGCAAGTGGAACAAAAATAATGTTCCTTATATGTCTCTTAAAACTTTGGCATTGCACAAGACAAAAGCTATTTTATTAAATTCTAGATAAGAAAAAGAATACAAAGTCAATCATTTAAAAGAGGCTCTTTTTGTTGGTTAACAATTATAAAAAATGAATTCTAAAAGAGAAAACTTATTATTAATTTTCACTAGAAACCCCGAATTGGGAAAAGTAAAAACACGTTTAGCGAAAACTGTTGGTGATGAAACTGCTTTAAAAATCTATAAGTTCTTACTACAAAAAACTAGAGATATTTCTTCAAAAGTAACTTCAGACAAAGCTGTTTACTATTCCGTAAAAATCAGAAATAATGATATTTGGGATACTAATAGCTATCAAAAATACCAACAATTGGGAGAAGATTTAGGTCTTAGAATGTTAAATGCTTTTAAAAATAGTTTTGATGCTGGCTACAAAAAAGTATTGATTATTGGTAGTGACTTGTATGACTTATCAACGGAAAGAATAGATATCGCTTTTAACGAATTAGACACGAACGATGTGGTAATAGGACCTGCAGAAGACGGTGGTTATTATCTTTTAGGAATGAATACTTTGCAAGAAAATATCTTTAAAAATAAAGATTGGGGAACAGATACTGTTAGAAAAGATACTTTAGTAGATTTAAAAGATAAAAAGGTACATTTGTTATCAGCATTAAATGATGTGGATGTATTTGAAGATATTGAACATCATGAGGCATTTCAACATTTTTTCAAATAACCTAGCAGTTAAGATTCTGAATTAAATTCAGTATAAATGAAACAACAACAATTACAAGAAACAATTGATTATTTAAAATTAAATGGAATTTCAAATCCAGAAATAGGAATTGTTTTAGGAACAGGTTTAGGAAAACTAGTTCATGAAATTTCCATTGAAAAAGAGATTGCCTATTCAGAAATTCCAAACTTTCCAACTGCTACAGTAGAATTTCATTCTGGTAAATTAATTTACGGAGAATTATCAGGAAAAAAAATAATAGTAATGTCTGGTCGTTTTCATTTGTATGAAGGTTATAATCTTTGGGAAGTTACTTACGGAATAAGAACCATGGACGGTTTAGGAATAAAAAACTTACTGATTTCTAACGCTGCTGGTGCAATTAATTTGTCCTATAAAAAAGGAGATTTAATGTTAATTGAAGACCACCTCAACCTACAAGGAAGCTCACCTTTAGCTTTTAAAGGGGCTAATATTTTTGGAAATATTTTTGCTGACATGTTAGCACCCTATTCAAAAGAAACCAACGATAAATTACTAAAAATAGCCAAAGAAAACAAGATTCAATTACACACAGGAATCTATGCAAGTGTTGTAGGCCCTCAACTAGAAACTAGAGCAGAATACAGAATGTTGCAAATTTTAGAAATCGATGCAGTGGGTATGAGTACTGTGCCCGAAGTCATCGTTGCAAAACAACTAAATTTACCTTGTGTAGCTATTTCTGTATTGACTGATGAATGCAATCCTAAAAATTTACAACCCGTAAACATTGCAGAAATTATTGCCATTGCTGGTGAAGCTGAACCGAAAATGATTACCTTATTTAAGGAAGTCATTAAGGTGATTTAACAAAAAAACGCGAGATTTTTAAAACTTGGTAGGGCTCTTATTAGAAGGAATAAATCGTTTTTTAACAAATACCTAGAAATCACATAACCTTTCTAATTATTATCATTAAAATGAAACAAGCTATTTTAATGAAATTGAATTGGGTTTTGTTGGGAAAAAAAGTTTTCTAGATTTTTTTTTAAAACAAAAATTGTGTTCTTTAGTTACAAAGTAGATTTGTTATTTCGAAATGAATGAAGAATAAACGATTAAAAAATCTCTTAACTAATACTACAACAACTTTTCCTCATACTTCAAAGTATGGAATTACTTATTCCTCCCTTTTTCATCAGGATATAAACTTGGTAAATTATCACTTTGATAAAATACTTTTGTATCGATATTTATTCCTGTAATTTTTCCTTTAAACGCAGCACCTGTATCAATATTCCAAACATTGGCAATGTTTATTGGCGAAGGTTCATTATAATTCGTTGTAGGAGTGTGTCCAATATAAATTTCTTTATAATGTTGTAGTCTTTTTGGATAGAAAATAGATTCTTTTTCAATACTCAAATCCATTGCCAAAAGCATTTCCCATAAAGATCTATCTAAATAAAAAAGTTCTTGAAATTTTTCTTTTTGGACTCCATGTAAAGATGTAAAACCCGCATGCAAAAACAATCTATTTTCAGCGTCTATATGGTATAAAGGTAGATTTTCAAAAAAGTAAAGATGTTCCTTTTTTTCTTGTGCAGAAAAACCTTCATAACTTTCCATGGTTTCCTTACCTCCATGTAAATACCAAGAAGGGTTTACATCTTCGTTTTTCAACCAATCTTGACACCAAACATCATGATTTCCTTTAATGAAAATACACTCAAATTTCTTTGACATCGCAATTAAAAACTGAATGACTTGTGCAGATTCACTCCAACCATCTACATAATCTCCCATAAAAACAAGTTGGTCTCCTTCTTTAAGTGCTAACTTATTTAAAAGTTGAATTAGAGCTTTTAAGCCTCCATGAATATCTCCAATTGCAAAAGTTCTCATCTAAATGTTTTTTTTTGCAAAATTAATGGTTTCCTTTTAAAAATAAAGAAATGTAGCTTAAAAATATTGTCCAATTCCAAAAACTAATCCCCCATTAGATTGTCCTGGTTTTTGAAAAATTTGGAAACTGTAATCGATCCTAAAAGTAGCATTGTATATTTTTTTACTAATAAACCGCAAACCTAATCCTGAATACAATCTTAAATTTTCACTTTTAAAAAAATCATTTAAATTCCCTCCAGGATTCCTCCAAGAACCCGAATCAACAAAAATATTGGTTTGAATTGCCAACCATTTTTTATCGTAAATCGTCTGTCTATATTCTGTATTCAAAACGATACTTCCTGTACCTCTATCAACCAAAATACCTACTCCACGTAAGTTTACATTATTGTCTAATGCAAAAGGTGCAAAGGGCGTATTCTCATTTGAAGCCAAACCAAAACGCAATCTGTTTGCCCAGTTTCCTTTTTCACCAATTCTCTTGTGATAGAAAAACTCGTTCCAAGCAATAAAAAAGTCTTTTTGATAAATATTGTCAGAGGTTACAAACTGAGCATACAAAACACTTTTAAATCCATTTACATACTGATAATAATAGTCTAAATTATCAAAACTATATAGGAACTTAAAAAGCACTTTGTCTAAAGCTAAATCTTCACTTGTTACTTTGTGTCCAAATAAATATTGATACTTTTCATGGAATAGATTCATACCAAAGTTGAATAGATTTTTTGAGTTAATTTGATACAATCCTAATACTTCAAAAGAAATATTATTGTATAAATAATTAGCTATTTCATTTCCTACATAAAGAGGCTCTTCACTTTTCCAGTTTTGGTAATTTACAGCTAAACCCCATTGTTTAGAAAAAAAATTGGGTGCTCTAAAATTGATCCCATACGAATCAAATCCGTTGTTTTGGTAAAAAGCTCCAAAAGCAATATTTCGTCCTAAAAAATTATAATCGTATAGACCAACTTTGTATGCAAATTGTTTGTTTGTTGTGGTCCAAAAGTTGACTTCTGGTAAAATTGTAAAATTTTCTTCTACATTGATAAAGACTGAATAAAAATTTTCATGAGAATGAAATACCTGATAATCAGCATGACTCAAAGCGGGCAACCTTTTTAAGATAATAATATCTTTTTCTATGGAAGAAGAATCTAAAACTGCTCCTTTTTTTGTTTCTAAAAGTTTGAGAATAAATGAATTTTTTATTTTTTTAGCTCCTTGAATTTTAACATCATTAATTATGTTCTCTTGTGAAAAAACAAGAGATGAAAATATCAAAAAAAAGAAAATAAAAATAAATCTACCCATTTATCTAAATTTAAATCGTCTGTCTCATAGTACCAAATCTCTATTGCTTCTGATTCTGGATAATAAAAAACAAGACATGCTTATGCTTCCTTCAGCACTTGTTTCAAAAGCAATAACTTCTCCTCCTTCGCTTTTATGATTATGAAACCACTTCCAACTATAACCTACTGCAAACCATTCTTCTTTCCAAAATTAATTGTAATAGGCTTGTAAACCATTATTTTTTTTAGAACAAGGCTCTTAAACCAATGTTAAAACTTTGTCCTAAGCCAGTATCATTTCCTCTTACAAATTTACTATACAAAGCTTCTAAATTTAAAGTTTTGTTTAATTGATACTTTCCTCCAAAACCTAAAGCAGTATAATCTTGTGTGAAATCTCCAAAACGTTGAGAATGTTGTATAAAACCTAAAATAGTAGACTTATCTGAAGGAAAATAACTCATAAACACACCAGGTGCAAAAACAAGTGTATTATTTGCAAAACTGTCTTCAGATCCAAAATTATATTCTGTTGCTAACTCTGTAAATAATTGCCAATTACCACTTGGTAATGTATAATCATAAAAAAATCTGTTTTGGAACATATATGCAGTTTGGTCTAAATAAACACCATTTACATCAGTTTCATCTTTATTTAAAGGAATGTGAAACGCACTTTGAATAGAAAAATTACTAACACTTTCTATAGGTTGCCATTTTAAAGCTGGTGCAAAAGAAGAAAGTCCTTTTCTGGAATTTACGTCATTTGCTAAACTAAAAACAGAAGTTGCACTTTTCCCTCCAATTGTATTAGATCTATATTCTATTAATAAACCAATATTTATTCTATTATTATCAGAGATACCTGTAAAAACATCTAATGTTGTAGTAAAAAAATTAGACCTACCATTTTTATCTAAAGAACGAACTCCACTACCATTTGCAGATTTTGTTTTTGTATAAATACTATTAAAAAACTTAATATCCCATTGACCTTTATCTAACAATTTTGAAGGTGTATAGGTTTGTATATTACTTTTATTTACTTCAACCTCCTCTTGTCCATAGGATTGTAGACTAACGGCTAATACAGTTGCAAAAATAATTATAGCTAAATTTTGTTTCATTTTTATTTGGTTTAGTTCATTTTTAACTACTATCTAAGTCTACAAATTCAAATGCAACTTACAGAACTTCACAAAAAACGTTATTTAAAGCAATTCTAAATTATAACAAACAGTTAAGTTCTTACCTTTATCTTCGACTTAATTTACAACAATCAATCAACTATGAATCATATTGTAATTATAGGTAATGGAATTTCTGGTGTTACGGCAGCAAGACATATCAGAAAAAACTCTGATCAAAAAATAACAATAATATCTGCTGAAACCAAGTACTTTTTCTCAAGAACTGCACTCATGTATGTATATATGGGGCATCTTACTTTTGAGCAAACGCAACCTTATGAAGATTGGTTTTGGGAGAAAAATAGAATTGACTTAAAGGAAGGTTTCGTCAATACTATTCATACTGATGAAAAAACATTAGAACTTAGAAGTGGCGAAAAGTTTGCCTATGACAATTTAATAATAGCTACAGGTTCAAAACCGAATAAGTTTGGTTGGCCTGGTCAAGATTTAGATGGCGTTATGGGCATGTACCATAAACAAGACTTAGAAAATTTAGAAAAGTACGCTCCCAATAAAGAAACTTGTAAGAGGGCTGTTATTGTGGGTGGTGGTTTAATAGGTATCGAATTAGCAGAAATGTTGAGAAGTAGAGATATTCCTGTTACTTTTTTAGTTCGTGAAAATAGTTTTTGGAACGGAGTTTTACCGACACAAGAATCTGAAATGATTAATGAACATATTAAAGATCATCATATAGATTTACGTTTAGGTACAAATTTAAAGGAAATTAAATCTGACAAAAACGGACGTGTAAAATCTATTATTATTGAAGAAACTGGTGAGGAAATTTTTTGTAATGTTGTTGGGTTAACTGCAGGTGTTACCCCAAATATAGATTTCATAAAAGATTCTGGAATAGCATTTGGACGTGGTGTAAAAGTAAATCATTTTTTAGAAACCAACATAAAAAATGTGTATGCAATTGGAGATTGTGCAGAACAACATGAAGCAATTGGTCAACGTAGAAACATAGAAGCTGTATGGTACACAGGTAGAATGATGGGAGAAACTGTTGCACAAACTCTTTGTGGTAATAAAACAGAATACAAGCCTGGACATTGGTTTAACTCTGCAAAATTTTTAGATATTGAATACCAAACATATGGTTGGGTTTTTAGTGAAAGAAACAAGAAAGAAAACGATGTCTATTTTCAATGGAGACATCCAAAAGACTATAAGTGTATTACCATTTCTTTTGATAAAAATTCGCACCAATTTATAGGAATAAATACGTTTGGAATTAGAATGCGGCACGAAATTTTTGATCAATGGCTAACAGAAAATAAATCAATAGAATACGTTTTAGAATATTTAGCTGATGCTAATTTTGACCCCGAGTTTTATAAATTATATGAAGCTGAAATTCTAACAAAATTTAACTCAGAAAACAACACCAACATTCAATTGAGAAAGAAAAGTTGGAAACGAATTTTTAGTAAAGCATAATCTATATGAAAGCAATAAAAAAAACAGGTCTAATAATATTTTTAATAGGGTTAGCCCTATTTATAGGAACAATTTTCACAGGTTCTTTCAATTTAACACAAGCTGAATTAGACACCTTTATTCAGGAAAAAGGTTATAAAAGTGAGCTCATTAAAACGGAACTTACAAAAGGAGTCGTTACCAATGAAAATTTAAATATTTTCGAATTTTCTAGCAAAGTTATCAACGCTATTGAAACATCAAATAAGCATTATAACACCCTAATTACAAAATATGATGCTGAAAAAAATTGGGCTAAAAAAGGAGCACAATTTCAATATAAAATCTCTGGAAAACCACATAGTTTAACTTTTACGCTTGCTAAAAAAGCTGGCAAAGGATTCGCTGCTGAAAAAACAGGTTTAATGTGGTTTTTAACTTTCGGTTTAGGAATTATTGGTGCATTACTATTTATAGTTCCTGATGTTGTTTTATTAGGTAAACCAGGAATCAAAAATGATGGAATCTTTTTAAGCGCAGCGACCAATCGTGGTTGGATTGGTTGGTTTGCTTTTATCTTTCTCGTGAGTTTTTATATACTACTTTACTTTTATCCAGATTATATAGTAAACTGGGTGTATTTGGTAGACCCTATTAGCCAATTCATTAGTGGAAATTCAGCAAGTCAATGGTTTTTATATGGTTTCTTATATTGTGTAGTTATGAGTGTTATGGCTGTGAGAATGTATATAAAATACCGTCATAATAAATATCAAATTTTAAGAACTACCTCTGTTTTATTCTTTCAAATTGTATTTGCATTTTTAATTCCAGAAATTTTAGTTCGTTTCGAAAAACCATGGTACGATTTCAAAAATGCATTTCCATTAGATTATGATTTTTTCTTCAAATGGAATTTAGATGAATTGATTTCTAGTGGCGGTTTTGGTTTATTTATTTTAGTTTGGGGAGTTGTTTTAACAATTGTAGTTGTACCAGTAATGGTCTATTTTTTCGGAAAAAGATGGTACTGTTCTTGGGTTTGTGGCTGTGGTGGTTTAGCTGAAACTTTAGGAGATCCTTACAGACAACTCTCAAGCAAAACATTATTTTCATGGAAGTTCGAACGTATTATAATTCACTCAGTACTTATTTTTGTTTTGGTGATGACAAGTTTTGCTTTGTACACTTTCTTTTCTGGTGCTAACCAAATCATAGGCATAAAAACACAAACAATTCAAGACATTTATGGCTTTTTAATAGGCGCTATTTTTGCTGGTGTAATTGGTACAGGTTTTTATCCAATATTTGGAAACCGTGTTTGGTGTCGTTTTGGCTGTCCTTTAGCAGCATATTTAGGTTTTATACAACGTTTTAAATCACGTTTTAGAATTACCACCAATGGAGGGCAATGTATTTCTTGTGGAAATTGTTCTACTTACTGTGAACAAGGAATTGATGTCAGAGCTTACGCACAAAAAGGAGAAAACATTGTACGTTCTAGTTGTGTGGGTTGTGGCGTTTGTTCTGCTGTTTGCCCAAGGGGAGTTTTAAAATTAGAAAATGGTCCAGAAGCTGGAAGAATTAATCCTACAGAAATTTTATTAGGAAATGATATTGATTTAATATCTTTAGTTAACAAAAAATAATGTTTCAAAAAACATTCTTATTTTTGTTTCTATTATTCATAGGTTTAACATCCTTTTGTCAAAAGAGATATCAAAAGGTATTTTATAAAAATGGACAAATAAAAGAAGAAGGATGGCTTTTGAATGATCAAAAGATAGCTTTTTGGAAGTTCTATTACGCAAACGGCAACCTAGAAAAAGAAGGCCATTTTATGGCTAATTTAGAAACTAATTATTGGTGTTTTTACGATAAAGATTCCTCCAAAAAAAAAGAAGGACATTATAAAAAAGGATCTAAAAATAACTGGTGGTTATTTTATGATATCAATGGGCATCTAAACCATAAATGTCAGTTAAAAAACAATCAAAAAAATGGATATTGCTTAATTTATGAAAATAGAAAGTTGATAAAAGCCTCCAAGTATAAAAAAGGTAAAAAAATAAAAGAATGGACAGACTTTTCTTTATTTAGAAAAGAAAATAGTCTAAATGATTTAAAATGATCAAACCAATTATTAAAGTAATTATTCCTGCTCAAAATGAGCAAGACGCTATCGCAAATGTTATTAACGACCTTCCGAAAATAGTTGATGAAGTTATCGTTATTAGTAACAATTCTACAGACCAAACAGAATTTAATGCAAAAAATGCAGGCGCAACTGTTTTAAAAGAACATCGTAAGGGATATGGTTACGCATGTTTGAAAGGAATGGATTACATCAGTAAACAAAAAACAACACCAGAGATTATTGTTTTTTTAGATGGAGATTATTCAGATTACCCAGAGCAATTAACAGAAATTATTGATCCAATTTTAAATAATGATATTGATTTTGTGATTGGCGCTCGAGTTAAAAAATTACGCGAAACAGGTGCTATGACACCCCAACAAGTGTTTGGAAATTGGTTGGCAACCTTTTTAATGAAACTTTTTTTTAATGCAAAATTTACAGATTTAGGACCTTTTAGAGCTATCAAATATGAAAAATTAGTAGCCCTCAAAATGGAAGATAAAACGTATGGATGGACTGTAGAAATGCAACTAAAAGTATTAAAACACCAAATGACCTATAGAGAGCTTCCTGTAAAATATAGAAATAGAATTGGAACCTCAAAAGTTTCAGGTACAATAAAAGGAACTATATTTGCTGGAATTAAAATATTAAGTTGGATTTTCAAATACAGTTTTAAATAGTGGTTATCGTATACATCATCCTTGTCATTTATTCAATTTCGCTAGTGCTTATTTTTATGTATGCAATAGCACAATTAAACTTGCTTTTTAATTATTTAAAAGCTATCAAGAAAAAAGATACCTCTGAAAAATTTGATTTTTCAAATAAGGAAGAGATTCCATTTGTTACCATACAGTTACCTGTTTATAACGAATTGTATGTAATGGAACGTTTATTAAAAAATATTGCCAAAATAGACTATCCATTAGAAAAATTAGAAATTCAAGTTTTAGATGATTCAACAGATGAGTCAATAGAAACAACAGCTGAACAGGTAAAATTAATTCAAGACAAAGGAATTGACATTCAACACATTAAAAGATCAAATAGACAAGGATTTAAAGCAGGTGCTTTAAAAGAGGGTTTAAAAACTGCAAAAGGAGAATTTATTGCGATTTTTGATGCCGATTTTTTACCAAAATCAGATTGGCTATATCGAACGGTACCTTACTTTAAAAACTCTGAAATTGGGGTTGTTCAAACAAGATGGGGGCATATTAATAGAGATTATTCTACGCTTACAAGAATTCAAGCTTTTGCTTTGGATGCACATTTCACACTAGAACAAGTAGGGAGAAATAGCAAAAGTCATTTCATCAACTTTAATGGTACGGCAGGTCTCTGGAGAAAGAAATGCATTTATGATGCAGGAAATTGGGAAGGAGATACGCTTACAGAGGATTTAGATTTAAGCTATAGAGCACAATTAAAAAATTGGAAATTTAAATATTTAGTAGATGTTGTAACTCCTGCAGAATTGCCAGTGGTAATTAGTGCAGCCAGATCTCAACAATTTAGGTGGAATAAAGGTGGTGCAGAGAATTTTCAAAAAATGATGAAACGTATTATTATTAATAAAAACCTTTCATTTAAAACAAAAATCCACAGTTTATTGCACTTACTTAATAGTTCTATGTTTACGTGTATTTTCTTAGTTGCGGTTTTAAGTATCCCCATGTTATACATTAAAAATGAGTATGCACATTTAAAAGCATATTTTCTTGTGTTGAGCTTATTTATTATTAGTTCTTTCATCTTTTTTGTTTGTTATTGGAACATGTTCAAAAACATTTATGGAGGTGGATTTATCAAGTTTATTAAATACATAGGCGCTTTTTTCACCTTCTTTACTATTGCTATGGGCTTTTCTTTACACAATACAATTGCTGTTATAGAAGGACATATAGGAAAGAAAAGTGAATTCGTAAGAACACCTAAATTCAATATTGGTACTTTTAAAGACGGTTGGAAAAGTAACAAATACCTTAAGAAAAAACCATCAATACATGTTTTTTTAGAAGGGTTATTAGCAATCTATTTTGTTTTTGGAATGTACAGTGCTTTTGTTGTTGGAAATCAAGACGGAGATTTTGGATTATTCCCTTTTCATTTTATGTTATTTGTAGGTTTTAGTTATGTGTTTTTTAAATCAATATTTTCAAAAGCTTAATGTCTTTTTTTACAAAACATAAAGACGTTTTACTAATTTCACTTACAACACTACTTTATATTACTTTCGCTTATTTATTGGAGAGAATTGAATTTGGACAGCTGTTGTTTTTATGGCTTGCCCTCTTTGGGTCCTTTTATTTATTACTAAAAAATAAAAATATACCTACTTCAACTTTAGTTGGGTTAGTGGTTCTTTTCAGATTAGTTTTCCTCTTAGCAATTCCCAATTTATCCCAGGATTTTTACAGATTTATTTGGGATGGCCGTATGATTTTAGAAGGTTTTAATCCTTATTTATCTTTACCAGAAACCATTATTCGACAAGGAACAGAACTGATTTATGAAGGACGCGCGCTCTATAACGGTATGGGGGAAATGAATGGAAGTCATTACACAAATTACCCCCCTATAAATCAACTCTGTTTTTTAATTGCTGCTTTGTTTGCAAGTAAAACTATTTTTGGAAGTGTGCTTGTTTTAAGGATTATTATTATCCTAGCGGATATTGGAGTTTTATATTTTGGAATAAAGCTTTTAAAGCGTTTAAATTTACCCATAAAGAATATTTTTTGGTATGCACTAAATCCTTTTATTATCATAGAAATGACAGGTAATTTACATTTTGAACCTGTAATGTTATTCTTCTTGATTTGGAGTCTATACAAACTACATCAACAAAAATGGGCTTTGGCGGCAGTTCTTTTTGCGTGTTCAATTTCTGTGAAATTAATACCGCTTTTATTCTTACCTTTATTTTATCAATGGTTTGTTTATAATACGTCTTTACAAATTTCAAAAAGGCATAGGTTTTACAACCTAATTGGTTTTTATGCTATTATTTTAATAATAACAATACTTTTATTTCTTCCCTTTTATTCCTTAGAATTTGTAGAAAACTATGCTAGCTCTGTATCTTTATGGTTTCGAAATTTCGAATTCAATGCAAGTTTCTATTATCTTTTTAGAGAAATTGGGTATTTATTTAGTGACTGGAATCAAATAGCTATTATTGGAAAAATAACACCAATAATGACAATTGTATTTCTAATAATTGTGACTTTTTTCAGAAAAAACAAATCAATGATTCAAATGATAACTGCATTATTATTTGGAATCTGTTTTTATTATTTTACTGCAACTACGGTACATCCTTGGTATTTGGCAACACCCTTAATTTTATCAATTTTTACCAAATATCGTTTTCCAATTATTTGGACGATAGCCATTATTTTTAGCTATCAAGCATATGCAAACAGCCCCTGGCAAGAAAATTTATGGTTTGTTGCTTTGGAGTATAGTATACTTTATGGGTTCATGATTTTTGAAATTCACAAAAATTTCAAAATTATAAAAGCGTAAAAGAACTAATTATTTACGCTATCTCCACGTATTTTTGTATTTTGTGCTTTTAAATGATGAATGGATATGAAAAGACTTACTATAAAAGACATTGCTAAAGAATTCAATGTTTCAATTTCAACTGTTTCGAAAGCCCTTAATGACAGTTATGAAATTAGCGTAAGCACAAAAGAAAAAATTCAAAAATACGCGAAAGCTAATAATTACAAACCTAATTTTAACGCTTTAAGCTTAAAAAATAGGCAAACAAAAACTATTGGAATTATCATTCCTAATATGTTAAATTATTTCTTCGCACAAGTGTTTAATGGAATAGAAAAAATAGCGAATGATAGAGGTTATAAAATAATTTCATGTATTTCCAACGAATCTTTTAAGAAAGAAGTTGAAACTATCGAAATGCTTTCTAACGGAAGTATTGATGGGTTTATTTTGTCTATTGCGGAAGAAACAATTTCTAAAAGTAATTTTAATCATTTTCAGGAAGTGATTGACAATGGCACTCCAATTGTTATGTTTGACAGGGTTGCTGACAATATAAAATGTGATAAAGTTGTTACTGATAATTTTGATAGCGCAAGAAGTACCGTTGCTTATTTAGTGAAATCTGGTCATCAGAATATTGCTTTTATATCTACCATTAATAATTTAGAAATTGGAAGAAGAAGGCAATTAGGATATTTAAAAGGTTTGGAAGATTTTAATATCAAAGTTGAAAAAAATCTAATTATAAATATCGATGACAACTATAAAAATTATGAAAAAGTACTAGAGCCAATTTTTAAGAGTAACAACATAGATAGTGTTATTGCAACAGACGAATCTTCTGCAATTGCTGCAATGAAAGTTGCTATTAAAAAAGGACATAAAATTCCAAAGAACTTTTCTGTAATTTCATTTTCTAACGGAATTTTAGCAAGGCATTCTAGCCCAAGAATGACTACTGTTAGTCAGCATGGAGAAATAATGGGAGCTACAGCTGCTGAAATGCTAATTAATAGGTTAGAAGATAAGTCTGAGATTAAGAAAGAAACAGAAACCGTCATTGTCAAAACAGATTTAGTAGAAAGAAATTCTACTAAAAAAATCTTATAAATTTTATCTTCTGAAAACTATGGACTTATCTAAAGTGAAATTAGTCGTTTCTGACATGGATGGAACGTTGCTAAACTCTAAAGGAGAAATTAGTGATCTATTTTTTGGATTGTTTCATAAATTAAAAAAACAAAACATTCATTTTTGTGCCGCAAGTGGAAGACAATACCATAGTATTGTTTATAAATTAGCACCAATAAAAGACGATATTTTTATCATTGCTGAAAATGGTGGCATCGCAAAAAAAAAAGATGAAATATTTGTTTTAAATTCACTCTCAGTTGAAAAAATAAAAACGATTATTCCTGTTTTAAGAACGATAAATGATACCCATATTGTTTTATGTGGAAAAAAATCCGCATATATTGAAACTACAAACAAGCATTTTACAACGATACTAGATGAATACTATACAGTCCATAAAACGGTCCCTGATTTAACTAAAATTGCGGATACTGAAGACTTTTTAAAAATTGCTGTTTATCATTCTAAATCTTCTGAAGCAAATATCTATCCAGCCATAAAACATTTAAAAAAAGAGTATCTTATAAAAATTTCTGGTAAAAATTGGTTAGATATTTCTGACGAAAAAGCAAACAAAGGAAATGCCCTAAGAGAAGTGCAAAAACGACTAAATATTAGCAAGGAAGAAACACTTGTTTTTGGTGATTATCATAATGATATAGAAATGCTACAAGAAGCAACTTTTAGTTTTGCAATGAAGAATGCACACAAGGACATTCTAAAAATTGCAAGTTATAGTACAGAAAGTAATGATAATTTTGGTGTAGAAAAAATACTAAACCTTTTGATAGAAAGCAATTCTAAAGAGTAGTTTTTTACTTTGTTTGCAGCTGCTGTCCAATGGAGATTGCATTGCTCTTTAAGCCATTTATTTCTTTGATATTAGCGACAGTTATTTTTAATTTTTTCGCAATAGAATATAATGTATCTCCCCTTACTACTTCATAAAAAAACCCAGTAGTATTCTTAACTTTTACCCTTTTATTAGCTTCTTTTTTAAATTTAAAATCTTTCTTTTTCACATTATCAAACTCATACAATTTATAATTTTCAATAATACTTATGAGCTTGTTTGGGTATTTTTTATCTGTAGCATATCCTGCTTTTTTCAAGCCTTTTGCCCATTTCTTATAATCCTTTAAATTATAATCAAATAAGAAAGCATATCTTTTTCGATTGGTCAAAAATTCAGAATGATCTTTATAAGAAGACGCTACATATTGGTATTTCCTAAAACATTCTCCTTTTTTATCATCATCATGATAAACACGGGCTCCTGTCCATTTTGAATGACATTTAATGCCAAAATGATTATTTGACCTTAATGCTAAGCCACTTCTTCCTCTTCCAGATTCTAAAATACCCTGAGCTAAAGTAATACTTGCAGGAATTTTACTGACGAACATTTCTTTTACTGCTATGGGCGCATACGTTCTAATATAATCAAGGGTATAGGTATTTAGCTTCGGGTTTTTCTTTATTAATTTTTTTGTGAGCTCTTTTTCATTTACAGAAGGTAATTCTTTCGGTTTGGACCCATTTAAAACGACGTTAGAACTTTTCTTATTTTTAATCGTTTTTTTAGGCGAACCACAACTAATAACAGTCAATAAACAAACACAATATAAAACAACTTTTAACTTCATGAGCACTTAATTATTTGCTGATTTTTATTTTCTAACCTTTGATTAAATCCTGCTATCGCTTGAATTCCCCCTGTATGAATTGCTAAAATTTTAGTCCCTTCAGTAAAGGTGTCTTTTTTTATTAGATCTAAAATTCCAAAGACCATTTTTGCGGTATAAACTGGATCTAACAAAATGGTTGTTTCATTCTTAAAGTCATTTATAAAAGTAATTAATTCTTCGTTATATTTCGCATAACCACCAAAATGATAGGCTTTTTGTAAACTCCAGTTATTATTCTTAACCGTATATTTTTTAATCTCTTCAGACAAAAAATTTCCTTTTAAGGCAGGAAAACCAATAACCTTCTGATGTTTTTTTAGCGACTTTATCAATCCTGCAATTGTTCCTCCTGTACCTACAGCTGAACAAATATAATCGAATTCTGAATCTTCTTTAGTTAAAATTTCTTCACATCCATCAACTGCCAAACAGTTTGTTCCTCCTTCAGGAATAACGTAGAAATCTCCCCATTTATTTTTCATCTTTTCAATAAATCCAAATGAAGATTTTTGTCGATATAATTCTCTAGAAACAAAATGAAACTTCATTCCATTTTTATGAGCTTCTCTTAAAGTAGCATTTTCTTCTAAAGTTTCTTTAAGATTTTTACCCAATTCATCTCCTCTTATAATTCCAAAAGTTTTAAATCCCCCCAGTTTACCAGCAACTGCAGTAGCTGCAATATGGTTAGAATATGCTCCACCGAAAGTAAGTAAGGCTTTCTTTTTAAGCTTTTTTGCTTCTTGTAAGTTATATTTTAATTTTCTGAATTTATTTCCTGAGACAAAAGGGTGAATTAAATCTTCTCTTTTTATAAACAGTATTACCTTTTTTTCTTCTAAAATTGGAAGAATTACTTGTTGGTTTTGGGTTTGTATTTTTGAATTGAAATCCATTCTTTGCACTTCCTAAATAAAGGAATCTATAATTTAAATGTTTGGGGTACTACTTCCGAAACCTCAGAAACAGGAATAAAGGATGTTATGAAAAATTAGCAACTTCTGCCTCTACCTTTTCCCATTGTTCCATTAAAGCGTCTACTTTTACTTTCTTAGCTTTGTATTTTTCAAAGAAACTTGGCCTTGCAGAAACTTCATCATAATCTTGAGCCAATTCTAAATCTATTTTTTCAACTTCAGCTTCTAAATCTGCAATTTCAGTTTCTATATTAGACAGTTTATTTTTTAATTTTTTAAGTTGTTTTTCTTGCTCTTTAGAAAATGGGTTCGCTTCTTTTTTATCAGAGGTTTTATCTACTTTTACAATAGTTCTTTTTTCTGCTTCTCGAAGGCTTTCAATTTTATGCTGCTCTAGAAAATAATCAATATCTCCTAAATATTCTTTAATCTCTTTGTCCTTAAAACCATAAACTGTTGATGTTAATCCTTGTAAGAAATCTCTATCATGAGAAACTAATATTAACGTTCCATTGAAGCTTTTTAGTGCTTCTTTTAGCACGTTTTTGGAAGCAATATCTAAGTGATTTGTTGGCTCATCCATTATCAACACATTAAAAGGTGCTAACAATAATTTACACAATGCCAACCTGTTTCTTTCTCCTCCTGAAAGTACTTTTGCTTTTTTGTCTGCAGCGTCTCCACCAAATAGGAATGAGCCCAACATATCTCTAACACGCATTCTATTTCCATCAGTTGCAGCATCTTCCATAATTTCTAAAACCGTCTTTTCAGGAGGTAGATGTTCTGATTGATTTTGAGCAAAATACCCAACTTCTACATTATGACCCAATTTTAAAAGTCCTTCAAAAGGAATTTCGCCAACCATCATTTTTGCCAACGTAGATTTTCCTTGTCCATTTTGACCAACAAAAGCAATTTTACTATTTCTTTCAATTAATAAATCTACATTTTCTAAAACGTGCTTATCACCATAACTTTTACTTAAGTTTTCTGCTTCAACAATAATTTTCCCAGGATCTTTAGAGATTGCAAAGCGAACATTCATCGCTTGGTTATCGTCCTTATCTACTTCAATCAATTCAACTTTATCAAGTTGTTTCATTAAAGATTGGGCCATTGAAGCTTTACTCGCTTTGGCTTTAAATTTATTTATTAAATGTTGTTTTTGTTTTATTTCTTTTTCTTGATTCTTTTGGGCTTGTAATTGCTTTTCTTTTATTTCTCCTCTTAATAATAAGAATTCAGAATAGGGTTTTTTATAGTCATAGATCTGACCTAAAGAAATTTCAATAGTTCTGTTGGTTACATTGTCTAAAAACATTTTATCATGCGATACCAAAACAATTGCTCCAGAATATCCTTTTAAGAAATTCTCTAACCAGATAATAGATTCAATATCTAAATGGTTTGTTGGCTCATCTAATAAAAGAATATCATTATTTTGTAATAGTAATTTTGCCAATTCAATACGCATTCTCCAGCCTCCAGAAAAAGTGTCTGTCAGTTTATCAAAATCTTCCCTCTGAAAACCTAAACCTTGTAATATTTTTTCTGTGTCTCCTTGATAATTATACCCTCCAAGCAATTCATAACGCTCTGTACTATCTGTTAGGTCGAGAATAAGCTGACTATACTCATCGCTTTCATAATCTGTTCTTGTTGCTAATTGCTCATTAATTTCATCGAGTTTTAATTCAATTTCTTTTATTTCTTCAAAAGCTTGATATGCTTCCTCTAAAATTGTCCTTCCTGCTACAAAATCAATATCTTGTCTTAAGAAACCAATCTGAACGTCTTTATCAAAAGCCATGGTTCCACTACTTTCTATATCTTTAGAAAGCACTTTTAAGAGGGTCGATTTTCCTGCACCATTTTTCCCAATAAGACCTATTCTATCCCCTTTATTAAGCTTAAAAGTAATTCCTGAAAATAATTCAGTTCCCATAAAGGAAACTGTTAAGTTGTGTACGTTTAACATGTAATGTAATGATTGTTACTTAAAAAAAAGTTTAAAACTTTATATTTGCAAAAGTATACAAATTTATAGTCTATTATGTTTAAAAAGGGAAGCAAGTTTTATAGTATTTTTAACGTAAAGTGCCCAAGATGTCATGAAGGGGAATTTTATGAACATAAATTCACATTTCACCCAAATAAGGTGACCAAATTACACGATAATTGCCCAAAATGCAAGCTAAAATACATGATGGAACCCTCTTTCTTTTATGGAGCTATGTATGTAAACTATGGAATAACTGTAACGCTTTCTATAAGTGTATTCTTATTGAGTAAACTGTTTTTTAATGCAACTCTTTTGCAATGTTTTGCTGCTATTATTATTACTTTACTACTCTTAGCACCCTTTAACTTGCGTTTATCTCGAATTATTTGGATCAATATGTTTGTTTCTTTTAATAAAACGAGCATTAAAAAAGAAGTTTAATGTTCTTGTGGGTGTTTTGACAGACTTTCGGTACTCGCTTTTTTTTAGTTTTGTTCTCGATACAAATTTGCATAAAAAAAGAAAAAACACTCAAACTAACACTAAAAAGAGCTCAAACAAACCAGGCTATCCTTAACGCTATTGCAACCTAAAAGGGAAGTCATTTAAAAAGAAAGCTTTCAATTACACTAGAACTACGAATCTTAATTCTCAAGATGTTTAAAACGATCAATATCTATTTCATTATCTAAATTCTGACCGTTCTCTAAATGATTAAAAAGGTTTTTTGCAACCGTTGGGGCAATCATTACACCACGAGTACCTAGCCCGTTTAAAACAACTAATTGAGGATGTTTCGGATGTACACCCACCAAAGGTCTTCGGCCCGCAACCGTAGGTCTTATTCCTGCAGATTGAGAGACAATCGTGTAAGGAACATTAATTACTTTCTTTAGCTTTGTTACCAATTCATTTTTTCCTTCTTCAGAAGGATTTGATGTTTTGTCTGTCCAGTTAAAAGTAGCACCAACCTTATAGTAGTGATCCCCCATAGGAAGTATAAAGAGTGTGGATTTTAATAAAAAATCAATCTTTAACTCAGGTGCATGAATCGTCAATAACTCTCCTTTTGCTTCATTTAATGGTAAGTACTTAAAAAAAGGGTTTTTTTTAACTCCATAACCTTCACAAAAAACAATTCTAGTAGCTTCAATGTCATGATACTTTATGCTGTTTTCTGCAAGATGTAACTTTTGATATTCAAAATTTTCGAAGCAAATTGATTGTTGGTCTTCAAGGTAAGTTCTATAAGACTCTACCAGTTTTTTTGTATCAATTCTACCCGTTTCATTTACACTACCAAAACTAAAATCAGCCAACACTCCCTTGTAATTTGAAGTATCCAATTTAGGGTTTAAATATGCTGTCAGTTTGGGTTTGTCTAAAGCAGCAAACCAATTATTTTGATCTTCAATAGATTTAAATACTTTTTTGATGACGAACTTCTCATCAATGGTTATATT